>ERZ761602.2963-NODE-2963-length-25159-cov-5.199928_pt1 | contig 25159 bp, 20 predicted proteins | sample MGYA00512165_ERZ761602 | MGnify/ENA primary metagenome ERZ761602 (study PRJEB28899, sample SAMN02445085) | bioreactor sludge metagenome | biome: EBPR sludge; isolation source: Thorneside wastewater treatment plant | place: Australia: Brisbane, Thorneside...
GGCTGGCACAGTCCTGCTGAAAGTCTCTGGTTACATTAGCCTGAAAGATGACAGGTGCGTCCGGCACGGGCAGCGAGCTCGGCAACTCGTCGTCCAAGGGTTCATCCGGGTCTTCAGCGATGATCTCCTGTCGGAGATCATTCTCATCTGGCCTTCCAGTCAGGAAGGACTCTAAGGCCGCATCCGGTCCTCGGCCGTTGCTGGTCAGGATCGCCTGTGACATTGCGCCCCATGGTTCCGCCGGAAGGGCGGCCAAGTCAGCCTCTGACACAGCTTTCTCAGCCAACAGGCGCGCGATTGTCTTAGCAGGTTTTGTCATGGTTATTCCTCCATCAGCTCTGCGCTGGCCGACCAGTTCATGCTGCGAAGTTGCGCCACGTGCTCTGTGGAATTGGGCGCTGTCGTGCTGCGCCTGCTGACGGGAGTTGCGTTATCGTCCGGCAGACTTCCAGCGCTGGAAGCGAGGCGCGACATCACGACCAAGCTGCCCACAGCCGTCTGGCGGCTCAGCTTGAGTGAACGACTTGTATGGAAGTTGTATTGACTTACGGTAGGCTTGTGAGGTATCCTAGCGGTGTAAATCGCTCATAGCTGGTCCTTGCGCCTCACAAACTTATGAGGCGCCTTACATCGCCTTACTGCATCCTCGCCAAAGGTCTTCAGTAAGGCGATTTCGGTTCTTGGCCTACTCCAAATGCAGCTCTTTCGTGTTGATCAACACATAGAGTGGCTCAGTGATAATGGGGCGCTTGGCGCTAACCAACTTATGCCCGATGTGTGTTGGAAACATGGCGGGGTTGGACAACTTCAGGCGTCTGAAAATCCGGCTGTTGATTGATCGCCTGCCTAAGTAGACGACGCAAGGTCGCCGCCTCGCTGAGGCCCTCTTTCTCGGCCAGCCGCGATAGAGCTTCCCGCTCCACCAAATTGAGCCGCAACCCAAAGTATCGAGTTCGCCGTTGTCGCATTGCACATCGCTCCGTAAACAAATGAACGCGAAGGAGATTGTCCTTCGCGTTCACTATGCCATTGAAAATTGGCAGTTCTATAGCAGGAACTTTTCTTCTACTCAGATGAGCTAGCATCGCTCGACAACATCAGCATGCCAGCCGCTAGAGCACAGGTCTCTATAAGCAGCGAAAATGCGGTGACTATTCCGGTTCACCTTAATTCCTTTGCACTCTACTTTCCGCTAAGTTGCCGGCTCACTTGGCTGCGAAAACCGGCCGTTTTGCTGAGGAAACAGCGTTGACGGTGTTGTTCAGTCCAGTGGTGACACTTTCAGACATGGCTGGAGAGTTCACGGAAAAGGCGTTTCGGCAGCGATGATTTCCTCGGAAAACCGGCTGATTCTCGGGAATGGCTCACAGAACCATCCCGAAGTTAGCGGAAAGTAGAGTTACACGCACCCACAAAAACAGCTTGTTTCCAAGCGGTTTTGCGCACCGGGCTGTGAAGTAACTGTGGTTAACCGGAATTGCGCCGGGAGGGCTAAACTCTATAGCCCTCCCGGCGCAATTTGTTTCGCTCTGCGCTAATGTGGCGAGTGCTATAGTACTCGATTTCCCCGCGTGTACTCGGTTTTGGTCCTATTGCTTCAATCAACTTGGCGTTCGTTGTTGGAAGGCCTTGGCTTTCAAGCCGCTGAACTGCCTCAATGATCTTGGCTTTCACGTATGGTAGATTTTTGGAGGGAACTTTGGTGGCTGTGCCTGTCAGCTCTACCCAACCCTTTCTGCCCAGTTCATCAAAAATACGCTGCCAGTATTCAGTCAGGTGCTTCCACAATAATTTATCGGCCGTAACCGCAATGAGGGACCGTCCATGAGGTTGCTCTTCAGCAGTTATCCAGCCTTCGGCATAGTGTTGTACTTTGGCCGTGTCTTTTTTTGCGACTTCATGGCCGGCTTTTCGGGCTACCAATTCTGTGATCATCTCTCCAAAGAACTTGACGACCAGCTTCTGGAGGTTTGGATCAATCTCGCTCAACTCCTCGGCTGTCAATATAAGAGGGGTGACGAATAGTAAGCCGATTTCGGGGATGTCCACTGCGGCTTGCCATAAGACGTTTGCGGCTTTTGCCGGGGATCCTTTAAAGGAGACTTGAACCAACTGCTGCAACTCAGACATGGCAACACCTCCTATCGGGTTATGCTGAAGAATACCTCGTCCAAATATGCAGCCCGCGCACTCATTCGCCACTGATATCCCTGAGCCGTGTCGTTGGCCCCTGACCGCTGCTGGTAGCACTCAAAGGCTAGTCCAGCAAAGAGACATCTGCCCGGTCCTTCTGTGCTGAATAGGCGGCCCCGAGGCGAACATCGCGCGCGTCCGATAATTGAACCAGTACCGCGGCCAACTCCAACTTGAGCCAGTGCTCGAACTTGCTGCGCTGGCTGGCGGCCAGGTGAAAAACACTTCGTCGTTCCTGGAGAATGGATTGAATTGCCGCCTGCACCAGTTCCCGAGCTGTCATGCTGCCGACCCGTACTCGTCGCTGTCCTCCAGCGGTTCTGGGACGTACACACGGCGGAGTGGGATAAGCCCCTTGTAGCGCGAGTCGAAAGTTTCGTAATACTGGAGCACCAGATCCACCAGCGTATCCCCATCGATCAGCCGGAGGTTGCTCTTCCCAGCCGCGAAGCTCTTGGCCGGGGGAGTAAATGTTCCCAGGGTTACCAGCAGGCCATACTCACCACTGGACACTTTGCCATAAAGGGCCGAGACCACCGGGTCGCCGATCCGGCCTTCTTCGCTCTTGACCTGTACCTTGATGATGGGCGGCTCAAAGCCGAGCTCGTCTTTGTGGGCGACGATGTCCACGCCACCATCCGGACCCGCCGGCGCCACGCGAGTCCGGTAACCCATGCGCTCAAGCAGATGGCCTACGAAATGGGCGAGTGGATGCCCCTTGAGGTCCTGGGCGAGCTTCTTCAGAACGTAATCGCGCGTAGTTTCCTCGATCTTCTCCGCTACGTAGGACACGCTGTCGTCGGACTCGACCGGGACCGGGGCCGGCTTCCCTTCTAGCGCCGCGCGGAACTCGTCCGCGTAGGTGCGGACTTGGAACAGACTCATGGCAGAACCAATCTCATATAGCGCGCCCTGGGAGAAGTGAGTCCGGGGAAACGCCTTCAGCCACTTGACCGGCCGAAGATTGGGGTACATGGCCGAAATATTGGGGGCATGCTGATAAGGGCCGGTGATCTGCCCGATGTGAATCTCACGGCTCTGCCGGGGCGTGAAAATCACCAGATCGCCTGGCTTCATCAGGTGCGTGAAGCGGAAGAGCTGGCCGGCGTCCACCGGAACCGCGCCCGGCTTCTTATCCGGATAGGCCTGCGCCACCTGGGTTTTGAAGCCGTCACGGTCGGAGCGAAGCTTCGAAAGGTCTCCGACTTCGGGCCATCCAAGCGCAAGGTAGTTCCTCTTCAGAAAGAGCGTGTCGGCATCGCCCATCTTGCCGGCGTGCATACCCCAGGTGGTCGCCTCGGCATCAGACATGGCTCATCTCCTTGAGTTGGAACGTCGGATTCAAGGCCTCAATTCGGTAGCACATTCCAGGCCCGGGCAATCTCGCCCTGCTCGTCGAGTTCAACGACCAGCGAGAGCGGCTGCTGGGCCTGTTCAATCTGTTGGGTAACGGTCTGACGAGTTTGTTCGAGCTGCGCATTGAGGCCCCCAGCCGCTTCTTGCAGCATGCTGCGGCTGGACTGCGACTGGAAGCGCAGGCCGCCTTGGAGGTCGCGCAGGCGGCTTTTGAGCTCCGGCGCACGCCGCTCGACGAGCAAGTGGAATTGATCCTGCTCGCCACGCCAGGCTTGCAATCTGGCGCGCGCGTCTTCGACACGCTGGAGGGCCAGCTCCCGGCTGTAGGGTAGAGCGCACTTGATCTGGGCATTCAGGGCCTTGACATAGATCGCGGTCAGGTAGATTTTCGAGCGCGCCTCGTATTCGGCCACGATGTCTTGCAAGCCCGTAAGCTTGTCTTTGCCAATCCAGATACGGTGCAGATTGAACGCACCGGCTACCTGTTGCTGCTCGAAGCTGGCGTAGACATCGTGCAGATCCTGCTCTAAGGCCGCCATGAGCTGGCCCGTGTCGCGGTCGATCTGCTCCAACTGGTTGAGGAACGCTGTCACTTCCACCGAGTCGAGATGCTGTTTCTGGAGGGTGTCGGCGATGGTGCGCAGGTAAGCGATGTTACCAACCAGGGTGGCATACTCGCGCTGTTCGAGGAAACGTTTGATTCCATCAACCGTAGTCTGGATGCCTTGAAGCCCTCGATTGATGTCGGCCAGGAATTTCTGGGCAGTGATCATGGCCATGATCTGCCAGGCGCCGGCAACGGCGGAGGCAACTTGTAGGCCGGTGTTGACCTGCCATGATACCTGGCCGCGGATGATTCCCTGGGCATCCGTGATAATGCCGCGGATGCCGCTTTCGTGGGAATCCATTAGTTGCCAGGTGCGATCCGCGATCCGGCGGGCAGCTTCCGGGCTGATCGTCATCGTGTACGAAGTTGTCAGCGCCTGCGCAACGTGGACGGCCAGGCTGGGAGCATGATGGAACCAGATGCCAAAGGAGGTCCTCATCTCCGCCGTAAGCGGCACAGGCTCCAAACGCCTATCACTCTGGGGCACAAAGCGCGTAATTTCGCCCCAGGGTTGTTCGGGATCACCCAGGGCCAAGCGATCCGGGAGCGAGATTTCGACAGTTGGCTCAGCGTTGGTTACGGCGGGCAGTACGACCTGGCCGCCGTGTTTGACCACGAGCGCCTGATTGGCCTTGCTCAACGCGTCCGCTTTTCGTCGGCTGGCGTTCAGCTCTGCTTGGCTGCCCTCGAGCTCGGCCTGAACAGCCCGCAGTTGTGCCTGAGCCGACTTCCAGCGCTGGAAGATTGACACGCTCCAAATGAGTAGGCCAAGGGCGATTAGCCCGATTATGACGAGAGCAATACCCAGTCCTATTTCAGTTGTCATAGCCAGTATGCTCCCTGCTACTTGCCTGGCTGCAAATTCATGAAGAGCCGATTCCCCTTGAACTGAAACCCTTGGCGCCCGTACCACTCACGCAGGTACTCACGGGGCTCCCCGCCGTCGCCCGGCTTGATGGTACCAACGATTGCCTGCATTCCTTTGGCGCGGGCATGCGCCACGATTTCGCGCATCATGGCGGCACCTAAGCCACAGCGGCGCCTGGCGGGATTTTGAATAACAATATCAGCCAGCTCGCAGTACTTCTCATTCCATACTATATTCGCGCGCCCGACGGTGCTGCCCTTATGGACCACAACCAATGTGGGGATATCATCATCTCGCCATTCGTACCAGTACGGTTCCCCGTCCCGATCACGCATAACGAGCCAAGCAGGGGTTGGCGCAGCGTTAACCCAACGCATCTGCAGGCGTCGCCACCAGCGTGGGGCCATCACCGCTCTCCCGTAAATACCTTGGCGAAGATACTGGGCATCAGTGCGTCAAGCAGTCTCTGTGTGTCTATTCGAGTTGTTTGAATTGCACATTCAGGCCATCGGAAAGCGCTATTGGTTGATTGCCGCGAGCCGATGACGATGTGAGTGTTTAGCCTCAGCCCGGGTAGCGCAAACGACCTTGATCTTGTTATCAACCCACGCGGACAGTTCAGACCACACAGGATTGTCGGGCGCGGCTTTTTGAATAAGGCCCAGGATCTCCTGGAATGAGACTGCGTGACACTGAATAGCCTCGGGGCGGGTATGCCCCAGGAACGTCTGCCAATCCAGCGAACGGACATGGCCGGCCACCGGCAACGTCGGGCCGTCGGCGTAGGCCAGCACGAAGGCCGGTTGTTGGCCCTGGCTGCGGGCGACGGCATGGCACACCGTCAGATTGCGCATCCACTGAAACCAGGGTCCGGCAAATGGACACGGGCTGTAATCTATGTCAGAGGTCAGATTGAAGACTTGCGGGATGACTTCCCAGTACCTTATCGCTTTGGCCGTCAAGGCACAGCGCGACTCAAGCTTGTTGGCGAGGTTGGTCTGCAGGGCGTAGCTGCCATTGCACTGCACGATCCCGCGATTGGCGCCCTTGGCGATAGGCTTGCGCTGTGAGCACTTCGCGCCGCTGATCTCCGTGAATTTGCATTCGACGAAGATGAGCGCGCGCGGGCTGGAGAGCACGACATCAACCGCCGTCCGGGCAGTCTCGCGCATGTGGTTAGGAGAAATGTCCGACCACTCCAAGCACACTTTCCACGGCCCCTCAGCCGGCAAGCCCAAATCTCTGGCCAGAGACCCAAGCACGATGTCCTTATCCGACGACAACTTGAGCGTGCCAAACAGGTCAATGGCCAGGGCCTGCGAGGCGTTTATTTTGGCCGTGTCCGGCCCGTGCCACGGAAACTCGTCCCACGGCTCCACCGCCGCTCGCGATGCCGGGAAGAGATTGGCCTCGACGGCGGCGCGAAGCTCAGGTGTGGTTGGGGCAACGCCCATAGGAATTCCCTAACTTCCTTAAGGCAACTTTGAAGGTTGATGGACCTGTCCCGATGCCATCAGTAGTTAGCCTTAGGCCGATAGCTTTCGAAAGAGATCCTGCAATACAACCTGGGTGGCTGACAAAACTCCTGGCCGCGCCAGCCTGCCAATCGGAAATATCTGTATCGCGTCGACTTTGCTCTGCAGAATGGCTCCCTGCGTCGCCAGGGCGAGACGACGCGCTAGGTCTGTCCGTCTATCTCTGACCTTATACGCCGGCGCTACCCGCTTTAAGTATTGAAAGCGCACAATGAACTTGCCATTGGGCCGGATTCCAATTGGGCTATATGTGCCAGTTCTGCCCTTGACTTGGGGCAGGTATGTCCCGGGCTTGGTCCAGACGGACTCCAGGGATTGAGCCTCGCACCATAACACCATCTGCCGCGCCATGTCGGCGGCATCAGCCCCGCCGACTCGTTCAACAGCCGTGAAGAACCTGTCCCGTGGGTCAAGGTCCGGCGGATTGGCCAGGGAGTCAATGATGGCGACAAAGAATGACAAGACGCCAAGGGTGTCATTATGGGTCAGCGGGACCTGGCTGCGTTGGGCTGCCATGGGGTGGATAAGATTCCGAAAGTGGCGAACGCTATGGGCGGCGAATTGCAGGCGATTTGCCCGCAAAAGTTTGAGATCCGCAGCCACTTCGATTAAGTCGTTTAGACCCCACCGATCAAACGCCTCTTTCTTGTTGAAGAGGCGCTGATGGGCCTGTTCAGCAGCGGGGCGTTGAGAAGAGAGCACACTAATAAGCGCGGCCTCCAACATGGAACCACACAGAACAACAATGCTCTTCTCAGCGCGGGCATCGATCAAGTGTCTGAGCTCTAGATAGTCTTGTTGAAGTTGTTCGCGCAGCAGTTTATCCGACACAAAGTGCCACCGCTGGGTGGGCAGTGAAAAGTGGATCACCTTCGGCATTGCGCTGTGACCTTTCGCTGTTTTGCATCTGGAGTGGCTTCTAATCCCGCACTTACAACTCCCCCGCAAACGCCTTTGCCAAGATGCTCGGCATCAGCGCGTCCAGCTCCTTCTGCGTCTCGGTTTGCAGGTGCTTGAGCTCGTCCACTTTGGCCTGTAAGCCGTCCAGGTAGGCGACGATGCGCTGTTGTTCAATTGAAGGCACATCAGGCACTTGCATCGCCTCCAAAGCAGACTTGTTTATCTTGGGACGGGTCGCACCTTGCCAGTAAGGGCGAACATCTAAACTCTCAATGTAATGTGAGAGGAAAACCGCGGAAGTTTCACTGTGTAAGCGCAAGACATGCGCGTGATTGTTTACCCAAGACTTGCCGCGAATAACGAATGCAATGGGTTTGCTTCTTAGCTCAATGTTGGCGCCATCCTCAGATACCAGCAACAATGTCTCATCAAAGAGCCACTCATTCACGTAATCCACAATTCCGCTCGCGCCATAGTACGGAATGTCGCCAGGTTGTTTTTCTCCCCTTTGTTCAGCATTCAATGGGATACGTTTGCTGTCTAAAAAAGTGGCGATTTCCCCTAAGGATTTGCCGAGTTTCTCAGCATTCTGGTCCGTGAAAACCTCAACCCGGGCTGATTTTAGAAGTGCCTCCGCCTCCCCCGCCGCCTCCCGCCGCAGCCCGCGCGCCTCCTCCACCCGCCGCGCCAGCGCCTCGATGCGGGCCACAATGCGGCGCTGCTCGTCCAGGGGCGGGAGGGGAATGCTGACTTCAGGAATACGTTTGATGCTTAGAACGCGATTTCGGCCTGCAGAACCGGGCGAAATATTCACCAACTGTCTTCGCCCTTCATCGATTTTGAAGTAGTTCACAAGGAAGGGCGAATAGCAGCGCACCTCATTAACACGAAAGGTTGGAAAACGCACTGAACCGTACATGCCGTCTTCCGCAGCAGATGCCAAAGCGACCGCACCCTCCCATGCAAAAGTGATTTGCAGGATGAAATCGCCTGCACGTATCAGGTAAAGGTCTTTGTCGCCAACTTCCAGTCCGCTGCGGGGTTGTTTGTGGAAAATGCCGCGTCCGAAGGAGTACGTTCCAATCTCGGCATACTGAGCATCAGGCAACACCTTAACTGGCCGTCGCTCCAATGTCAGTAGTTCACCCAGACTGACTCTAGGCCATTCACTTGCCATTACACGCCCGCTTTCAATACAGTTTGTATCTCGGCCATGATCTCAGCAATCCGCGCTTCCTTCGCGGCGATGTCCGCCGCTAGCTTCTCGGGCGGCATGTGCTCGTAGTCGTCCTGGCGATTGGGGTTCTTGATGTCCAGGTTGTAGTTGCTGGCGGCCACGTCAGCGGCCTTCACCAGCCAACTGCGCGGGCCTGTTTCTCTCGACGCCCACAGCCGTTTGCACTCCTCGAACTCAGCATCCTGCATCGGCGCGGTCTTGGTGTAGTTCTTGCGGCCCTCGGGCAGCGGCAGCTCGTAGTACCAGATGTCCGTCGTCGGCCCGGTCCGGTCGAAGAACAGCAGGTTGGTGGGGATGCTGGTGTACGGGGCGAAGACGCCGTTGGGCAGCCGCACGATGGTGTGCAGGTTGAATTCTTCCAGCATCTGCTGCTTCACCCTCGCCGCGACCCCATCCCCAAAGAGAGTCCCGTTGGGCACGACCATGCCGCAGCGCCCGCCAGCCTTCAGTGAGCGCATGATGAACTGCATGAAGAGCAGGGCCGTCTCGCTGGCGCGCGTGGCCTCCGGGAAGTTGAGCTGGATGCCGCGCTCTTCTTCACCACCAAAAGGTGGGTTAGTGACAATCACATCGACACGGTCGCGCTCGCCGATCTCGCGCAGCGGCGTCTTCAGCGCGTTGTCGCGCCGCAGGTTCGGGCTCTCCAGCCCATGGAGGAGCAGGTTCATCATGCCCAGCAGGTAGGGCATGGGCTTCTTTTCCACGCCGAACAGCGTGCCGGTCTGGAGCCGGCGCCGGTCGGCGGCCGTCTTCTGCTGCGGCTTCAGGTACTCGTAGGCCTCCACCAGGAAGCCGCCGGTGCCGCAGGCCGGGTCCAGGACCTTCTCGCCGAGTTTGGGCGCGGCCCGGTCCACGATGAAGCGCACCACCGGGCGCGGGGTGTAGAACTCGCCCGAGTCGCCGGCCGCGTCGCGCATCTCCTTGAGCAGCGACTCGTACAGGTGGCCGAGGGTGAAGATGTCGTCGGACGAGTTGAAGTTGACGCTGCCGAGCAGGTTGACGACGTCGCGCAGCAGGTAGCCGGAGAGCATGCGGTTGTAGGTCTCGCCGAAGACGGCGGCGATCACCTGGCGCTCCTCTAGGCCGTTGAGCCCGCGCAGCTTGGGGAGCAGGTCGTTGTTGACGAAGTCCAGCAGCTCCGGCCCGGTGCGGCCGCGGTCGGGGTCGGCGGCCCAGTCGCGCCAGCGGTAGCCCTTGGGGATGACAGCTTGGTACTTGACGCCCTCCATCACGGCTTCGGCCTCGCGGCGCTGCTCCAGGTCGTCGTAGCACTTGAGGAACAGCACCCACGAGAGCTGGGGCAGGCGGTCCAGGTCGCCGTTGAGGCCGGCGTCCTTGCGCATGATATCGCGCGCGGACTTGATCAGCGACGAGAGCTGGGCGCGGGACGTCGAGCCGTTGCCACCATTGCCAGTTGGGAGCAATTCGGGTTGGCCGGCCGGCTTGCGGCGGGCGCGTAGAGTCTTTTTGGCTGGGGCTGGTTTCTTGGGCATATTCAGGGATGGATGACCTATGGTTTCCGGGGCGGTAAGTCGCTATCTACTGTGTTGAACAGCCGGCGCGCATCTGGTTCAGGTCGCCCTGCCACCTGACCTTGCCCCGCAGCCGGCGCACGCCGGCCTGGGCCTTCACCTGGATCAGCAGTTTCAGCCCGGCCTCGACCACGGCCTTCTTAGTCGGCAGGCCCGTCGCTTTCAATGCTTGTTCGATCAAGTCGTCGTCAATCACGATGTTGGTGCGCATGGCTTCCTTCCAGCGCTGGAAGCCGGGCAGGCGCTCCTGCCGGCTGATGTGTATAGCTTGGGTTGGTTATGTATCTACGTCAAATCAAAGCCGACACTAGGACATCTTGCCGTTCCCTATTTCGTGCCAGGGCGATATCGACTCCAAATGTCATCAAACAGAATCCTTGGCGCCCTGGCCATTTTCGCGGCGGTGGTCAACCAAGCCTGAATTTCACGGAACTGTTCTTCTGTCTCGATATCTCTGATACCGGTTTGCTGAAGGGGCACACCCCACTTTTTCAATTGCTTGAGCACAATACGATCGATGGGCACGTAGAGAAAATGGCTAAGCCGCTTGGCGGTCCTGTCATTGAAGTAGCGTGTATGCATTACGATGCCGCGCAGATACAAACAGAGCACCTTCGTGCCATGACCCCATTTGCGCCCTCTGCCCATCCGTCCATTCTTGGAGTTTCGTTTCTTGAGTGCACGGTCAACTATGGCTAGATTGTCAACAAAGAACTGGTCAAATTCCTCCTGGTTTCGACAGGCTTTCAGCTGATCAATCGAAATCTTCCGCAAGGCTTTTGTCAAATCTTTCTTCGTTTTCGGGAGAAAAGGTCGAACAACCGAGGCTCCAAGTGTGACCTTGGCGGTACGGTGGATAATCGACTGGCGCTCTACGCTCTTGAACTTTGCCAGTTTGTCAGCAAGTTTGGTGACAATGCCGTCGTTCATTCTGCCTCCGCCGAATATAGCAGCGCCTGCAGCTGGTCCACCGCGTTCTTCATCTTCTCCGGCCCGCCGAACAGGGCCGCGATCTCCAGCAGGGTCCCCTTCTCCGAGAGCGGCGGGATCTTCAGCACGTCGTTCCAGTTGACGAGCTGGTTCAGGCCGAAGTCGGCGTACTTGTCCAGGAGCACGTCAAGCACTTCGCGGGCGGCCGGGGTGTAGATGTTGAAGAAGTTGGCGCGCCGGGAGCGCAAGGCGCGGGCGCGCTCGCCGCGCGTAAGCAGGGGCGCGTTGAAGGCCACGTGCAGCAGCAGGTCCAGCGGGTCGGCCTCCGGCTGGTGGGCGGCCTCGGCCAGGGCCTCCAGGTCCACGCCGCGCTGCCCGAGGGCTGCCAGGATCTCGGCCCGCCGCTCGGCGATCGGCCACAGGTCGCGCAGGTGCTCGGCCGACGGGATCAGGCGCCGGACGTTCTCGCGGGTGTAGTCCGTGTACTGCGAGGTGCGCAGCACGTTGCCCGCGGCGTCCAGCTCGAAAGCCTGCTCAGTCGTGATCCAGACCTGGACGCCATCCACGTAGAACTTCCGCCGCCGAGTGGGGTCATCGTCTAAAAACTTGCGCTTCACCTGATCGAGCGGCGACTCGGGCTGGGCGGCGTCCGTCGCGGCGGGCTCGGCGTCAGTCGACTCCGTGACCGCGCCGGCCTCATCGATCGTCTCGCGCGTGCTCGCCACCGGGTCACCGTCAAACTCGGGATCGGCGAACAGGCCGGTGGCCCCGGTGTAGTCCACGATCGTGAACCACAGCTTGCCGAAATCCTCGGCCACGCGCGTCCCGCGCCCGATGATCTGCTTGAACTCGGTCATGGCCTTGATGGCCTTGAACAGCACCACGTTCTTGACCGTCGGCGCGTCCACGCCCGTGGTCAGCATCTGGGATGTGGTCACGATCACGGGCAGCGGCTTCTCGGGGTCCTGGAAATCATCCAGGAAGCCGCGGCCAATCTTGCCCTCATCCGAGACCACCCGGGCGACGTAGTGCGGGTGTCGGCGGACCAGGTCGGCGCTCTCTTGGGCCAGCGCCAGGCGCATGTCGTCGGCGTGCTCCTGGTCCACGCAGAACACGATTGTCTTGGCCATTGGGTCGGTGGCGCGCAGGTGCTGCGCCAGGTGCCGGGCCACGGCCCGGGTGCGGCCCAGCAGCGAGACCAGGCGCTCGAAATCCTTGGTGCCATACTGCTCGTCCGGGATCTCGCGCCCGAAGCGGTCCAACTCGCCCTTGGTCGGCCGCCAGCCGGTGGCGTCCACGGACGGCACCACGCGCAGGACGCGGTACGGGGCCAGGAAGCCGTCGTCAATGCCGGTGGCCAGGCTGTAGGTGTAGATCGGGTCGCCAAAGTAGGCGTAGGTGTCCACATTGTCCTTGCGCCGAGGCGTGGCCGTCATCCCGATCTGCGCCGCCGAGGCGAAGTATTCCAGAATCTGGCGCCAGCTGCCCTCCTCGGCGGCGCTCCCGCGGTGGCACTCGTCCACGATGATCAGGTCGAAGAAGTCCGGCGGATACTTGCGGAACAGGCCGGGTTTCTCCCCGGACGAGTCAGCGCGGTCGGCGATGGCCTGGTAGATGGCGAAGTAGACCTCGCGGCTCTTGGTGGCCCGGCCCTGCAGCTTGACGGCCGCGTCGCCCAGCGGCGTGAAGGTGCGGTCCTTGGCCTGGTCCACGAGCACGTTGCGGTCGGCCAGGAACAGGATGCGCGTCTTGCGCCGCGTCTTCCACAGCTTCCAGACGATCTGAAAGGCGACAAACGTCTTGCCCGTGCCGGTGGCCATGGTCAGCAAGATGCGCGATTGGCCGCGCAGCACGGCGTGGACGGCGCGATTGACGGCGATCTCCTGGTAGTAGCGGGGCTGCCGGCCGCCAACCTCACGGTGGAAGGGGAAGAGCGCGTCGCCGGCATCCTTGTCGTCCGTCAGGCCCAGTTCACCGCGCAGGCGACGCCACAGCTCGTCCGGCGACGGGAAGGCGGTCAGCGTGCGCTGGACGCCGGTGGTGTAGTCGTGCTCGACGATGCCCTGGCCGTTGGACGAGTAGGCGAAGCGCAGGCCCAGGGTCTCGGCATAGTCCATGGCCTGCTGCAGGCCGTCGCCCGGAGTGTGCGTGTTGTCCTTGGCTTCGACGACGGCGATGGGGAAGTCCGGGGTGTAGCGCAGGAGGTAGTCGGCGCGCTTGCCGGCCTGGCGGGTATGCGTGCCGGCGCGTCCGCCGGCGACCGGGATGATGCGTCCGGCCGTGAACGTGACCTGCTCGCGGATCTGCTCATCTGTCCAGCCGGCGGCCTTGAGCGCCGGAGTGATGTAGATGCGGCAGATATCGGCTTCGGTCATTGGCCTCTGACTTCCGATTAAAACAAAGAGCCGCCCATGCTGCGAGATCCGGGCGGCGACGATGACTGAGGTACAATTCCTGGCGCCAGCCGCCCTGTTCGGCTAGCCGACTGCCCGGACGCCGCAAACGTCGCGGGCAGTCATATTTGTTGGGCGGCATTATGCCCTAAATTGGGGCGGCAAACAATGTGTTATCGGTTTACGCGTCGGGATAAGACTCCCGGTGGGAACTGCCAGCTTGGCGCCTACTTACAGGGTGCGCCGTTCATTTGGGCCCTTACCAACTCTCAGCGCCGGCGGGCACGGTAGATCTGGCCGGCCACGATCTTGACCCCGACCCGGCCGGCAATCTCCTCGCCGTCCAGGTAGACGCAGTCTTGCGGCGCGCTTGGGCTTCCAGTGCTGGAAGCCAAGCGGGCCGGGAGTCCCGCTTCCAATTGCGGCTCCGGTTGTCGCCCCAGCGGCGGGCATTGAAACCGGCGCGCCCGCTATGGCCGCGATCCAGCCAATCGCCGTGACGAGTCCGCGCCGGGCGGGGCCGAAAGGTAAGGGGTTTCAGCGTGGGTCGTGGACAAGCCCCCTGTTCACTTCAGAGATCGTCGAAAAGGCTGCAGCCCGATCCAAAAAGTGTGCCACCCAGACTCGTGTGACAGCGCCATCTCTTGCGCGTTGACTGCTTGTGGGCTATTGCCTTCGTGGCTCACTTTGACACACCTTCGCGCGGGAAATGCGCCGCGTAGGCGACCCTTCTCGGCTGTTATGTAGCGCCACTATCCCAAAGAAAATAGTGTCATGCTTACACAAATCAATGTTGATTTGCTCGCCAACGCGCATTGCGGGTCGCGCTGCCTCTGGCTGGAGCCCGGTCCTGACCGGCAGCGTCGTAAACGGCGGTGTCTGTGCGACGGCGGCAGAGTCGGCGATTGCCGGGGGCCTTGAGTTGTCACTGATCAGTCGTGGGCCTCGTGACCGGCCCGGCCAAAAGCCGCCAGGGTGGCGCGCCGGCTGAGGCGACCGGTGTCCCGAATGTAGCCGCGCAGGACTTCCAGGGACTTGTGCCCGGTCTGCTCGGCGATCTCGAGCGCGTCGGCGCCGCCTTGGGCCGCGGCGGTTACGTAGCCGGCTCGCAGGCTGTGTCCGCTGAACGCCCGCGCATCCAGGCCGGCCGCCTGGCAGGCCGCTTTCACCACCAGGGCCACGCTCTGGGCCGTCAGCCGTTCGGCGCGCATATGCCCCCACCGATCAATCCGCCGGAAGACCGGCCCGCTCTTGATCTGCGCGGCGTTCAACCACCCGCGCAGGGCGGTCACCGGGCACAGGTCCTTTTCTTCCAGCGCTGGAATGACCTTCAGCATCCCCCTGCCCTCCTGGTCGGTCTTGCTGCGCCTAACGGCAACCGTCAGCTCCGCGCCCAGCCGCAGGTCGGCCACGTCCAGGGCCACCAGCTCGCTCCTTCGAAAAGCGCCGGCCCAGCCGACCAGCAGCAGCGCCCTGTCCCGCTGGCCGGCGAGTGAGTCAGCTGGCAGGGCGGCCATTACGGCCCGCAGGTCGTCGAGGGTGACCGGGGCCTTCTTCTGGGCGGCGCGCCCCAGCTTGCGGGAGATCCCGGCCATGACCATCCGCACGGCTTCCGCCGACGTGGGGTCCGCTTCGCCGGCCGTCCGGTGGGCGAACGAGATCGCCGCCCGCTTGACGCTGATGGTGGAGACCCGGGCGCCAGCATCGGCCAGGGACCCGAGATAGTCCACGACCGTGGACGCCTCGGCCGGCAGGGCACGCGCGCCGCGGCCGGCGGCCCAGGCCGTGAACTCGTTCCAGGCCGCGCGATAGGCCCGCTGCGTGTTGGCAGCCTTGCTGGCCTTGGCGTACTTCGCGGCGCCTGGCTCGGAGGAGCTCAGGGCCTGGCGGTTAGAACGGGTGGTGAGGGCTCGGGTCATGGTCAGTTAGCGATAACGGCCCTTGTCGTTAGTGACGGCAGGAGACTCCTGGAGCAGTCCTGCTCAACGCCCGGTTGCAGGCTCGGCGTGCGGTTCTTCCGGCGCCTCAGGAGCGCGCGGTGGGCTGGGCTGGCTTGGCGCTTCTGAGGCCTGGGGTGTGGCTGGTGAAGCCAGCGAGGCGGCTCGCGCCTCTTGTTCGTGCGAACGCTCCAGCGCCTTGGGTAGATTGGGCCGGTAGGCAGCCAGGTGGGCATTGAGCACATCGTCGCGGGTGTGGGCGTAGACCTGGCGCGTGGTCAAGATGGAGGCGTGGCCCAGGAACTTCTGCACGCTTTCCAGCGGCATGCCCTCGTTGAGCAGCTGCGTGGCCATGTAGCGGCGGAAGTCATGGGGCGTGATGTGCTCGCCGATGGCGCGGGCGCTATCCGCCACAATCTTCCAGACGTGACGGGTGGAGAGCGGCTGGGTGCCCTCGCGGTCGTGGCGCACGAAGAGGGGCATCTCGTTTGTCCGGCCGGGCAGTCGAGCCTGGGTCAGCGCCACGAAGTGGTCCCGTTCGGTCAGATACTCCTGGATCAGGCGTTGAGCCTCGCTGTCGAAGCGTAACACGCGCTTCTGCGCGCCTTTGCCCAAGGCCATGGCCTCGGTCGCGTGGCCATTCGCCACCGCGCCTCGCGAAAGGGCGGCTACCTCCGCGCAGCGGCCGCCGGTGATGAACAGCATATAGGTCAGGGCGCGATTCCGGAGAAGGGTCAAACGCCGCTTCCAACGCTTGCGCCAGCCGCGGCTCACGGGAACCGGGCGTTCGCCTAGGTCCTGCTCCAGGAAGTAGTGGACGATACGAGGCACACAATCCTTGATCGGCTGGGGCATGTAACGAACAGACCCACGACCGCGGCGCTGCCTCAACATCAGACTCATCCGGGAAGCATGCACCGGCAGGAGTCCTTCAAGGTCGAGCCACTCCACGAAACGCTGAGCCGCGGACACGTAACAGCGTTCAGTCATGGTCTTCAGGCCGCGCACGTTGCGCAGCCACAGGCTGAAATCCACCAGGGTTCGTTGATCGTAGTCGCGGCTGCCAGCGCCAGAGGCTGGGGTATCCAGGCCCAGGAACTCAGCCAGCAGGCGCAGGCCGCATCGATAGGTCACTGCGGTCTTGCGCGTACTGTCAAGATCCGCCAGAAAGCGCTCAGCATGAACGGGCAGCGGACGAGAAATAGTTATGTGAGCCATACCAGCGCTCCCAAATAGAACACTAGAGCTATTATAGACTAATATTATCCAAGATATATTAGGTGATGTCGCCATACAAATGTTCTATAAAGGCGGGATGCCTACGCCGGTGTTTCCACCATCACCGGCTATTCCCTTGTCGGCCTGATCGCATATGCGCGCCGCCAGGCTCGGCGTTCTGTGCGCGCGCCCGGCGCCAGAGGCTTCAGCAGGTGCGCGCCTTTGCCTGGCCGCCTCGTCGATGTCGGCTATAATCCCGACAGCCATCGCGAAAGGGGAGGTCCGCCCATGTTGCCACTCGATCCCGCCAGCGCAACCGCCCTGGCCACCAGCGCGGTCGCGCTCATCCAGCCCTATCTGCCCGCCCTGGCTACCAAGGCGGCCGAGACCCTCGGCGAAAAGGTGCCGGACGGCATCGGCAAGCTCTGGGCTGGCCTCAAAGAGCGCTTCGCCAAAAAGCCCTCGGCTGAAGAAGCCCTGCAGGACTTGCTCAAGGACCCGAACAATGCCGACGTGCAGGCCGCCTTCCGTGTTCAGCTCAAGAAGCTGCTGGACGAGGACAAGGAATTTGCGGCCAGCTTGAAGAAGCTGACCGAGCAGGCCCAGCCCGCCCAGCACTTTGAGGCCAAGGTCGAGGGCGACCAGAACGTCACCGTGCAGGGCAGCGGCAACACCGTCAACGTCAACGTCCCCGACGCAAAAAAAAAGTAGACCTGGCGGACCTCCGGGCCGCTTACCTCAACCGCCTGCTTGAGTCCTGCGGCGTTCTTTCGCTGGCCGGCGTGGACCCGCGCACGGCCTCCGACGCCGAGGCGCGCCTGAGCCTGCAGGCCGTCTACACCGCCTTGCGCACGCGGTCCCCTGATGACCCGGAGGCGGAGCTTTCCGCCCGCCGGCCGCCGGCCCGAGAAGAGCGCCGCCTGCTCTCCGCCCTGGAACAGCTCAACCGCCACCCCCGCCTGGTCCTGCTGGGCGACCCCGGCTCCGGAAAAAGCACCTTCGTCAATTTCGTGGCGCTATGCCTGGCCGGCGAGGCTCTCCAGCGCCCGGACGCTAATCTGGCGCTCCTGCGCGCGCCTCTGCCGCCCGAGGACGACCAAGGCCGCGAAAAGGAGAAACCCCAATCCCAGCCGTGGGACCACCGCGCGCTGATGCCCGTGCGCGTGATCCTGCGCGACTTTACCGCCCGCGGCCTGCCGCCGGCCGGCCAGCCGGCCACGGCTCAGCACCTGTGGGCTTTCATCGCCGCCGAGCTGGAGGCGGCCGCCCTGAGCGACTTGGCCGAGCCCTTGCGCCAGACTCTGCTAGGCCAGGGCGGCCTGGTGATGCTGGACGGCCTGGACGAGGTGCCCGAGGCCGGCCAGCGCCGCGCCCAGCTCAAGCAGGCGGTGGAGGACTTCGCCGCCACCTTCCACAAATGCCGGCTGCTGGTCACCGGCCGCACCTACGCCTACCAACGCCAGGACTGGCGCCTGGCGAACTTCGCGGTGGCCGAACTGGCGCCGTTCAGCCCCGGCCAGATCCGGGCCTTTGTCTCCCACTGGTACGCCCACATTGCCCCCCTGCGGCACATGGCGGCTGAGGCCGCGCAGGGCGGGGCTGCCTTGCTGGAGCGCGCCATCTTCAACAGCGCCCGCCTGCGCGAGCTGGCCGAGCGCCCGCTGCTGCTCACCCTGATGGCCAGCCTGCACGCCTGGCGCGGCGGCTCCCTGCCCGAGAAGCGGGAGGAGCTGTATCACGATGCCGTGGATCTGCTCCTGGACCAGTGGGAGCGCCCGAAGGTGGTGCGCGACGCCGCCGGCAGTGAACTGCGCGAACCGAGCCTAGCCGAGTGGCTCAAGGTGGACCGGGACAAAGTGCGCGGCCTGCTCAACGAGCTGGCTTACCGCGCCCATGCCGCCCAGCCGGCCGGCCAGGCCGGCACGGCCGACGTGGCCGAGGGGGAACTGGTGGCCGGCCTGATGCGCCTGAACCAGAACCGCGACCTGAATCCAGCGCGGCTGGTGGATTACCTCAGCCAGCGCGCCGGCCTGCTGCTGCCGCGCGGGGAGGGCGTGTACACCTTCCCGCACCGCACCTTTCAGGAGTATCTAGCCGCCTGCCATCTGACGGACTACCGCTACCCCGGCGAACTGGCGGGGCTGGCGCGCCGCGAGCCGAACCGCTGGCGGGAAGTGGCCCTGCTGGCCGGCGCCAAAGCCGCCCGCGGCGGCCTCTTTGGGGCCTGGGCGCTGGCCAATAAGTTGTGCCCGCATGCGGCCGATGTGCCCGATAGCGCCGACGACGCCTGGGGCGCCCTGCAGGCCGGCCAACTGCTTCTGGAGACAATGGATCTGAGCCAGGTGGACGACGAGGAACGCCTGACGGTGGAGCGGCTGCGCCGCTGGCAAAGGCGGCTAGTGGAGGGCCGGGAACTGCCGGCCCAGGAGCGAGCCCGCGCCGGCGACACCCTGGCCCGTCTGGGCGACCCGCGCCCCGAAGCTATGACGGTTGAAGGCATGCAGTTCTGCTATGTGCCGCCGGGCGATTTCGTGATGGGTGATGGCGACGACAAGCACACCTACAAGAGCCTAGTGTATGGCTACTGGATCGGCCGCCACCCGGTGACGGTGGCGCAGTGGCGGCAGTTTGTGCGCGCCAGCGCCCACAGGCCGAACGATGACGACAGCCTGCGGGACCCGGCCAACCGCCCCGTGCGCTGGGTGAACTGGTACGACGCACTGGCGTTCTGCGATTGGCTGACAAAGCAATTCTCGGCGCAGTTGCCGCCGGGTTATCGCTTCACGCTGCCCAATGAGCCCGAGTGGGAGAAGGCGGCGCGCGGCGGCCTCCAGCTCCCGGCGCAACCGTCGCCGCTCACTCTCTTGAGTTTGGGCCTGGCCCTGCCAGCCGCGCCCGTGGCCCTGGCGCCCAACCCCATGCCGGAGCGCGAATACCCCTGGGGTCAGGGCTTCGATCTGTACCAGGCGAACACAGATGAGGCCCAGATTGGCACGACTTCTGCAATCGGTTGTTTTCAGAGCGGCGCCTCGCCCTATGGGTGCCTGGACCTGAGCGGCAATGTCTGGGAGTGGACACGGAGTAATTACCAAAGCTATCCGTATAACTCCAGGGATGGGCGCGAGAAACTGGACGCCTCGCGGGATGTCGGTCGCGTGCTGCGCGGGGGCTCCTTCGGCCATGCTGCCAGGAACGCGCGCTGTGCGTACCGCTACAGGCGCTACCCGGTCCTCGCCGGCAGGCTCGACGGGTTTCGGGTTGTGGCGTCCCCATCTCGTCTCTGAGCCCTGGCCACTCTGGAATCTGGGGCTCTGGACTCTGTTCTCTGGGGGATGAGGTCTGGAGAAGGGGCGGCGCCCCTTCTCCAGCGGCGCGACAGCGCCGCCGCGCGTTTTTGTGATTTGTGTGGAGGCTTGGTCTATGGCCGCTGCCGCAGAGACGCCCATCTTCACCCGCACGTTTGATTTTCTGGCGTGGCTGTTGCCGGCCACCAACCACTTTCCGCGCGCCCATCGGCACTCCTTCACCCAGCGCCTATTGGACGCGGCTTTTGACCTGCGCGAGGCGCTGGAGGCCGCCAACCACCGCCTGGGCAAGGACCGCCTGGCCTATTTGCGCGCCGCCGATGAGGCCCTGGACCGCGTGCGCGTGTACCTGCGCCTGGCCGCCAAATTGAACTGGCTGACGGCCGGCCAGTATGAGCACGCGGCGCGCATGGTAGCCGAGATCGGCCGGCTGCTGGGCGGCTGGCACAAAGTAACCCAGGCCACAGGCGAGACAGCAGCCAGACGGCGGGGTGACGGAAACACTGGCATGGGGGAGGCGAAAGTCTCCTGAATGCGGGGGCGGGTTCGCAGACGATCGCGTGCTGCGCGGGGGCTCCTTCAACAATGAAGCCAGGAACGCGCGCTGTGCGAACCGCAACAGGAACAACCCGGACAACGCCAACAGGAACAACGGGTTTCGGGTTGTGGCGTCCACGCTCTTCCGCTACGGCCGGAAATGCCCGGCGGCCCCGGCTGCCGGGCCGAGGCCCACAAGAAGAATGGCGGAACCCGTCCCTGGCCGCGCCCGCCGCGCCGCTTCGCCTGCCGGGAGCGGCCTGACGGGCCGGGCCAATAACAACGGCCTCCGGCCCTGCCCGCGCGGGCTGGCCGGAGGCCCCAGCCGCCGTGTTCGCCCAAATCTGCGCCTGGAATAACCTGCTCCTGGCCCACGCCCGCGCCAGCCGCGGGAAGCGCCGACAGCCCAATGTGGCCGCCTTTGAGCGCCGGCTGGAAGACAACCTGCTGGCGTTGCAGGCTGAGCTACTCACCAAGACTTATACCCCCGGCTCGTACGCCAGTTTCTACATCCACGAGCCCAAGCGCCGGCTCATCAGCGCTGCGCCCTTTCGGGATCGTGTCATCCACCACGCTTTGTGCAACTTGATCGAGCCCGTCTTCGAGCGCAGCTTTATCTTTGACTCCTACGCCAATCGCGTGGGAAAGGGCACGCACCGCGCGCTGGACCGTTGCCAGCAGTTCGCGCGCCGCTATCGCTACGCCCTCCAGTGCGATATCCGGCAATTCTTTCCCGCTATCGACCACGCTCTGCTGGCCGAGACGCTGGCGTGCAAACTCCCGGACCCGCGCGTGCAATGGCTGTGCGCGCGGATAATGGCCAGCGGGGTGGGCGTGCTCAGCCAGGCTTACGAGATGGTCTATTTCCCCGGCGACGACTTGTTCGCCGCGAGCCGGCCACGCGGCCTGCCGATTGGCAATCTCACCAGCCAGTTTTGGGCAAACTGTTTCTTGAATCCTTTTGACCACTTCGTCAAGCGCGAGTTGCGCTGCCCGGCTTACCTGCGTTATGTGGATGATTTCATGCTCTTCGCCGATGACAAAGCCGCGCTATGGGAATGGCGGGCCGCGCTCACCGAGCGGCTGGCGCGCTTCCGGTTAACCATCCATCCCGGCGCGCATCCCAGGCCGGTGGCAGAGGGTCTTCCGTTCCTGGGTTTCATCATCTACCCGGACCGCCGCCGGCTCAAGCGTCGAAAAGGTGTACACTTTCGGCGCAAATTGCGGGACGTGTTGGCCGGGTACGCGGCCGGCCGCCTGAGCCTGGAGGCTGTGACCGCCAGCGTGCAGGGCTGGGTCAATCACGTTCGCTATGGCAACACCATTGGCCTGCGCAAGGCGGTGCTGGCCGGCCGGCGCATCACGGGGAGGCAACATGGCGTTTGACCTGACCATCTGGAAGGAAAAGGCGGCGGTCAACCTGCGCGGCTGGAAAGAGCGCCTGGTCCCGGCCGCGATGAACTCCGCTTACGTCGCCGTCTGCGCTGGCGTGCTCTGGCCGGTGGTGGTCGAAGCGCGGGCCGGCGACGCCTTTGGCGCGGCGATGGCCGTGATGTCGCTGACGGCCGGCCTCGGCACAAACCTGCTCTCCGATCAGATCCGCAAGTGGAAAGATGAAGCCAACGGCGAACGCGATGTGGCGCAATGGCTGGCCGAGCGAGCCGGGCAGAATGCTCAACTGCGCGCCGAACTAGACGCGGCGCTGGAGAAGCTGGAAGCGCTGGCGCTGGCAAGGGACACGCTGCACGAGGCCGACCGGCAATGGTTCGCCGATGTCCTGCAAGGCGAGTTGACACGCCTGGGCAGCTGGCCGCGCTTTGAAGCGACCGTGCACGGCCAGGGCAATCTGGTGGTGCAGGGACAGGGCCACACCATCGACTACACTTTTGTGGAAAAGCAAGAAATCCACCAGCATGCCCTGGACCCCCAGGCGCAGGCTGCCCAGGCCGAGGCCGCCGCGCGCCGCCGTTACCTGGAGCGCTTCAGCCAGTGGTGCAACGTCCTGCCTCTGGCCGCGCTGGGCGGCGAGGAGGGCGCCGCTGATGACCTGACGCTCGACAGCGTCTACATCGGCCTGCACACCACCACGCGCATCCCCCTGACCGAGGCTGAGAAAGAAGAGCGCCAGAAGAAACGCCAATTCATTGAGTCCGGCGAGCCCCAGGACCGTGACACGCGCCCGCTCCCGGCCCTGGACGCAGCGGCCCAGGCCCCGCGCCTGGTGCTGCTGGGCGACCCCGGCTCCGGCAAAAGCACCTTCGCGCGCTATTGGTTGAGCCTCGGGGCCCGAGCCGAGTTGAAGGCCGGCGAGCCCCCGCCCGGCTGGATAGCCGGCCTCCTGCCGCTGTTTCTCACCCTGCGCGACCTCGCCCCACGCCTGCGCCCGCTCGACGTGCAGGAGCCGCTGACCCAGGCGCATCGGGCTGCCCTGTTGCAGGCCGTGCAGGCCCAGTTGGAGGCTGACCTCAAAGAGTCGCTGCGTGTGCCGGAGTTTTCCGCGGGACTCAACAAGGCGCTGGAGGATGGCTCGGCCGTCCTCGTGCTGGATGGGCTGGACGAGGTGCCGGAAGACCTGCGCCAGTACGTGCGCCTGGCGGTGAGCGCCCTGCTCAATGAATGCCACGTGAGACGCGTGCTCGTCACCTGCCGGGTGCGCTCCTACACCGGCGCGGCGCTCCTGCCCGGTTTTCAGGCCCATACCCTGGCGCCCTTCACGCCCGATCACATCCGCGATTTCTCCCATCGCTGGTACGCGGCCCAGCCCGCCCGCTTCGACACCGGGCAGGTGCAGGCCCGCGCTGCGGACCTGGAGCAGGCCGCCCTGAGCGACGACCTGCGCCCGCTGGCCGCCAACCCGATGATGCTCACCAGCATGGCGATCCTGCACCAGCGCGAGATCGGCCTCCCGCGCGAGCGCGTGAAGCTTTACCAGCAATTGGTGGACGTGCTCCTGCGCCGCTGGCAGAAGGGTAAGACCCCGGCGCTGGCTGCCTTCCTCCAGGACGAGTTGCGCCTGCGCGCGGTGCTGGAGCGGCTGGCCTTTGAGGCCCACGCTGCCGGCAAGGGCCAGCGCGACTCGGCCGACTTGGCGCGCGGCGTCGCCCTGACCTTGCTGGAACAGAAGGAGTACCTGGGCAGCGCCGCGCTGGCCGCCGAGTTCCTGGACTACGTGGACCAGCGCGCGGGCCTGCTGGTGGGCCGCGGCGGCGAGCCCGGCCACCCTGCCGCCTACAGCTTCCCGCATCGCACCTTGCAGGAATACCTGGCCGGGTGTTACCTGGCCGGCCAGCGGCGCCCGTACGTCGCTTACTTCGAACGGGCGGCCGAGGGCGACTATTGGGCGCTGGCCGCGCAGTTGGGGGCCGAGGACCTGCTCTACAATCGCCGCCACCCACACGACGTGCTAGACCTGGCGTATCAACTCCTCACGGACCATCCAGACACGGCCCGGAAGCGCCGCGCCGTGGGCTGGGGCGGCAACCTAGCCGCGCTCCTCGGCCGGGACGCCGTCGAAGCCGACGATGCTCCCAATGGCGGCGCAGCTTATCTCCAGCGCCTGCGTCCGCGCCTGGTGGACCTGCTGGCGAGCGATCTAAACGCCCCGGAACGCGCTGAGGCTGGGCGGGCGCTGGCTGTGCTGGGCGACCCCCGCGCGGAAGTGATAACGGTAGGCGCGATGGAGTTCTGCTACGTGCCGGCTGGCCCCTTCCAGATGGGCAGCGACAAACAGGTTGACGCCGAAGCCTACGAGGCTGAACAACCGGCACACACCTTGGACCTGCCAGCCTTCTGGATGGGCCGGCACCCGGTCACCAACGCCCAATACGCCGAGTTTGTGGCGGCCGGCGGCTACGGCGTCAGCCGATATTGGCCGGAGGCTGAAGCGGCGGGCTACTGGAAAGACGGCCGCTTCAAAGGGCGTGGGGATCGAGAGCCGCGGGTCGAACCCGAGAACTACGGCGCGCCTTTCAACCTACACAACCACCCGGTGGTCGGCGTGAACTGGTACGAGGCGCTGGCCTTCACGCGCTGGCTCACGGAGCGCTTTCAGATCGCGCTGCCAAAGGGCTATGCCATCGCCCTGCCCAGCGAGGCCGAATGGGAGAAGGCCGCGCGCGGCGGGATGCGCATTCCCGGTCAGCCGTGGGTGCGCTCTCTGGGTGGGGCATGGGCTATTGTCGCGACGGACTTGATAGACAATCCTATGCCGGCCCGGCTCTATCCCTGGGGTGATGCGTTTGATCCAAATAGGGCCAATACCGAGCCGACCCACCTGCGCGCCACCAGCGCGTTAGGCGCTTTCTCGGCTGGCGCCTCGCCGTATGGCTGCCTGGACATGGCTGGCAACGTCTGGGAGTGGACATGTAGCCTGTGGGGCAAGAATTACCAAAAGCCGGATTTTGGATATCCCTACATCCAGAATGACGGGCATGAAGCCAAGGATGCCTCAGCCGATGTTTTGCGCGTGCTGCGCGGGGGCTCCTTCTTCTATGTAGCCTGGAACGCGCGCTGTGCGGGCCGCTACGGGTACTTCCCGGACTTCGCCTTCGGGAACTACGGGTTTCGGGTTGTGGCGTCCCCATCTCGTCTCTGAGCCCTGGCCACTCTGGA
>ERZ761602.2964-NODE-2964-length-25158-cov-7.735848_pt1 | contig 25158 bp, 18 predicted proteins | sample MGYA00512165_ERZ761602 | MGnify/ENA primary metagenome ERZ761602 (study PRJEB28899, sample SAMN02445085) | bioreactor sludge metagenome | biome: EBPR sludge; isolation source: Thorneside wastewater treatment plant | place: Australia: Brisbane, Thorneside...
GTCAGAAACCGCGCCCGCGGTGGCCCGCCCGCTCACCGTGCCGGCCCCGCCGCCCAGCCCGGAATCAACTGGCACCCCGCCGCCCACGGCCACTGTCAACGCGCCGCCGCCCGTCGTCATTATCTCGATCGACGGCCTGCGCGCCGATGCCCTGGCGCAAGCGCGCGTGCCCAATCTGCAGGCGTTGACTCGGCGCGGCGCCTATTCGTTGCAGGCGCAGACGATCTTCCCGCCGGCCACGCTGCCCGCGCACGCGTCGATGCTCACCGGCTTGCCTCCCGCCGCGCACGGCGTCGACTGGAACGACTATCTCCCGGAGCGCGGCGTGATCACGAGCACGCTTTTCCTCTCCGCCCGGGCCGCCGGCCTGCGCACGGTGCTGGTGGCCGGCAAGGAGAAGTTCGCCCACTTCGACGCGCCCGGTGCGCTGGACGCCTACGTCTTCGCCACCGGAGGCGATCAGGACGTCGTCGATCAGGCCCTCGTCCAGGCGCAGGCCGGTTTCGGCCTGCTGGTGGTCCACCTGCCCAACACCGACTACTTCGGCCACCTCACCGGCTGGATGTCTGAGACGTATCTCTTTCAGTTGACGCGCACCGACGAGGCCGTGGGCCGCCTGCTGGCGGCGCTGCCCGCGGACACGCTCGTCATCGTCACCGCCGATCACGGCGGGTTGGGCCTGACCCACGGCCTCCGCCGGCCGGAGGACATGACCATCCCGTGGTTGATCGCCGGTCCGCGCGTGCGCGCCGGCTACGCATTGACGACGCCGGTGAGCGTCATGGATACGGCGGCGACCGCGGCCTGTGTCCTGGGCCTGGCGCTGCCGCCGGAAGCCCAAGGCCGGCCAGTGCAAGAGGCCTTCGCGGCGGGCTGTTGAGCGCGCCGCCGGCGGGGTGATAACGTGGGGCGCGTGTCCAACTGTTCGCGTTATCGGCGGCGGGCGGGCGGGCCTCTGTGCCTGCGGGCGTTCCTGCTCCTCGGCCTGACGGCCTGTCAGGCGGCCTCACCGGCGCCGCCCAGCCCGCTCCCCGCCTCGGCGATCTCGCCGACCCCGGTTCCCCTTCCCCCGGCCTCGCTCACACCTCCACCGACGACAGCGCCGCCTGCACCGCCGGCCGCCCCGACGCCGAGCATAGTCACACTGCGCTTCACGGGCGACATCAACCCCGGCCGCTGCCCGGCCCAGATCGCCCTGGCCTACGACGATTTCACCCTGGCCTATCAGGGCGTGGCCGAGGTGTTGCGCGCCGCTGACCTGGCGGTGGGCAGCCTGGACGGCGCGCTGTCCGACCTCAGTCCGCCCAGCCCGTGCCCGGACACCAAGAACCTGATCGGACCGACGCGCACGGTGGACGGCCTGGCGTTCGCGGGCTTCGACGTGATCACGGTCGCCACCAACCACGCCAAGGACTGCGGCGTCCTGGGTTTCGGCTGCGACGACCGTTCCTTCCAGGACACGCTGCGCTCTCTGCGCGCCGCCGGTATCCACCCGGTGGGCGGCGGCCTCACCCTGGCGGAGGCGCGCGCGCCGGTGGTGGTGGAGCGCGGCGGCGTTCGTTTTGCGTTTCTGGGGGTCACGCAGGTCGGCGCCGAGACCTGGGCGGAGGCCGAGCGGCCCGGTACGGCCCCGCTCTCCACAGCGGCGCTGACCGGTGTGCTGGCCGATATCGCCGCGGCGCGCGCCCAGGCCGAGGTCGTGATCGTCCTGGCGCAGTGGGGCGTGGAGTACGCCGAGACGCCCGAACCCTATCAGCGCGATTGGGCGCGTCAGCTGGTGGCGGCCGGCGCGACGCTAGTCATCGGCAATCATCCGCACGAGGTGCAGCCGCTGGAGGCCTTTTCGGGCGGACTGGTGGCGTATGCGCTTGGCAATTTCGTCTTCGATCAAGGGCCGTGGCGCACGCGGCAGGGGCTGGTGCTGGAGGCCGTCTTCCACGGTGCGCAGCTGGCGGACTGGCGCCTACTCCCCGTCCATATCCACGATCTGCATCAGCCGCGCTGGGCCCGGCCGGACGAAGCCGCGCAGATCCTGGCCCGCGCCCCGCTCTGGCCGTGAGGCTGGCGCCGCGCGCCAAGTGCATTACAATCCGCCGGGACGCGTCCGCTTACTCCCGTCTCCGCCAGGCCACGCAAATATGAATATCCGCACCATCACGTACTTCTGCAATCCGGGCTTTCCGCCGGTGGCCGAACGTCTCGTCGCCGCCGGCCGCGCCATCGCCGACCTGAAGGCCGCGCTGACGGAGGCCGGCTACACGGTGCAGACCACGCGCCTGGCCGGACCGCCGTTCCCGTCCGTCGTCGACGGTCAGCCGGACAAGGTGGTGGCGTACGCGCAGGCGTTGGAGGACCTGTGCTTCGTCCACGGCCTCGACTATGCCACGCTCGGCCCGGCGCGGCCCGGCGATGGGCCGGCGTTCTATGAAGTCATCCCGGATGCGCTCGGCGCGACCGAGAACGTCTTCGCGGCCGCCGTCATGGCTGACCCGGTGGCCGGCATCGATCCGGCCGTCCTCCGCGCGTGCGCGGCCGTGATCCGGCGCTGTGCGGCGCTGTCTCCGGACGGTTTCGGCAACCTGCGCTTTGCGGCCCTGGCCAACGTCCCGGCCGGCGTGCCTTTCCTGCCGGCCGCTTATCATGATGGCGGCCCGGCGGCAGTGGGGTTGGGCCTGGAGGCCGCCGATCTGGCGGTGGCGGCCTGCGGCGAGTCCGACTCGCTGGCCAGTGCCCGCGCGCGTCTGATCGGCGCGCTCGAGTCCGAGGCGCAGCGCCTCTCGGGCGTAGTCCGCCGGGTGGCCGGCAAACACAACCTGGCTTTCACCGGCCTGGACTTTTCGCTGGCGCCCTTCCCGAGCCAGGCGCGTTCGCTGGGCGCGGCTCTGGAGGCGCTCAGCGGCGTCCCGGCCGGCGGGCATGGCACGCTGGCGGCGGCGGCCTTCCTGGCCGAGGCCCTGGACCGCGCCCAGTTCAAGCGCGCCGGCTTCTGCGGCCTCTTCCTGCCCGTGCTGGAGGACGCGGTGCTGGCGGCGCGCGCCGCGGAAGGCCAGCTCACGGTCGGTGATCTGCTGCTGTACTCGGCCGTGTGCGGCACCGGCCTGGACACGGTGCCGCTGCCCGGCGACACGTCCGCCGAAGCGCTGGCCGCCATTCTGCTGGATGTGGCCGCGCTGGCGCTGCGCCTCAACAAGCCGCTGACCGCGCGTCTGATGCCGCTACCGGACAAGCAGGCCGGCGACCCGGCCGAGTTTGCTTTCGAGTTCTTCGCGCCCAGCCGAGTGCTGGCCGCGCGCGGCCCTGGCCTGGGCGGCCTCCTCGGCGCCGCGGCCGCGTTCGACCTCGGCCCGCGGGCGCGCTGAGCGCTTTCCCTTGACAGCCGGCCGGTAATGCCGATAATGACTTCAACATAGTCACACAGGCAGTGACGGAGAAAAGTACGCTGGCTGAACCGGCCAGGGAGGTCGGGCCATAGACTGCGAGCCCGGCCCGGATGACACCAGCGGAAGTTCTCTCCTGAGCCGTTCGGGTGAAAGGCCGCACGCGGCCGCCGTAGTCCGAACCGGAGGCCCACCGTTACCGGGGACAGCCGATGATCGTCGGCGCAAGAGCGGGTGCGCACTTTTGGGTGCGGCCTGAAGTTGGGTGGTACCACGCGAGTCTGTGAGACTCCCGTCCCAAAACTGGGGCGGGTTTTTGTTTAACGGGCGGGTAGGCGCTGGTGGCGCGCCGCCGCCGCGCGGAGGTGACATGCTGGAGAAACTGGAGTCTATCGAACGCGAGGCCCTGGCCGCCCTGGCGGCGGCCGCGGACACGGGCGCCCTGGAGCAGTGGCGCGTCAAGCACTTGGGGCGCAGCTCCGTGCTGGCGGCGGCCCTGAGCGACCTGGGTACGCTGCCGAAGGATCTGCGGCCGGTGGCCGGCAAGCGCGGCAACGAGGTCAAGCAGGCGCTGGAGACGGCCTACGCCGCCCGCGCCGAGGCGCTGCGCCAGGCGGAACTGGAGCGCGCCATGACCCTCGGCGCCGTGGACGTGACGCTGCCCGGCCGACCGGTGGCGCGCGGCCGCCTGCACCCGCACACGCAGGTCTTCCGGATGCTGTTCAAGGCCTTCGCCGAGATGGGTTTCCAGATCTACCGCTCGCGCGACGTAGAGACCGACGACTACAACTTCGGTTTCCTTAATATGCCGCCGCACCACCCGGCCCGCGACCAATGGGATACTTTCCACACGCAGACGCCCGGCGTTATCCTGCGCACGCACACCTCGCCGGGCCAGATCCACGCCATGCGCGAGTACTCGCGCAACGGCACGGCGCCGGAGCCCATCCGCGTCATCCTGCCCGGCATGTGCTACCGCTACGAGCAGGTGACGGCCCGCGCCGACATGCAGTTCCTGCAGATGGAAGGCCTGGCGGTCGGGCGCAATATCCGCCTGAGCGACCTGAAGGGCACGCTCAGTGAGTTCGCGCGGCGTCTGTTTGGCGCCCAGGTGCGCACGCGCTTCCGCGCCGACCACTTCCCGTTCACCGAGCCCTCGGCCGAGATGGACGTGGAGTGTTTCGTCTGCGGCGGCCAGGGCTGCCCGGTCTGCAAGCAGAGCGGCTGGCTGGAGATCCTGGGCTGCGGCATGGTCCATCCCACGGTGCTGGAGCACGGCGGCTATGACCCGCGCGTCTTCTCCGGCTTCGCCTTTGGCATGGGCCCGCAGCGCATCTTCATGCTGATGCACAAGATCAACGACATCCGCTACTTCCTGCAGAACGATCTGCGGTTCCTGGAACAGTTCTAGCCGCTATCGCTGCCGGGTCACCTATCCGTAGTTAATAAGGCAGACCGCCATGAAAGTCCCTCTCAGTTGGCTCAAAGACTTCGTCGATGTTGTCCTCTCGCCGGAGGAGATCGCCTACAAGCTCACCTTCGGCGGGCTGGAGGTGGAAGAGATCGAGTACATCGGCTGGCCCCGGCCGGAAAACGCGGCGCGCGGCCAGCATGCCCAGTGGCGCCAGGAGTTCAAGACCTACGGCCTGAGCTGGGATCCGGCCAAGATCGTGGTCGCCCAGATCCTGGAGGTCTTGCCGCACCCGAACGCCGACCGGCTGACGCTGCTGCGCCTGGACGACGGCTCCGGCCAGGAGCAGACGGTGCTGACCGGCGCGCCCAACCTGTTCCCGTACAAGGGCCAGGGCTCGCTGCCGCAGCCCCTCAAAGTGGCCTACGCCCGCGAGGGCTCAGTGCTGTACGACGGCCACAAGCCGGGCCGCGAGTTGATGACGCTCAAGCGCGCCAAGATCCGTGGCGTCGAGTCGTACTCGATGGTGTGCTCGGAGAAGGAGCTGGGCATCTCGGATGAGCACGAGGGCATCCTCCTGCTGGATGAGGACGCGCCGGTGGGTCAGCCGCTGGCCGACTACATGGGCGACGTGGTCTACACGGTGAAGACCAACCCCAACATGGCGCGCAACATCAACATCTACGGCGTGGCGCGCGAGATCGCGGCCCTCACCGGCCAGGCGCTGCGTCCGCTGCCGCAGGCCGTCCGTGCCGACGGACCCGCCATCACCGGGCAGGTGACTATCGAGATCCGCAGCCCGGAGCTCAACCCGCGCTTCGTGGCCGCGCTGATCAAGGGCGTCACCATTGCCCCGAGCCCGTATCGCGTCCAGCGCCGCCTGCGCCTGGCCGGCATCCGGCCCATCAACAACATCGTCGACGCCACGAATTACGCCATGCTCGAGGTCGGCCAGCCTCTGCACGCCTTCGACTACGACGTGTTAACGCGCCGGGCCGGAGGCGCTCCGCGCCTCATCACGCGCCTGCCCGCGCCCGGCGAGACGCTGACCACCCTGGACGGCGTGGAGCGCAAACTGGATGATTTCACCATCCTGGTCTGTGACCCGGCCGGCGCCCTGTCCATCGGCGGCGTCATGGGCGGCGCCGAGTCGGAGGTCAGCGACCAGACCGTCAACGTCCTGCTGGAGGGCGCGGCCTGGGAGTTCATCAACATCCGCAAGACTTCCCAGTCGCAGAAGCTGCACTCCGAGGCCGGCTACCGCTTCGCGCGCGGGATCCATCCGGCCATGGCCGTGCGCGGGGTCACGCGCGGCATCGAGCTGATGCGCCAGTGGGGCGGCGGGACGGTGGCGCAGGGCCTGGTGGACGAATACCCCCGGCCGGCGCCGACGGTGACGGTGACGATCACGCCGGCCGAGGTGGAGCGCCTGTTGGGGGTGGCCCTGCCGGCCGCAGAGATTGTCCGGATGCTGGAGGCGCTGGAGTTCAAGTGTGAAGTAACCAGCGACCGGTCATTGATCACGGTCACGACGCCCGATCACCGGCTGGACATCGGCCAGGGCGTGGTCGGCCAGGCCGACCTGATCGAGGAGATCGCGCGCATCTACGGCTACGAGCGCATTCCGGAGACGTTGCTGGTGGACGCTCTGCCGCCGCAGCGCCGCAACCTGGCGCTGGAACTGGAGGAGCTGACGCGCGACCTGCTGGTGGATGCCGGGCTGCAAGAGGTGCAGAGCTATAACCTGACCACGCCCGACAAGGAGCGGCGGGTGCTGCCGCCCAGCGGGCCGGCCGACGACCGGCCGTACGTCACCGTCGTCAACCCGATTACGCCCGAGCGCGCCCACCTGCGCCACTCGGTGCTGGCCAGCGTGCTCGAGATCGCGGCCCTCAACACGCGCCTGCAAGATCGCCTGGCGCTGTTCGAGATCGGCCTGGTCTTCCTGCCCGGCGAGGGCGGCGATGACGGCCAGCCGGCCGGGCTGCCGGATGAGCGCCGCCGCCTGGCCGTGGCGCTCACCGGCGCGCGCCAGCCGCTGGCCTGGCAGGGCGCCGACCGCGCGCCCCTGGACTTCTTCGATCTGAAGGGCGTGGTCGAGACGCTGCTGCAGGGCCTGCACCTGGAGGCCGTGGCCTTCGCGCCGACGACGCACCCATCGCTGTTGCCGGGGCGCACGGCCGAGCTGCAAGTGAACGGCCAGGTGGCGGGTTGGCTGGGCGAGCTGCACCCGCTCGTCCGTGAACAGTTCGATCTCCCGGCCCAGCCGGTTTTGGTGGCGGACCTGGATCTGGAGGTGCTGTTGGCGCAGGCCGCTCAGCGCGAGCTGTTCCCGGCGGTGCCCGTGCCTGAGTATCCGCCGGTGAAAGAAGACCTGGCCGTGATCGTGGCCGACGAGGTGCCCGCCGCCCAGGTGCACGCGCTCATCGCGCGGGCCGGCGGCGCCCTGGTGGCGCAGGTGACGCTGTTCGACGTCTATCGCGGGGATCAGATCGGCGCGGGCAAGAAGAGCCTGGCCTTCAGCCTCACCTACCAGGCGCCGGATCGCACGCTGACCGACGCCGACGTGGCCAAGGTGCGCGGCCGCATCGTCAAGAAGCTGCAGGACGACCTGAGCGCGACTTTGCGCGGCTGAGGGTCAGGGCAGGCGGGCGTAGTACAAGTCGGTCTCGCGCGTCTCAGCGCCCGGAGCCGTCCAGACAAAGTGCCGCTGGCCGTCCGGGGCGATGCCGAGCACGGGCATATCCGCGCCGGAGTCGTTGGCGATAAGGCGCGGGTCATCCCAACTGCCGGCGGCGTTTTGCCGGAAGTACTGGATTCCGTTCGTGTACCCGTAGCTCTTCCAAACGACGTGGGCCCGGCCATCGGCGTCCAGCGCGAGGTAGGGGTTGCCGCCCATCTCGGCGCTCAAGACCTGCGCCGGTCCCCAGCCGGCGGCGGCCGTCCACGCGCGATACAGCAGGCCGGCGCTGCTCGTCCACACCAGATGCAGGCCGCCGGCCGCGTCGGCGCGCAGGGCCAGGTTGCGGTAGGAGCTGAGGTTGGGCGCGTCGGCCGCCTCACTTAAGCGCTCCGGCTGGGACCAGGTCTGCCCGCCGTCGCTCGACGCGCAGCCGTCTAGTTCGGCTTCCGGCTGCATGTAGGCCCAAACCGCATAGGCGCCCTGGTGCCCGTCGAACGCGATCTGCGGCGCGTAGGCCGTGCGGTCCGCGTCCGAGAGCTGGATGTCCTCGAAAAAGGCCGTGCCGAACGAAATGTAGAGCTTGCGCCACTCCCCCTCCGGCGCCAAGGCAGGCACCAGATCGTTGGTGGCCCGCTCGGCCGTTTCTAGTTTCTGCGCTTCCGACCAGGCCGTCTCTGATTGGCAGCTCTGATACCAGCCGATCTTGTCCGGCCGATTGACGGCGGGTGCGCCCTCCCAGAAGACGCAGGCCTGCCCCTGCGGCCCCATGAGCAAGGCGAGGCTCTGTCGATACAGCAGTTCGAATGCGCCCGTCAGACTGGACGCTGCGGACCACTCTCCGTTTGGGCTCAACTGGCGGTGCAACAGCTCGTAGGCCTGGCTGGCATCGGTGGGGCGCAGGCTGGCGTCATACCAGACCAGGTGCAGCGTCCCCGTCTGATCGAAGAGCAGATGCGGCTCCGCCGACTCGCGGGGGTTGTTGGTGACGTTGAGCGCCTCCAGCGGGCTGGCCGTCGGCGTGACGCTGGGCGCGGTCGGCAAGGCCGGCGGCAGGGCCGCCGCCGCGCCGCTGGTCACGGTGGCCCGCACCTCGGGCCGGTGGGTGGGCGCCAGCGTCGGGTCTTCCACTGAGGTGGGGCTAACACCGGCCAGAACCGCTTGCGTGGCCGTCTCCGCGCCGCCGCGCGCCAACCCGCTGCCGAGCCAGGCTGCGCCGGCGACGGCGAGCGTGCACAGGCCGAGCGTGCCGAGGGCCAGACCCGCCCAGGCCCAGACCGGCAGCCCGCGGCGGGCCGGGGCCGGCGCGGAGGCCGTTCGTCCGGCGCCCCCCGTGGTCTCGGCGCCGCGCTGCTCCTGGGCCTCTTTCACAGCCTGTTTCCAGGCGGCCAAAAAGTCCGCGGCGGTGGCGAAGCGATCGGCGGGCTCTTTCGCCAGGGACTTGAGAATAAGGCGCTCCAAACCCGGCGCGATCTGGGGATTGAACGTGGTCGGCAAGGGCAGCGGCGCGTGGACGTGCTTCAGCGCCACGGCCATGGGCGTGTCTGCCTCAAACGGCTCGCGGCCGGCGACCATCTGGTACAGGATGATGCCGAGCGAGTAGAGATCGGAGCGCTGATCCACCTTCTGGCCGAGCACCTGCTCCGGGCTCATGTAGGCCGGCGTCCCCACCATCGCCCCGGTGGCCGTGAAGTGCGCGTCGCTTTCAAGAAGTTTGGCGATTCCAAAGTCGGTCAGGAAGACATTGCCCTGCGCGTCCACCATCACGTTCGCGGGTTTGAGATCGCGGTGGATGACGCCGTGCGCGTGGGCGTAGCTCAGAGCCTCGGCCAGTTGCGTAAACAGCCGGTCCACCTCGGCCGGCTCCAGCTTTCCGGCCTGCATCCGTTCTTTAAGCGTGCCGGCCTCCATGTAACGCATCACCAGGTAAGTGAGGCCGGCCTCCTCGCCGAAGTCGTGCACGGGCAGGATGTGCGGGTGTTCCAGGCGCGCAATCGTGCGCGCCTCCTGCTGGAACCGGCCCAGGAATTCGGGGTCGCCCGCCAGTTGCGGCGGCAGGACTTTCACCGCCACGTCGCGGTCCGTGGCCGCGTGGTAGGCCTTGTAGACCGTGGCCATGCCGCCTTGGCCGATTTGATTGAGGATGCGATACGGGCCGAGAGTCTGTCCGGAGTGCAAGCTGTTCATGCCGTCTCCCGTCGCGGAGCATGGTAGCACGATTCCCCGGGCCGAAACTCTGCGCGCCCCGCCGCCGCCGCGCTTTGCACATTTGGCCAACGGCCAGCGGGTAGTTCGCGCCTCCGGCGATAGAATTTAGGCGCCAGGTTACTGGATAAACTCTCTCGCTATTCGAAATGACAGGTGCCCACTATGGAATTGCTGATCAACGGCCAGCGGTTGGAGGCTGGCGACCTTGAGAACCGGCTGCTCGTCTATGTGCTGCGCGACGAACTGGGCCTGACCGGCACACGCTTGGGCTGCGGCGCCGGCTTCTGCGGCAGCTGCACGGTTTGGCTGGACGGCGTGCCCACCCGCAGCTGTGTCACGCCGGCGGCCGACGCGTTCGGCAAAGCCATCACCACCATCGAAGGCCTGGCGGACACGTATCCGGCCGCCGGCCTCCATCCGGTGCAGCAGGCCTTCCTGGAGCTGCAGGTGCCGCAGTGCGGTTGGTGCATGAGCGGCCAGATCATGACGGCCGCGGCGTTCCTCAACAGCAACCCGGCCCCCGCGGACGACGAGGTCCTGACGGCGTTGGAGAAGAACCTGTGCCGCTGCGGCACGTATCATCGTCTCAAGCAGGCGGTCCAACGCGCCGCCGTGATCGCCCGCGCTGATGCGGCCGCGGTGGAGGCCTGAGATGGCGAAGCCTAAACCCCGCCTCAGCCGCCGCGGATTCCTGGGCCTGGCCGGCGCCGGGCTGGCGGCCACCGCCGGCCTGTACGTCGCCTTCGGCTTCGGCCGGCGTTACCTGATCGAAAACTTCGACCGGCTGCAGTCGGCGCCGGACGCCGAACCCAACAGCTGGCTGGCGGTCACGGCCGCCGGCACCGTGCGCGTCTACATGCCCAAAGCCGAGATGGGCCAGGGCGTGCACACCGCCTTCCAGCAGATCGCGGCCGACGAGTTGTACGTGCCGCTCGCGCAAGTGGAGATCGTGCTCGGCGACACCACGGTGTTGCCGGAGGATGCGCGCGGCACCAACGGCAGCAGCAGCATCGCCAGCGTCTATCCGGCGCTGCGCCAGGCCGCGGCCTATGCGCGCGAGATGCTCAAGGCCGAGGCCGCGCAGAAGCTGGGCGTGTCCGCGGCGGTGCTGACCGTGGCCGGCGGCGCCATCGTCCATCAGGGGCAGCGCACCGCTCTGACTTACGGGGCCCTCATCGGCGAGCGCCGGATCGTCAAGGTGCTGGGCGAGGATGGGGTGCCGCCGCTGAAGGCCGTGGACGAGTATGAGTGGATCGGCCAGCCGGCCCCGCGTTTGGATCTGCCCGGCAAGGTGGACGGTTCAGCGCAGTATGGCTTCGACGCGCGCCTGCCCGGGATGCTGTTCGGCAAAGTCCTCAAGCCGCCCACCTTCGGCGCGACGCTGCGCAGCCTCGATGAGGCTGCCGCGCGCCAGACGCCGCGCGTGGTCAGGGTCGTGCGCGACGGGGAGTTCGTGGGCGTGGTGGCCGAGACCGCTGAAGCCGCGGCCGTGGGCGTGCAACGTCTCAACGCCCAATGGACTGAGAAGGCGCGCCTGGACCAGCAGGCCGATGTCGAGGCGGCGCTGCCGCCGGGCGGGCCGGGCGGCCAGGTGTTGCGCGAGGCCGGCGATGTCGCCGCTGCGCTGCGCCAGGGCCCGGTGGTGGAGGCCGAATACCAAACGCCGTTCGCGGCCCACATGATGCTGGAGCCGCCGGCGGCCCTGGCCCACGTGCGCCAGGAGGCTGGCCAATGGCGCGCCGACGTCTGGACGTCCACGCAGGGCGCCTCCAGCCTGGTCGGTTCCGTGGCGCGCGCCACGGGCCTCCAGGCGGAGCAGGTGGTGGTGCACCCGCTCTACCTGGGCGGCGGCTTCGGGCGCAAGTCGGTGGCCGACGTGGCCTTGGAGGCGGCGCGGCTGAGCCAGGCCGCGGGCGCGCCGGTGCGCGTCCATTGGGATCGCGCCGAGGAGTTGCAGAACGGCTTTCTGCGCCCGCCCACGCACAGTCGTCTGCGCGCCGCGCTCACCGCCGACGGCCGCATCGCCGGCTGGGAGAATCAGCAGGCCAGCGGCCTGGTCTTCCTCGGCATCTTGCCGCCCGTGGTGAAGACCGTGCTCGGCTGGGACTTCGGCGCCACGCGCGGCGCCGTGCCCGCGCATTACGCTTTCCCCAATCACCGCACCACGGCCTGGCTGCGAGATACGCCTGTCCGCACCGGCTTCTGGCGCGGGCTGGGCCTGCTGCCCAACGTCTTCGCCGTCGAGTCGTTCATGGACGAGCTGGCGCACGCTGCCGGACAAGACCCGCTCCGCTTCCGCCTCGCGCACCTCGCCTCGGATTCAATTGGCCAGCGGATGCGGTCAGTGCTGGAACGCGTGGCTCAGATGGCGGCCTGGGAGCAACCGCTGGCGCCGCGCACTGACGGCTGGCAGGTAGGTCGCGGCGTGGCCGTCTGCGAAGATGTGAAGACGGTAGTGGCGCAAGTGGCGGAGGTGGCCGTCAACCCAGCCACAGGCGCCGTTATCGCAGAGCGTGTGTTCTGCGCGTTGGATTGCGGCCTGGTCATCAACCCTGACATCGTCAAAGCCCAGGTGGAGGGCAACGTAATGTGGGGAACCTCTTCGGCCTTGGTGGAGGCGGTAACGATCAAGGATGGCCGGGTTGCGGCGACGAACTTTGGTGACTACCCGATTCTGACGATTCGCCAGGCCCCGCTGGTGCTGACCGAGATCAGTGTGAACAAAAGTGAGGGGCCCTATGGAATTGGCGAGCCGCCCATCGGCCCGACGGCGGCCGCCATCGCCAATGCCGTCTTTGCGGCGACGGGCGTGCGTCTGCGCCGCCTGCCGTTGACGCCGGATCGGGTGTTGGAGGCGTTGCGCGCCGCCTGAAGTCGGTGAAGGTGCCGTGAAGCTTCGGTTGGCGCTGGGCACACTGTCCCTGCCCAATGCTTACCATCCTCGTTTGGGGAGTCGCCCTATAGTGCAACTAGTGAAGTCTCCCCCGGCCAGTGAGCGGTTAGCACTCTCCCCTGCTAAACTCACTGGCCAATCCTTTTAAAGCGGGCGGCCCGCCGGGATGCGGCGGGCCGTCTTATTTAAGCGGGACCTTGGCCGGCAGGCCCGGCCGGCGCGGGTATTGCGCCGGTGAGGCCGCCACCTTGCGCAGCACCACGAGGTAGCGCGGCTCGGCGACGCCCGGCAACTCCACCTCGGTGATCAACTCCAGCTCGCCGCCCAGCTTCTGAATCGCTTTGACGGCCGCATAGGTTTCGGCCGGCGCGTCCTTGCCCTTCTGCGCTACCACGCGGCCGCCGCGCTTCACCAGCGGCAACAGGTATTCGGCCAGCACCGGCATCTCGGCGACGGCGCGGGCCACGGCCCAGTCATACTGCTCGCGATGCTCCGGGCGCTGGCCCACTTCCTCGGCGCGGGCGTGGACCACGGTGACGGCGCTCAACTTGAGGATCTGCGCCACGTGTTCGCAAAAGCGCGCTTTCTTGCCGGTGGCCTCCACCAGCGTCATCGGCAGATGCGGGTAGACAATCTTGAGCGGCAGACCTGGGAAACCGGCGCCGCTGCCGACATCCACCAGGCTGTAGCGCGCGCCGCCGGCCGGCAGGACTTTGAGCAGCGACAGCGAGTCCAGAAAGTGTTTCACCTGGATGTCCACTGGCTGCGTGATCGCCGTCAGGTTGAATTTTTCGTTCCAGGCGCGCAGTTCGTCCGCGTAGGTCTGAAAGGCGGCCGCCTGGGCCGGGGTCAGTTCGAGGTTGAGCAGGGCGCGTGCGCCCGTGAGCAAGGCATCCACAGCGCTGGATTATACTGTGAGGCAGGGCCGCAGCGGAGAAATGTTAACCTCTTTGCCGGCGGAAGCCGGCACTTATGCGCTGGTGCTGCGTCTGCGGCGCCGAACCCGCCTGCCGATCGGCGCGCTGGGCGAGCACGCGCTGCCGGCCGGCTGGTACGTTTACGTGGGCAGCGCGCGCGGGCCGGGCGGGTTGGCGGCGCGCGTCGGGCGGCACTGGCGCGGTGACGGCGCCCGGCACTGGCACATCGACTATCTCCAGCCGGCGCTGCGCCTGACGGCGGTGTGGTGGGCGCCGGGCGCCGCGCGCCGGGAGTGCGCGTGGGCGCGCGCGCTGCAGGCCCGGCCGGGCGCCACAGCGCCGGTGCCGCGCTGCGGGGCCTCCGATTGCCGCTGCCCGGCCCATCTGTGGCACTTCGCGGCCGAGCCGCCGCGTCTGGCCTTGGCCTCCTTCGCGTTGGCCCTCCCCTGACGGGAACCTGGCGCCGCGCGCCGACGTCTGGACGCTGCCGTGCCCGCCTTCTCTGTCCTCTCCCGCCCTCGTCTGATCGTGTTGGTCGCGTGCCTGTTACTGGCGCTGGCCGGCCTCGGCCTGTGGCAATGGCTCGTCGTCGATCTGCCCTCGCTGGAGCGGCTCACCGATAACCTAACCGTCCCGTCTACCAAAATCCTGGCCCGCGACGGGCGCCTGCTCTTTGAGATCGCCGACCCGGCTGGCCGCCGCCACACGACCTTGCCCCTGGCCGAAATTCCGCTGGCGCTGCAGCAGGCCACCATCGCCACGGAAGACGGCTCCTTCTACCGCAATCCGGGCGTCGACGCCGTGGGCATCCTGCGCGCGGTCTGGATCAACCTGACCGGCGGCGAAGTGCTGGCCGGCGGCAGCACCATCACGCAGCAGGTGGCGCGCAACATGCTGCTGGATCCGCAGGAGCGCGCCGAGCGCACCCTCGCCCGCAAGCTGCGCGAATCGATCCTGGCCTGGCGGCTCTCCCAGGTCTATTCCAAAGACGAGATCCTGGCGCTCTACCTCAACCAGACCTACTACGGGCACCTGGCCTATGGCGTCGAAGCGGCCGCGCAGACCTTCTTCGGCAAATCGGCGCGTGACCTGGACCTGGCCGAGGCCGCCCTGGTCGCGGGGTTGCCGCAGGCGCCGTCGCTGTACGATCCGCTGCTCTACCCGGAGGCCGCCGAGGAGCGGCAGGCCGTGGTGCTGGACCTGTTGGTGAAAGAGGGGTATCTCACGCCGGAGGCCGCGCAGCTGGCTCGGGATGAGCCGCTGCAATTCGTGTCCAACGCTTTCCCCATCGAAGCCCCGCACTTCGTCTTCTACATCTGGAACCGGCTGGAGCAGAAATACGGCCCGGAGACTTTGCACGCCGGCCTGACGGTGACGACGACGCTGGACCTCGACCTGACGCGGGCGGCGGAGACGATCGTGCGGCGCCGGTTGGCGCAGCTGGCGCCGGACGCGGACGGCCAGACTGGGCCATCCCACAACGCCACCGACGCGGCCCTGGTCGCGCTGGACCCGCACACCGGCCAAGTGCTGGCGCTGGTCGGCTCACCGGACTACTTCGACGCCCAGATCTCGGGCGCCATCAACATGGCTGTCGCTCCGCGCCAGCCCGGCTCGGCCATCAAGCCGATCGCGTACGCGGCGGCGTTCTCGCCCGAGCTATGCGCGAGTCTGCCCAGCGCGTCCACCGGCGCGGGCTGCCCGTGGACGGCGGCGACGATGCTGCTCGACGTCCGCACCGCGTTTGTGACGCAAGAAGGTTTCTCGTACGTGCCGATGAACTACGACCGGGCCTTTCACGGCCCGGTGACGGCGCGTGACGCCCTGGCCGGCAGCCTGAACCTGCCGGCGGTGCTGACGCTGGATCACATCGGCCTGCCGACCATGATCCGGCTGGCCGGCCGCCTGGGGCTGACCACGCTCTCCGATGCCGACCGCTTCGGGCTGGCGCTGGCGTTGGGCGGCGGCGAGGTGCGCCTGCTCGACCTGACCGGCGCCTTCGGGGCCTTCGCCAATGGCGGCCGCCGCGTGGAGCCGGCCGTCATCCTGCAGATCAGCACGGCCGAGGGCCAGACGCTGGAGCGCTGGACGCCGACGACCGGGGAACGCGTGCTGGATGAGCGCGTGGCCTTTCTGGTCACCGACATCCTGTCCGACAACAACGCCCGCGCCGCCACTTTCGGCTTCAACAGCATCCTGCGCATCGGCCGGCCGGCGGCGGTGAAGACCGGCACCACCACCGATTACCGCGACAACTGGACGGTGGGCTACACGCCCGAGCTGGTGACCGGCGTATGGGTGGGCAACGCCGACAACTCGCCGATGGTGGATCTGAGCGGCGTGGCCGGCGCCGGGCCGATCTGGCATGACTTCATGCGCGCGGCGCTGGCCGGCAAGCCGGAGACGGCGTTCACGCCGCCAGCCGGCCTGACGCGCGTGCCGGTCTGCGTGCCGTCCGGGCAGCTGCCGACGGCGCTGTGTCCGCGCACGCGCACCGAGTGGTTTCTCGAAGGGACTGAGCCGACGGCGCCGGACGAGCTTTATCAGGCCTTTGCCCTGGACACGCGCACGGGCGGGCTGGCCGACGCGAACACGCCGCCCGAGGCGGTGGTGACCCAGGTCTTCCTGCAATTGCCGCCGCAGGCGCGGGAGTGGGCGGCCCAGAACGGAATCCCCCAGCCGCCGGAAGCGGCGGCCGTGTCAACGGCGCCGGACGCGCCTCTGGTGATCGCGGCGCCGGATCCGCAGACGGTCTACCAGATCAGCCCGCGTCTGCCGCGCGCCAGCCAACGCATCCCGCTGCGCAGCGTGGCGCACCAGCCCGTCGAGGCAGTCACCTATTATCTGAACGGTCAATTGGTGGGGACGGCCACGGAGAGCCCGTACGAAATCTGGTGGGCGTTGGAGCCGGGAGCTTACGAGTTGCAGGCGCGGGGGCGGCTGGCGAGCGGGGAGACGGTGGCCAGCGCGAGCGTGCGTTTCGTCGTCAACCCGAGCCCGTAGCCGCGCCGGCTGGCCGTGGCCGCGCCGCAGTCACTCGGCGCGGTGCTGCGGCAGCATCACCGTGAACGTCGCGCCCTCGTCGACGCGCGAGTCCACCCAGATGCGGCCGCCGTGCTGGTCGACGATGGATTTGACGATGGACAGGCCGAGCCCGGTGCCCGGGTATTGGCCGCGCACGTTGGCGGCGCGGAAGAACTTGTCGAAGATGTAGGGCTGATCGGCGGCCGGGATGCCGATGCCGTTGTCGATCACGGCCAGAACGACGAAATCCCCCTCGGCGTAGACATCCACACTGATCTGGCCTTTTTCCGGCGTGTACTTGAGGGCGTTATCCAGCAGGTTGGCGAGCATCTGCCGGAAGCGGGTGGCGTTCAGCAAGACCGGCGGCAGGCTGCCGGCGATGCGCGGGTGCAGGATCTGGCCCTTGCCGTGGGCCGCCAGGCGGTGGTCATTGACGATCTGCTGCGTGAGGGCGCCCAGCGCCAGCGGTTCGCGCTGCGCGTCCAGGCCGGCCTCGATGCGGCCCAGGTCCAGCAGTTCGGTCAGCAGCGTGTTCATGGCGGTGACGCTGCCGCGCACCTGCTGGATGAATTCGGCCTGGCGCTCGTTGAGCGTGCCCACCCGGTCCAGCAGGCTGACGTAGCCGAGGATCGCCGTCAAGGGCGAGCGCAGGTCGTGCGAGACGGTGGTCACGAACTCGGACTTGATGCGGTCGATCTCTTTGAGCTGGGAGATGTCGTGCAGCAGGATGGCGCGCCCGACCGTGGCGATGGGCGTACTCTGGGCGTTGAGCGTGCGCCCGTCGTCCAGGGCGATTTCGGCGGCGCGCCGCCCGCCGGACAGCAGGGCGAGCAGGTCGGCGTGCGGCGCCAGATCGGCCAGCGGCAGCCCGGCCACGTGGACGCGTTCGACGCCGAAGGTGCGCCGGGCGGTGTGGTTCATCAGGATGAGCCGGCCGTCATCGTCGTGGACGATGACGCCATCCTCGATTTCGTTGAGCACGCGCAAGAGCTGCGTGCGCTCGGCTTCGACGGCGGTGAAGTGCCGGGTCGGCGTCAGCGCCGCGCCGGTGAAAACGCCGAGCGCCTGAAGCGCGGCGGCGGCCTGGTCGTCGAAGGGCGCGTCCGGCCGGCGATTGTGCACGCCCAGCACGCCCGCGCTTCGGTCGCGGCCGGGCACCGGCGCGTAGGCCAGCGCCTGCACGACATGGCCGGGGAAGACCGGCAGCGGCTCGGCGGCGCGGCGGATCACCTGGCCGCTGCTCAACACGGCCTCGGCCGGGACGGCGTCCACGTTGGCGCGCAAGACGGCGGCGACCTCAGCCGGGAGGTTGTGCGTCGCGCGCAGGCCGAGCGTGCGCGGCTCGTCGTCCAGCCAGAAGAGCACGGCCTCGTCGGCGCCGGTCACGGCTACGGCGGCCTCCAGGACGCCGGCGAAGGCCTCGGCTTCGGGGGGCGCGCCGGCCAGGCGGCGGCCGAGGCGCGCCAAGGCTTCCGCGAGCAGCGCCGTCCGGTCCGAGGCCCGCGGCACCGGCGGCGGCGGCAGACGCAGCCGGGCCAACCCGCGCTCCACGGCCCGCAGCATCTCGTCCGGGTCAAAGGGTTTGACGAAGTAATCGATCACGCCGGCGCGCAGCGCCTGCTGGGCGACCTGTTCGGAACCTTCGGCCGTGACCAGGATCACGGGCAGCCCCGGCCACTCGCGCTGGATGGCCTGCGCCAATTCCAGCCCGGTGAGGCCGGGCATGACAATGTCGCTGATGATCAGGTCGGGGTGTTCGCGGTAGGCGGCCTCCAGCGCCGCCGTGCCGCTGTCGGCCTGCAGGACCCGGTAGCCGCTGGGGCGCAGCACGGCGTCCGCGACAAACTCGCGAATTTCGCGCGCATCGTCGACGACCAGGATGGTGGCGCCGGTCATCAGCGGGGCTGGGATTGGCCGGACAAGCCTTCGGCGGTGCGCCGGGCGGCTTCCAGGCGGTCGGCGATCAGGCGCAGCGCCTCCGCCTGTTTGGCGCTCAGCGGCCCGATCTCGCCGCGGAGCACGGCGTCCAGGCTGACGCCGAGCTGGGTCAGCCAGGCGTTGAGCTCCTTCAGGCGCGTGTTTGCTTCGGGGGAGAGCCCGGCGCCGCGGGCCAGGTCGTCGTAGGATTTCTGCAGGGCCCGCGCGCGGCTCTCCAGCTCCTGGAAGAGGCGCGCGTTCACCAGCGCGATCGAGGCGTAATCGGCCACGGCCGAGAGCATCCCCTGGTCTCGCTCGGAGAAGGGCCGGCCGGTCTTGTTGCCGGCCACCAGCACGCCCATGACGCGCTCCTTGGCTTTGATCGGCACGGCCACGGCGGCTTTGGCGATCTGCCCGGCGGCCATCTTGGCCAGCGGTTCGCCGGCGATGTGGATGCCCTCGCCGGAGAGCAGCAGCAGCGGCGAGAGGCCGTCATCCCAGGGCTGGTTGAGCTTCAGGCCGGCCAGCGGCGGGACGTTCTTGGTGGCGCGCAGGATGAGCTTCTGGCCGTCGTCGGCCAGGAGCAGCCAGGCGACCTCGCTCTCCGTCACCAGCAGGGCGCCCTCCAGCAGACGCGCGAAGAGCTGGTTGAGATCGGTGATGGCGGTGACGGCCTTGCCGATGCCGTAGAGCGTGGTCTGCTCTTTCAGGCGTTTCTCGAGCTGCTGGTTGGCGGAGCCGAGCTTGAGGGCCAGCTGCTCGCGCTCGCGGCGCAAGCGCAGCTCCGCCAGGGCGCGGTCCAGCGCCGTGACCAGTTCAGCCTCGCGCACGGGCTTGGTGAGGAAGTCCTTGGCCCCCAGGCGGAAGGCCTGCAGCATGTGGCCTTCCGAGCCGCGCGGGCCGATGATGATGACCAGGCTGTGCGCCTTTTGGCTGCGCAGCGCCGTCAGCAGGTCGAAGCCGGACAAGCCGGGCAAATCGAACGCGGCGATGATGATGTCGGGCTGATGCTTGAGGGCGGATTGGAGCGCGGCCGGGCCGGTGTTGGCCGTGGCCACGGGGTAGCCCAGCGGCACCAGCACCTGCTGAGCGATCAGATCCAGGACTTCCGCGTCACCGTCCGCGACAAGAATCTTCTCGGTCTGCTTGGCCATGACTGGATCATAGCACGAGTAGCGCGGAAAGACGAAAGGCGCGGCCCACGCCAGGTGAGAAACCGATGAGCGCTGGGCGCTGCTTGAGGGGGGTATGGGCTTGTGGTAGTATCGCAGGCACTCAGGCGGGCGTCGCCAAGTGGTAAGGCATCAGCCTTCCAAGCTGACATTCACGGGTTCAAATCCCGTCGCCCGCTCTCGGCGCTACGCAAAAGGCCCAGGTCATCGCCTGGGCCTTTTGCGTTGCACAGATCGCGCCGCGGTCAGGGGCGGATGAAGACGCCGTCCCAGAAGATGATCCGGCCGTCCCGCTCGCGGCACAAGTCGACGCGCCGGCCGCAGTCAGCGGCGGCGATGTAGTCGTCCTCCGACAGCGGCGGGTACTCCTGGCCGTTGTGATAGACCGTGAAGCCCATCCGGGCCATCTGCCGATATTGGTGGCGCAGGGCGCTCTCGATTTCGAAACTCATGGGCAGACCCTCCGGCGCGCCGCCAGCTCAGCGGCTCAGCCCAAAGCCGTCATGAACGGCGCCAAACTCGACCTGGGCGCGCGCCACGGTGAGGCCGTTCTGCCCGCCGCAGAGCGCCTCGTGGACGGCCAGCGCCGCGGGCATAGCCTCGCGCGTGACGCGGCCGTCCATCAACGTCCGCACCAGGACCACTAATGGGCCGAGCCAGCCCTCCGCCCGGGCGGCGCTCCGATAAAGTTGTGGACGGATGGCGCTCATGGTTCACCTGCTCACTTAATAGGCAAGCGGCGGTCCGGGCCGACGTCTGTTTGCCGGGGAACCGCCGCCAGTCGTGCTTGAGCTTGTTTATAGCGGAAAGGCGAACGCGAGGCGGATGGACTGAGTTTGTGATGAGACACGCAGACGGCGGCGCGCGCTAAAGCCGCCGTTAAGATTCAGGCCGTCGGCTTTAAGGTGTCGGCGTGGTGTCGGCGGGCGCCGCGCCGCCGACGTCTGTGGGTGTGGGGGTCGGCTGCGGCACGCCGATCGTCTGTTCCCACGGATAGCGGGTGTAAGGCAGGCCGAAGTAGGCCTCCAGCACACGCCGGAAGATGGGCGCGGCGTAGTCCGAGCCCTGGCCCTGGTTCTGCACCACCACCGCCACGGCGATATCGGGCCGATCCGCGCGCCCGGCGCAGGTGTAGCCCGCGAACCAGGCATCCGGGTCCTGCTGCCCGAACAGCCCGGGATCCTCGGCGGTGCCGGTCTTGCCGGCGACGCAAATACGGAAGCCGCGGAAGCGGTTGCGGGCCGTGCCCAGCGGCTCCTTGGTCACGTTGATCATGCCGGCCTGCAGCGCCGCGATCTGTTCGGCGTCGAGCGGGAGCGTGCCGGAGATGATCGGCTGCAGGGTGTAAGTCGGGCCGCCGCCGTCCTGCGGGCGGATGGCGTTCACGAACTGCGGCTCCAGCAGCTGCCCGCCGTTGGCGATGGCGGCCACCAGCCGCGCCATCTGCAGCGGTGTCACCAGCACGTCGCCCTGGCCGATGGAGAGGTTGGTGGCGTCCAGGGCGTTCCAGGTCTCGCCGCGTGTCTGCTGCTTCCAGTCTGGGTCCGGGATCAGGCCCGGGCTCTCGTCGATCTGCGTCTGCGTGCGCTGCCCAAGACCGAAGGCGCGGGCCGTGTCCGAGAGCCAGCGCGGGTCCCAATTGAACAAGGCGTACCCGATATGGTAGAACCACGGGTTGCACGAGGCCGAGAGGCCGTCCTGCAGGGTCAGCTCCCCGTGGCCGCCCTCTTTCCAATCGCGCAGCAGCAGCGCGGGGTCGTTGGTCTCATTCCATTCGCCGGTGCAAAAGTAGGTGGTCTCCGGCGTGAACAAACCGGAAGTCAGGCCGGCCGCCAGCGTGACGAGCTTAAAGACCGAACCGGCCGGATAGGTGGACTGGGCGGCGTGGTTGAGCAGGGGCCGGCGCGGGTCGTTCAGCACCAGGTTCAGGCCGACGGCGTTGCGGTTGAACGGCTCGAACAGGTTGGGGCTGAACGTCGGGGTGGAGGCCAGCGCCAGCACGGCGCCGGTGTGCAGGTCCATCACCACGATCGCGCCGGTCAGGTCGTTGAGCGCGAACTGCGCCGCCGCCTGCAGGTCGTAGTCGATGGTCGCCACCACGTCTTGCGCCGGCACCGGCTCAGTGGCCGCCACCATGCGCACGAACTGGTTGTTGGCGTCGCGCAGCTGGAGTTGGCCGCCCGCGCGGCCGGCCAGGTAGGGTTCGCCCCAGGCCTCCAGTCCGGTGCGGCCGACGCGCTCGACGCCGTAGTAGCCGCGCGCCCGAAAGGCGGCGACCTCGTCGGCCTGAATGTAGGACGTGTAACCGGTGACGTGCGCGGCCAGGCCGTTGCCGGCGTAGAAGCGCGCTGTATACGGGGTCAGGTAAACGCCGGGGAGGTCGGCCAGATAACCGTAGCGTCGGTCGATCAGGTCCGCCGGCGCCTCGGCCATCGGGAAGTACTGGTCGAACGCCGCGAACTCATAGCGCTGCGGCACCAGGCTGGGGGCCGTGGTGAGCAGGTCCCCCAGCGCCAGGAAAAGCGCATTGGCGTCGGACGTGAGCTCGCCGGGGACGAGGCCGATGGCGTAAGCGTCGGCCACCTGGGCCAGCGGGACGTCGTTGCGGTCGTAGATGTCGCCGCGGTCCGGGATCAGCGGCACCATCAGCAGCTGCTGGCCGCCGGTCAGCTCCGGCCAGATGAGGGTCGGACTATAGACGACGCGCCACAGCCCGTTTTCGCGCTTCAGGGGCAGCGTGAGGTCCGTCTCCAGAGGCCCCACCAGGGCCGTCTCATAGCGGGCGTGGGCGCTGGCCTGGGCGGCGTCGCCGGTCTCGGTCGCGCCGGTCACGCTGACGGTCACGGTGACGGCCGTGAGGGTATCCAAGAGGGTGCGATACTGCTGCTCGAAATCCGCGACCGGCAGGGCTGTCCGGCTTTCGGCGGCCAGGAGGGCGTGCATAGCGGCGTACTGGCCCGTGGTCCAGGCGGTCAGATAAGCCTCGGCCACGGCGCGGGCGTCCGGGAGCGGTGTTGGGCTGGGAGGGGGCGCTGGCGTCGGCGAGGCGGCGGAGGTGAGCTCGGGCGGGACGGTGGGCGTCGGGCTGCCGCCGCAGGCCGCCAACCCCAGGGCGACCAAGAACAGCAGCCAGCGGACGACAGCGGACCTCGGCAGCGATACACGCATCACAAATTCCCACAGGCCATTGGACTGGAGCGGCGGGGTCCGTTGGCGGAAAAGGCCGGTCTGGCTTGCCGCTCACATTGGGGGAGACGCCGCCGCCGGAGGCGGCTGCTGGCGCGTGAGCGAAAAGTTGGGTGTAGTATACTTGCACCCCCAAGCCTTTTCTATGCTTGGCTTATGTCTGGTGGGGCTCGCGTGAACAGCGGTGGGCGGGCAGCCAGCCATTTTCCAGCGGTGATTGCTTTCTCCTGACCCATGGGCGGGCGGCCCTTTCAGCCCGCAGAGTTCATGACGCATATCCTCATCGCCGAAGACAACCCTGACATTATCGGGATCATGGCCGAGCTGTTGGTCACCGAGGGCTATCGCGTGACGACGGCTATGAATGGGGCCGAAGCGCTGGAGGCGTTCCGGCGGGAGCAGCCGGACCTGATCGTCTCCGACGTGATGATGCCGCAGCTGGACGGCTTCGGCCTGCTGGAGGCGGTGCGCGCGCACCCGGACGGGTTCGGCGTGCCGTTCCTGTTCTTGAGCGCGCGCGCGGAGCAGGCGGCCACCTCGCGCGCGCGCACGCTCGGCGCGGACGATTACATTTTCAAGCCGTTTGCGCCCGAGGAATTGCTGGTGGCGATCCGCGCCAAGCTGGACCGGCGGCGCGCCCTGCAAGTCTTCGACACGCGCTCGGCGCACCTGCAGACGGTGACGATGCTGGCCAACGTCATCGAGGCGCGCGAGAGCTATACGCGCGGCCATGTGGAGCGCGTGCAGCGCTATGCGCTGGAGCTGGCCCAGGCGCTCGGCTGGAGCCATGAGGCGCTGGCCATCTGCGAGTTCGGCGCGCTGCTGCACGACATCGGCAAGATCGCGGTGCCGCGCGCCATCCTCAACAAGCGGCAGCGGCTGCTCTACCCGGAGTGGGCGCTGCTGCGCCGCCATCCGGAGACGGGCGCGCGCATGCTGCACGGCATCCATCATCTGCAGGCCGCGCTGCCCTATGTGGCCAGCCACCACGAGCGCTGGGACGGGAACGGCTATCCCGCCCACCTGGCCGGCGAGACCATCCCGCGCGAGGGCCGCTTGCTGGCGATCGTGGACGCTTTCGACGCGATGACCAGTGATCGGCCGTATCGCCGCGCACTGCCGCTGGAGCGGGCTTTGTCCGAGATTCAGCGGAACGCCGGCACGCAATTCGACCCGGCCATGGCGGCGGTGTTCATCCGGCTGCGTGAGCGCGAAGCCGCCGCCGGCGACACGGGGTCCAAGGCGTGACGGGACCCGGCCCGCGGCCCTGGCTGGGGGCAGGCTGCGCATGAGCGTCGGACGCGTCCTGCGGCTGGGGTTGGTGCCGTACGCCGAGGCCTGGGAGCTTCAGAAGCGCCTGGCCGCGCAGCGCGCCGCTGACGAGATCCCGGACACACTCCTGCTGCTCGAACATCCCCACACGTATACTTTCGGACGCAACGGCCAGGCCGCCCATCTGCTGTGGAACGAGGCGGAGCGCCAGGCCCGCGGCCTCACCGTCCACTGGGTGGATCGCGGCGGCGATGTGACCTATCACGGCCCCGGCCAACTGGTGGGTTACCCGATCCTCAAGTTGGGCACGCCGTTGGCTGCCGACGGCCGCCTGCCGCAGGCCGACTACGTCGGCTATGTGCGCAAACTGGAAGCCCTGCTCATCCGCGTCTGCGCGCGCTTCGGCCTGGTGGCCGGCCAGGTGGCCGGGCTGACCGGGGTGTGGATCCAGCCGGACGTGGCCTCGCGCTGCCCGCACTGTCCGCCCGCCGCCCGGCTGGCGCCGTCCAAGATCGCGGCCATTGGCGTCAAGGTGGACGCGCGCGGCATCTCCCAGCACGGCTTCGCGCTGAACGTGGCTCCGGAGATGGAGTACTTCGGCGGCATTATCGGCTGCGGGCTGAAAGACCACGCCGCCATCTCGCTGGCGGACCTGTTGGAGACGCCGCCGCCGCTGAGCGTGGTCATGGACGAGGTCGAGCAGCAGTTCGGGCGGGTGTTTGGGTATGCGCGCGGGCCGTTGCCCGCCGGGGAGGCTGAATGAAGTATTTCGTCACGGGCGCCACCGGTTTCGTCGGCGGGCGGGTGGCCCGCCAGCTGGCGGCCGCGGGCCACACGGTGACGGCCCTGGTGCGTGATCCGGCCAAGGCCCAGGACCTGGCCGCGCTGGGGGTGACGCTGGCGCGCGGCGACGTGACCGATAAGGAATCGCTGCGCGCCCCGATGACGGGGGCGGACGGCGTTTTCCACATCGCCGGCTGGTACAAGGTCGGTGTGAAGGACACGCGCCCCGGCGCGGCCATCAACATCCAAGGCACGCAGAACGTGCTTTGACTACCGGACACTTTTGAAGACCATGGTTTCGGCTTGAGCCGCCTGCGG
>ERZ761602.2966-NODE-2966-length-25156-cov-10.229035_pt1 | contig 25156 bp, 27 predicted proteins | sample MGYA00512165_ERZ761602 | MGnify/ENA primary metagenome ERZ761602 (study PRJEB28899, sample SAMN02445085) | bioreactor sludge metagenome | biome: EBPR sludge; isolation source: Thorneside wastewater treatment plant | place: Australia: Brisbane, Thorneside...
CGCCGACACGGGGATTTTCAATCCCCTGCTCTACCAACTGAGCTACCCGGCCACTTGGATCGCCAGACGGTCAGGGGTGACCTGCGCCTGCTTTGCGACAGCCGCTTATTAAGCCCGCTTGGTGCGTCGGCGTCAATCCCTCGTTGCTCAAGCCTGCCTCCACGGCTAACGGCCAATGCAAGCGCGGGTTGATTTTTGCGCCATGAACGAACTTTCATCGGATCGAGCTGCGATTGCACAGGCAATCGGCGCGATGATGGGCAATGCCTCACTGCTGGAGCACACACCATGGTTCAACGCGCTTGTCTCGTTGCAATCGGCCTGCTTCTCGGCCTCTCGGCGTGCACCACGCCGGCGGAATTCCGTTCGCGCCAGGACGCTGAACTGGCGCGCTTCGAAAAGCATGCGGGGGCACCGGTGGATCGCATCAATACCTACACCGGCGTGGAGCATTGGCAGTCGTTGTCTGCCGACAAGCTAGTGATCTGGATCGGCGTCAATCGGGTGTTCCTGCTGACCTTGCGGGCGCCCTGCAGTGGCCTCGAGTTCCAGCAGACGATTGCCATCAGTTCGACCAACAACATCATCGACCGTCGCTTCGACAAGGTGCATGTCGACAGGCTGAGCTGTTACATCAGCGAAATCCGGCCCATCGACTACAAGGCGCTGAAGCAGGAAGCACGCGCCAGCCGCGAGGATTCCTGAGGCACTGTCGGCGTCAACTGCCGGATTCGAGGTAGCCGGGCGGCGGCGCCGAACCGGGCCCGAAGAAGAATTTTTCCATTTCCTCCTGCAGGAACTTACGCGCCTTGGGATCGACCGGCGACAGGCGATTTTCGTTGATCAGCATGGTCTGCTGTGCCAGCCAGTCGCTCCATGCGCGCCGAGAAACCTGCTGGTAAACCCGTTGCCCCAGTTCACCCGGATAGGGCGCACGATCGAGCCCTTCCTGGCCCGCGCCGTGGCGCACACATTCGATCAGTCGTGACATGGTCTTTCCTTCAGTCGATCAATTCGGATTGATTGCGGCGATCGTCGCGGATTGAGTCTCTAGCAACCGCCGCAAGGGTTGCGGCAATCCCAACTGCAACGCGTCTTCGATGCTGCACCAGCGGCTTTCGCCGTCGGCGATGCCGAGACCAAGAGCGCGCGCCGATCGTACGTCGATGTCCAGCGAAAAATGAGTGAACTCGTGGCGCAGCGTGGCCATGGGCTGCGGTTCTGCGATGCCGACGCCGAGTTGGCGCAACACGGCCAAAGCCTGTTCGCTGCTGTCGCCGTCGACCAGCGACCATAACCCTGCCCAGATTCCCACGGGAGGGCGCCGACGCAGCAAGAGCCGTTGCTGATCGTCGTATACCCACAGTTGAGTGCTGCGTCGCAATGGCCGCTCGCGCTTGCGCCGCGCCTGAGGGAATTCGTCCACTCGCCGTTGCACCCAGGCGTCGCAATCCGGACTCAACGGACATCGGGTGCAGGCCGGTCGACGCCGAGTGCACAGCGTCGCACCCAGATCCATCAGCGCCTGGGTGTAATCGGCCAGCCTGGTCTCTGGCAACACGGCTGCGGCAAGCGCCCACAACTCCTGCTGCACCGCAGTCGACGCCGGATCGCCGCCGATTGCGCGGTACCGAGAAAGCACGCGACGGACGTTGCCGTCGAGGATGGGCCATCGCGCGCCGTGCGCCTGCGCAAGGATCGCGCCGGCCGTCGAGCGACCGATGCCGGGCAGTGCCGAGATAGCCTCGAATTCGCCTGGCAGTTCGCCGGCGTGCCGCGTCATGCAGATCTGTGCCGTGCGATGCAGGTTCCGCGCCCGCGAGTAATAACCAAGACCGGACCACAGCGCCAATACGTCGTCGAGTTCGCCGGCCGCGAGATCCGCGAGCGTCGGGAATCGCGCGAGAAAGCGCTGGTAATACGGAATCACTGTCTGCACCTGGGTCTGCTGCAGCATGATTTCGGCCAGCCACACGCGATAGGCACTGCGCGGGTGTTGCCAGGGCAGATCGTGGCGTCCGTGCTGGTCGAACCAAGCCAGGATACGGCCGGCGAAGTCCCCTTCCTGCGGCGCCGGAGGACCGGCGCCCTGCGCAGCGCTGGTCTCAGCCACCGAGTTCTCGCGGCAACAGTGCATCGACGAAGTCCTCGGCGACGAACTCGCGCAGGTCTTCGCGCTTTTCGCCGACGCCGATGAAGCGGATCGGCAGGCCAAGTTCGCGGCACAGCGCGAACACCATGCCGCCCTTGGCCGTGCCATCCAGCTTGGTCACGACGATGCCGGTCAGGCCGACTGCCTGATGGAACTGCTTGGCCTGATTGAGCGCGTTCTGGCCGGTACCGCCGTCGATGACCAGCAGGGTCTCGTGCGGCGCCGCAGGATCGATCTTGCCGAGCACGCGTTTGACCTTGGCCAGTTCCTGCATCAGGTGGCCCTGGGTGTGCAGGCGGCCTGCGGTGTCGGCGATCAGTACGTCGATGTTGCGCGATTTCGCCGCCTGCAAGGCGTCGAAGATCACCGAGGCCGAGTCGGCGCCGCTACCCTGGGCGATCACTGCCACCTGATTGCGATCACCCCAGGTCTTCAACTGCTCCACGGCGGCGGCGCGGAAAGTATCGCCGGCAGCCAGCATGACGCTGTGGCCTGCCTGTTTGTAGCGCATCGCCAGCTTGCCGATGGTGGTGGTCTTGCCAGCACCGTTGACGCCGACGGTGAGGATCACGAACGGACGCGGAGCCGCCGGGATATGCAGCGGCCTGGCATGATTGACGATCAGCGCGCGCAGATCGCTGCGCAGCGCAGCCAGCAATGCCTGGGCATCGGCGAACTCGCGCTTGCGCATGCGCGTGCCGAGCCTGGCCACCAGTTCGGTGCTGGCGGTGACACCGACGTCGGCCTGGATCAATGCAGTTTCCAGTTCTTCCAGCAGATCCTCGTCGAGCTTGGGATTGCGTTTGAACAGGCTGCCGACGCTGGCGGTGAGCGCACGTGCGGTGGCAGCCAGGCGTTCGCGCAGAGAGCGCGGCTTGGCCGGCCCGGGGACCGGCTCTTCGGCGACGAACAGTGTCGGGACGGTCTCATTCGCTTCGGCGCTGATCCGAGGCGCGTCATCGCCCGCAGCAGCGCCGGTTGCCGGCGCGTGAACCTGCACGGCAGGCACTGACGCAGGCGGCGCATGAACCTGCACGGCAGGCACTGCCGCAGGCGGCGCGTAAACCTGCACAGCAGGCGCTGCCTCAGGCGGCGCATGAACCTGCGCGGCAGACACTGCCTCAGGCGGCGCCTGAACCTGCACGGCAGGCGCTGCCTCAGGCGGCACATGAACCTCTGCGGCAGGCGCGACCGCGGCTTGCTCGGGAACCGCTTCGCGCGCCGGCGCAACGGCCGGAGCTGGATCCGGCGCGGCGGGCACGGCCGCGGGCGGCGCAATCGGATGCTGCGCCGGGGCCTTTGGGCTACGCCAGACCCCCTCGTAGCGCCACCAGGGTACCGCAGCCTCCACGGCGGTGGCCGAGTCGGAAGTCGACGGTTTCGGCGCATCGCCATCGGCAACCTCAAGGATGGGCTCGACCGCCATCTGCGTGGGTGCAGTACCCGGATCGTCGACGCGCCGCTCGGCGCCGCCAGCGTCGTGTGCACCTTCCGCCGAAGCGGGCACGCCTGGGTGTTCCGCCGCCGGCGCAGATGCCACCTGGGGATCGTTCTTGTCTCGTCGAAACCACTTGAGCATGCGCGGGGAGATTGTCGTCAGGACGAAAGGCGTCGATTCTAACGGGCCCGCTGCCCCAACGTGGCCTGATTAACGTGAACACCCGTCGACCTGCACCTCGTTTGCGCCACGGCAGCCGGTCTCTCGGCGAAGTCCGCGTGATCGGCGGTGCGCTGAAACGATCGAAAATCGCCGTGCCCGACCGCCCAGGCTTGCGGCCCACGCCGGACCGGGTGCGCGAGACGCTGTTCAACTGGCTGACACCGGTCATCGCCGGCGCTCGGGTACTCGACCTGTGCGCTGGAACCGGCGTGCTCGGCATCGAGGCGATATCGCGCGGTGCGCGCTACGCCTGGCTGAATGAACCCGATGGCGATCTGGCACAGCAGATTCAGCGTAACGCCGAGCGTCTGCGCATCGCCAGCCAGGTACAAGTTTCCAGGATGACGGCGGATCGCCTGCTGGCGACTGCTGCGGACGCCCCATTCGACATCGTGTTCATCGATCCACCCTACGATGCGCTGCTCTGGGCGCGCATCCTGGAGCGCCTGCCGGGCTGGCTGGCGCACGGCGCACAGGTTTACCTGGAGCATCCGATCGAGATCGAGTCGCCGGTCACGCCCGACTGGCGCATATTGAAGTCAGCCAGCGCTGGTCGCATCCGCTTCCATCTCTTGGAGCATGCAGCGGCGTCGGTTAGCCTCTCCGATCCGGTCAAAGCGGAGTCCGCACCTTGAGCGCAACGCACGTCACGGCTCCGTTGTCGCGAGTCGCGGTATATCCCGGCACTTTCGATCCGATGACCAACGGGCACGTCGATCTCGTGGTGCGCGCGGCGCCGCTGTTCGGTCGACTGGTGGTCGGCATCGCCCACAATCCGGTCAAGGGTCCCAGTTTTGGCCTCGACGAGCGCATCGAACTGGCGCGGGAGTCGCTCGCCGAGATCCCCAATGTCGAAGTGCGCGGTTTCAGCACGCTGCTGGCGCATTTCGTGCGCGAAATCGGCGCCACGGTGATCTTGCGTGGGTTACGCGCGGTTTCCGATTTCGAATACGAATTCCAATTGGCGAGCATGAACCGCCACCTGATACCGGAGGCCGAAACCATGTTCCTGACCCCGGCCGAGCAGTTCAGCTTCATCTCCTCGTCGCTGGTGCGCGAAGTTGCCCGACTCGGCGGCGACGTATCCGGTTTTGTGCCGCCAGCGGTGCAACGCCGTCTGGCGACGCTGTGGCATCGCTGACTCACAGCCGCACCCGGGCATCAGCCGCTCGCTTTAGTGCTCAGAGATCGGTCAGGGCTGGTAACATCAATGGTCACGGTCTGACCTTCGAAGGAGCTTCATCATGTTCCGTCGCTTGATTGCCCCTATCGCACTCGTTTGCGGTCTGCTTGTGCTGGGCGCCTGCCAGGAAGCGGCGCCGCCGCCGGATCCGGCAAAAGTCGTGCCGACCAATCCGGGCGACTCGGCCGCGTGGAAGGCTTATGTTTCCGCCGTGTCCAAGTCGTATGTCCCGGCCGACCAGAGTTCGCGCATCTTCGCAACCTTCGTCGAGTACAGCCAGGACGAGGAAAAGACCGCACGCACGGTGGAGAACATCAACAATTTCATCAGTCGTGGCATCGCCGAGGGCACCACGATCCTGTTCGCGTCGCCGAATTCGCCGCTGGTGGCCGAGATCGTCGAAAAGGCCTTCGCCAACCCGAACCCGGTGCTGCTGAAAGGCATCCGCGTCATTTTCATCGGCCAGAAGGCTGAAGAAGAGCGCGTGCGCGCTGCAGTCACGGCGTGGGGCGCGACCTTCGTGTTCCACGAAGCCCGCTAGCCAGGTGCCTGGGGTGCGGCTCGTGCCGCACCTCGAATCCCGATGGCGCTGCTGATTACCGACCAATGCGTCAATTGTGACGTCTGCGAGCCGGCGTGCCCGAACCGCGCGATCTACCAAGGTCCGCAGGTCTACGAGATCGACCCCGAACGCTGCACCGAATGCGTCGGCCATCACGACGAGCCGCAGTGCGTGGTGGTCTGCCCCGTCGAGTGCATCTTTGTCGACCCCGCCCACCTCGAGACCAACGAGCAACTGCTGGCGAAGGCCGACCGGCTGAAGTCCGAGGAATTCGCATGAACTGTGTGACCGATGAATGCGCCCGCCGGGTCGGTGGCCCTGCGCAAGGCAGGCCTCGGCCACCGGCGGCACGCAGCGTGCTGCTGTTGTTGCTGGTTTGGCCGTTGGTCGTACTGGCAGAAACACCCAACGCCGCCGGCATCGCCAGCGCCAATCATCAGGCGACCGCAGCTGGTTTCGAGATCCTCGAACAAGGCGGCAATGCCTTCGATGCCGCCGTTGCCGTGTCGGCAGCACTGAGTGTCGTGGAACCCGAGAGTTCAGGATTGGGCGGCGGCGGCTTCTTTCTGCTGCACCGCGCCAGCGACGGCAAAGCGGTATTCGTCGACGCCCGCGAGACAGCACCGATGGCGGCGACGCGCGACATGTATCTCGACGCACAAGGCAATGCGCAACGTTCGCGCAGCACCCTGGGCGCGCTGGCTGCGGCAATTCCCGGCTTGCCGGCAGGGCTGGTGCTGGTCGCCGAACGCTACGGCAAGCTGCCGCTGAAGCAGTCGCTGGGACCGGCGATCAAACTGGCACGCGACGGATTCATCTGGAGCGCCAAGAACTCGGCGATGATCGGCTACCGCACGCAGCAGTTGGCCGAATCGTCGGCGGCGGCCAAGATCTATCTGCGCCGCGGCAAGCCGCCGGCAGTTGGCGATCGCATTCGCAACCCGGACTTGGCGCGCGTACTCGAAAGGCTCGCCGCCGAGGGTCATCGCGGCTTTTACCAAGGCAAGACCGCCAGGGCGCTGGTCAACGGGGTGCGCGCAGCGGGCGGCATCTGGACCATCGAAGACCTCACTCGTTATCGCGCGGTCGAGCGTGAACCGCTGCGCTTTCAGTATCGCGGGCAGACCATCCTGACGGCACCGCCACCCTCATCCGGCGGCATCGCACTGGTCGGCCTGTTCCAGATCCTGAGCGGCTACCCGCTGGCCGACTACAGCCGTGTGCAGCGCCTGCACGTCGAAATCGAGGCGATGCGCCGCGTCTATCGAGATCGCGCCATCTATCTCGGCGATCCGGATTTCGTCGACGTGCCGATGGAGATGCTGCTCAGCCCGTGGTACGCCGCCGGTCTGCGCGCGTCGATCCACACCGGCAAGGCTACGCCCAGCGACGCGCTGCCCGGCATCAGCGCCACCAGCGAAGGCACCGACACCACGCATTTCTCGATCATCGACGCCGACGGCAATGTTGCCGCTGTGACGCAAACCGTGAACTTGCCCTTCGGCGCAACCGTGATGGCGCCGGGCACCGGTTTGATGCTGAACAACGAGATGGACGATTTTTCGGTCAAACCCGGCATACCGAATGCTTTCGGACTGCTCGGTGGCGATGCCAACGCGATCGAGCCGGGCAAACGTCCGCTGTCTTCAATGACGCCGACCATCCTGCTCGGCGACGAGCGCGTCGCCGCACTCGGCTCGCCGGGTGGCAGTCGCATCATCACCATGGTGTTCCAGGGCCTGTCGATGGTGCTGGATGGCAAGAGCGCGGCCGAAGCCGTCGGCGCGCCACGCATCCATCATCAGTACCAGCCCGACAGCGTATCCACCGAGCCCGGCGCGCTGAGCGAGTCCGAAAGCCAGTCGCTGACTGCGCGCGGATTCACGTTGACCGCGGCTGAGCGCCCTTGGGGCAACATGCAGGTGGTGGTCTGGAACCGCAAGACGGGCGTCGTCGAAGCGGCATCCGACCCGCGCTGGAAAGGCGTCGGCGGCGGCGAGAGTCGTGATCGAGGGATGATCTTTCGATGAGATGCGCGCAATGAAAGCCTGGTCGATCGAAGGCAATACGCAGCGCCTCGATGGCGGCGCGATGTTCGGCAATGTTCCGCGCCCGATGTGGGAACGCTGGCTGGCGCCGGACGCCGAGCACCGCGTTCCGTTGGCCTGTCGCGCGCTGCTGGTTGAACTCGATGACGGTCGCAAGGTGCTGTTCGAAACCGGCATCGGCGCGTTCTTCGACCCCAGGATGCGTGAACGTTTCGGTGTGCTGGAAGATCGTCATGTGCTGCTCGACTCGCTTGCCGCACTCGGATTGAGCGACGCCGACATCGATGTTGTGGTTTTGAGCCATCTGCATTTCGATCATGCCGGAGGGCTGCTGGCTGCATGGCAGGCCGGGGCGCCGGCACGCCTGTTGTTCCCGAAAGCGCGCTTCGTCGTCGGCCGCGATCACTGGGAGCGCGCGCAGGCGCCGCACCCGCGTGATCGGGCATCGTTCATTCCCGAACTGAATGCGCTGCTGGTCGACAGTGGGCGGCTGGAACTGGTCGACCTCGGCCCCGCCAATGCGATCGGCAATCCCGGAGCGGTTCCGGCGCATTGTGAATCGCTGGGCGCCGACGTCGGTTTCTTCGAGTCACATGGCCACACGCCCGGCCTGATGCTCAGCGAGATCGGTGGCGACGGTGGTTTCGTGTACTGCGCCGACCTGATTCCCGGCAAAGCCTGGGTGCATCTGCCGGTGACCATGGGTTACGACCGCTATCCGGAACTGCTGATCGACGAAAAGCGACACTTTCTCGCCGACAAACTGCGCCGTAACGTGCGCCTTTATTTCACTCATGATCCGAATGTCGCCCATGCCGCCGTGCAGCTGGACGCAGCCGGACGCTACTCGACGTGCGACGAACAGCGGACGCTGGTCGGCGCGGCGCTTCCCCAACCTGCCACTGCCTGAGACGATCCATGAACCTGACACGATCTGTGCTGATTGCCCTGTCCCTGCTCGCATTTGCACCGGCCTTCGCCGCTTCCGAGCCGGAACCGGTCGCCGTGGTCGACGGCCATCCGGTTTACGGCGAACAGATGCCCGCGGGTGATCCGACTGCGATCGGTCAGGTACTGGCGGATGTCGAGCAATACGCCGGCAAGCCGCAGAAGTTCAGCGGTCGCGTGACCAAGGTGTGCCAGAAGAAGGGCTGCTGGATGGTCATCGCCGATGGCGAGCAGAGCGCACGCGTGATGTTCGGCGAGGACGATTTCTTCATTCCCAAAGACACCAGCGGCAACGCGGTCGTCTACGGCACGTTGACCGCCAGGACCATGAGTGAGGGCATGGCCAAACATCTGGCCAAGGACGAGGGCAAGGACCCCGACGCGATCAAGGGCGAGGTCCAGGAAGTGCAGATCGTGGCAACCTCGGTGATGCTGCTGCCGGCGAGCTGAGGCCAGGCGTCTACCTCCAGGCGGGTCCAGACTTGGCTGGACCCTTTGCGGCGCCTTGGTCATTGTGGTGGGTGCTTTTGCTTTGTGGGTCCAGACTTGTCTGGACGCTCTCCTTCCTTTTGGGGTCAAGAGCGTCCAGACAAGTCTGGACCCACAAGAGCGGCAGTAGCGTCCCGACGAACCTGGATCGCAACACCCTGGGCGGCTAACGCGACAACAGCGCGAAAGGCAGCCCGATGGTCACCGCGACCAGCAAGGCCACAGCCAGCAGTTGCATCAACATGCGCACCGGGTTGGCGCGCAGCTCGCCCAGGAAGGTCGGCGCCCTCCCCTCGCGCCGGTCTGCTTCAAGTTCCGCCCGTACGCGCACGACGCGCTGCTTCTGATACTCATCCAGCAACTGCTTGACCTCGGCTGCGCGCTCCAGATCGCGCAGCCAGATGCCGCCGGCCGAGATGCCCCAGAATCCGGGCTGGGTCTCGTACCAGTCGACCTGATGGCGATCGAGCAGCTCACGGACATCCGCGGCCTCGTCGTCGGTGGCCATACGCAGATTGAGCAACAGCTTGGGCAAACGACCTCCGCGACGCAACGGCATTCGATCATTGCAGTATCGCTGCCCGCTCGCGCAGCGCAAGCTCAGGCGTCGTCGCTGTCGACCGACTGGTTCTGTTCGAAATGCGCCAGATCACGCCGATCGCGCTTGCTCGGTCGACCCGGCGGCGGTTGGTATGCCTGGCGCGACAGACGCTGCGCCTCGCGTTCGCGCGCACGACGTTCGATGCTGGCCGGCGTCTCGGTATAGAGACCGACTGCTTGTGTCGCCGGCCCGCGTTTGGCTGACAGCGCTGCGACCACCACTTCGAAACGCTCGATTCCCCGCGAAATGGTGAGCTTGTCGTCGAGGTGGATCGCGCGCGCCGGCTTGCAGCGCGCACCATTGACCTCGATCTTGCCACCGTCGATTGCCTGCTTGGCCAGCGAACGCGTCTTGAAGAATCGCGCCGCCCAGAGCCATTGGTCGGCGCGTACGGAGGGTGACGGTGGCGTCTGGGTCATGAAATTCAGCCAGGCAACGGGAATCGTCGCAGCGACGTGCACGTCGCGACCGGCGAAACGACCGGTCCGCGGGTCGCGACGTACACGTCGCTCCTGCAACATCTTCACTTACGCGCCAAACAACAAGCCGTTCAAGCGCCGCACGAAACCACTCGGATCTTCCAACTGTCCGCCTTCGCTGAGCACTGCCTGCTCGAACACCAGCGTCGCCCATTCGCCGAATCGCGCCTCATCGGTTTCTGCGGCGAGCCGTGCGGTCAGCGCGTGCGCGGGATTCAGCTCCAGCGTTGGCGCGCCGCCACCGGCAGCCTGGCCGGCCTGCTTCAGCAAGCGCTGGGTGTGCAGCGACAGCTCGTGCTGATCGACCACCAGCACCGCCGCCGAATCGCGCAGGCGCGCGCTGCCGCGCACCGCCTTCACGCGATCGCCGAGGACCGCCTTGAGGCGATCGGCAAGGCCTTCTGGCAGTTCTGCGGTCGCCGGCGGCGCCACGCCCTCGGCATCCGGGATGTTCGACAGATCGATGTCGCCCTTGGCTACCGACACGAACGGTTTGCCATCGAACTCATGGAGATACGACAGCGCCCACTCGTCGATGCGATCCGAAGCCAGCAGCACTTCGACATCCTTGCCGCGGAACGCCTCCAGATGCGGGGAATTGCGCGCCGCCAGATGGCTCTCCGCCGTGATGTAGTAGATCGCCGTCTGGTTGGGTCGCAGCCGACCAAGGTAGTCGGTCAGCGACACCGTCTGCGCCGCGCCCTCGCTCCTGGTCGAAGCAAAACGCAGCAGCTTGGCGATGCGTTCGCGGTGTGCGTAGTCCTCGGTCAGACCTTCCTTGAAAACCTGGCCGAACTCGCGCCAGAAATCGGCGAACTTCTCCGGCTGGTCCTGCGCCAGCTTGTCCAGCATGTCGAGTACGCGCTTGATGATCGCCGCGCGGATCTGCTGGGTCAGCTTGTTGTCCTGTAGCAGTTCGCGCGACACGTTCAGCGGCAGGTCGTCGGAATCGATGACGCCACGCACGAAACGCAGGTACGCCGGCAGCAACTGCTCGGCGGCGTCCATGATGAAAACGCGCTTGATGTAGAGCTTGAGACCATGTCGCTCGTCGCGGCCGTTGCCGTACAAGTCGAACGGCGCCTTGCCGGGGATGAACAACAGACTGGTGTACGACTGGTTGCCTTCGACCTTGTTGTGGCTCCAGCTCAGCGCCTCGCCGTCGGAATGCGCAACGTGCTTGAAGAAGCCCTGGTAATCCTCATCGGTCAGTTCGGACTTCGGTCGCGCCCACAGCGCAGCCGCCTGATTGACCGTCTCCATCGGCGCAGGTGCCTGAGACTGCTCGGACTCTTCGGCGGCGACTTCCGCTTTCTCGCCGCGCATGCGGATCGGGAAAGCGATGTGCTCGGAATACTTGTGGATCAGCGAACGCAATCGCCAGGACGACAGGAATTCGCGCTCGTCTTCCTTCAGGTGAAGCACGATTTCGGTACCACGGCGAGCGCACTCGATGGCTTCGACGCTGTACTCGCCCTTGCCTTCGGAGCGCCACAACACGCCATCACTGGCATCCGCGCCGGCGCGTCGGGTACGCAGTTCGACCTCGCTCGCGACGATGAATGCCGAGTAGAAACCGACACCGAACTGGCCGATCAACTGGGCATCCTTGCGTGCGTCGCCGCTCAGCGCATCGAGGAAACGCCGCGTGCCCGAACGCGCGATGGTGCCGATGTTGTCGACCACCTCATCAAGGCTCATGCCGATGCCGTTGTCGCGGATGGTCAGCGTGCGGGCGGTTTCGTCGACTTCGATCTCGATCGCCAGCTCTGGCTCGCCGGCCAGCAACTCGGGCGCCTGCAGCGACTCGAAGCGCAGCTTGTCGAGCGCATCGGAGGCATTCGACACCAGCTCGCGCAGAAAGATTTCCTTGTGCGAGTACAAGGAATGGATGACGAGATTGAGGACTTGCTGGACTTCGGCCTGAAAGGCGCGGGTCTCGGTAGTCATGGTCGGGCAACCCTGGGTGGACGTGGAGATGCGTGGATCTGGGGGCCTGGCGCGCCAAAATCAAGTTCATTCCTGGCCTCGATCGCCCGGCGCGCGCAAGGCGCGTCGGGTCGATCCGCCTCCGCGCGCAATCGTTATCGGCCCGCCTGCAGCAGCCGCAACGTGTGCCGGGCGATCATCAGTTCTTCGTTGGTGGCTATCGCGTAAGCCGCCACGCGACTGCCTGCAGCGCTGATGCAGGGACCGCCCCGGGCGTTCGCCTGGACATCGATTTCGACACCGAGCCAGGCGGCGTCGGCGAGCACACGTTCGCGGATCGTTGCCGAGTTCTCGCCGATGCCGGCGGTGAACACCAGCGCATCGATGCCCCCGAGCGCAGCGGCCAGCGAACCAAGTTCCCGCCGGACGCGATACAGGAACAGATCGATCGCGAGCGCAGCGCGCGGATCCGGATGATCCAGCAGCACACGCATGTCGCTGGAGATCCCGGATACGCCGAGCAGGCCCGACTGGTGGTAGATCAACCGCTCGATCGCGCGCGCATCCATGCCACGCTGGTCCATCAGGTACAGGATCACGCCCGGATCGATGGCGCCGCAGCGTGTGCCCATCATCAAACCATCGACTGCGGTGAATCCCATGCTGCTGGCAACGCTGCTGCCGCCGGCCAGCGCACACATGCTGGCGCCATTGCCGAGGTGCAGCACGACCGTGCGACCGCTCGCCGCGCGGGCGTCGACAATCGGCAGGACCGACGCAATGTACTCGTAGGAGAGGCCGTGAAAGCCGTAGCGGCGCACGCCGGCGTCGTGCAGTTCCTGCGGCAACGCAAAACGCTGGGCGAGATCCGCATTGCTGCGGTGGAAGGAGGTGTCGAAGCAGGCAATCTGCGGCAGTTCCGGCTGGCTCGCGAGCAGCAGCTTGATCGGCGTGAGATTGTGCGGCTGGTGCAACGGCGCCAGCGGGATGTACGCTTCCAGCGAGGCTACCGAAGTCGCGTCCAGACGCACCGGACGTGTGTAATCGAGACCACCGTGCACCACCCGATGTCCGACACCGAGCAAGCGACTCGTTGCCAACCACCGGTGCACGAACTCGTCGATGTGCGCGACGCCGCCGGCATGGCCAGGCGCGTTGCCCGCGTTCCAGGCTTTCTCCACCAGCACGCGTCCTGCCGCGTCCCTGGCGACGAAACGCGGCCGGCTGCTGTAGAGCTCTTCGGCCTGGCCGCGCACGCTGGCCGCAAGTTCGCCGTCGCAAGCCTCGAAGACCGAGAACTTGATGCTGGAAGATCCGGCGTTGAGTACCAGGATGGCGTCGGTCATGTGCCTCAGCCGGCCTTTGCGGCTTCGGCCTGGCGCCGATACCTGGCCACCAGCACCGCCACCGCGCAGGACGCCAGTCGCGCCAGCACCGAGTCCGCCCGGCTGGTCAGGATGATCGGCACGCGCGCACCGAGAACGATGCCGGCGGAATCGGCACCGGCAAGGAAGGTCAGGCTCTTGGCCAGCATGTTGCCGGCTTCGAGATCCGGCACCAGCAGCACGTTGGCGCGGCCAGCGACCTGCGAGTTGATCTTCTTGATCTTCGCCGACTCCATGTTGATCGCGTTGTCCAGCGCCAGCGGGCCGTCGATCCGGGCACCCGTGATCTGCCCGCGGTCGGCCATCTTGCACAGCGCCGCCGCTTCGATGGTGGACGGCACTTTGGAGTTCAGCGTTTCCATCGCCGACAGGATCGCGACGCGTACATCGTCTATGCCGAGCGCATGCGCCAGGTCGATGGCGTTCTGGCAGATATCGACCTTGTCCTCGAGCGTCGGCGCAATGTTGACCGCGGCGTCGGTCACGATCAGCGGCGTATCGTGGTTGGGCACATCCATGACAAAACAATGGCTGACCCGCCGCGCGGTGCGCAGACCAACCTCGCGGCGCACCACTGCGCCCATCAGCTCATCCGTATGCAGGCTGCCCTTCATCAGAATCTCGGCGCGGCCGGAGCGGATCAGCGCCACCGCCTTTGCGGCCGAGTCGTGACTGTGATCGGCGTCGACGATTTCGAAGGCGCTGATGTCGAGATTGTTGCTGGCGGCCAATTCGCGAATGCGCGCTTGCGGTCCCACCAGGATCGGCTGGATCAAGCCCTCGCGCGCGGCATCGATGGCAGCGCTGAGCGAACTCAGATCGCAGGGATGGGCAATCGCAACCGGCGTCGGCGGCAAATCGGCGCAACGCGAGATCAGTTGCCGGTACTTGACGTGGTTGCTGGCTTCCATGAGCGGGCTCCGGGAAAACGATTCGATGCCAGATGCTGTCTCATGCAGCCTGGTGTGGTGTCCCAAAACGACCTTGATTCATTTCCGCGTATTTCGACCCGAATGCTGCGCTGTTCGTCGTCGCCAAGGCGCTGCCATGACCTTCGGTCCGGGCCCGCAACCCGTTGCGTGCGTTCAAGCCGGCGCGCCGCATGCCGCGCAAGCGGCCGGCTTTCACCCTCCTCGCGCCTTGCCTCAGGTCGAAATCCATCGGAAATTTCTTCAAACTGCTTGGGGACACCACACTAGTCGCTGAGCACTCGGCCACCTTGACCGACGTCAACGGTAGCATTTGTCGGGCGGTGCTTGCGTCCAACGCGCCGGCATCCACATGCTGCGGCGAGCGCCCAGTCCGATCGGGCCGCACGAATCCTGGTCGTTGGTACTACTGCGGGCAATCACGCCGCGGGGCAGTATCGCAATTTGTTTGTGGAGATCTACGACATGTTGAACGGCAAGAGCGCCATCGTCACCGGCTCCACCAGCGGCATCGGGCTGGGCATCGCCCGCGCACTGGGAGCCGCTGGCGCCAACATCATGCTCAACGGATTCGGCGATTCCGAACAGATCGAATCGCTGCGCGCCGGACTGCAGCAGGAATTCGCCGTGCGCGTCGCCTACAACGGCGCCGACATGAGCAAACCCGATCAGATCCATGCGATGGTGCGCTGCGCCCAGGATCAGTTCGGCGCGGTCGACATCCTGGTCAACAATGCCGGCATCCAGCACACCTCGCCGATCGAGAGCTTCCCGGCCGAACGTTGGGACGCGATTCTGGCGATCAACCTGTCCAGTGCCTTCCATGCCATCCAGGCAGCGCTGCCCGGAATGCGCGAAAACGCCTGGGGGCGGATCATCAACATTGCGTCGGTGCACGGTCTGGTCGCGTCGGTCGACAAGTCGGCCTACGTGGCCGCCAAACACGGTCTGCTCGGGCTGACCAAGGCGGTCGGCCTGGAGACCGCGAAGAGCGGAATCACCTGCAACGCAATCTGCCCCGGCTGGGTGCTGACGCCGCTGGTGCAGAAGCAGATCGACGCCCGCGCGCTACGCGACGGATGCTCCGAGGAGCAGGCCAGGGCCGCGCTGCTCGGCGAGAAACAGCCATCCGGCGAATTCGCGACCCCCGAGCAGATCGGTGCGATGTGCGTATTCCTTTGCTCGCCGGCGGCAACGCAGATGCGCGGCGCGGCGCTGCCGGTCGACGGGGGATGGCTGGCGCAGTAAGCCGCGGTCGATGGTGGCAGCGGACTTGCTCCGCGAGCGCTTTCGCGGGATGAACCCGCTCTACAGCATTTACTTGTAGGTCACGTTGCCTGCGCAGCGGGCTACGTGACAATGGACAGCGTCACGTAGCCTGCTGCGCAGGCAACGTGACCTACTTCCGTTTGTTCTTTGCGCGAACAAGCGCGCCGCCAGCTGTATCCGGCGCAGCGCGACGCGAAACCGGGCCGGCGCGCAGTGCACGCAAGTACGGGTCGGTCGCCCATTCACTGCGTCCTGCCCAGTTCGCCGCGCAGCAGGTCGACCACCGGCTGGAACGCTTCCCGGTTCCCCTCGTTCAGCTCGACCAGGACTTCGTGTGCCTTGAGGATGGCGCTCGCCGAGCAGTGCGCGTCGGCGCCATCGGCTGCCATTGCGGTCTGTTCGATCGTGGTGACGCTGCCATTGGTGGCTTGTTCGACCAAGGTGAAGACTTGATCCAGACACAGGCAACGCAGCAACTGGTTGATGTCGGTCTGCGTCGAAAACACGGTAGCCTTCGGCAAACCGTGCACCTGCAGCTCGCGCGCGATGTTGGCCAGCAGCCCGATCACCGTGCTGTCCATGAAACGGGCTTGATTGAGGTCGATCACCACGCTGTCAACAGCGGCCGGATTGCCTGCAAACCACTGTTCGATCAGGGCCTCCAGTGCGCCAGCGGTGTCGTGGCGCAGGTCGCCGGACAGCCGCAGATAGCCGACTCCCGCAGCGACTGCATGACCGATCGCGTCGGTCATGTCGCGATATCGCGCCCGATCATCAGCAGTGCAAGGTCATCCGGGCGCGCGTTGCCGGCATCGATCCCGAGCGACGCACGAACCGCCTCGAGGCTGCGCGTGTCGATGCGCAACGCCGCCCGCAAGCGCTCGTGGCGCAGCTCGACGGTGCTTTCCGGCAGCAGTTCGAGCACGCCATCGGAACACAGCAGCAAGCGGAAACTGCTCGGCAGCGACTTCGACTCGGTGACGTAGACCGAGCCATCGAACAGGCCAGCCGGCGTACTCGGCGTGCTCAGGAACTGCGTGCCCAGTGCATCGGCAAACAACGGAAACGGCGTCGCGCCGGCGTTGGCGTAACGCAGGCTGGCGGCCTCGGTATCCAGTACGGCGTACCAGATGGCGATGTGCTTGCCGACCTTCTCGCGCAGCAATTCCTGATTGAGTTGCATCAACAACTGCGCTGGATCGTCGATCACGGACGCGCGTCCATGGCGCTTGGCGTCCAACGCCGACGCCACGAAGCGCTTCAGGTAAACCGTCACGAAAGCGGATGCCACGCCATGACCGGACACGTCGGCGATGTAGAACCCGACTTGACGTTCGTCGATCTCGAAGTAGTCGACGAAATCGCCGCTCATCAGTTCCGACGGCATCAGCCAGTGCGAGAAATGGTAAGCGCCGACTTGCCAGGCCGGCGGCGGCAGCAACTTGAACTGCACTCGACGACCGGCGCGCTCGCCCTGCTCGATCGCTGCCAGCGATTGCTGCAGGCGTGCGTTGGCCAATTCCAACTCGCGCGTCCGTTGCGCCACGCGCGCCTCGAGTTCGCAATTGAGGCGCGCCAACTCGGTCAGCGTCTCGAATCCGCGCAGCGCCGCGATCACCGAAGTCGACAGCTTCTGCGCCGTCAGTTCGGTCTTTTCCTTGTAGTCGTTGATGTCGTATTCGAGCACCACCTGGCGCTCTGGAGCCTGCCCGGCCTGCCCGGTGCGCAGGATGATCCTGACCTGGTGGTTGCCGAGCTCATCGCGGATGAAACGGACCAGGCGCAACCCGGCGTCTTCGGTCTCCATCACCACGTCGAGCAGTACCACCGCGATGTCGTCGTGGCTGGACAACAACTGGCGCGCCTGGTTGCTGTTGTGCGCGCTGAGGAAACTCAGTCGCCGACCGCGGAAGCGCACTCCGCTCAGCACCATGATGGTCACGTCATGGATGGCCGGCTCGTCGTCGACGATGAGGACGCGCCATGCGCCAAGAGCCTGTGGCGGCGCTTCGTCGAGCAGAAACAACGGCGATTCCACGTCGACGCTGGCACCAGAGTTCATCGCCCGGTCCTCGTCCGGCCCGCACAGGCCGTTGGTCTGATGACGATGATACGCGGCAACCGACGGTTGCAGTCAGGCGAGTTGGTAACGCTGCATCAATGCTTCACGTCGTTCAGGGTCGAAATTGATGCGCTCGATGTCGGGCCCGACCAGATCGAGCAGGCGACGATCCATCACGCGGAACCACAGCGGTGGCACGTAAGCCAGCAGGAACATGCCGAAATAGCCGCTCGGCAACTGCGGCAGCCCGTCGAAGGTGCGCAGCGACTGGTACCGTCGGGTGGCATGCGCATGGTGGTCGGAATGCCTTTGCAGGTGGAACAGCGCCCAATTGGACACGATGTGGTTGCTGTTCCACGAATGGTGCGGCTTGCAGGATTCGAAGCGGCCATCGGCGCCACGTTTGCGGGAGATACCGTAGTGCTCGATGTAGTTGGCGCTGGTCAACTGGAAATTGGCCCAGAACGAGGCCAGCAGCAAAAACGCCAACACGCTGAAACCGAGCCAGAACATCAGCCCTGCCCATAGCGCCAGCGTGACCAGGCTGGTCTGCACGATGTCGTTCGTCGGGTGCCACCAGGGGCGACCGAGGCTGGCCATGCGCTCGGCTTCGAGCGCCCAGGCGCGCCGCCACGCACCCGGCATTTCGCGCAGCATGAAGCGCCAGATCGATTCACCCATGCGCGAGGACGCTGGGTCAGCAGGAGTCGCCACGTCACGATGGTGGCCACGATTGTGTTCCACGTAAAAATGTCCGTACGCGGTTGGCGCCAGCACCAGTTTGGCCAGAGCGCGCTCGAGCGCCTCGCGTTTGTGGCCGAGTTCGTGACCGACATTGATGCAGAACCCGCCGACCACGCCGGTCGAGACCACCACGGCCAGCACCGCGTGCCACGGCAACGACTGGGTGGCCACGAACCAGGCCGCAAACACGAACGCCGCCCAGAGCATCGGCACCAGTGCCCAGGTGATCCAGCGGTAATAGCGGTCTGCTTCCAGCGTCGGCACCGCAGATTCCGGCGGGTTGCTCGCGTCCTCACCGAGCATCAGGTCCAGCAACGGCAACAGCACGTACACCAGCAACACCGGCAGCCACAGCAACCAGACAGAGCCCAGCGCCAGATACAGCAGCGGTCCGCAGCCGACCAGCGCCGGCACCAGCAGCGAAAGCAGCCAGGCGTATCGCTTTCGATCACGGTACGGCAACGGCAGATCGGTGCCGACGCTGGCTCGCGTGAAGAACATGGTCCCAGACCTCAAGTTCAATCCCGGTGAGCAATAGCTTGCGCGGACGTCGCGCCCGGCAACACCGCCCGCAATGGCCGTTTATCGTCATTTTGTGCCAACATGGTTGCTCCGGCGGCGCGCACATCGCGACCGTCGATCTCGACGCCTGAGGAACCTCGATGCCGCTTCGGCGCCAACCCGGCAGCACGCAGCCAGACTTGCCGGTCGAATGGCGACAGCCTGCCCTGCACCCGGTTTACCTCAGGTTGCTGTGCGCCATGCTGACCCAACGCGGCATCGACCCCGAACCGATGTTGGCTCGCGCCCAGCTTTCGCGGCGCCTGATCGACAGCGACGGCGCCTTGATCGCTTATGCGCCGGTGCAGTCGCTGATCGCGACCGCGGTCGAACTCAGCGGCTGTCCCTGGCTGGGCTTGTCGTTCGGCGCCGCGGCGCAACTGCACACGCACGGCAACGTCGGCAATGCGGTCATCGCCAGCGCCACCCTGGAAAAGGCGCTGCAGACCTTCACGAGCTACGCGCATCTGCGTACCCGCCTGGTGCGATTTGCGCTGGAGCAGGATGCTGCCGTCACTCACCTGCGCGTGCTTCCCGCATTTGATCTGGGGTCGGGTTCCGGCTTCGTTCGGGATGCCCTGCTGGTGGTCGTCGAACGCATGCTCGAAGGCTTGTCGGGTCAACGGAATTGCGCAACCCGATACCAGTTGCCTGGTGCACGTCCGCCGTGGGCGTCGCGTTACGCCGAGTTCCTCAACGCCCGATTGGAGTTCGACGCCCCCGGCTGGCTGACCATGACCTTCGATCGACAATGGCTGCAGCAAGCCTGCCTGACCGCGAACGCCCCGGCGCACCTGATTGCATTGCGCGAATGCGAACGCGAAAATCACCGGATCGACCATGCTGCGACGCTGACGCAGCGCGTGCAGTCCTTGCTGCAGGCCTGCGGCGAGCAGTTTCCCGCTGCGCAGCAGACGGCACGGCAGTTGGGGCTGTCGCCGCGCAGCCTGTACCGACGTCTGACCGATGAGTCGACCAGTTTCCGCAATCTGGTCGATGCGCAACGCAGCGACCGCGCCTGCTGGCTGCTCATGCACACCGACCTGCCGGTCGAGCGCATCGCCGAACGCCTGGGCTACGCCGATCCCTCCAATTTCAGCCGCACGTTCAAGCGCTGGAAGGGCGTGACCCCGCGTACCTATCGACACCATCGGTCCACCTCATGAACGTGATTGCCGAATCGCCCTGGTCGTGGATGCTCTACGCGCAGGGCGAAAAGCGCTGGCTGGCAGTGATCTGCGGCAGCGTCGGGCTGTACGAGATGGTGATCGAACTGGATGCGGAGGAACGCGCATGCATCGCCAACAGCCTCGACGTCGAACCTTTGGCGCGCGCGATCAGCGGCGCGCCCAGCCATTATCGATCGCGTCATCTGCCAAGGTTCTTTGACGACGATGCCGTCGGCAAGGCCATTGCCGCATGGCGCACAGCGGCCGACCGCAGCGGCTGAACGCAGGCTGCACGCCATCGCGCCGCACGACTTCCGGCACAGCGTCGCCGTCTGGCAGCGCCATACGATCAGCGCTCCCCAACACGGAATCTTCACCATGCGTTTCCATCCTTCGCTGTTGCTGCTGGCGGCCCTCGCGACCACACCGGCCTGGGCCGAGCCATCCTTCTATCTTGGCCTGCGCGCGGGTACCGACCTCGATGGCCGTTTCGACGACGTCGGCGGCAACATCGACAGCGACACGCCCTGGGGCGGTTATGCCGGCTGGCGCGTCAACGACACTTTCGCCATCGAATTCGCCGCTGCCACGCTCGGCGAGAGCAGCCGCAGGAACCTCGCCGACGCTGGATTCGAGGTCGATGGATCTTTGTACCAACTCGGCCTCGCCGCCTCCTTGCCGGTCGCCGAGCGCTTCGACTTGACCGGTGGAATCGGTGCTTACCGCATCGAGGAAGATGGCGAAGCCCTGACCATCGCCGGCCCGCGCGACATCGACTACAGCGAGTCGGGTGTTTACGTCGATGTCGGCGGCCGCTTTCGACTCAACGAGCAGTGGTCGCTGCGCGCCAGCTACACCTGGCTCGATCTCGACGCCGGCAGCGACGGCAATTTCTGGGGTGGCGTACAACTGGATTTCTGACGCCACGACGCCATACTCACGCCGCGTTGATCTGAGTCATGACCTGATGTCCGTTGTCATGTAGAACTAAGCCGCATGGTCGAGCAAACCATGCGGATTCATCGTCAACGACAGCGGCAGGAGGACAACATGCAGATCCTGGTCAATACAGATCGAAACGTGGAAGGCCGCGAGGCGCTTGCAGAGCGCGTGCGTGGCGTGGTGGAAACGTCTTTGGCTCGATTCGACGAGCACATCACCCGCGTCGAAGTTCATCTGAGCGATGAGAACAGCAACAAAAAGGCCGGGGTAGACCACAAGCGCTGCGTCATCGAAGCACGCCTCGAAGGCCGCCAGCCATTCGCCGCCTCGCATCAGGCGCCGACCATGGGCCAGGCCGTCGACGGCGCAACCGAAAAGCTCGGTCGCATGATCGACAGTACGCTCGGCAAGTTGCGCGATCAGCGCACCCGTGCGGCGACGGTGCCGGAGATTTCGGAGTAAACGGGATGACCGACGGCCGTGCACCGGCGCGCTCGCCATGGGCGATCGCACCGGGCACGCGCCGGTTTGGATATGCTCCGTTGCCCTGGACAGCGTGACGGTTTCCTGATGGCAGAGCGGATTGCGTTCATCGGCGGCGGCAACATGGCCCGTTGCCTGATTGGTGGACTGATACGCGAGGGACGCGCGCGCAGTTCCATTCACGTCGCCGAACCGAATGCCGAACTACGCGATGCACTGGCGCGCGATTTCGGCGTGGTCGTGCACACCAGCAACAGCGCCGCTGCCCTGGTCAGCAGCATCTGGGTGCTGGCGGTGAAGCCACAAGTGATGGGCGTGGTACTGGCGGAACTGGCTGCCGTTGCGCAGGACAAGGCACCGCTGGTGGTGTCGATCGCCGCTGGCGTCACCCACGCGCGAATCGCGGCTGCACTGGGCAGCCGTGCGCGGGTGGTACGCACGATGCCGAACACACCGGCGATGATCGGCGCCGGCATCACCGGCCTGTATGCCGCCGACGATGTCGATGTCGGCGAACGCGTGATCGTGGAATCACTGCTGGCGACCGCGGGCGCAACGGTGTGGATCGACGACGAAGCGCTGATGGACGCGGTTACGGCGGTGTCCGGCAGCGGTCCCGCCTATTTTTTCCTGATGATCGAAGCGCTGTCCGCGGCCGGCGTGCATCAGGGGTTGGCGCCGGAAACCGCAGCGAAACTGGCCGTGCATACCGCACTCGGTGCGGCGCGCATGGCCAGCGAGGCCGGCGAATCGCCGGCAATCCTGCGTCAGCGCGTCACTTCGCCTGGCGGCACCACGGCCGCCGCGCTGGATGCCTTTGCCGCGGGAGGATTTGCCGAATTGGTCGAGCGCGCCGTCGCTGCAGCCACCGAGCGCGGACGCGCGCTGGCCAGAGGAGCCTAAGCGATGGGCTGGACCATTTATGGGCTGCTGATCCAGTTCCTGTTCTGGATACCTCTGACGATCCTGTTCTTCCGCATCGCCCTGCCGCTGGTTCGCGCACCGTTTTCAGACCCACTGGTGGGTTGGGTGTATGCGGTGACCAACCCGCCACTGCGCCCGCTCGAGCGCTTCATCCCGCGCTGGCGCAATCTCAGCCTGGCTGCGGTTTTTCTGTACTGGCTGGTCGCCAGCCTCGAATTCGCCCTGCTGGCAATGTTTTCGACGCCGCTGTGGACCTGGCTGATCGGCGGGCTGGTCGGCGCAGTCAGCTTCGCACTCGGCTTCCTGATCGTGCTGATCGTGCTCCATGTGCTGTTCAGCCTGTTCCAGCCGCGCGCTGGCACCTCGCTGGTGTTCATCACCGAGCGCATTGCGCGGCCGATCTGCAGCGTGTTCCGACGGCGTCTGCCGCTGATCGGTCCGTTCGACCTGTCGCCCGCCGTTGCCATGTTGCTGCTTATGTTGCTGCGCCTGATGATGCAGTGGGCGACTTACGAACTGTTCGCCGTTCGCTGACTGCGTCGGCGCGGCCTCACTACGGTAATCGCCGACCGGTCATCCTGCGCCGCGATGCCCGCGTCGTCGCCCGATCCGTTCAGCACGCCGACTCGACCGGCGCCAGAGGCCGCAAGCACTCGGCCAGCCGCTCGGCACTGAGTTCGGAGGCCGGGAACGGCTGCGAGAACAAGTATCCCTGCACCTTGCGCACGCCCAAGGCGCGCAAGCGCTGCAATTGCTCCGATGTCTCCACGCCTTCGGCAACAATGTCCTGACCGAGTTTCGCCGCCAGTTCAACCACCGATTGCACGATGGCTTCGTCGCGGGCGTCATGACCAATGCCGCGGACGAAGGAACTCTCGATCTTGATCTGCGTGATCGGAAAGCGCTTCAGCCACATCAGCGACGAAAAGCCGGTACCGAAATCATCCAGGCAGATGCTGGCGCCGGCCGCCCGCCAGTGCTCGAGGGTGCGCTGGGCACGGTCGAGATCCTGCACCAGCGAGGTCTCGGTGACCTCGACAATCACCTGCTCCACCGGCAAACCGTGCTGGTCGAGGCAACCCAGCAGGAACGGCTCGAGTTCTTCTGCCAGCAATTCTGGCGCCGCAAGATTGAGTGCGAGCTTGCAGTCGCTGTTGCCGAGCAGGCGCCGAGCCTGGGCGAACATGCGGATGGTACCGGCCATCGCCTGACGCCCGATGGGCACGATAAGTCCGCTGTCGATCGCTTCGGCGAGGAATTCCGCCGGAGCCAGGATGCCTTGCTCGGGATGACGCCAACGCAGCAGCGCCTCCACGGCAACCACCTTGCCGGCCGGCAGGTCGACGACCGGCTGCAGCCAGGTCTCGAAGGCGCGGTGTTCCAGCCCGTGACGCAGCGACTGCTCGATCTCCAGTCTGCGATGCGCGCGTCGGCGCATTTCCGGATCGAATATGGCGACGGCGCCCATGCCCGCAGCACGCATCGCCGAACTCGCCTCGGCAATCAGATCATCGGCATGGACGCTTTCCCCCGGATCGCAACCGGCCACGCCGGCCGATACATCGACACGGAAGTTCTCGCTGCCGAGCAACAGCGGCTCGGCCATTGCGGAACACAGGCGCAGTGCCCATCCCTGCGCTGACCGCACATGCGGCTCACCCGGCAGCAACAGCGCGAATTCGTCGCGACTGGTGCGCACCAGCACCCGACCCTCGCCACTCATCACCTGCCAGCGCTGCGCCACGGCACGAACCACGGCGTCGGCCAAATCGCGGCCGCGCGACGCCAGCACCAGGTGCAAACGCGGCAGATGCGCCAGGACCAGACTGCAGCCCTGGCCTTCTGCCAGCGCCGCTTCGATGCGATCGCGCAGGTACACCGCGTTGGGCAGGCCGGTATCGCTGTCGTAAAGCGTGCGCGCCAGCAGCGTCTCCCGAGCCTGGCGATGCTCGGCATGTTCGAACGCGAAGGTGATCTGGCCGGCGATGGCATTGGCAAAATCCTGTTCCTCGCGGGTCCATGTGCGCGGCCCACCTTGATGCTCGATGCAGATCAGGCCGATGTGACTGCCGAAGCGCCGCAAGGGAACATCCAGCATGGCGCCGATCCCGAGCGGGCGCAGGTAATTGCTGCTGAACTCCGACGTTCTCGGGTCACGATTGGCATCGTCGGCAGCGATCACGAACTCCTGCAGCACTGCGGCGAAATAGCGTGGATTGCCGGCGCCGTCGAGGCGCGCCGGTCCCGCTGGTTGCGATGGATCGCGCAGCAACAGCGAACGACGGACGATCGCGCAACGGTCATCGTCGAACAGCCACAGGCTGACACGTTCGACCTCGAGGGTGTCGCGCACGCAGCGCATCAGACGCTGCAGCATGTCATCGAGTTCGATGAAGTCGCCCTGCAGCAGATCGACGAAAGCCTGGTGGTAACGCTCGGAACGTTCGGTGGCAGCCCTGGCCTGCTGCGCCACGCGCCGCCGCGAATGCGCCGACAGCACCAGAGCAACGGCAAGCAGCGCGGCAATTGCTTCCAGAAACGCGGTCATCCATGTCCCCATGCGATCGCCTGGTGGTCGACCGCTCTCACCAAACATAACGCAAGTATCTGAAAGAAGAGCTTTTCCGCAAAGGACGC
>ERZ761602.2967-NODE-2967-length-25152-cov-4.479101_pt1 | contig 25152 bp, 25 predicted proteins | sample MGYA00512165_ERZ761602 | MGnify/ENA primary metagenome ERZ761602 (study PRJEB28899, sample SAMN02445085) | bioreactor sludge metagenome | biome: EBPR sludge; isolation source: Thorneside wastewater treatment plant | place: Australia: Brisbane, Thorneside...
GTCGCGGCCTATCTGCGCTACGCGCCCGGCGCCGAACCGCGTGTCGCGGCGGCGCCGGCCGCTCCGGCCGCGCGCGCCGAACCCGAGCGCGCGCCGGACGCAGACAAGGTGGCCGTGCGCCCGAGCGACGACAAGAAGCCCGGCCTCGCCAAGCCGGCCACGCCGGAGCCGCCCGCGCGCAGCGGCCGGCCCTGGCAAGTCAGCGTCGAGGGCACGCCCGACAGCGAGATCGCCGCCGCCGCGCCGAGCGGCGACGGGCTTTGCCTCGCCGGCACCGCGTCGCTCTCGGGCGGCCGCGAGGCCTGGGTCTTGCGCACCGACGGCGACGGCACCGTGCGCTGGCAGCGCCGGCCCGGCGGGCCGGGGCGCGACGGCGCGCTCGCCGTGACGGCTTCGGGCGACGGCGGCTGCACCGTGGCCGGATTCGACAGCGACGAGAAGCGCCTCTGGATCTTCAAGCTCGATGCCAAGGGCGTTCTGGCGTGGAGCCGTACGATCCCGGTGGGTCATTCCGGGCGCGCCGTGGCCATCGTGCGGGCCCGCGACGGCGGCTACGGCGTCGCCGCGCACGCCAGGCCCGGCGCCGACAAGCCGGATCGCGCCTTCGTTCTCCGATTGTCGCCGGGCGGCGAGATCAAGTGGAGCAAATTCGCGGGCAAGGGCGAGAGCCGCGCGGCCGATCTGCGCGAAACGGCCGACGGCGGCTTCGTCGTGGCGGGAACCGCACGCGAGCGCGGCGATGCGCGCCTCGCGCTGTGGGCCGCGCGGCTCGACCGCAGCGGGCGCACGGTGTGGGAACAGCATTTCACCGGCGCCGGCACACCCGACGCCGTGCGCGTGGAAGTGGCGCGCGGCCGCGATTTCGTCGTTGCCGCCACGATGACGGGGCCGAAACCGGCCGCCGGCGACGCGCCGCCCGCCGCCGCGCTGCGCCTGTTGCGCATCGCCGGAGACGGCGACGTGATCTGGGATCGCCGCCATGCGGCGCCGCGGCGCGTGGCCGGGCTCGTGCTGATCCGCGGCGGCATCCTCGTGGCGGGCGACGCCGGCGACGCCGCGCCGGAGCTGTGGCTCGCGCAGTTCGACGCGCAGGGCCGCGCCGCGCGCGAAAGCCGCCTGCCGGCGGCGCCGGGCGATCGCGCCGCAGCGCTCGCCGAGCTCGGCAATGGCCGGCTCGCGCTCGTCGGCACGGCGGCGCTCGAGACCGCCGCACGCCGCGGCGCCGGGTTCATCTTCCTCGATCGCGACCGCCAGCTCGCCGGCCGCTGAACGGCGGCGGGGCCTCTCGCCTGATCGCGGCGCCCGTGTTAGGAGTGCGGCGGAGACTTTCTTCGCGTTGCCATGCGCCGCCTTCGCATCGGACGATCGGAAACGAACGACATCGTCATCCCCGACGCTTCGGTTTCGCGCCAGCACGCGGAAGCGGCGGAGCTCGGCGGCGGCCGCTTTTCGCTGACCGATCTCGGCAGCACCTTCGGCACCCAGGTCTGGCAGGGGCAAGGCTGGATCGCGGCGAAAGACACCGCGATCGACGCCGACACGGTGATCCGCTTCGGCGAGTTCCGCACGACGCTGCGCGACGTGCTGAGCGAGGCGGACCGCCTGGCGCTGGGACTCGCGCGCGCCTCGCCGCCGCCCGCGGCGACGGCGCCGGCCGGCGCGCCGCCGGTTGCGCCGGCCGCGCCGCCGCACGTCACCCAGCCCGGCGCGCCCGCGCCGTCGCCGCGCACGGCGGCGCCCGAAGCCGCACCCGCTCCGCCCATGCCGCCCGCGCCGCGCCCGCCGCCCGCCGAACGGCCGCCCGACGCCCGCGCCGCAGCGCGGCCGGCGCGTTCCGCGGAGGGTGGGAAACGCCGTGCGATGATGCTGGGCTTGACGGCCACGGGCGGGTTCTTCGCCGTGGCCGTGGCCTTGGTGGCGATCGCGCTCACCTTCGGCGATCCGAACGGGGCGGCGCCGCGGCCCGATCCGCGCACGCCCGCGGGCGAAGGCCCGCGGCGTTTCCTCGAGGCGTGCAAGGCGGATTGGGGCCTCGACGAGCGGCGCTGCCGCTGCTTCCTCTCCGCCGCCGGCCCGCATCTCGAGCCGGCCGACTACGACGATTTCGCGGCCCTCGTGAAAGGCCATGTCGAGGGCGATTCCGCGCAGATGGAATCCGTGCTGCAGCAGGCGGGCGAGAAGCGCGGCGCGCCGGCCGGCGCGCGGCTCTCAGCGGCGATGAAAGGCGTCACGCGCGATTGCCAGGCCGAGCCGGACCCGAAGCAGCCGTAGCGCGTCAGAGGAAGCTGTAGGGATCGATGTCGACCTTGATCCGGACGGCGCCCGGCTGCTTCGCGGCGGCGAGCCAGCGGCGGATCAGCGGCTGCAGGCTCACGTCCTTCGGCGCCTTCACCAGCAGCCGGAAGCGGTGGAGGCCGCGCAGCAGCGCGAGCGGCGCCGGCGCCGGCCCCCACATCTCGACGCCGCTCTTGGCCGCATCGGCGGCCGGCCAGGCGCGCGCGAGTTCGCGCGCCGCGCGCTCGGCGAGATCGCGCTTCGGCGCCGAGACGACCAGCGCCGCGAGCCGTCCATAGGGCGGATAGCCGGCCGCGCGGCGCGCCTCCATCTCGGCCGCGAGAAAACGCGCGCGGTCTCCGGCGGCGAGCGCCCGCAAGACCGGATGCTCGGGCATGTAGGTTTGCAGCAGCACGCGGCCCGGCCGCTCGGCGCGGCCCGCGCGGCCCGAAACCTGCGCGAGCAGCTGCCAAGTGCGCTCGGCCGCGCGCAGATCGCCGCCGCCGAGCGAGAGGTCTGCATCGACGACGCCGACCAGCGTCAGCATCGGGAAATCGTGACCCTTGGCGACGATCTGCGTGCCGATCACGAGATCGATCTCGCGCGCCTTCATGCGGCGCACGAATTCCTGCGCCGCCTCGGGGCCGTGCACGGTGTCCGAGGCCATGATCGCGAGCCGAGCGTCCGGGAACAGCAGCGCCGCCTCCTCCGCCAAGCGCTCGACACCGGGCCCGCAGCCGACGAGCGTTCCTTCCGCGCCGCACGCCGCGCAGGATTTCGGCAGCGGCGCCGCGTAGCCGCAATGGTGGCATTGCAGCTTGCCGGCCAGGCGGTGCTCGACGAGCCAGGTGCTGCAGTTCGGACAGTTGAGCTTCGTGCCGCAGGCACGGCACACCGTGACCGGCGCGTAGCCGCGGCGATTGAGGAACAGCATCGCCTGCTCGCCGGCCTCGAGCGTGTCGCCGAGCCGCTCGGCCAGCTCGGGCGAGAGCCAGCGGCGCGGCGGCGGCGGCGCGCGGCGGAGATCGACGAGCGTCACCTCGGGCAGCGTGGCGCCGCCATGGCGCTCGGGCAGTTCGAGCTTGCGGTAGCGGCCGCGCTCGGCGTTGGCGAGCGTCTCGAGCGCCGGCGTCGCCGAGGCGAGGACGACCGGGAAGCCGCCGAGATGGCCGCGCACCACGGCCATGTCGCGCGCGTGATAGACGACGCCGTCTTCCTGTTTGAACGAGCTGTCGTGCTCTTCGTCGACGACGATGAGGCCGAGATCGGGGAACGGCAGGAACAGCGCCGAGCGCGCGCCGATCACGGCCTTGACGCGGCCTTCCGCGACCGCGCGCCAGACGAGGCGCCGCTCCCGCCCACGCACGTCGGAATGCCAGAGCGCGGGCGGCGCGCCGAAGCGCCGGGCGAAGCGCTCGATCCACTGCGCGGTCAGCGCGATCTCGGGCACGAGCACCAGCGCCTGGCGGCCGGCGCGCAAGGTTTCCGCCACCGCCTCGAAATAAACTTCCGTCTTGCCCGATCCGGTGACGCCTTCGAGCAGCGTGGCGCTGTAGGCGCCGGCGCGCACCGCCGCAACCAGCGCCGCGGCCGCCGCCTGCTGCTGCGGCGAGAGCGCCACATGCGCCGCGTCGGGATCGGGCGCCTCGCCGGCGACGCGCTCGTCCGCCGCGAGCACGGCCGGCTCGGCGGCGCCGAGAGCGGCCAGCGCCTTGACGACGCCAGCGCCGACGGCGGCGGCGCGCGCGAGATCGCGCGCCGTCATCGGCCCTTGCGCGGCGAGAATCTCGAGCGCGCGCTGCCGCGGCGCGGTGAGCGGCTTCGCGGGCGCGAAGCCGGCGCGTGCGCGCAGCGCGGCGAGCGCCGACGGCGGCTCCAGCGCGTCGGGCACCGGGATCGCCATGCGCATCACCGCGCCGGGCGACGACATCGTGTAGTCCGCGACCCAATCGACGAACCGGCGCTGCGCCGCCGGCATCGGCGGCGCGTCGAAGCGATGCAAGACCGGCTTCAGTCGCGCGGGCGCGACGTCGCCCCGCGCCGCGCCCCAGACGACGCCGATTTCCTCGCGCCGGCCGAGCGGCACCACGACGTAATCGCCCGGCGCCAACGGCAAACCCTTGGGAATCGCGTAGTCGTAGACTCCGGCGAGCGCCAGCGGCAGCAGCACGCCGACGCGCGCCGGCGCTTCATCCACCGCCGCGGGATTCCCTTGCGCGAAACTGGCGCCACTCACCGGTTTGCCTTATATAGGAAGCGTCCGGCGCGCAACGCGGCGCACCGCTCCGCGCGGCGATCCGGACGGCCGCAGCGCTCTCGATCGCCGAACGGCATGGGGCTGCCGGGCGATGGATAGATGCCAGCCGAGGACCACATGAAATTCTTCATCGACACGGCCAATCTCGACGAAATCCGCGAGCTCGCGACGACCGGGCTGCTCGACGGCGTCACCACGAACCCGACGCTGATCGCGAAAGCCGGGCGCAACATGATCGACGCGATCAAGGAGATCTGCGAGGTGGTGCCCGGCGACGTCAGCGCCGAGGTGACGGCCACCGAATACCAGTCCATGGTGCGCGAAGGCCAGCGCCTCGCCAAGATCGCGAAGAACGTCGTGATCAAGGTGCCGCTGACGATGGAGGGCCTAAAGGCCTGCAAGACCTTCCGCCACGAAGGCATCAAGGTGAATGTGACGCTGTGCTTCTCGGCGGCGCAGGCCCTGCTCGCGGCCAAGGCGGGGGCCACCTACATCTCGCCGTTCGTCGGCCGGCTCGACGACATCGGCCACGACGGGATGGCGCTGATCGCCGACATCGTGGCGATGTACCGCAACTTCCCGCAGATCGCGACCGAAGTGCTCGTCGCCTCGGTGCGCAATCCGGGCCATGTCGTGCAGGCGGCCAAGATGGGCGCGCATGTGGCGACGCTGCCGCCCGCGGTCCTGAAGCAGATGTTCCAGCATCCGCTGACCGACAAGGGCCTGAAGGCCTTCCTCGACGACTGGGCGAAGACGGGGCAGAGCATCCTCGAAGCCCCCAAAGCGGCGCGACGTGAGCAAGCCTAGCCCCTTCGCCAGCGCGCCCGCGCCCCGCCTCAGCGAAGACCAGGTCGTCGACTACCTGCGCCGGCACCGGGATTTCCTCGACCGGCACCCCGAGCTGGTCGCCGAACTGCTGCCGCCCGAGCACAGGAACGGGCGCGGCGTCGTCGACATGCAGCATTATCTGATCGAGCGCCTGCGCCGCGACCTCGCCGAGACGCGCCAGCTGCACGACAGCACGATCACCGCCGCGCGCGGCAATCTGCAGAGCCAGCAGCGCGTGCACGGCGCCGTCATCGAGCTAATGAACGCGCCCTCGTTCGAGCATTTCGTCGAGTCGATCACGACCGACCTCGCCCTCAAGCTCGAGGTCGACGCGGTCTCGCTCTGCGTCGAGAGCGCGCGGCCGAACCAGCCCCGCACCAAGAGCGGCGTGCGCTTCCTGGCGCTGGGCTCGGTCGACGCGCTGCTCGGGCCGCGCGACGAGGTGCTGCTGCGGCCGGCCATCGTCGGCGAGCGCGCGCTCTACGGGCCGGCCGCGCCGCTCGTGAAATCCGATGCGCTGCTGCGCCTCGCGATCGGCCCCGCCGCGCCCACCGGCGTCATCGCGGTGGGCTCGCGCGAGCCCGGCCACTTCCGCGCCGGCCAGGGCACAGAGCTGCTCGTGTTCCTCGCCAAGACGATCGAGAGCACCGCGCGGGCATGGCTGGATCTCGGCGAGTGAGCGCCGCGGGCGCGCGGGGCGCCGACACGCGCTTCGCCCGCGCCGCGCCCGACCTCGCCGCCGCCGCCGCCGCCTGGATCGAGCGCCTGCGCAGCGAGAAGCGCGCCTCGCCGCACACGCTCTCCGCCTATGCGCGCGACGCCGACGCGTTCGTCTCGTTCCTCGCCGAGCACATCGGCGGCGAGCCCGATCTCGCCGCATTGAAGGCGCTGCGCCCCGCCGATTTCCGTGCTTGGCTCGCCGCGCGCGCGAATGCGGGCCTCGAGCGCACCTCCACCGCACGCGCCCTCTCCGCCTTGCGCAGCCTATTCCAGCATCTCGACCGCGCCGGGCTCGTGCACAATGCCGCGCTCGGCGCGGTGAAGTCGCCGAAGCTGCCGCGCGCCGTGCCGAAGCCGCTGACCGAGCGCGAAACCTTCGACCTGCTCGACAACGCCGAGTTCGACGCCGCCGAGCCGTGGATCGCGCGCCGCAACGCCGCCGTGCTGATGCTGCTCTATGGCTGCGGCCTGCGCATCGCCGAGGCGCTGTCGCTGACCCGCGCCGATGCACCGGCCGGCGAGACGATGACGATCACCGGCAAGGGCCGCAAGCAGCGCATGGTGCCGGTGCTGCCCGCCGTGCGCGAGGCGGTGGCGGCCTACATCGAATCTTGCCCGCACGCGCTGGCGCCCGAGGCGCCGCTGTTCGTGGGCGTGCGCGGCGGGCCGCTCCACCCGCGCATCGTGCAGGGTTTGATCCAGAAGCTGCGCCCGCTGCTCAACCTGCCCGAAACCGCCACGCCGCACGCGCTGCGCCACTCCTTCGCGACGCACCTGCTCGCCGGCGGCGGCGATCTCCGCACGATCCAGGAGCTGCTCGGCCACTCCTCGCTTTCCACGACGCAGCGCTACACCGCGGTGGACGCCAAGAAGCTGCTCGACGTCTACGACGAGGCGCATCCCAGGGCGAAGAACGCGTCTTCGGACGCGTAGGGGCGCGCTGCGCGCGCCCTCTCTGCGCCCGTGGCGCATTACGCATAGAAGAACATGCGTTGAGCGGAGATAGGGCGCGCGCAGCGCGCCCCTACGCGTTTGGAGTCATCACCGCCTGCCACACCGCGAGTGCCGCGAGCGCGGCGGTGTCGGCGCGGAGCAGGCGCGCGCCGAGCGAGACAGGCACGACGCCGGGAACGGCGCGGATGCGTGCGAGCTCCTCGGGCGCGAAGCCGCCTTCGGGGCCGATCAGGATGGCCCACGGCTCCGGCATCTTTGCGCGTTCGGCGGCGAGCGCCGCGGCGATGGGACGCCCGTCGCGGGTTTCGTCGGCGAACAAGATGCGCCGGCCTTTCGGCCACGTGTCGAGCAGCTTCGCGAGCGGCGCCGCCTCGCGCACCGCGGGCACGGTGAGCCGCTCGCACTGCTCGGCGGCTTCGACCATGTTGGCGCGCATGCGATCGGCGTTGACGCGCGTGACCGCCGTGCGGCGGGTGAACACGGGCTGGATCGCCGAGGCGCCGAGCTCGGTGGCCTTGGCGGCGACGAAGTCGATCGCGGTGCGCTTGATCGGCGCCGCGAGCAGCCAGAGATCGGGCTCGGACGCCTGGGCGCGGGTCTGCGCTTCGGCCGTGAGCGCGCCCTTCCCTTTCCCGAGCGCAGCGATCGTCGCGCGCCATTCGCCGTCGCGGCCGTTGAACGCACGCACCGCGTCTCCGGGCGCGCGGCGCATCACGTTGCGGAGATAATGCGCCTGCGCCGGATCGAGCGACACCGCGGCGCCGGCGGCGAGATCGGCCTCGACATAGAGGCGCACGCCCGCCTGCACGGCGGCTTCACGCCGCCCCGCATGCAATTCGCCGCCTTGGTCCGCCCGGTTCATGGGTCTAACCTTAGCGCATGGCCGAAGCCGCCCGGAACACAGAAGGCTTGATCGCCGGCACCGACATGCCGGCGCAAGGCTGGGTCGACCGCCTGCTGCCGCGGGCGCTGCGCCCCTATGCCAAGCTGATGCGTCTCGACCGGCCGATCGGCACCTGGCTGCTGCTGTGGCCGTGCTGGTGGAGCCTCGTGTTCGCGCTCGACAAGGCGCCGGCGAGCGGCCGCGAATGGCTCCATCTCGCCTGGCTCTACCTGCTGTTCGGCGTGGGCGCCATGGTGATGCGCGGCGCCGGCTGCACCTACAACGACATCGTGGACCGCGATTTCGACGCCAAGGTGGAGCGCACGCGCACGCGGCCGATCCCGAGCGGCCAAGTGAGCGTGCGGCAGGCGATCGCCTTCATGCTCGCGCTGCTCTGCCTCGGCCTCGCGATCCTGCTGCAGCTCAATTGGTATGCCGTGGCGCTCGGCGCCGCCTCGCTGCTGCTCGTCTTCACCTATCCGCTGATGAAGCGGATCACCTATTGGCCGCAATTCGTGCTCGGACTCGCGTTCAACTGGGGCGCGCTGCTGGGCTGGGCGGCAGTGGCGGGCGGACTCGGATGGGCGCCGGCCTTTCTCTACATCGGCGGCATTGCCTGGACGCTCGGCTACGACACGATCTACGCGCACCAGGACAAGGAAGACGACATCCTCGTCGGCGTGAAATCGACCGCGCTGCAGCTTGGCGCGTCCACGCGGCCCTGGCTAGCGGGATTCTATGCCGCCGCGCTGGCGCTGTTCGCCGCCGCCGGCCTCGCCGACGGGCTCGGCTGGCCGTTCTACGCGGCGCTGGCGGCGGGCGCGGCGCAGCTCGCCTGGCAGGTGATCGACGTCGATCTCGACGACGCCGCCGATTGCCTCGTGAAGTTCAAGTCCAACCGCTACTTCGGCTGGATCCTCCTGGCCGGCCTGTTCGCCGATCTGTTGCTCGCGCCGTGAGCGCCATCGCCGACCCGGCCGCGTTCGTCCGCGCGAACACGCGGCTTTCGGCGCCGCGGCTCATTCCCGAGATCGCGCTGCACCAAGCCGACAGGCTGCTGCCGCTCTGGCGCGCGACCGAGCCCGATCTCGCGGCGCTGGGACTGCCGCCGCCTTATTGGGCCTTCGCCTGGGCCGGCGGACAGGCGCTCGCGCGCTATCTGCTCGATCACCCCGAGGTGGTGGCCGGCAAGACCGTGCTCGACTTCGGCGCGGGCTCGGGCCTGGGCGCAATCGCGGCCGCCAAGGCCGGCGCCGCGCGCACGGTCGCGGCCGATATCGACGCCTTCGCGCGCACCGCGATCGCGCTCAATGCCGCCGCGAACAGCGCCGCGGTCGAGATCGCGGCCGACGACCTCGTGGGCACGGACGACGCGGCCTGGCAGATCGTGATCGCCGGCGACGTCTGCTACGAGCAGCCGATGGCGGGACGGGTCGAGGCGTGGCTGAAGTCGCTCGCGCGGCGCGTGCCCGTGCTGATCGGCGACCCCAGGCGCAGCCACTTCCCGGCCGCGGGGATCGAGGTCGTCGCGCGTTATTCCGTGCCGACGACGACCGAGATCGAAGACAGCGACCTGCGCGCCGCCGCGGTGTGGCGCGTCCTGCCGGGGCGGTGATGCGGCGTTGTGATCGAGGTCACGGTTCTTCAGGATATGCGGTGATAGAGTTCGCTGGCCCGTCCAATCCGCATTCCGCACGCCGATGAGCGAGACCGCCGCACGACCGAGTCGCCTCGCCGCCACCGCCCGGCACAGAGTGGCCTCGGCGATCTGGTGGAACTGGATCAATTCGATGGTGCTCTGCGCCGCGCTGACGCTGGTGGGCGGCGCGCTCGCCTATGTCATCGGCTGGGCGATCGACGTCTATCTCTCCAACGACATGGCACCGTCGGGCAAGGCGCCGGGGCTCTTTTTCGTCTCAAACTGGGGCATCGCAGCGGCGCTGCTGACCGGCGTCGTCGGCGCGGCGCTGGCGATCCGCGCGCTCGTCGCCGGCGACGTGGTGATGGCGCGCATCCTCGGCGCGCGCGAGGTTTCCGAAAGCGAGGAGCCGAAGCTGCACGAAGCCGCCCGGCGCGTGGCCGACGCCGCGGGCATCCCGAAACCGCGCCTCGTCGTGATCGAGAGCCCCGCGATGAACGCATTCGCCGCCGGGCGCGACGAGTTCCACGCCACCGTCGGCGTCACGCGCGGCCTGCTCGACGCGCTTGAACCGCACGAGCTCGAAGGCGTGCTCGGCCACGAGATCGGCCACATCTGCAACCACGACATCGTCTATGCCGACATCGTCGCGTTGTGCCTCGGCCTCATCGTCATCCTGCGCGAGATCGCCGGCGCCACGGCACGCATCGGCGCCGAGACCAAGAGCTCGCGCTCGTCGAGCAGCGGCGACAAGAAGGACGGCGGCGGCGCGGCCATCATCGCCATCGCCGTGCTCGTCCTCACCGCGGTGCTGGCCCCGCTTCTCGCCCAGCTCGTGCAGATGGCGATTTCGCGCCAGCGCGAGTACGGCGCCGATGCGGCCGGCGCGTATCTGGCCCGCTCGCCCGACGGCCTCGCCAGCGCGCTTGCGAAAATCGAAAAGTGCAAGGAGAAGCTCTCGGTCAATCGGGCCGTGCAGCACGTCTTCATCGTGAATCCGCTGAAGCGCTTCAAGGAGGACGCCGGCGCGCTGATGTCGACGCATCCCGCCACGTCGCTGCGCATCGCGCGGCTGAAGGAGATGCGGGACTAGCCCCGCGCGGATCAGCGGTTGCCGGCGGCGATCACGGTCACGCGCGGCCATGCGAGCGGCAGCGCATCCGCGCACAGCCGCGCCTCGCGCGCGAGCCGGACGGCCTGGTCGTGGACGGCGGCAAGCACGAAATCCTCGAGCGGCCCGTTCTCGCCGAGCTTGGCCTGCGCCGCCGCCTGCACCTCGGCCTCGGTGAGCGCCCTAAAGCGGCGGCCCGCGGCCGGCACCGCCGCCGTCGCCGCGGGCGCGCCGCCGAGCGACAGGCAGCCGCCGCGGAACGCATAGGCGTAGGTGCTGTCGAAGCGCCCGCCCCCTTCGCTCTCGAGTGCGATGCCGTCGAGGCGCACGTAGTCGTAGAACGCGCCGCGGCCCTCGGTGGCGTGCATGCGCTCCATCAGCGGCTCGGGCAGCCAGGTGACGAACAGCTCGACGCGCGTGCCGGCGCTGTGCTGCAGCGTGGCCGCGATCGCCCCGTAGCCCGAGATGTGCGCGGCGTAGACCGAATCGAAATCGTCGAGAAACACGCGCTCGGCCGCGATCTCGGCCCCGGCGATGCCGGCGAATTTGCGCTTGAGCTGCGCGGGCGAGCGGTTGGAGCCGCAGGCCAGCACCGGAATGCGTCCCGCTCTCTCGCGCGCGCCGATCGCGGCCGGCACCGCCTCGCCGCCGCGGAAGAGATAGGAATGCGTCGGCGCCGCGTAGGGGTACGACAGGGCCCGCTCGAGCGGGTCCATCGCCGCGGGCGGCGTGACCATCGCCGCGGCGCGATCGGGCGGCGTCATACCCGCTCGATGTGATAGCGCGCGAGCGCGTCGTCGACCGTCGCGAACGCCTTGGCGCGCCAGACGTCGAGCGCCTCGCGCTCGCTCTTGTACGGGCCGAGGCGCTCCTCGCCGCGGCCGCCGGAAATGCGGGTGAATCCGGTATCGGCGTAGTGGCCGCCGACGACCCAGTATTCGCGCGCGTCCTCGCGCTCGATACGATAGCGGATGTGCGCGTTGTCGACCGTGGCCATCGAGAGCGACGCCCACTGGGCGCGCGCGGCCCCGAAATCGGCGTACGGGCCGTGGCGATCCTCGGACCGGCCGCCCGCGACCCGCGTGAAATCGGTGGTTTCGTATTCTCCGCCGACGACCCAGTAGCGCTCCATGGCTCCGATCCGCTGCCGCCGCGCGCGTTCATGCAAGGCGCGCGCTCCGCCGTCAAGGCGCCGCGAACCGGAACGTGCCGAGCACGACCCAGCGACAGGCGTCGCGCACGCGGCCGGGCTTCGCCACGAGCGGGGTCGTGTAGTGCCAGAACGGCAGGCGATAGGCGGTGATGCCGCCGGCCGCATTCACGTCGAGCACGTGGCGGAAATGCCCGGCCTCGGCATAGACGAGCCACTGATGCGCGACGCCGGGGCCGGAGAACGTGAGGTGCAGATCGACATAGCCCGCGCGCGCCCGCGGGTCTTCGGGATGGTGATCGGTGTGCGGGCCGGCATAGTCGCCGGGGCCGTAGCGCAGCACCTGCCGCCCGCTGCGGCGGTCGAGCGCGCGGCCGGCAAGCCGCTCGGCGAAGCGGTGCCACGTCTCGCTGCCGGTCATCGCGACGAGGCCGATGCGCTCGGCCGCCTGCCAGGCGCGCGAGCCGCGCCGCTCGAGATAGGCAGTGCGCACGCGCACGGTCTTGATCAGCCGCTCTTGGTGATTGCGCGTCTGGCCGGCGATCGATTCGGGCGGAATGCCCCGCTCCAGCACGGCGAGATGCGGCGCCAGCGCCGCTTCCAGCAAGCCGCGCGCGGCCCGCGCCTTGGCCGCGTCGATGGCGCCCGACAGCGCCAGGAAATGGGTCCGGCCGAGCGCGCCCGACGCCGCCGGCTCGCGGCCGTCGAGCAGGCGGCGGCCGCGGCGGGTCAGGAGATCGGCGAATTCGCGCGGAAAGCGGTTCATCGCGGGCGCGTGCGGGGTGTGATCCAGTTCATAGTGGCGAAACCATCCGCGTATATCGTGCGCGCCCGTGGCGCAACCGGACAGTGCAAGTATACTGGCGCGCCCCTCCCGACCGAACCCGGAGCGACTCATGCAGAACTCGTCCGCGCCGACCCGCGCCGCCACGACCGTCCTCGCGGCGGCCCTGTTCGCCGCCATGGCCGGCGCCGCCCATGCCGAGGGCATCAATCCGACGCCGCAGCCCGGAGCGCCGCCCGCCACGCCGCCCGCCACGTCGCCCGGCGAGGGCCTCGACAGCGTCAAGAAGACGCCCAACCACCTCTGCCAGCCCGGCTCGAACAAGTTCATCGCCGCGACCCGCCCGCTCTCGCTGCCGAGCCAGCGTTATTGCAGCGACGCCGACTGGAACGTGCGCGACCTGCGCGTCCAGGGCGCCAGCCTACTCTGGCGCGTGCCGTTCACGAACGGCCACGTCGACTGCTCCTGCACCTACGCGGCCGGCGCGACGCCCGCGCCCGGCCCCTCGACCAAGGACGAGCCGCCGCCCGCGGACGGCGCCGGCGACCGCGTGACCGCCGGCATCGTCGCGCGCGAGCTGCGCGCGATGGGCTTTCCGGCCGAGGTGAGCGCGGCCAGCGACGGCGATCCGCGCGTCGCGACGACGGTCGACAACTACAAGTGGGCGATCTTCTTCTACGGCTGCGCGAAGCAGGGCGATCTCGAGCAGCGCTCGTGCCTCAGCCTGCAGTTCTTCTCGGGCTACACGGTCTCGCAGCCGGTCTCGTCGTTCACGATGAACAAGTTCAACGCCGAGAACCGCTACATCCGCGTCTATTCCGCGCAGACCGACTCGGGCCAGGCGGCGCGCATCTCGATGGACGTGATGTTCGCCGGCACCGGCGCCGATCCCGCGAAGAACTTCCGCGCCCATCTCAACATGATGAAGCACCAGACCGCGGAGTTCCGGAAGCTCATCAACTTCAAGTGAGCGGGCGCCCACGGACTCCCGATCGAGGCGGTCGCTGCCGGCGCCCGCCGGTTGCGGCTCAGGCGCCCGCCAGCGTCTTGGCGACGATGTCTTTCACCGTGGCGCGGGCCTTCTCGACGAGGGCGGCGCCGGCCTTGGAGGGCGCGCCGGCATCGTAGGGCGGCTGCGGATCGTATTCGATGCAGAGCTGCGCCTCCTGCGCGGCGGCGTCCCCGGCGATGCGGCCGAGGAGCCACAGCGCCATGTCGATGCCCGAAGAGACGCCCGCCGAGGTGACGATCTTGCCCTGCGGGATCACGCGCTGCTCGCGATACTTGGCGCCGAACGATTCCAGCACGGCAGCCGAATTCCAATGCGTCGTGGCGTCGAGGCCCTTCAGCAGGCCCGCGGCGCCGAGCAGCAGCGAGCCGGTGCAGACCGACGTCGTCCACTGCGTGCGCGCGTGAATGCCGCGCACCCATTCGAGCACCGGCTCGTCCTTCAGCAGGAGCCGCACGCCGGGTCCGCCCGGCACGACGAGGATGTCGGCGGCCGGCACCGCGTCGAGCGTGTGCTCGACCGTGAGCGCGAGGCCCGTCGGCGCCGCGCGGATCGGGCCCTTCTGCTTGCCGACCCACACGATCTCGGCGCCGGGCACCCAGCTCATCACCTCGATCGGGCCGACGATATCGAGCACCGTGATCTTGTCGAAGATGAGGGCGGCGATTTTCATAGGAGGGGCTCCCCTGCCGGATGGCGCGCGGAAATGCTAACACTGCGCCGCCATATCCGATAGGCGCCATGCCCTACGCCTCGCTCCGCGACTTCATCGACGACCTCGAGCGCGCCGGCGAACTCGTGCGCGTCAAGGCGCCGGTGTCGCCGCACCTCGAGATGACCGAGATCCAGACGCGCCTGCTCGCCGAGCAGGGGCCGGCCGTGCTGTTCGAGAACGTCGTGCGCGCGGACGGCGCGCGCTCGCCGATCCCGGTGCTGGTCAATCTGTTCGGCACGGTGGCGCGGGTCGCCCGCGGCATGGGCAAGAAGCCCGGCGAGCTGCGCCAGCTCGGCGAGACGCTCGCCTTCCTGCGCCAGCCGGAGCCGCCGGCGAGCCTCGGCGAGGCGCTCTCGATGGGGCCGTCGCTGCTCAAGACCGTGCTGGCGATGAAGCCCCGGACCGTGTCGCGCGCGCCGTGCCAGGAGGTGGTGCTCAAAGGCGCCGACATCGACTTGGGCGCGCTGCCGATCCAGACCTGCTGGCCGGGCGAGCCGGCGCCGCTGATCACCTGGCCGCTGGTCGTCACGCAGGGGCCGAAGCCGCCCCACTCGAAGAGCGGCGGGGACCGCGCCGACGACTTCAACCTCGGCATCTACCGGCTGCAGGTGACCGGGCGGGACACGACGCTGATGCGCTGGCTGCGCCACCGCGGCGGCGCGCAGCACCATGCGCGCTGGAAATCCGAGCGCGCACGCGAGCCGCTGCCGGCCGCCGCCGTGATCGGCTGCGATCCCGCGACGATCCTCGCCGCGGTGACGCCGGTGCCGGACACGATGAGCGAATACCAGTTCGCGGGCCTGCTGCGCGGCAGGAAGGCCGAGCTGGTCGATTGCGCGACGGTGCCGCTCAAGGTGCCGGCCGAGGCCGAGATCGTTCTGGAAGGCCACGTTTCGCTCGACGAGTTCGGCGACGAAGGCCCCTACGGCGACCACACCGGCTACTACAATTCGGTCGACCGCTTCCCGGTGTTCCGGCTTTCGGCGATCACGATGCGGCGCCAGCCGATCTACCTCTCGACCTTCACCGGCCGCCCGCCCGACGAGCCCTCCGTGCTCGGCGAGGCGCTCAACGACGTGTTCGTGCCGCTGCTGCGCCAGCAATTCCCCGAGATCGTCGATTTCTGGCTGCCGCCCGAGGGCTGCTCCTACCGCGTCGCCGTCGTCTCGATGAAAAAGGCGTATCCCGGCCACGCCAAGCGCGTCATGTTCGGCGTGTGGTCGTATCTGCGCCAGTTCATGTACACGAAATGGGTCATCGTCGTGGACGACGACATCGACGCGCGCAGCTGGAAAGACGTGATCTGGGCGATCGCGACGCGCATGGACCCGGCGCGCGACCTCACCATCGTCGAGAACACGCCGATCGACTATCTCGACTTCGCCTCGCCGGTTTCCGGGCTCGGCTCCAAGATCGGCCTCGACGCCACCGACAAATGGCCTGGCGAGGTGAACCGCGAATGGGGCCGCAAGATCCGCATGAGCGACGACGTGGTGAAGAAGGTCGACGCGATGTGGCAAGACCTCGGGCTTCCGGGGAGCGGCAAGACGATCTGGACGTGACGGCCCCCTCCCCCGTCGCGCGTTAACAAACGTAAACATTCGTCGACATCCGTAAACAGGCGCGCCGCCCGCTTTGGGCGCGGGCAAAAGGCCCGGATTTGCCCGGATTCGGGAACACACCGGCATTTCCGCGCATCGCCGGGCACTCCGCGTCGTTCCGGCCGCGCGAATGCCCGGATCTTCCGGCGCTGTGCCGGTGAAATCCGGTGCGGCGCCTCGGTGGTCCGCTGCAGATCGACAACCTTCGGCAAGGCCGCGCCGCGGATCGCGGGAAGCGCGGCCGTCGCGGCGACCCTTGGCTTCCATTGGCTTTTCTTGGCTTTTCGCAGTCCGCACCTTGGCTTTCCTTGGCTTCCGCGCGCGGCCGACCTTGGCTTTTGTTGGCTTTCCGAAGCGCGCAACTTGGCTTTTCTTGGCTTTCGCGATGAGGCGCGAGAGAGGCTCGGTCGCGCCTGCATCCATGGCTCATGCACGGCAGCGACGGTTGCGCGCCGCACGATCGAATTCGATCCACATGTCCAAACAGCACCGCGCCTCGCGCGCGCCGTCCGCCGGCCCACGCCAGCGGTCGCCGACGATTGAACAAAACAAGAACATTGTCAAGCGGAGATTTCAACCGAACGAACCTGCATCCGCGTCGTTGCGGCGGAGAGATGGGGACTCGATACGCGCGTCGACGGCAACGCCGCGCCGCGCTACCCGTGCCCCTTCTCCGCATCCGCGGTCTTCCGCCACGCGGCGATCGCGTCTTCGACTCCGGGGCGATCGTGGAAATCGGGGATGCGGCGCGCGCGGAACGTGCCGGGCATTCCGATGACGCGCTCGGCGAGCCTATCGAGGAACGCCTTGCCCTCGCGCGCGTAGCCTTCGATCTCTTCGGGCGCGAGCGCGAACTCTATCTCGTAAACCGCGACGGTGCCGCAGACGACGGAGAGGAACATCTCCGCCCCCTCGGCGAGCAGCATCCACGACCACCGTGCTTCTTCGACGACCTTCATCGCACAGGCGCCCTGCGCGTCGGCGCCATAATGACAGGTTGCCGCCCGCCTGGGAAGGCAATCGCCGGTCGTGACCGCCCCCCGGACGCGCGCGGATCGAGCGATGCCGGAGATCCCGTGCCTCGATCTTCCTCCCGGGCGCGCTGCCGCGCAGACGCGGGACGACGCTTCGCGTCGGCCGCGCGCGGAAGGAGCGGTGTTGCGCGGGCGCTAGGGGAACGGTGAAATTTCGGAATCGTTCGCGGCGTCTTAGCCACATCCGCAAATCCGCCGCATTGCGCCGCACGGCCGGCGCGATTTTCGCGCGCGGAGAATCGCGCCGCGCCCGACGGACTTACGCGGCTATCCTCACGAATTGTCAGCCACTCGTTACGCGGATTTAAGCTTAGCTTCGCGCCCGGGCGTAGAGAGCGGTTTACGAATTCGCGGAACGGATCGGTAAGCGATTTCGGCGAAAGTGCCGGCCATGCCGACAGCATTCGTCACGGGCGCCACCGGCTTTCTCGGCCTCAATCTGGTCGAGCAGCTCTCCGAACGCGGTTGGATCGTGGTTGCGTACCACCGCCCCACTTCCGACACTGCGCGCGTCACCCGCTTCCCGGTGCGCCTCGCCGAGGGCGACATCGCGGATTGCGACGCGGTCGCGGCCGCGGTGCCGCAGGGCGTGGACGCGATCTTCCATCTCGCCGCGAACACCTCGATGTGGTCGCGCCGCGACGCCGAGCAGACGCGCGACAATGTGGAGGGCACGCGCGCCGTGATCGCGGCGGCGCGCGCCAAGGGCGCCAGGCGCGTCGTCCACGTCTCGTCGTGGGCCGCCTACGGCCTCGAGCACGGATCGATCCACGAATCGACCTCGCAGTCCGGCCAGTTCTCGAAGGTGAACTACGTGCGCTCGAAGGCGCTGGCCGAGCAGGAGATGAAGCGGGCCGCGGCCGAAGGCCTGCCGGCGGTGATCGTGAACCCGGCGCACATCCTCGGCCGCTACGACCACAAGGGCTGGGGCCGCCTGTTCGCGCTCGTCGCCACGCGCAAGCTGCCGGGCATCCTGCCGGGCAGCGGCAGCTTCTGCCACGCCGAGGCGGTGGCGCGGGCGATGATCGCCGCGGCGGAGCGCGGGCGCATGGGACACAATTACCTGCTCGGCGGGTGCGACGCGAATTTCGGCGAGGTGATCCGCCTCATCGGCGACCTTGCCGGCCAGCCGGTGCCGCGGCGCACATTGACGCCGTTCTCGATCCGAGTCGTCGCGCGCTCGAAGGCGATCGCCGCGGTGTTCACCGGCCGCGAGCCGGCGCTGACGCCGGAGGCGGCCGAAATGATGCTCGCGCGTCCGCGCCTCGTCTCGACCAAGGCCCGCGACGAGCTCGGCTATCAGCCGACGCCGCTCCGCCTGATGCTCGACGACGCCTATCGCTGGCTGCGCGGCGAGGGCTATCTCACGCTCCCTGCCGACGCCGCCGCGCCCGAGCCCCGCCGCCGCCCCGCACTGGCGGAGAGGTAGGGCGAGCGTCTCGGTTCCGCCGCGTAGGGGCGGGTCCCCGACCCGCCCGACGGCGCCGCCTATCGAGCCCGGCGTGCTCCCTGGACGCGGCACGGAAGGCGGGCGGGTCGGGGACCCGCCCCTACGATTTTCTCGCGCGGCGTGCTGAAATCGGCGGATGGCGAAGTGGAAGTCCCCCGCCGCGCGCATCCGCATCACGTTCGAGCCCGACATTTCGCTGGGCCCGGGCAAGGCGCGCCTGCTCGAGGGAATCCGCGACCTCGGCTCGATCGCGGCGGCCGGCCGGCGCATGGGCATGAGCTACAAGCGCGCGTGGCTGCTCGTCGAGCAGATGAACGCCGCGTTCGAGGCGCCGCTGGTGGCCGCGGCCAAGGGCGGCGAGCGCGGCGGCGGCGCCGCGCTGACCGAGACGGGCGCCGGCGTACTGAAGCGCTATCGGCGCATGGAAGCGGCGGCGCAGCGCGCCGTGGCGCGCGACGCCGCCGCGCTTCGCAGGATGCTGGCGAAGGGGTGACTCCTTACCGTGGGACCGCGCGGTCCCATAGTGCGGCTTGTCGCCGCCCGTCCGATATGGTCAATTGGCTATATCGCTCGGGAGTTCGCGATGTGTCTCCTCCGTCCGGCACTGATCGCCGCCGCGCTGTTCGCGCATTCGGGCATCGCGCGCGCGGAAACCGGGCCGGCCATCGCCGTGGCCGAGAACGTGAAGTTCGCGATCGACGAGCTGGCCGCGGGGTTCAAGCGCGAGATCGGGCATGCGCTGCGCGTCTCCACCGGCTCCTCGGGCAAGTTCGCGCAGCAGATCCGCCAGGGCGCGCCGTTCGAGCTGTTCCTCTCTGCCGACGAGGAGAACGTGTTCCGCCTCGCCGATGCCGGACTCACGCGCGACCGCGGAATCGTTTACGCCGCCGGGCGCCTCGTGCTCTTCGCGCCGCACGGCTCGCCGGTGGTGCCCGACGAAAATCTCGTGGGGCTCAAGGGGGCGCTCGCCTCCGGCCAGGTGAAACGCTTCGCGATCGCCAATCCCGAGGTGGCGCCCTACGGCCAACGCGCCGTGGAGGCGCTGACCCACGCCGGGCTCTGGGATTCGGTGAAGCCGCGGCTCGTGATGGGCGAGAACATCGCGCAGGCCGCGCAGTTCGCCAGCTCGGGTTCGACCGAGGGCGGCCTCATCGCGCTGTCGCTGGCGCTGGCGCCGGAGCTCGCGCGGCGCGGGCGTCACGCGCTCATTCCGGCCGCGTGGCACAAGCCGCTCAGCCAGCGCATGGTTCTGATGAAGAGCGCGGGACCGGCAGCCAAGGCGTTCTATCTTTACCTCCAGACGCCGGCGGTGCAAGCCGTGTTCGAGCGGCACGGCTACTCCATGCCCGGCCGCGGAAGCTGATCGCATGGATTGGGCCTCGCTTCGCCTCTCGCTCGAACTCGCCCTCTGGACCACGGCGCTACTGCTGCCGCTCGCGATCGCGATCGCGCGCGGGCTCGCGTGGCGGCGGTTTCCGGGCAAGGGCTTCGTCGAGGCGCTGATCGCGCTGCCGCTGGTGCTGCCGCCGACCGTGCTCGGCTACTACATGCTGGCCGCCGCCGGCCGCGCCGCGCCGCTGGGCGAGGCTTACGAAGCGGTGTTCGGCGGCCCGCTGGTGTTCACGTTTGAGGGCCTCGTCGTCGCGTCGCTGCTCGTCAACCTGCCCTTCGCCGTGCAGCCGCTGCAGCGCGCGTTCGAAGCGGTGCCCGAACAATTGCGCGAGGCCGCATGGTGCAGCGGGCTTTCGCGCATGGCGACGTTCGTGCGGATCGAGATGCCGCTCGCCTGGCCCGGCCTCGCCTCGGCCGCGGCGCTCACCTTCGCGCACACGCTCGGCGAATTCGGCGTCGTGCTGATGGTGGGCGGCAGCATCCCCGGCGAGACGCGCACGATCTCGATCGCGATCTACGACCGCGTGCAGGCCTTCGCGATGACCGAGGCGGCGATCATGTCGGCGGCGCTGCTCGCGCTGTCGTTCGTCGCGGTCGGCGTCGTTTACGGCCTGGGCCAGCGCGGGCTGGTCCGCCGCCGATAGGACCCGCGATGACCGGGCTTTCCGCGCACCTCGCGCAGCCGGCGCCGATCCCGCTCGATGCGGAAGTCGCTTGCGGGCCCGGCGAATTGCTGGCGCTGGTCGGCCCCTCGGGCGCCGGCAAGACGACGATCCTGCGCGCGATCGCCGGCCTCATCCGCCCGCGCACCGGGCGCATCGCCTGCAACGGCGAGATCTGGTTCGATGCCGCTTCGCGCGTATTCCTGCCGCCGCAGCGCCGGCGCGCGGGCCTCGTGTTCCAGGACTACGCGCTGTTCCCGCACCTTTCGGCGCTCGGCAACGTGGCGGCGGCGCTCGGCCATGTCGAGCGGTCCGCGCGTGCCGCGCGGGCGCGCGACCTGCTCGCGCGCGTGCATCTCGAAGGGCTCGAGGAGCGCCGGCCGGATGGGCTGTCCGGCGGGCAGCGCCAGCGCGTGGCTCTGGCGCGGGCGCTGGCGCGCGAGCCCTCCGTGCTGCTGCTCGACGAGCCGTTCGCCGCCGTGGATCAAGTCACGCGGCGCAAGCTGCAGCGCGAACTCGCGCTGCTGCGGCGCGAGATCGCGGCGCCGACGATCCTCGTGACGCACGATCTCGCCGAGGCCGCGGCGCTGGCCGACCGCATGAGCGTGCTGTATCGCGGCACGACGCTGCAGCACGGCACGCCCGACGAGGTCGCGAACCGCCCGGTGACGCCGCAGGTTGCGCGGCTGATGGACCAGCCGAACGTGTTCGCGGGACGCGTTGCCGGGCGCGGGCCGCCCGGCCGGCTCGCGCTGCGCTGGGGCGACATCGCACTGGAAGCGCGCGACGACGGGCATTTCGCCCCCGGCGCCGACGTGGCCTGGATGATACCGGCCGCGGCGATCGTCCTGCACCGGCGGGAGCGGCCCTCGCGCGGGGAGCGCGAAAACCCGCTTTCCGGCACGATCGAGGAGGTGCTGTTCCTCGGCGAAACGGCGTCGATCACGCTGCGCGCGGGCGCGGGCGGCGCGGCGCCGGCGCTGACCTTCTCGGTGAGTGCCCACACGGCGCGGCGCAACGCGCTGGCGCCCGGCGCCGCCGCCGCCGTCTCGCTGCTCGCCGACGCCATCCATCTGATGCCGCCGGGGGAGTAGGCGGCGCGCCGCCGCGGCCGCACCGGGGCCGCCAAGGTTTCGTTTGCTGCGGGCCCGGCGCCGGGCGATACTCCGGCTTCCGGCCGCCCGCGGCGGCGCCGGCGCACAGGCGCGCAACAGGAGTGCAGCGATGGGTTCGATCTACCGCCAGACGCCGCTGATCGGCCTGCTCGCGGTCATCTACCTGATCGTGGCCGCCGTTTTCGACACGGTGCTGGGCAGGACGCTCTTCGATCTCACGCTGCCCTCGGGAAGCATCTGGCGCTTCCTGGTCAGCGATCTGTTCCTGCTGATCGGCCTCGTGCTGCTCTATCTCGAGATCCTGAAGTCGACGCGCTCCGGCCGCGCCCAGATCGTCGAGCACGTCGCCTCGATGGTCGTCTTCGTCGGCTGCCTGCTTCTGTTCCTGCTCGTGCGGCAGACCGGGACGACGACGTTCCTGCTCGTCACGGCCATGGCGGCCATCGACGTGGTCGCGGGCTTCACCGTCTCGATCATCGCCGCCCGCCGCGACATGGAGATCGAGCGCGTTCCGCAGAACTGAGCGGACGGCGGAAATCGCAGGGGGCGGGTTCCGCACCCGCCCCCGCGTCGTCAACGCCCGCTACTTCATCTTCACGAAGCGCAGCGGGAAGAAGTTGTCGGCGTTCTGCACGAGGTCGACCGAATCCTTCGCCGCCCAGACGATGACCTGCTGGTGGATCGGGATCACGGCCACGTCATCGCGCACGATCTGCAGCGCCTGGCGCAGCATCGTGTCGCGGGCCTTCGGATCGAGCTCGACGCCGGCCTTCATCACCAGCTCGTCGAACTTCGGGTTGTTGTAGCCGCCGACGTTGAACACGCCGCGCTGCAGCTCCTTGCTGCGCGACGCGGCGAGGTTGAACAGCGCGTCGTGCGCGTCGTAGGTGGCCGGCAGCCAGCCCGCGAGGATCAGGCTGGTCTCGTAGGGCGGCGAGAGGAACTTGATGAGCTGGTTGAACGGCATGACCTTCAAGTTCACCTTGATGCCGATGCGCGCCAGCATCGCCACCGCGGCCGTGCAGATGAACTCGTCGTTGACGTAGCGGTCGTTCGAGCACTGCATGCCCACCTCGAAGCCGTTCGCATAGCCGGCATCGGCCATCAGCTTCTTGGCGGCGTCGATGTCGCGCTTCGGCGCCACGTTGAGCGCGGCATCGAACGCGTTCACGCCGGGCCCGACGAGCAGGTAGTTCGGCACCGAGACGCCGCGCATCACCTGGCGCGAGATCGCCTCGGCGTCGATGGCCATCGCCATCGCCTGGCGCACGCGCACGTCCTTGAACGGGTTCTTGCCCTTGACGCTGCTGTCGATCAGCTCGTCGCGGAGCTGGTCGACGAAGAACAGCATCGTGCGCAGCTCGGCCTTGCGCATCACGCGCAGGCCCTTCTGCTCCAGCACGCGCGGGATCGCGTTGACCGGCAGCGTGTGGACCATGTCCACCTCGCCCGAGAGGAGGGCGGCGCTGCGCGTGGCCGGGTTGGCGATCGGCGTGAAGATCACCTCGGTGAGATTGTGCTCGGCCTTGTCCCACCATGTCGGGTTGGGGACCATGACGATCTTGCCGTCGGCGCCGCGGCTCTTGAGGATGAACGGCCCCGTGCCCATCGCGTTCATCGTCGAGAACGAGACTTCGTTCTTCGTGAGGTCGGTCGCCTTGGTCGTGTTGTTCTTCTCCGACCATGCCTTCGACATGATCAGCCACGACGACATCTGCTGCGGAAAGGTCGGGTTCGGCCCGGCCATCACGAACTCGACCGTGTGGTCGTCGATCTTCTTGACGTCGGTGCTGCCGCGCAAAACGGTGCCGAGCAGCGAGCCCGGGCCCTTCGTGCGGCCGTAGGTGAACACGACGTCGTCGGCCGTGAACGGCGAGCCGTCCTGCCACTTGACGCCCTGGCGCAAGGTGAAGCGCCACGTGGTCGGGCTCGTCGCCTCCCACTTCACCGCGAGCGCCGGCTCGAGCGCCAGCTCCTTGTTGCGGCGGATCAGCGGCTCGTAGATGTTCGACAGCATCGACAGCGTCGAGGCGACGTTGCGGCTGTGCGGGTCCATCGAGCCGGGATCGCTGTCGGCGGCCCATTTGAACGTCTTCGCGTGCACGGCTCCGGCGAGGCCGAGCGCCGCCGCGAACACCACCGCGGCGAGGCCCTTATGCGGGCGGAACAAGGCGGTCATTGGTCACTCCCTCTTGCGTTGCAGTCGTTCAATCGGATGTCCGGCAGTCTTCGGCGAGCCGGTCGAGAAAGCGGTCGCAGGCGGACAGTTGCTCCAGCGCCACGAACTCGTCGGGCTGATGCGCCTGCGCGATGTTGCCGGGCCCGCACACCACCGTGGGGATCCCGAGGCCCTGAAAATACCCGGCTTCGGTGCCGAAGGCGACGGCTTCGGTGGCGTTGCGCCCGGCCAGGCGCAGCGCCAGCGTTTCGGCCGCGGAGCCCGGCTCGGCCGCGAGCGCCGGGATCGTGGCGAGCACGTCGATGCGGATATCGGTGGCCGGCGAGATCGCGCGCATGCGCGGCAGCAGCGTCTCGGCGGCGAAGGCGCGCAGGCGGTCGACGGCGTCTTCCATGCGGACGCCGGGGATCGCGCGGTGCTCCCAGAAGAAGCCTGCTTCGTGCGGGACGACGTTGCCGCCGGCGCCGCCGTTCATGATGTTGACCTGCAGCGAGGAATAGGGCGGATCGAACGCGGCGTCCTGCCGGCCGGCCTTCATCTCCTCGCCGAGCCGGACGGCGTGGGCCACGAGTTCGGACGCATACATCACCGCGTTCACGGTGCGGTGCACCTGCGAGGAATGCCCGGCCACGCCCTTCACCGTGCAGGTGCCGATGATGCCGCCCTTGTGGCTCGTCACCCCCTTCATGTCGGTGGGCTCGCCGACGATGACCGCGCGCGGGCGCAGGCCGCTCCGGCCGAGCCAGTCGATCATGCCGCCGACGCCGGTGCAGCCCACCTCTTCGTCGTAGGACAGCGCCAGGTGGATTGGCCGCTTGAGGCCGCGTTTCGTCCACTCCGGCACCTTGGCCAGCGCGGCGGCGGAAAAGGCCTTCATGTCGGTGGTGCCGCGGCCATAGACGCGGCCATTCTTCTCGGTGAGCGTCCAGGGATCGGTCGTCCAGGGCTGGCCGTCGACCGGCACCACATCGGTGTGGCCCGACAGGATCACGCCGCCGTTCGTCTCGGGGCCGATCGTGGCGAACAGGTTGGCCTTCGTGCGGTCCGCGTTGTGCACGAGATGCGAGCGCACGCCGTGATCGGCGAGATACGCCGCCACCCATTCGATGAGCGGCAGGTTCGAGTTCCGGCTGGTCGTGTCGAACGCCACCAGCTTCGCGAGCATGGCGACGGTGCCGCGCGGATGCACGTTCGCTTCCCCCATGGAGTGAGGCGCGAGCATCGCAGAATGGCCGGAAACGGCAAGGGGCGGCCCTCACGTCCCATGCGCCAAGCGGCGCATGGGCCCCTTCTCTCCCGCTGGCGCGGGAGAGAGGAGAAAATGGCGCCGCGCCGTTACGTCTCTCTCCCACGAAGTGGGAAGTTTGCAGAATACCGCGAAAGTGATTCGATGTT
>ERZ761602.2968-NODE-2968-length-25148-cov-5.071653_pt1 | contig 25148 bp, 20 predicted proteins | sample MGYA00512165_ERZ761602 | MGnify/ENA primary metagenome ERZ761602 (study PRJEB28899, sample SAMN02445085) | bioreactor sludge metagenome | biome: EBPR sludge; isolation source: Thorneside wastewater treatment plant | place: Australia: Brisbane, Thorneside...
GTCTCGGTGGCGGCCGCGACCGCGCGACGTTCGGGGGCACGACCTCGTGCGGCGGCACCCGCCGTCGCGGCCTCGAGATCCGGAATGCGCACGAGGAGCACGTTGCCGTCCTCGTCGAGCTGCGAGGTGTCGACGGTGTGGGTGCGTCGACAGTCCGCGACCGGCTCCTCGCCGCAACGCAGGAGCTCCGCGACGAGCGCGTCCTCGACGCCGGGCGGCCACGTCGTGCCTTCGGCCGCCGGGAGCGCGAAGAACGCGACGTAGTAGGCGCGCGACCCCGCGCTCGCGAGGGCGGGCCAGAGCAGGAGAGCGGCCACGAGCCCGATCAGCGGAGCTCTTGGAGAAAGCGAGACGAGCGGCCGTCGGCGCACCATGGCGACATGAGACTCCCAAACGTCACGTTTCTTCAAGCGCCCCTCGACGCAGTGCGTCATCGATCTCTCGCTGGACGTGGGGGATCGGTGGGATACGCTCGCGTCCGTGAAGGAAGGGGCCGAGCCGGCGAGCGCGCCGACGACGTCGCAGCGCCTGCCGAAGGAGCCGCTGCGCACCGTGGGTGTGCTCGGCGACGTGCACGCGGAGGACGTCGCGGTCGAGCTCGCGTTGGACGCGCTGCGCGACGTGGACGCCGTGCTCTGCGTGGGCGACATCGTCGACGGCAAGGGCGACCTCGAGCGCACGATCGTGCTCTTGAAGGAACGCGGCGTGATCTGCGTCGCGGGCAACCACGAGCGCTGGTTCCTCGCGGGCACCATGCGCGGCGTGCCCGACGCGCACGTGACGTCGAGCGACGCGGTGCGCGAGTTCTTCGCGAGCCTCCCACGCACGATCCGGATGCCGACCGTCGCGGGAAACCTGATGCTCTGCCACGCCGTCGGCGACGACGACATGGCCGAGCTGCGCAGCGACACGCGTGGCTACGCGCTCCAAGCGATCGAAGGCCTGCGCGAGCTCTGGCTCGATCCGGAGCTGACCTACATGGTCGCGGGGCACACCCACGAGCGCATGGTGCGTGCGTTCCCTGGGCTCGTCGCGATCAACGCGGGGACGCTTCGCCGCGAGGCGCCGGGGTTCATCCGCATCGACTTCGAGAAGAAGAAGGTGCGCTACTTCGATCTGCGTGACGGCGCCGTGGTCGACGCGGGCGAGGTCGAGCTGGTCGATCCGTTGCCGCTCGGCTGACGTCGAGCTCGCTTTCGTACGCGAACGAACGACGCGCCGAGTCGATCGGCTCGACGGAGCTCTCTGGGGCCGAGGTCACGAGCGCGCGAACGCGGCGATGCGACGACGACGTGATGGACGTCGCTCAGAGCCGCAAGAAGGCGAGCATCACCGCGCACACGATCGCCCCGAAGAGCACGCTGCGTCGCGCGATCGGCGTCAGGCGCGGCGACCACGTGCCTTCTGGAGTCGGCACGGGCGCGCAGTGGAACGCGAGGGTGGCCATCGCGCGCGTGCCGCGGACCAACACCATTCCGTCGCGAAAGATCACGTCGCGAACCCGCAACGGAACCTCGCCCGCCTCGGTCGTCGCGACGAGCTCGGTGACCGTGCCCTGCCCGGTGAAGGAGATCGAGTCCACGCCCCACCCTCGCGCACGACGAATCGGCCAGTTGGTCATGCTCGCCGCGGACGCGCGTGTGCCGACCACCCGCGTCGAGGCGAGCACGCCCTGCCGAAGGAACGCCGCGCGTCGCGACCACCACAGCGTCGTCACGACCGCGAAGAGCCCGATCACGCCGAGCACCGCGAGCCGACCGAGCGTCGCGCGCGCGACGATCGCGAGCGGGAGCACCACCCAGCTCACGCGAAACCCGACCCCGAGCCACTCGGCGATCGCGAGACGCAGCGGCAGCCGACGCGGAGGCGCCGCGAGCGGCGCGCGATCGACGCCGTCCTCGAGCGACTTCTTCCGCCCTTCGAGCCAGCGCGCTTCGTCCGCGATCTCTTCGAGGCGCTCGCCGAGCTTGGCGATCGCGGCCTCCCACACCTCGCGCGGCGCGTCGGAGGGCGGCTCCTCGATTGGTTCGAACGGAGGCTCCGAGACCCGAAACGCGAGCGGAATCCCCGACAGGAGGAGGCGCTGCTCGGCCTCGCGAACGGCGGCGAGGCGCGGACCGAGCTCCCGCAGCGCACGATCGTGACGCTCGCGGTCGTCGCGCCAGCGCTCGCGCAGCACGAGCAGGTCGTCGCGGTAGGTCACGCCGCGAGGATCGCGGAGCGCACGCGGCGTGTCGATCGATTCGTGAGGTCGTTTCGTGAGGCGCGTTTCGTGAGGCGCACTCCACCCCACACACGCGACGAGGTGCGTTTCGTGAGGCGCTTCGCACGAAGCAGCCCTCACGACGCACGCTTCGTGAAGCGCATTTCGTGAGGCCGCGTGACGTGAAACCATCCGCACATGACGACGACGTCACGCGCCGACGCGCTCCTCGACGATCCGCAGCTCCGCTCGTTTCTGCCGCTGCTCCTCGCGGCGTGGGCCGACGGCGATCTCACGAGCGACGAACGCGCCGAGATCGGGACCCGCCTCGCCGACGCGCCGTGGCTGCGCCCCGCGGCACGCGCGCTGGTCCACGCGTGGCTCGATCCGAACGCTCCCCCGAGCGCGCACGAGCTCGCCCACCTTCGAAGCACGCTCGAGCGCGCGATCGCGAACCTCGGCGCAGAGGAGCGCCGCACGCTCGCGAGCTCGGCGACCGCGCTGGCCGACGATCCCGAAGCCGCGAAGGTCGCGCGCGAGCTCTTGAAGAAGCTCGGGCTCGGCGGCGCTCACGGGCCGCGCCCGAAGGCGATCGAGCGAGAGGCGCTGCCGATCGCAGAGCTTCGTCGGGCGCTCGACGGATCGCAGACCGACGTGCGCGCACGAGCACGAACCTTCCTCGACGATCCGACGCGCCGCATGTACGGCCTCGGCAAAGACGAGCAACGCGACAAGGTGCGCGCTTGGCTCCGCGCGCTCTCGGACACCGGCTTGCTCGATCTCGCGTTTCCGGGCGTGACCTCCGACGTGCCCGATCTGCAGCCCTTCATGGTGCTCTTCGAGACGCTCGCGCTCGGTGATCTCTCGCTCGTCGTGAAGACCGGCGTGCAGGTCGGGCTCTTCGGCGGGAGCCTCTACTTCCTCGGCACCGAGCGCCACCACGCGATGCTCGCCGACGTCGCGTCGCTGAAGCTGCCCGGCTGCTTCGCGATGAGCGAGGTCGGTCACGGCTCGAACGTCGCGGGGCTCGAGACGATCGCGCGCTACGACCACGCGACGCGCGAGCTCGTGATCCACACGCCGCGGGAGGCCGCGCGCAAGGAGTGGATCGGTGGGCTCGCGGACGACGCGAAGGCCGCGACGGTCTTCGCGCAGCTCGAGGTCGGCGGCGAAGCGCACGGCGTGCACGCGATCTTCGTGCGGGTGCGCGACGACGAGGGGAACCCGATGCCCGGCATCCGCATCGGCGACTGTGGCTGGAAGATGGGCCTCAACGGCGTCGACAACGGTCGCCTCTGGTTCGACCAGGTGCGGGTTCCGGTCGACGCGCTCCTCGATCGCTTCGCGACGATCGACGACGCCGGAGAGTACGTGAGCCCGATCGCGAGCCGCGATCGCCGCTTCTTCACCATGCTCGGCACCTTGGTCGGCGGCCGCATCTGCGTGGGCGCGGCGGGCGTGAGCGTCGCGAAGTCCGCCCTCGCGATCGCGATCCGCTACTCGCTCGCGCGCCGTCAGTTCGGCCCCGAGACGGGTGAGCTTCCGCTGCTGCGCTATCCGACCCACCAGCGACGTCTCTTGCCGCCGCTCGCCACCACCTACGTGCTCAGCTTCGCGTTCGAGCGCCTGCGCGCGCGTTTCGCGGAAGAGACGGCGAAGAAGGACGCCGACACCCGCGAGCTCGAAGCGGAGGCCGCCGGTCTGAAGGTCGCCGCGACCTGGCACGCGACGCGGACGGTGCAGCTCGCGCGCGAGGCGTGCGGTGGTCAGGGCTACCTCGGCGTGAACCGCCTGCCGGATCTGCGCGCAGACTCGGACGTCTTCTCGACCTTCGAAGGCGACAACACGGTGCTGCTCCAGCTCGTGGCCAAGAGCCTCGTGAGCCGCTTCCGCCGCGATCTGCAGAGCGGCGGCGTCGGCGCGATCGCGCGTTTGGTCGCCGGCATCGCAGCCGAACGCGTGGTCGACATGAACCCCGTCACCGCGCGCCGCACGGATCCGGAGCACCTCGGCGATCGCGAGTACCTGCTCGCGACGCTCGAGCATCGCGCGAGCACGCTCGTGCGCTCGGCCGCGCGTCGGCTCGCCAAGCGGCTCGGCGACGAGATGGATCCGCACGACGCGATGTTGGAGGTGCAGGAACACCTCGTAGCGGCCGCGAGCGCGTGGGTGGACCACCTCGCGTTCCGCTGGTTCGACGAGGCCCTCATCGCGCGCGAAGCGGCAGACACGACGGACGCCGAGCGCCGCGCGACGAGCGTGCTGCGTGAGGTAGGCGCGCTGCACGCGCTCTGCCTCCTCGAACGCGACGCGGGGTGGTACCTCGAGAGCGGCTGGATCGCGCCCGCGAAGGCACGCGCGATCCGAAAAGAGGTCGAGCGCCGCATGCTCGATCTGATGCCCGCCGCGGCCGGATTGGTCGACGCCTTCGGAATCCCGGACGCGTGCCTGGCCGCGCCGATCGCCTTCTTCGATCCGGCGACGCCTCCCTGACGATACCCTCCCGCGCATGAACGAGAGGGAAGCGATCGCGGCGTTCTGGACGGCGTGGCCCACGATCCAAGCGGGGCTCGAGAAGGCGATCGCGGCGCGCGACGCGGCGGCGTACGGCGATCTGCCCGCGCGCATCTCCGCGCTCGTGTCGGCGATCGACGATCGTCTGCAGTGGGAGCTCGGGCCGGGCGAGCGCGCCGCGCATTGCTTCACGTTGAGCGCCGCTGGCGATCCGGAGCTGCGGGTCGTCGCGGAGCGTTGGCTCGCCTCGGCGCCGAAGGACGATCCCGTCTTCGAGCACTCCGCCGCACGCAAGCCGAGGCCGGGCTTCGCGATCCAGATCGAGGGCCACGACGTGAAGCCGGAGGACATCCTCGTGCGCGCACGGACCGACGACACGCGCGAGCGCATCGACGTGGAGGTCTGGCATGCGGCGTTCGCTTCGATGCCGGAGAACCTGCGCGGCACCGTCACCTTCTTGATGCTCGACGGAGCGCTCGGCGAGGATGGCGTGGAGCGTTGGATCGGCGCAGTGGAGCCGATCACGAACAAACCGTGGGGCGGGGTCCCGCTGCCGAAGCTCGTCGACGAGGTCGAGGCGCTCCGAGCGCGCGCGACCGGCGATCGTTGGGTCGTGCTGAAGGGCGAACGCGACGGGCGTCCGATCTTCGCGAGCGTCAACCGCGCGCTCAAGCGCATCGATCACCTGCTCTGCTCGTACCGCGTGGAGCTCGCGATCGCGCTGCGCGACGTGGACGACCAAGGGCTTCCGTCGAAGGACGAGCTCGCCGCGATCGCGGAGGGCGAAGACCGTCTGCTGGAGTCGCTGCAGGACGCGGTGTTCGCCGGCACCACGACCCACGCGGGCCGTCGCACGCTCGTGTTCTATGCGATGGAGTCGAGCCCGATGCTCGCGCGCCTCGAGACCTTCGCGCGCGAGGCCGGCTGGTCCGCCGAGGTCCGGATCGAGCGCGACCCGACCTGGCAGTGGTCGCACGACTTCGGCTGAGCACCGCGCGGCCCACTCCGATCGCGGCGCGACGTCGCGAACGAGTGGCTTCGCGCGATCCGACTGCTAAGAGCCGCTCCCCATGTCGGCTCTCTCTGGCTCGCTGAGCTACAGCCGCTTCTTCGTGACGATCCAAGGACGCGACGGAACCATCCGGTCGGCGGGGTCAGCCGCCGACGGATCTCTTCCGCGCGGCTTCCTCGATCGTTCCTACGAGAAGCTCCTCCACCACGCGATGCGCCCGCTCGACGCGGACGAGCCCGAGTCCGAGCGCAGCGGCTGGTGCGTGCTCGGCGATCCGCTCGACGTCTCCTTGCCGAAGGAGCGCGTGTACCTCGAGGGCTTCGTGAACCTCGGCTTCCGCACCGACAAATGGGTGATCCCCGGCGCGATGCTGCGCACGCGACTTCGCCAAGCCGAGATCGCGTACCGCGAGCAGGTGGGCCGCGAGAAGCTCTCGCGGCGCGAGCGCGCGGAGCTGAAGGAGGTCGTGACGCGCGAGCTGCGCAAGAAGCTCGTGCCGAGCACGCGCGCGGTCGATCTGACGTGGTCGCTCGACGAGGGCCTCGTGCGCTTCTTCAGCCACACCGCGAGCGCGATGCTCTCGATGGTGGATCTCTTCGAGAAGACCTTCGGCGCGAAGCTGGTGGCCGAGTCGCCCTACACGCTCGCGTCGCGTCTGCGCACCGACGACGATCCGATCGCGCTCGACGACGAGGCGCTCTGGGAAGCGCTCACGCCCACGATTCTCGTGCCAGAAGGAGACGCGTGATGCAGCTCGCCGATCGCATCGAGAAGCGCCGCTTCGTCGGCCGCGAGCTCTTGCTCTGGCTCTGGATGGAGTCGGAGCTCTTCGACGGAACCCTTCACACCGAGGAGCACGGCGCGTTCGGCTTCTGGCTGGAGAAGCAGCTCGTGCTCTCCGCGGAATCCGAGAGCACCTCGATCAAGGCGGCCGCGCCGGGGCTCGGCCGCGAAGCGAAAGAGGCGCTTCTGCGCGGACAGCTCCCGGAGCGTTTCGCGGTCCGGATCAGCAAAGACGACGAAGAGACCAGCCTCGTGCTCACGGGCGACACGCTCGCGCTGCGCGCGCTCAAGCTCGCGACGGTGCTCGACAAGAAGGAAGAGGCGGTGGTCGGCGATCTCGTCGACGAGCTCGCGGGTCGCACGCGCGGTCGAAAGAAGAAGAAGGCGGAGTCGGAAGAAGACGACGAGACGCCTTTCTACGAGCGCATGTCGAAGGCCGCCGAGGTCGAGGCGCTGCTCGGCACGCTCTACCGCGACTTCCTGCGCCTGCGCCTCGACGCGCGCTGGGATGCGGTGGTGGTGCCGACGATGCGGCAGTGGGCGGCGGGCGAAGACGTCGACGCAGAGGCGTACCGCGCCGCGAAGCGCAAGAGCATGAAGGGCGCCAAGGCCGCGAAGGGCACGCGGAAGTAGCGCACGACGGGCGGACCGCGCCGCCTCCACGAAAAGGAATCTTCATCGACCCACGCAACCGAACGTTCCTCCTGCCGAGACGCGGGCCTTCTCGGAGGAAACGTCATGAATCGGTGCTGGATCGGGGTGGTGCTCGCGTGCGCGAGCGTGGGTTGTGGAACGGTGCACATTCATCCGTTCGCGGTGCGAGCCGCGACGGAGCGCCAGATGGAAGACCGGGCGGAAGAGGACGCCGTGGTCGAGCGACGCGGTTGGGTGCGCCTGCACGTGCAGCCGCAGGCGGAAGGCGCGTTCTTCCGCAACGCGCGCGGCGAGACGCGTCAGTTTCGACAGGTCGACGTCGCGGAGCCGCCGCCGGAGATCGCGGCGGACCGACGCGCGCGCTACCAGTTCTGGCAGACCGAGCTGCGCGAGATCCGGCTCCAGCACGGCACCAAACACGTCGTGCAGCTCGTTGACTTCACGGAGGCGCTCGAGGTCGCGCTCCGCTACCACCTCGCGCGCCACTTCGAGCACGTCGACACCAGCCCGAACGCGGGCGCGTCGCTGCGCCTGGGCGGCGGTGAGGTCCGCCCGAACAACATGAACAAGCGCGCGGAGCTCGTGCTGGTGAGCGAGGTCGGCACCGCCGAAGGTCGCGGTTCCCGCAACACCGCGGGCCACCTCGGCTGGGCAATCCCAGTCTCCATGACCGTGATCGGCTCGGTGATCCTGACGTTCGTGATGCCGAAGATCGCGCGGGGCGACTTCCAGCGCGCAGTCGCCCGCGCGCTCGACGCCGCCGCCGCGCAGCTCGCGTCCGAGCTCGCGGCCCGCTGTCGCGTCGCCCCGATCGAGAACGTCTGCGGTTGATGGCAGCGCATCGAAACGAAACGAAGAAGCCCACGCACTCTCGCGTGGGCTTCTTCGCTCCGTCGTCGCATCGAGCCCTCAGCGCGCGCGCTCCATCCACACGAGACCGCCCCGCGTCCCGACCCAGATCCCGTCGCGCTCGGGCAGGATCGCCGTGACGTCGTCGCTCGGCAGCCCGTCGCGCGTCGTGTAGTGGCGCCACGCCCCGCGCGTTCCGACGAGCAGCCCGCGCTCGAGCGTTCCGACGTGAAGTGCTCCCTCGTGCGCGACGATCGCGTGTGGGTTCACCCAACCCGCGGGCAGGCCGTCGCGCTCCGTCTCGTGTGCGAAACGATCGCCCCGCTTCCACGAGAGGCCGCCGTGGTAGGTGCCCGCCACCAGCGCGCCGTCGATCGTCGCGAGCGCGGTGACCCAGTCGACCGGCAGTGCGCCCGACGAGACGGTGTGGCGCTGGAGGCGCGCGGTGCGTGGATCGAAGCGGTAGAGCCCGTGCAAGCTGCCGACCCACACCTGATCGCGCGCGGCGTCGCGAGGATCCGCGATCACGTGCACCGCGTGGAGCTGCTGCACCGGGAAACGTTCGACGTCGTGGCCGCCGGTCGCGAGCGTCACCGAGAGCGCGTCGCTGCCCCACCCTTGCCAGTTCTCTGGGTCGGCCGGGTCAGCGGCCGACGATTGTTCCCCGCCGCTCCAGCGCGCGAGCACCCGCGAGCTCGTGACCCAGAGCGCGCCGCGTGGGTCGACGTGCAGCGAGGTGACGTGGGTGCGTCCCGGGCCGCGCGCGTGATCGACGGGCACGAAGCGCCGACCGTCGTGCCAGAAGAGGCCACGATCGGTCGCGATCCAGAGCCGCTCGCCGCCGCGCGTCGTGACCGCGAGATCGTTGATGCGACCGTCGACGTGCCAGCGCGCGAGCTGCGTCGCGAGGCTCTCCACGCGCCCGTCGTCGCGCAGCCGCACGAGCCCGCGGTCGAAGGTGCCGACGTAGAGCGCCCCGAACGCACGCGCGAGCGCGGTCACGTCGGCCGAGGGAAGCGAACGATCCGCGAGCGCGACGAGCCGGCCTCCATCCAGCCGCGCGGTGCCTTCGCGGTGCGCGACCAACAAGCCCGCCTCGGAGCTCGCGAGCGCGAAGGCTTCGCGGGCGCCTTCGTAGCTCTGTGCGCGCCCGGAGAGGCGGTGCAGCCCCGCGCCGAAGGTCGCCACGTAGACCTCGTCGTCGTGCGCCGCGATCGCGCGCACGTCGCGCACCGGCAGCCGCTCGCTCGCGCGTGTGAGCGGGTGTCCACGCACCACACGACCTTCGCGTCTCACCGCGCGCCCGCCCAAAGTCCCGACGAGCACCTCGTGCTGGTGGCGCACCAGCGCGTGAACGGTGTCGTCCGGAAGACCGCTGCCCGCGGTGAGCCGCCCGATCACCCTCAGGTCCGCGGAGACCCGCAACACCCCCGCGCCCGCGCTCGCGATCCAGAGCTCGTCGCGGGCTTCCTCCGCTCCTTCCGTCGCGCGCATCACGAGCGCGTCCGTGAGCCGCTCCCGGGCGTGCGAGCTGCCGAGCGCGATCGTACGCGTCGGCGCGTCGAGCCGACGCAGGCCGTCGTAGCCGACCGCATAGCGCGCGCCGCCGAAGTCGAGCACGCGCCGCACGCGACGGATCGGGAACGTGCGCTTCACGTCGAGCGTCGTGACGTCGAGCTCCGCGAGCCCTTCGAGCGTGCCGACGTAGAGCGCGCCGTCCACGTGCGACACCGAACGCGCCCGCGCTCCCGGCAACCCCTCGCGCACCCCAATCACCCGCACGCTCGCGCCTTCGCGCACCACGAGCCCGCCGCTCGTCGCGACGAACGTCCGCGAGCCGACCGCCAACACGTCGTGCGCCTCCGCGGTCGCTCCGACCGTCGACACCACGCGGTAGCGCGGCTGTGCGTCGACGGTGGAGGCCACGAGCGCGAGCAACGCCGCGAGCGCGATCACCGCGTCGGAAGCCGGATTCATCGCGCCACCTCCAGCGTCACCGCTTGCTCCCGCACGTTCGCCGCCAGATCCACCACCACCAAGGTCAGCACGAAGACGTCGCGCACGTCCGAAGGCACCGTCACGCGCGCCTCCCACGTCCCCGGTCCGCTCGTCGCGAGATCCACGACCTCGCCGCCGATCCGCGCCTCCACGCGCCGCACGTCTTGCAGCAACTGCGCGCGCTCGTCCGTGAGCCACCCCCGATCGCGACCGACCTGCGAGAGATCCGCGTCCGTCACGATCTGCCGCGCCCGCAGGGTGATCGTCGCGCCCGGCCGCACGTCGCCGATCGCTTCGACCTCCAGCATCGGCGCGCTCGCGTCCACCGTGTACCAGAGCCGCGCGCGCTCGAGCCGACCGTCCGCGTGCGTGATCGCGATCTCGATCGGGTAGCTGCCCTCCTCCGCGTCGCCGGGCACGAGGAAGCGCGCGGTCCAGCGATCGATCTCCGGCTCCCACACCGCCGCGAGCGTCTCGCCGAAGGGCAGGAGCACCGTCACCGCACGCGCGTCCGCGGGCGCGGGGATGCGAATCTCCGGATCACCCGGCAGCGAGCGCGCGGGGCTGATGGTCGCCTCCTCCGCCTCCGGACGCGGCGTCGCGTCGACCGCGACGAAGCTCGTCCAGCGCGTCACGAGCCGATGCTGGAGCCCCAGCGTCGTGACCTCCTGGATGAGCGCGGGATCGTCGCGGAAGGCCATGCGCTCCATGCGATCGCCGATCGCCGCGCGCGCCCAGAGCGTGCGGTGCACCGCGTTCTCGGGCCCGCCTCGCGCGCCCTCGGGGAGCTGCACCGTGATCGCACGCTCGAAGCGCCGACCTTTGCGGGTGCCACGGATCTTCACCGTCGCTTCGCCGCCGCGCGCGAAACGTCCGTGCACGATGAGCGGCTGACCCGCGAAGAGATCGGGCAGCCGACGCGGGTAGACGTCGTGCACGTCGAGCCCGCCCCAGTCGATCGAGACGTCGGTGAAGGTCGGGCGATCGACGAGGTCGACGAAGCGTGACGCGAGCGCGGCGCCGTCCTCGGAGAGCGCGCCGAAGATCGCGCGGCCACGCCCGAGCTCCGCCGCGCGCCCGAGCACGAAGCGGTTCGGCGACGAGCCGAGCCCGATCGGGTACACGCGTGCGTCGCCGAGCGAGCCCACGATCGATCCGAGCACCTCGCGCTCGTTGCCGATCCAGCCGTCGGTCAAGAGCACCACGATTGGAAGTCGGCGGCTGACCCCGCCGACCCGGTCGCGAAGGCGGCTGACCCCGCCGACCCGGTCGCGAAGTCGGCCGACCCCGCCGACCCGGTCGCGCAGCCGCGCGCCCTCGCCCTGCGCCGACGCGTTCGTGCGACGCAGCGCGTCCTCGATCGCCGGCACCATCCGCGTCGCGCCCACCGCGCGCAGGCCCTCCACGAAGCGGCTCGCCCGCGCGCGTGTCTCGTCGTTCACGGGCAGCGGTGACTCGTCGAGGCGATCCAGCACGTCCCCGAAGCTCACGATCGAGAACCGTTCGTCCGCACGCATCGTGGCGAGCGTCTCGCGCACGACGGCCTGCGCCTGCTGCATCGCGCGCCCACGCATCGACGACGAACGATCGATCACGAAGGTGATCTCGCGCGGCGCCGCGTCCGCGTCGGCGCTCGCGCCCTGCGGCGGCTGCACGACGAGCCCGAAGTAGCCGTTCGGCGCGCCGTCGTCCTCGGGCGTCACGGGCGCGCGGTGCGCGAAGAGCGCCGCCTCTGGCTGCGCGCCGCCGACGCGGTAGCGCAGCACGAAGTCGCGCGCAGTGTCGCGTGCCCCATCGCGCACCCCGTCGCGTGCACCGTCGCGGGCGTCGTTGCCTTCGAGCGCCACGCGCGCGCCGTCGTCGAGCTGCGTCGTCGCGATCGCATGCGTCGGCGAGCTCACGCCGAGGAGTGGCATCCCCGGACGCAGCCGCACCGAGAGATCCACCGCATCCGCCTCACGGACCTCGCGCGGATCGCCCACCACCGCCGATGGATTCGCGGGATCGAAGCGCCGCGGCGCGCTCATCGGGAACACCAGCTCGTACGCCCCCTCCGCGCCCTCGCGATCCGGCACGAAGGGCAACGTCTGCACGTAGGTCAGCCGCACGCGCACCGTCTCGCCTGGCCCCACGTTCGCGACCCGCTGCACGAAGAGGTCCTCGCGCTCTTGCTCGAGCAGCGCCGCACGACGACCCGACGCGCGCGCCTCCGCGTACTCGCGCCGCGCCTGCTCCTTGCGACGGATCTGCGCGCGCACCACGCGCGTGCCGACGTGCATCTCCATGTCGTCCACCGCCGCGCCGACGGGGAGAGGGAACAAGTACACCGCCTCGATCGCGCGGTCGTGCGGGTTCTCGAAGCTCTGCGTCACCGCCACGCGCGCGACCACGCCGCTCACGTCGGCGTCCACCCGCACACCGATCTGCGGCAGGTCCGGCTGCTCCTGCGGACGAAGCAGCGCGCGCGGCTCCTCCGGATCGGGCGCGCGGCCGGCGTTCGAGTCGGCCCCGTTCGCCTTGGCAACGTTCGCGTCGGTCGCGGTCTCCTCCGAGTCGCCCGCGAGCTCGTCCACGAAGCCGCCGAGCCGCAGCGTGCCGCGCCCCGGCCGATCGAGCGACGCGAGGAGCGCGGGTGAGACCTCGCTCGGATCGTCGACCACGTCGTCGACGAGGCCCGCGTGCTGCGCGTTGCCGCCCCACATGTGCCAGCCGTCGAGCTGCGGATCACCGAGCTCGAGCCCGATCACGTTGCCCGCGCCGGTCGCGACGTAGACCCAGCCTTCGGCCACGATCGGCTGGAAGACGATCGGCTCGCCGAGGTCGTACGCGCGCAGCGTGATGCCGGTGTCGATGTCGCCGAAGTAGAGGTGTCCGTCGACGGTGCCGTAGACGATCTGCGAGCCGACGATCGCGGGCGGCGACACCGTCTGCGCGTCCCCCGCGGATCCGTCGCGCCGACGCCACACGATCTCGCCCGTGCTCACGTCGCGCGCCACGATCTCGGGGCCCACCGCGGCGTACGCACGGCCGTCGACCACCGCGGGCGACGAGCCCTGGTAGGCCCAACCGCTCGCGACGTTCCGCAATCCGAGGCGCTCTCCGTGCGGCACCGCGCCCCACGCGCCCGCCTGCCCACTCGCGAGCTGGCGATCGCGCGATTGCCCGCGCAGGTAAGGCGCCGCGACGCGCTCCGCCGTGCGCATGACCTCGCCGCGTCGCACGTCCACCACGATCGCCTCTTCGTGCGGCGCGCCGCGCACGTCCACGCGTCGCGTCAGCAGCATCCGCTCGCCGTCGACCCACACCGCGCTCGTGGCGCCGAGGTTCTTGCGCCAGTGCACGTGCCCGTCGCGGTGGCGCACGCGAAAGACCGAGCCGTCCATCGTCGCGAAGAACACGTCCTCGCCGCGCACCTGCGGCGCTTGGATCACGTCGGCCGGGATCGAGAAGCTCCAGCGTGGATCGCCGTCGTCGACGTCGAACGCGCCGAACACGTGGGCGCCCTCCGCGGGGTACGCGCTCATCACGAGGTCTCCGCCGATCACCGGCTGGCTCATCAGCGGATCGCCGAGCCAACGCTTCCAGATCAGCTCGCCGGTGTCGGCGTTCGCCACGAAGATCGTGCAGCTCTCGGTGTTGAAGAGCACCCGATCGCGGTCGTAGATCGCGGCCGTCGGTCCTCCGTCCGGCGCGGCGAGCGACCACGCGAGATCGCCACGAAACGCGTCGAACGCGAAGAAGCGATGGCTCGCGAAGCCACCCCCGACGAAGAGCTTACCGTCGCCGTAGGTGGGCGTGGTGAGCAGATCGTTCGACGGAAGCGCGGTGATCCAGCCACGCTTGCCGTCCTCGAACGCGAAACGCCGCGTGCCGCCCCGACCCGGCCGCGGGATCTCGAGCGGACGCACCGCCAAACGGGAACCGAGCGCTTCGGTGGGCGCCTCTTCCGGGATTCCCCGAAACGCGAGCGCGCTCAAATCGACCTCTTCGACGCGTTCGTCCTCGTTCACCTCTGCGAACGTCGAACGAGGCACCGAGGGTGTCGCGGTGGTGCCACCGCCCGAAGGCGAGCCTCCACACGCCGCGGTCAGAAGAACGATGGAGAACACGCGTCGCGCCGATGCCGAGCCCATGAGACCTCCCGAGGGGCCGGCAGGTCAGGAAGCGTGCCGCGTGGGAGCGAGCGGGCAGACGGCGGAGGACGCGTGGGCGGAGGGACACGCGGGTGTGTCTGGGCGGGATACGTGGCGTCGCCGTCCGCGCTACCTCGTGAGCCGCGCGCGTTCGTGGCGTGTACCTTCCGCGGGATGGAGCTCTCGAACCTACGCCTCTCCACGCCGAACCTCTCGCTGCGGGAGCTCGAGCAAGACGACCTCGCTGCCGTGCAGGGATGGGCGACCGATCCAGAGGTCTGTCGCTTCATGACGTGGGGCCCGAACACGGACGACGACACCCGCGCGTTCCTCGCCTTCGCGGCGACGGAGCGCCGACGCGAGCCGCGCGTGACGTTCGAGCTGGGGGTCGAGCACGAAGGTCGGCTCGTCGGCGCGGGGGGACTTCGGATTCGAAGCGCATCGAATCACTCGGGCGACCTCGGCTACGCGCTCCGCCGCGATCGGTGGGGCCTCGGCTGGGGCACCGAGGTCGCGCGTGCGCTGTTGCGCTTCGGCCACGAGCAGCTCGGCTTGCATCGCATCTGGGCGACCTGCGACGTCGACAACGTGGCCTCGGCGCGTGTGCTGGAGAAGATCGGCATGCACCTCGAAGGCCGAATGAAGCACCACATGCGACGCCACGGCGTCTGGCGGGACTCGTTCCTCTACGCCTGGGTGGACGACGGATGAGCGCGACCCACGCCTCCATGGCACGTCGCGTGCGAAGCGGCTCTCGCATGACGCGAATCGTGCCAGCCCTCTTCTCGTTCGTCGTTCTCTTCGCGCTCGACGCCACCGTCGCACACGCCTGCAGCGACGCGGGTCCTCCCAACTCGACGTGCACGCCGTACGACGACCGCGAGTGGCTCACGTGCGAGTCGCACGCGGACTGTCCCGACGAACAGGTCTGCAACGCCGACGGCCACTGCGCGTGCGAGTGCCAGTACGGCGAGGTGTGCGAAGGCGATGCGTGTCGCTGCGCGGACCGACCCGATCCCGTGGTGCCGCCCGGCTGCGAGCGTGAGATCAACTCGTGCGGGGACGTGCAGGTGCGTTGCCCGCGCGATGCTGGACCGGTCGTCGAGGGCGATCCGTGCCGCCCGGACGCAGGTGGTCCGACCACGCTGCCCGAAGAGTGCCGTGAGCCAAAGACCGACGACGGCGGTGCATGCTCCGCGGGTGGCGGTGGCGCGACGGGCAGTGTGCTCGCGCTCTTGGGCGCGTGGCTCGTTCGTCGTCGCCCGCGCGCGCGTCGGTGACGACGCCGCGCTGCGCTCGACGTGCGCCCTGCGCATCACGTGCAGCGTCCTGCGCAGCTCCACCGGACGTCGCCGGTATCCCGCTGCGACCCCTGACGCATCGAATCGGATTCGGGCATCCTCCGCGAATGCGGACCCTGCTGCTCCTGGCGCTCCTCTCTCTGCTGGCCTGTGGCGACGACGACGGCACCATCTTCGTCGACGCGGGCACCGACTCCGGCGCGACCGATGGAGGTCGCGTGGACGCAGGTCCGGACCCACTCGACGCGGGCTTCGACGCGGGCATCGACGGAGGTGAAGACGCGGGCGACCTCGACGCCGGAACCGATGCGGGCGAGCTCGACGCCGGCAGCGACGCGGGAGACCTCGACGCCGGAGATGACGCCGGCAGCGACGCCGGCCCGCCCTGCATCGAGATCCCCGGCTCGACCGATCCCGCGGTCGTCTTGATGGGCGAGCTCTCCGCGACCAGCCCGATCTGGATGCGCCCCGAAGAAGGCGAGACCGCGATCTGCGAAGAGGTCGCGACGGGCGACTACGCCTACGAGGCCTTCACGTTCTGCGAGGTCGAGGGGCTGCCGCACTACTGTCTGATCTCGATGACGGGCATCGACGGCGAGGGCGGCACGCTGAGCGACCCGTACCTCTTCGTGTACCCGGGCAGCGCGCTGCCCGCCGACCGAACGAGCTGCGTCGCCGAGAACGACGACGAGAACGAGGACACCTTCGACAGCTACGTCGAGCTCGAGGTGCCGGCGGGAGGATCGATCACGATCGTCCCGAGCGCGTTCGACGAGATCGACTCCGTGGAGTCGCCGGGCGTCGGCACCTACACGCTGACGATCGTGTGCTCCGAGCCGGTGTGAAGCGCGCCGCTCGACGATCGCGCCCGCGCGCCCAATGCTCGGGCGCATGTTCACCGGCATCACCCGCGGCACGTTCCCCGTCGTCCACGTCGAGCGCGAGCCTTCGCTGCTGCGCTTCGCGGTCGATCTCGGAGAGTACGCGCGCGGCCTCGAGCTCGGCGCGAGCGTGAGCATCGACGGCGTCTGCCAGACCGTGGTCGCGCTCGAGGGCGACGTGGTGCGCTTCGACGCGATCCAAGAGACGCTCGACAAGACGACCCTCGACACGCTCGTGGTCGGTCGTCGCGTGAGCGTCGAGCGCAGCGCGCGGGTCGGCGACGAGATCGGCGGGCATGACGTCTCCGGCCACGTCACCGGCACCGGTCGCGTGGTGGAGATGCGCCACGAGGGTCACGACGTCTCGCTCACGATCGAGATCCCGCGCGCATGGACGAAGTACGTGCTCCCTAAGGGCTTCGTCGCGATCGACGGCTCGAGCCTGACGGTCGGCGAGGTGGTGGAGGACGGCGAGGTCGGGCGCTTCTCGCTCTACCTGATCCCCGAGACGCTGCGCCTGACGAACCTCGGCAACAAACGCGTCGGCGACCGCGTGAACGTCGAGCTCGACCCACGCACCGTCGCGATCGTGGCGACGGTCGAGCGCGTGCTCGCCGCGCGTGGCTTCTGACCCCCGAAGCGCGCGATCCGTGATGCGCGTGGCGTCACGAAGGCTCGGCTCGACCTCGGCCTCGCCGCGCCCAGCGCGGAACGAGCGCCGAACGCGCCCGCACCCCGACCGCGCACCGACCCCTGCGAAACTCGATTGACAGGTCGCCAGGCCCCGCCAATATTCCGCCTCCCGCTGGCGATGTAGCTCAGATGGCTAGAGCGGGCGTTTCATACGCGCTAGGTCGCAGGTTCGATTCCTGCCATCGCCACCACGCCGCCTCTCGAGGCGGCGTTTGCTTTTGGGGCTGGCTCGGAGGGTCGGATCCTTCGGTGATGCGCGCTCGGGGGCGCGGCCGCATGGGCGATCGTGGCTCGGATCGTCGCCGACCACGTCGCCGACCACGTCGCCGACCACGACCACGACCACGACCACGACCACGTCGACGACAACGACCACGACGATCGTACGGCGCCTCCACCTCGGTCTCCGTTTCGGACTCCGTCTCCGTCTCGGACTCCGTCTCCGTTTCGGTCTCCGTCTCCGTTTCGGTCTCCGTCTCCGTCTCGGACTCCGTCTCCGTCTCGGACTCCGTCTCCGTCTCGGACACCGTCCTCCGCGCCGCCACGACGCGCAGCTTCACACGCACCCGAGCGTCCTCGCGCGAACGTGCGCAGCGCTCGTACTGGAAGCCGCAGGATCCACGGCAACGCCGCTGGTCGCCCGAAATCGCCCGAAAATTTCGGGCAACGCGCGCTGTGAGCGATCGCGTCGTACGAGCCGGGACGACTCGCGCTCGCGATCCCCTCGCGAGCCACGACGAGAAACGAAGCTCGCGCGATTCCTCACGTCCTTCGGCGTCGTCCGCGTAACGCGCGGCACGTGCCTTGCGATTGCTGCGCCTGTTCGGCCGGTCCCGCTCCACCACCTCGAGCGGACGCATCGGCCCGGAGGTTTCATGAAGAAGGTTTCGCTTTGGATGTGTGCCGTCGCCCTCGTGGGCTGCGCGGCCGAGCCGGCCCACAAGGACGGCGAAGTGCTCTCGACCGAGGAGCTCGAGCTCCGCACCGATCGCCGCGCCGACGCCGCGTCGCCCTTCCAGGGTGACCTCGCGTGGTGCGAGTGGTCGGAGGGCAGCCTCTCGGCCCGTCGCCCCTACCACACGTGGGGCTTCACGATGGAGAACGGCTGCGACGACGCGCTCGTCGACCTCGCGAGCCGCGCGGGCAACGACACGTTCCTCACGCTCTTCCGCAACGACGGCCGCCGCTGGACCATCGTCGGCACCAACGACGACTGCACGACCGGCACGCTCAACAGCTGCCTCGAAGGCGCGCTCCCGGCCGGCGAGTACCTCGCGGTCGCGTCGACCTACCGCTACATGCGCTTCGGCATCCCGACCGCCGCGACCTACAGCCTCCGCGTCGTCTGCCGCGACGAGGCCGGCGAGTGCGTCGATCCCGATGCCGCGCCCGTGGCCTGCGGCGCGCGCGCTGGCGACACCTGCGGCGACGACGAGTACTGCTTCTTCACGCCCGAGGCCATCTGCGGCTTCGCGGACGCGACCGGCGTGTGCGTCGAGCGCCCGGACTACATGACGCGCGAGCGCCGTCCGGTTTGCGGCTGCGACAACGTCACCTACGCGAACCCGTCGGTCGCCGCGTACAACGGCATGAGCGTCCAGTACGAGGGCGAGTGCCGCGTGGAGCCCGAGGTCCAGTCGTGTGGCAGCCGCGGGATGGCGCCGTGCCCCGAGGGTCAGTTCTGCAGCTTCCCCGTCGAGGCGATGTGCGGAGCGACCGACCTCCCCGGCACCTGCGCGTTCCGCCCCGAGGTCTGCCCGGCCCTCTACAACCCGGTCTGCGGCTGCGACGGCCGCACGCACGGCAACGCGTGTGAGGCCGCGAGCGCGGGCGTCTCGGTCGTCCACGCCGGCGAGTGCGAAGAGACGGAGATCGCGTGCGGTGGCCTCCTCGGCCTCGCGTGCCCCGAGGGTCAGTTCTGCAGCTACGCGCCCGAGGCGCTCTGCGGCGCGGCCGATCAGACCGGCGTCTGCGCGCCGATGCCCGGCGCGTGCACCGCGCTCTACGATCCCGTCTGCGGCTGCGACGATCGCACCTACGGCAACGCGTGCATGGCCGCGCAGCACGGCATCTCGGTCTCGTACGTCGGCGAGTGCCGCAGCGCGGGTCGCGGTGAGGGCGAGATGTGCGGTGGCATCGCGGGCTTCGTCTGCGCGAGCGGCCTCCGCTGCGACATGTCGGGCAACGACTTCTGCGGCGCCGATCTCGCGGGCGTCTGCGTGGTCGACGAGCCGACCGCCTGCCCCGCGGTCTACGACCCGGTCTGCGGCTGCGACGGCCGCACGTACTCGAACGACTGCCACCGCCGCGGCGCGGGCGTGCCGTTCGACCACGACGGCGCCTGCCGCTGATCGTCGGTGACCTCGCGAAGGGCCGCGTCCTCGGGCGCGGCCTTTCGCGTTCCGTCGCCTGCTCGCGCTGGACGGCGCGAGACGGGTCCTTTCGTTTTCGTTCCCCACGCGCACCGTCGGCGAAGCTGCACGATTCCGCTTCGGTTGCTACGCTCGCGCGGATGGCTTCGCGCCTCTTGGCTTTCACTTTCGCGCTCGCGCTCGGCTCGCTCGCGGCCGCCCAACCTCGGGGCGATCGACCCGACGAGGCGCAGACCGCCGCCGCGCGCGCGCTCTTCGGCGAAGGCGTGCAGCTCGCTCAGGCCGGCGACCACGCGGCGGCCGCGGATCGCTTCGAGCGTGCGCTCGAGCTCCGCTGGGCGCCGCCGATCGCACACAACCTCGCGGAGGCGCTCGCGCAGCTCGGCCGCTACGTGGAGGCGATCGAGCACCTGCGGTCGGTCGAGCGCTCCGCCGAAGCAAACGACGAGGTGAAGGCGAGCGCGGCGGAGCGACGCGTGGAGCTCGAGCCGATGGTGGGCCGCCTGCGCGTGACGCTCGCGCCGGACGAGCCCGGGCTCGAGATCCGCGTGGACGGTCGCGCGTTGCCGGAAGCGCTGCGCGGGATGGCCTTCCCGGTCGATCCCGGCGAGCGCGTCGTCACCGTGCACCGAGGCGACCAAGAAGCGGGGCGCACGAGCGCCACCGTGGGCGCGGCCGTCGAGACGAGCGTCTACGTGGAGGTCGCCCCGCGGCTGCCGACGCCGGAGGAGCTCGCGGCCGCAGAAGAACGACGACGCGCGCTCGAAGAAGCAGAGCGATCGCGGCTCGAGTCGGAGCGCTCCGAAGCCGCTCGCGCGACCCGACGACGACGCCTCGGCGGCGGGCTCGGTGCGGCGGGCGCGGTGGTGGTCGGCGCGATCGTGCTCGGCATCGCGCTCGCCCTTCGCCCGGAGGCCGATCCGCGCCTCGACGGAAACTTCGATCCCCCGCGCCTGCAGGGCCGCGTGGAAGGGGTGATGCCGTGACGCTTCGCGCTTTCGCGCTCTTCGCCCTCGCGCTCGCGTGCGCGCCGACCGATCCGACGCAGCTCGTCGTCGTGGTCGACTCCGATCTGCCGAGCGACGCGTTCGACGCGGTCGAGGTCTCCGTGCTCGGCCTCGAAGGTGGTGAGCAGATCGCGCGCGCGAACCTCGCGGACGGTGCGCTGCCTCGCTACGTGGTGCTGGAGCGACGCGGCGGCGCGCTCGGGCCGATCGACGTCGAAGCGCGCGCGGTGCGCGCGGGTGCTCCGATCGGCGTCGCCCGCAAGGCCCGCACGAGCTTCGTGCGCGAACGGACGATGCGCCTCGACCTCTTCCTCGCCGCCGCGTGCGCGAGCCAGACGTGCGATGCGACGCAGACGTGTGAGCGCGGGGACTGCGTGTCGCCCGACGTGGCGTCCGAGCAGCTCGTGCCGTGGAGCGGGCTCGACGGCACGAACGACGGTGGGATGCCCGACGACGGCGACGTCGAGGTCGACGGCGGAGACGTCGACGGCGGCTCGTGCACCTGCCTCTCGCCGCTCCCGCCCGACACCGTCGGCACCCGCTGCGAAGCGGGTCGCTGCGTCTACGCGTGTGCCCCCGGCGTCGGCAACTGCGACGGACGCATCGACGCGGTCAACGGCTGCGAGCAAGCGCTCGACACCCGAGACCACTGTGGCGCGTGTGACGCGCCGTGCCCCGCGCCGACCGAGTTCGAGGTTCGACGCGAGTGCACCGCGAGCGGCTGCGTGATCGAGTGCGCCGCGCTGCGCGACGACTGCAACGACGACCCGCGCGACGGCTGCGAGACCGATCTGACGCAGGACGGGAACTGCGGGATGTGTGGCAAGACGTGTGAGGGCGGCGGCAACCGCTGCGAGCCCACGGGTCGTTGTCGACGTTGAGCGTGCGTGGTGGCGTGATCGATCACGGCGCGGAGAACGTCGCCACGACCACGCCACGATCACGATGCGATGACCACGATGCGCTCGCGATGACGCTCGGCTCTCGAGGCGATCTTCAGCGGCGCACGATCGTCATGCGCTCGGGGTCGAGGGTCCAGAGCTCGCGCGCGCCGCTCGCGTCGCGGTGGAGCGCGAGCACGGTGGCGGTGTGGAACTCGGGCACCCGATCGCGGCCGAGCAGGTGACCCGCGAGCACCGCGACCTTCGGCACGTGCGTGACGAGCGCGACCACGTCGTCGTCGCGCACGTGATCGAGCGCGGCCAACGCTTGGGCGCTGGTGCCGTGCTCGGCCGAGAGCGCGGGCCACACCTCGACCGCGCCCGAGAAGCCGGAGTGCTCGGCGAGCAGGTCCGCGGTCTGGAGCGCGCGCGCGAGGGGGCTCGCGAAGATGCGTGTGAGCGTGAGCTCGCCGCCGACGAGCCGCGCGACTTGTCGCATGCGGGCACGCCCCGCCGCGCTGAGCCAGCGCATTTCGTCCGTCGGAGCCTCGTACGGGCCGACCGCGGTCGAGTGGCGGATGAGCAGCACCTTCATGCCGGGGCGGACGGTACCACGCGTTCTCCGTCGAGCCCGTGCGCGGACCTCGCCGCTCGAACCGACCGTGAGCCCTCGCCGTGAACCCGTGAAAAATCACGGCCCGTACCCATCACCGGCAACGGGCATCCGTGCCATGATACGGTCCGTGCGGATTCAAGCGACGAAACACGAAGGGTTCCGGCATCTTCCACCACGGCCCGTCCCGTGCTGGGGGCGCGCGCGATGACCGACGAATCGCTCGAGCTGCGGCTGTGGCGGGAGGCTTCGCGCGCTCTGGAGCTGGAGGCGACCCTGCCCCGACTGCACGCGCTGCTCGGCGAGCTCACCCCCTTGCGCGCGGTCGTCGTCGCGCTCTTCGACGAGCACCGTGCGCGGTGGGAGCCGCTCGGGGTGGTCGGCGACGCGCCCGCGCACCTGCGTCGCCAACGTCCGATCGACCCGCGTGGGCTGGTGGACGCGCGGCGTGAGGCCACACGCTCGTTCCTCGGCACACCCGATCCGGATCGGCCGCTCGGGGTCGGCGCGGGACGACGCCCGAGCTCGATCGCGCTCTTGCCGCTGCCCACGAGCCGCACCCTCCTCTACCTCGTGTCCGATCGCGAGCTGCCCGCGGAGCTGCTGGCCGAGCTCGCGCCGCTCACGGAGCCGATCGACGCCGCGGTCGCGCACGATCGACGTCTGCACGAGCTCGCCCGCCTGCGTGACGCAGCGGAGGCGGAGAACCGAGCGCTGCTCTCGCGGCTCAATCGCGGTTCGATCGTCGACGGCCTGGTGGGTGAGCAAGGTGGCCTGCGGGGCGTGATGGAGCGCGTGGCGCAGGTCGCGAGCACCGACGTGCCGGTGTTGCTGCTCGGGGAGACCGGCTCCGGCAAGGAGGTCGTCGCGCGCGCGATCCACGAGCGCTCTCCGCGTCACGCAGGGCCGATGGTCCGCGTGAACTGCGGCGCGATCCCACCGCAGCTCGTCGACTCGCACCTGTTCGGGCACGAGAAGGGCAGCTTCACGGGCGCGACGGAGACGCGACGCGGCTGGTTCGAGCGCGCGGATGGCGGGACGTTGATGCTCGACGAGATCGGCGAGCTCCCGCTCGACGCGCAGGTGCGACTTCTGCGCGTGCTGCAGGAAGGAACGATCGAGCGCGTGGGTGGGCAGACGCCGCTTCACGTCGACCTGCGCGTCGTCGCCGCGACGCACCGCGATCTCTACGCGATGGTGCGCGAGGGGCGCTTCCGCGAGGACCTCTGGTACCGGCTCAGCGTCTTCCCGCTCGTGATCCCACCGCTGCGCGAGCGGCTCGAAGACCTGCCCGCGCTCGCGACCCACTTCGCCACCCGCGCGGGCCAGCGGCTCGGGGGGACCGAGCTGCACCCGACGCCCGACGACCTCGCGCTCCTCGCGTCGTACGACTGGCCCGGGAACGTGCGCGAGCTCGCGGCGGTGATCGAGCGCGCGGTGATCCTCGGACACGGTCGGCGTCTGGAGCTCGCGGCCGCGCTCGGTGTGGGCCGCGCGGCGCGGGGTCCGACGACGATCGCCGCGAGCCCGAACACGCCCGAACCGGAGCCCCCGAGCTGGAAGCTCGACGACGTGATCACGCGCCATCTGGAGCACGTGCTGCGCAAGACGCGCGGCCGCATCGAAGGGCGCGGCGGCGCGGCGGACCTGCTCGGCATCAATCCGCACACCCTCCGCGCGCGCATGCGCAAGCTCGGCTTCGAGTGGAGCCGCTTCCGCGACACCGAGCCGTAGCGCGAGCGGCGCCGGAGCCTCGTCGTGGCCCTCGTCGGGCGTCCTCCACGGGAACACGGGGCGTCGATCACGAAGCGACTTCGGACCCACGCGCCGACCTGCTACGTTGGCGGCCGCGTGCACGTCTTCCTCACCGGCATCGCGGGATTCCTCGGGAGCCACCTCGCCGATCGACTGATCGCGACGGGACATCGCGTCTCCGGCAACGACACGTTGATCGGTGGCTACCGAGACAACGTGCCGAGCGAGGCGACCTTCTACGAGATCGACTGCTGCGACCTCGACGCGATGACGCGCGCGCTCGAAGGGATCGACGTCGTGGTGCACACCGCGGCCGCCGCGTACGAAGGCCTGAGCGTCTTCTCGCCCGCGCTCGTCGTGCAGAACAACGTGCAGGCCTCGGTGAGCACCTTCACCGCGGCGATCCGCCAGCGCGTACGGCGCGTCGTCCACTGCTCGTCGATGTCGCGCTACGGCGACAACCCGGTGCCGTTCACCGAGGACATGCCGGTGCAGCCTCGCGATCCCTACGCGATCGCGAAGGTGGCGGCCGAGCAGCTCCTCGTGAACCTCGCGCAGACGCACGGCTTCGAGCACTGCATCGCGATCCCGCACAACATCATCGGCGCGCGCCAGAAGTACGACGATCCCTTCCGCAACGTCGCGAGCATCATGGCGAACCTGATGCTCCAGGGGCGCCAGCCGATCGTCTACGGCGACGGCTCGCAGATGCGCTGCTTCTCGCCGATCGGCGACGTGGTCGGCTGCCTCGAGCGGCTCGTGATCGGCGACGACGTCGACGGTCTCGTGGTGAACGTCGGCCCGGACGACGGCTTCATCACCATCCTCGAGCTCGCGGAACGCCTCGCACGCGTGATCGGCTTCTCGCCGCTCGAACCGATCTTCGTGGAGCCGCGGCCGTGCGAGGTGAAGCTCGCGACCTGCAGCGCCGCGCTCGCGCGCGAGAAGCTCGGCTACGTCGCGCAGACGAGCCTCGACGAAGGGCTGCTCGACATCGTCGAATTCATCCGCTCGCGCGGGACCCGACCTTTCACGTATCATCTACCGGTGGAGATCGTCAGCGATCGGACACCACGAACGTGGAAAGATCGTTTGTTCTGAGTACCGTGTCGCGAGCGTTCGATGCGTGATTCGAAGAAGCAGCGACCGAGCGACGACGGTTCGAAAGGGGTCCTGATGACGAGCGCTTCGGACGCTTCGAAGACGGGCGCTTCGAGGACGCGACCGAAGGGCTTCGACCTCATGGTCATGCTCGCGATCGGCTTCGCCATCGCGGAGCTCGCGGTGCGCCTGCTCGGGCTCGAGCCCGCGACCTACCCGCCGCATCGCATGTTGGAGACGGCGGACAAGCGCCGCGGGCTCGAGTGTTATCCCGAGGTGGTCGCCGGCGGGCTCGACGTGGTGGACCTGCGGGACGCGGTGATCTACTCGCAGGCGGTGGAGCACGGCTTCACGGAAGCGCAGCTCGACGGCGCGCTCGAGAACCGGACGCCGTACTG
>ERZ761602.2969-NODE-2969-length-25146-cov-6.685266_pt1 | contig 25146 bp, 22 predicted proteins | sample MGYA00512165_ERZ761602 | MGnify/ENA primary metagenome ERZ761602 (study PRJEB28899, sample SAMN02445085) | bioreactor sludge metagenome | biome: EBPR sludge; isolation source: Thorneside wastewater treatment plant | place: Australia: Brisbane, Thorneside...
TCTCCGCTGAAGCGTTGCCGGCGACTCGATTCGCTGCAGAACGCGAGACCCCGAGGTCGAGGGTTCGACCCGAGGTGGACGGAGTCCAGCGCAGCTGGACGGAGTCCAGCGAGGGCCACGGAGCGCACGCTGCGAAGCAGCGGGCGCGAAGTGCATCCCTCCCTCTCCGCTGAAGCGTTGCCGGCGACTCGATTCGCTGCAGAACGCGAGACCCCGAGCGAAACCGGCGGCAGCGGCGCCCTCCGCGAGGGCCCGCGCCCAGCCTCACTCGCAGTAACGCTCCTCGTCCCAGGCCAGCAGCGCAGCCTCGCACTCGGGGCGGCGCGGCTCTTCGTCGGTCACGTCGTCGAAGCCGGCGAGCTCGACGCACACGGCCGACACGAAGAGCTCGTTCGTGTCCGTCGTCAGGAGGCACCTCGGCTCGAGGCAGGAGTCCCCCGGGGCCGTGCCCTCGAGCACGTCGAGCGTGCCCTCCGCGCCGAGGCAGTCCTCCGCGGCGTCGTACTGCCTTCCGACGATCGGGTAGACCGAAAGCGGCGTGCCGCACGCGACCGCCGCGCACGCGACGAGGGCCGCCGCCGCGAGCCTCAGGAGGAGGCTCGGGCGCCGGCCCTGGATCGCGACTCGGGCGCGCACGCTCAGACCGACTTGATGCGCAGATCGGCGAGCTGCGTGGCGTCGACCGCGACCGGCGCGCCGGTGAGCAGATCGGTCGCCTGGTTCGTCTTGGGGAAGGGCACCACGTCGCGGAGCGTCTGCGCGCCGGTGAGCAGCATCGCCAGGCGATCCATGCCGAGCGCGATGCCGCCGTGCGGCGGCGCCCCCGATTTGAGCGCGTCGAGCAGGAAGCCGAACTTCTCGCGCGACTCCTCCTCGCCGATGCCGAGCGTCGCGAAGACGCGCTTCTGCACCTCGGGGTCGTGCAGACGCACCGAGCCGCCGCCGATCTCGAAGCCGTTGAGCACGAGATCGTAGCGGTAGCAGTTCACCTTGGCCGGATCGGTCTCGAGCAGCGCGACGTGCTCGTCGACCGGCCGCGTGAAGGCGTGGTGCGCGGCGACGTAGCGCCCCGCGTCTTCGTCGTACTCGAAGAGCGGCGGGTTCACGACCCAGAGGAAATTGAACCGACCGCCGTGCCCGTACTCGGGGATGAGCTTCATGCGCTTGGCGATGTCGCTGCGCAGGCGCGCCATCACCGTGTTCACGAGGCTCTCCTTGCCGAACTGGAAGCAGATGACGTCGCCCGGCTTGGCATCGCAGGCCGCGTTGATCGCGAGGCGCGCTTCGTCGGTGATCGACTTCGAGAGCGGCGACTGCGTCCAGCTGCCGTCGTCGGCGATCTTGGCGCGCGCGAGCCCGCGGAAGCCCTTGATCTCCTTGAGCCCCTTCTCGAGGTCCTCGAGCTGCGGTCGCGAGAGGTTCGCCGCCGCGGGGATGACGAGCGCCTTCACGATCTCGGGGCGCAGGTCGTCGCGCAGCGCGCCCGAGGCGTAGCGCTGCTGGATCTCCTGCCAGAAGGGCACGCCGCAGCCCTCCTTCTCGATCACGAGATCCGTGAGGTCGACGTGCGGCAGCCCGAAGCGCAGATCGGGCTTGTCGCTGCCGTAGAGGCGCATCGCCTCTTCGAAGGGCATCTCGGGGAACTGCCCGCTCGGGTAGGTCTCGCGCAGATCGACGCCGAGCGCCGCTTGCCAGATCGTGAAGACGAGCCCCTCGACGAGCCTGAAGATCTCGTCTTGGTTCGTGAAGCTCAGCTCGATGTCGATCTGCGTGAACTCGGGCTGCCGATCGACGCGCAGATCTTCGTCGCGGAAGCATTTGACGATCTGGAAGTAGCGGTCCATGCCCGCCACCATGAAGAGCTGCTTGTAGAGCTGCGGGCTCTCGGCGAGCGCGAAGAACTTCCCCGGGGAGAGGCGCGCAGGAACGAGGAAGTTGCGCGCACCGCCGGGCGTGTACTTCACGAGGAAGGGCGTCTCGAGCTCGAGGCAGCCCTGGTCGGAGAGGTAGTTGCGCGTCGCGCGGTTGATCTCGTGACGGATGACGAGGTTCTTCTGCAGGAGCGGGCGGCGCAGATCGAGGTAGCGCCGCTCGAGGCGGATCTCCTCGCGCGTGTCGAGGTCGTCGGCGATCTCGAAGGCCGGCGTGTCGGCGCGGTTGAAGACCGTGGCCTCGAGGACCATGACCTCGATCTCGCCCGTGGGGATCTTCGGGTTCTTGTTCGCGCCGCGCGAGAGCACGACGCCTCGCACGCCGACGACCCACTCGGTCCGCGCCTGCTCGGCGAGGCCGTGCGCCTCGTCGAGCAGCTTGGCGTCGAAGCCCGCAGGCACGCCGCCGCGATCCTTCCAGGTCGAAGGGTCGGCGTAGGCCGGGTCGAAGACGATCTGGGTGATGCCGGTGCGATCCCTCAGATCGATGAACACGCAGCCGCCGTGATCGCGACGCGACGCGACCCAGCCGAAGAGAACGACTTCTTTGCCCTCGTCGGCGGCACGCAGGTGTCCGCAACGGTGGGTGCGCTTGAGCTCGTCGATGAACCTTGCCACGGTGACGGAGTCTTTAGCTACGCGCAGGCTCGCCGTCGATAGCTCGAATGGCGCACCGCGAAACTTGGCCAGCCCGCGCCCGCCGGCCTAGCAACCGAGGGAGGCTCCGGAGAGCTCGACGCCCGGGCCGCGCCCCGCGCCTGCTCCGCGCACCTCGATATCCCCCGCTCATGCAGCCCCACGAAGGCGGCCAACGCCGGACAGAGACCACGCCCGTCGCGCTCGCGCGGCTCCTCGCGTGGAGCCTGCCGCTCGCCGTGGCGCTGTGGCGCAGCTCGAGCTTGCCGCACTGGCGCTCGGATCTGGGCCTGCTGCGTGACGTCGCGCTCTCGGGCCTCGGCGTGGGCGGCGGCGTCTCGACGGCGCTCGTTCAGCTCGCGAGCCTCGTGCCACTCGGCTCCCTCGTCTTCCGCGCGAGCCTCGTCTCCGTCTTCGCGCTCGCCGCCATCGCGCTCGCGCTCTTCGAGCTGGCCCACCGCGCGCTCGGCGAGCTCGAGGGCCTCGGCGAGCCCCAGCGCTCGCGCTGGCTCGCGCCCGGTCTCTCCATGCTGGCCGCGCTCGCGGCGACGATGACCCCTGCGCTTCAGGGAGAGGCCACGGTCGCGGGCTCGACGCTCGTGGGTGTGGCGCTGGCGCTCTGGGCTGTCGCGAGCGTCGAACGCGCGCTCGGCGACGCTCGTGCCCACCGCAGGCTGTTCGCCGTGGCGGGCGCCGCGCTCGGGCTCTCGCTCGCCGAGCTACCAGCCGCGGGGCTCGCAGGCTGCGCCGCGATCGGCGCCTCTTGGTTCGCGCGGCGCACCATGCCCGGCGATTGCGCGGGTGGTGCGCCGATCCCTCGTCGCATGATCGGCGCGGCCGCCGGAGCGCTCGGGCTCGGCCTCGCACTCGGCGCGGCGCCTCCCGTCTTGCGATCCTTCGCCGCCGGGCGCCCGCTCGATCTCGGCGCGCCTTGGCTCGGCGCTGCGCTCGTCGAGCCCTCGGCCGAGCCCCAGCTCGGCCTCGTCACTTCGCTCGTGGGCGAGCTCGGGCTCGTGCCGGCGCTGCTCGCCGCCGCTGGTCTCGCCGTCCTGCTCGTGCACCCACGCTCGCGCGCGCTCGGGGCCACGCTCGCGAGCTTCGCCGTGCTCGACGTCGTGCTCCTTCGCAGCGCGAGCCCCGAGCTCGGCCTGGGCGCCCTGCGCATGCTCGCGCTCGGCGCGGCGGGCATCGCGCACGTCGCGGGCGCGTTCTACGCGGTGAGCCGCTTGATCGCGATGCGCGTGCCGCTCGCCAAGGCCGCCGCAGCCCTGCTCGTCGCCTTCGACGCCACGGTGATCGCGCTGGTCGTCGAGCAGGCTGGCGAGAGCGCCGACCGCTCGAGCCAGCTCGGCGCCTTCGAGTGGACCCGCGCCGCGCTCGTCGACCTCGATCCGAGCGCAGCCCTCGAGGTCGACCGCCCCACGACCACCTGGCGCTTGCTGACGGCCCAGCTCGTCGAGGGCCGCCGCCCCGACGTGCTGGTGATCCCGCTCCGGCTCGTTCGCAGAGGACGCATCGCGAGCGATCTGCTCGTGAGCGAGCGTCACGTGGAGCCGCTCCTGCGCAGCCTCGCGCTCACGGGCCGCGCCGACGAGTACGCGCAGAGCGAGCTCGCGCGCGCACGTTTGCTGCACGCCGAGCTCGACCGCGGCTGGGACGCGCGGGCGCTCACGCACGCGACGCTCGATGGGCCGTGGCTCTCGATCGAGACGCAGGCCTTCGGCAAGGCCGACCGCAAGCCGAGCGTCGACTCGACGCTCGAGCGCATGCGCCCCCTGCTCGCCTGCGCGACGGCGCCCGAGAGCGACGAGCGCACGCGCCAGGTCGTGGGCGCGACGATGCGCGCACACGCGAAGACGCTGCTGCGTCTGGGCGACGCGCCCTCCGCGATCCGTTACCTCGCCGAGCTCGATGCGCCCGGCACGAGCGCGCTCGTCTCGGGTGCGTCTCTCGACGTGCGCTTCGCTGCAGCCGCCGCGAAGCTCAGCGCCCTGCGAAAGCCTCCACAGAAGCCGAGCAGCGCCGCTCGGTCGGCGTCACAGGCATCACCTCCGCGCAAGCGCTGATCGCGAGCAGCGGAGGCGACGACCCGTTCGACGCGTCGGCCCACAGGCCTCGAACCTCAGACCGCGAGCCTCAGACCTCGAAGCCGACTTCGTCTTCGTCGAGCCGGGGCTGAGGGCCCGGGATGATGCCGGCGATATCGGGGTCGACGCCGGGCTCGGCGTCGATGGCAGGCTTGTTCGCCTTGCGGTGGAGGCGTTCGACCTCCTTCTCGCGCTGCTTCTCCTGCCGCTTCTTCTCTTTCAGGCGCTTCTGGACGCTGGGATTGGCCACGTGTGCTCCAGTCGTGGGGACACCGTCGATCGCCGGGGCCGGATGTCGGGCCGCGAGCTCGGGTGAGTTGGAAACCTGGACGCAGAAGGCCCGCCGTTCTCGCGAACGACGGGCTCTTCTCGGAGGGCCGAGGCCCCCCGGTCAATCACCAGCGGCCGCCGCCGCCACCGCCACCGCCGCGACCGCCACCGCCGCCGCCGCCGCCGAAGCCACCACCGCCGCCGCCGCCGCCACGCGCCGGGCGCTCCTGCGCCTCGTTGACGCGGAGGGCGCGGCCGTCGAGCAGCGCTCCGTTCAGCTCGGCGATCGCGCGCTGCGCATCGGCCGGGCTGGACATCGTGACGAAGGCGAAGCCGCGCGACTGACCGCTGTCGCGGTCGGTGACGACGTGCACGTCGGACACCTCACCGATGCCGGCGAACGCGCTGCGCACCGAGTCGGTGGTGGAGTTGAAGGAAAGGTTGCCGACGTAGAGACGAGTACTCATGAGATGCTCTCTTTCGCGCCGGCCCATCCTCGAGGACGACCGACGCTCCGTTGCGGGATGCCCGGGCGCGATCGCCGCGGGCCTTCGAGTCAACGCCCCACCGAAGACCGAGCGAGCGCTCGACGACCGACCCGAGGGCCGGCCGAGAGGCCGTTCGCAGCCGGCCGAACCAAGGCTTGCGCCATGGGTTGGGCCGGAGTGGCGACCGAATCGAGACGAGCGCCGGAGTCCGAATGGGCCGCGTGCGCAGTGAAGATGGGCGGTCCGGAAGGCGGGTTGGCCGAGAACGGAGGAGCTGCTCGTCAGTGCGAAAACGGTCGTTGAGTCAGCGAGCACCCTAGCCGAACCCGGCCGGAGCGCAAGCCCCACCCCCCTCAGAGCCTCGAGAGCGTCTCGCGACCGACGAGCTGCCCACCGGGCGGCAGCCAGGTGCCGGTCAGCAGGTTCGCGGCGGGCTCGTAGGCGACGACCCCGACCGCGCCGGGCGTCGTCGACACCCCGAGCACGAGCGCGTCCCCCCGAACGATCCCCACGCCCGCTTCGCCGTCCCATCCGCTGAGCTCGAGGCGCGCCGTGAGCACCTCGCCGCTCCTCGTGAGCACGAGCTTGCCCGATCGACCATCGCTGGACTTCACGAGCGAGTAGCTGCCCGAGAGCCCTCCCGGGCCCTGGAAGGTGTGCGCAGCGAGCGCACCTCTCCTACGCACCGAGCTGGTGCGGCAGTCGATCACGCCGCCTCGCACGGCGCACGCGAGCACCGAGCCGTCGAAGGCGCTCGAGGTCGCCCCGTAGACGACGCCGACCACGCCTGCGTTCTGGACGGCGAGCCCCTCGTGCCCCATCGACCAGCGGATGCGGTGGCTCTCTCCGTAGGGCTCGAAGACCGCGCCGCCGGTGTAGCGGCTGGCCCCGCCCGGGTTCTGGCCCAGCGAGATCGTCCATCGTCCGCTCAGGTTCACCGCGCTCGGCGCGATCGGGTCCGGCTGGATCGGGATCGGCGGATCCTCCTGGGCTTCGTCTTCGTCTTCCTCGTCGGCCTCGCGCTTCTTGCGCTCCTCGAGCCTCGCCTTGCGTTCGCGCTTCGCCTCGCGCGCCAGCTCCTCCTCGCGCTCGCGGTAGCGCTGCACGAGGAGCACGCCCGCGATGCCGCCGATCACGACGAGCCCCACGAGCCCGGCGATCACGATCGCGAGCCACGGCGACTTGCCCTGGGTGGGGCGCCGGAGGCTCCGCGCCACCGTCTCGCCGAAGACGTCGGTGTGGTGGCCCGTGCGCGCGACCGGGCCCGTGACGTAGCCTCCGGTGGAGCCCGGTCGGCTCGCGGCGCGCGCGAGCAGCGGCAGCAGCGCCGCGATGGCCGCGCCGCCCTCGGCGAAGCGGGCGCTCGGCTCGCGCGCGACGGCGCTCGCGAACCAGGCGTCGAAGCCCTCGGGCAACAGGTGCGCGACGCCCTGCTCGCGCGCGCGCAGCGAGGCCGGCACGAGAGGCTCGAACAGCACCTCGCGCATGAGCGTCATCACCGAGTCGCTCGGGCCGCCGACCGCGTGCTTCCAGTAGTATCGCCCCGTGAGCATCCAGTAGGCGATGAGCCCCAGCGCCCAGACGTCGGTGGCGCAGGAGATCATCTGCGCGCCGCCGGTCTGCTCGGGCGCCATCCATCGCGGTGTGCCGAGCGACATCGTCATCTGCGTGCGGTGCGCCGCTTCGGCGGTGAGCTTCGCGATGCCGAAGTCGAGGATCTTCAACTTGAAGCGCTGGCCCTGCTGCCTGGAGCTCGCGATGAAGACGTTCTCCGGCTTCAGATCGCGGTGCACCACGCCCGCCCGGTGCGCAGCGGCGAGGCCATGCCCGAGCTGCGCGAAGACCTCGCTCGCGTCGGCGAGCGGCATCGGTCCGGTGCGCTGGATGGCGCGATCGAGCGGCTCCCCCTCGAGCAGCTCCATCGCGAGGTAGGGCGCGCCGGTGCCGACGTCGATCCCCGCCGCGACGACCTCCACGACGTGCTCGCTCTCGATGCGCGCGCCCACCCGCGCCTCTTGCTCGAAGCGCGCGAGCAGGCTCGCGTCGCCCACGAGCTCGGGCTTCATCACCTTGAGCGCGCGGCGCTTCGAGGTCGAGAGCTGCTCGGCGACGAACACCTCTCCCATGCCGCCCTTGCCCAAGAGCTCGACGATGCGGAAGTCCCCGCCGACGATCGATCCAGGCCTGACGGTCACGCTGAGGGGCATCTTCGCAGCTTTGCGACGACACCGGGGAAGCGCCGGTGCGCTCCGGCACCCCGAGCGTCCCTCCGGAGGCCCGAGGCGAGAGCACCGGTGCAGTCGAGGATCGGCACCGCGTTGACGGACCGCTCCCCGTTCGCGGCGTCAATCGGCTGACATCTGGAGCAGAACACAGGAAATTCATGCAGTTGCGGTTGGCACGATCTTCTCATCACGCCTTGCCATGCTCGATGGCTTCGACCGGCGCTCCTCCTCGGCCGCCCATGGCGCGCTCGAGGGCTACCCGTCCCCCCAGCCCCTCGGCGAGCTCCACCGCGAGCCGAGCTCGACCGCCGAGGACCTCGGCGCGGCGCTGCGTGAGCTCGCCCTCTCCGGGCATCGCGTGCTCGCGGCGGTGCGAGGCGCGCGCCTGCACGACGACGAGCTCTCGGTGGCGCGGCGCATCCTCCACGAGCTCGACGCGGCGCTGCGCCTCGCGCCCAGGGCGCCGAGCTGCACCATGGCCGACGACGGATCCTGGTTCGAGCTCGGCGCCGAGCGGGTCGATCTCTCGCGCCGCTGCTCGGTGCGCAGGATCCTCGCCGCGCTCATCCAGGAGCGGCAGGCCGGTACGAGCCGCGCGCTCGACGTGCACGAGCTCTTCGAGCTCGGCTGGCCCGGGGAGCGCATCCCCTACGAGTCGCAGGTGAGGCGCGTCTACACCGCCATCTGGACCCTGCGCCGGCTCGGGCTCGACGCGCTCCTGCTCACCCGCGAGGGTGGCTACCTGCTCGATCCGAAGCAGAGCATCGCCTTCGAGGCCTGAGGCACGACGAGCCGCCTCGCGAACGGCCCACCGAGGACCGATCGACGCCGACGGTCCTTGGTGTATGAGCCCCAGCCATGCGCATCGCCGTCGTCGGCACGGGTACGGGCATCGGCAAGACACACGCGACGCTCGTGCTGCTCCAAGCGCTCGTCGCGAGAGGTGATCGCGCGCTCGGGCTCAAGCCGATCGAGTCCGGCTTCGACGAGCTCGCGCCCGGAGCCTCCGACGGCGAGCAGCTCGCCCGCGCGAGCTCGGCGCCCACGCTCGGCGCCCCGCCGGTGCGTCTGGGCGCGCCGCTCACACCTTGGCTCGCCGCCGAGCGCGAGGGCGTGGAGCTCGATCTCGCGGCCTGCGTGCGCTGGGTCCACGCCCAGTCCGCGGACTTCGTGCTCGTCGAGACGGCAGGTGGGCTGCTGTCGCCGCTCAGCGAGCGCGCGACGAACCTCGAGCTCGTACGCGAGCTCGCGCCCGACGCGCTGCTGCTCGTCGCACCCGATCGCCTCGGCGTGCTGCACGAGGTCGCCGCGTGTCGCCTCGCGCTCGAGCGAGCCGCCGACCTGCCGCGCGCGCGCGTCGTGCTCCAGCTGCCGGAGCGTGGCGACGCCTCCACCGGCACGAACGCGCGCCTGCTCGAGCGCCTCGGTCACGGGCCCGTGCTCGGCACGCTCCCGCGCGGCGCTCCCGACGAGCCGGCCGTCCAACGCGCGGCCTCGACGATCATCGACGCGCTCGGCGCCTAGCTGCTCAGGTCGCGCGGCGCTCAGGTCGCGCGGCTGCTCAGGTCGCGCGGCAGCTCAGGTCACACGCTTCGAGCCGCGGGGCGCGGGCGTGGGCTGAGCGGGCTCCACCGCGCCGCCCGGATCACGCACGACGAGCCCGAAGAGGGCCTCGACGCGGTTGTGCATCTCGATCGGGTGCCGGAGCGACTGCCGACCGTTGACGTCGTAACGATTGCGCCGGCCGTCTCGCTGGCGCGTGAGGTAGCCGCCCTCCTCGAGCTCGGAGAGGATGCGCTGCACCGCACGCTCGGTGATGCCCACGCTCGTCGCGATGTCGCGCACACGCGCGGTCGGATCGCGCGCGAGACAGAGCAACACGTGCGCGTGGTTGGTGAGGAAGGTCCAAGCGGGGATGGGCTCACGCCCGGGCTGCATGTCCGCAGGATGCCACCAACCCGCGACGACGGAAACGTGATCTTCCAGTCTCATGACAGGCTCGGCGGCGTGGGTCACGATGATCGCGGACGGCGCTCCAGCGCCTACCTGCCCGACTTGATGCTGCATTCGCGCCGGACCCTTCAGACGCGCACGCTGCGGAGAGCCTTCCAGAGGCTCGCTTTCCGCACGCTGATCGCGTTCGTCGCGTTCCTGAGCCTGCCCGGGCCGGCGCTCTCCCGCTGGTTGGCCCCCAACCAACAGGCCGACACCACCGAGCAGGAGAACCACACTCCGAGCCGCCCGGAGCCGACGCAAGCCGCGCGTCGCCTGGGCGACGTGCCCTCTCCCGAGGGCGAGTACGGGCAGCGACGATCGAAGCTCCACCGATTGCACGCGAGGGTCGTCGCGCGGGCCCCTTCGGTGGTCGGGCGCCACATCCCGCGCCCCTACAAGATGCCCTTCACGATGCTGATTTGAGCCTCTCCGGGCTCGGTTGAATCACACCGCCTTCTACACGCGCGTCCGGAGCCATCGCTCCGCGCCGTCGTGGTGACAGCGCCCCGTGGGCCCTGTGCGCGTCGAAGAGGCGGTGAGCTCGAGACACCCACGTCGCGCTGCGACGCGGGTCGCCACCGGAGACGCACATGCAGAAGCTAGTTCAAGGACTTCACAAGTTCCGCACCGAGATCTACCCCGGCCAGAAGGCGCTCTACCAAGAGCTCGCCAACGGGCAGAACCCCGACACGCTGTTCATCACCTGCAGCGACAGCCGCATCACGCCGAACGAGCTCACGCAGACCGAGCCGGGCGACCTCTTCATCCTGCGCAACGCGGGCAACCTCATCCCGGCGTACAACGGCACGCAGATCGGCGGCGAGGGAGCGACGATCGAGTTCGCGATCACCGAGCTCGGCGTGAAGCACGTCGTCGTCTGCGGCCACACGCTCTGCGGCGCGATGAAGGCGCTGCTCCACCCCGAGAAGCTCTCGGGCGTTCCGCAGGTCGCCAAGTGGCTCGCGCACGCCGAGCCCACCCGCCGCCTGGTCGAGGAGAACTACGGCCACCTCAGCGAGACCGATCGCACGACGGTCATGGCCGAGGAGAACGTGCTGCTCCAGATCGAGAACCTGCGCACGCACCCGGCGGTGCGGTCGAAGCTGGCGCGTGGAGAGCTGAGCCTGCACGCCTGGGTCTTCAAGATCCAGACGGCCGAGATCTTCCAGTTCAACTCGGAGACGAGCCAGTTCGAGCTCTTCGCCGGGAAGCCGAAGTCGGTCGAGCGTTCGCGCCCGATGCGTCGCCTCGACGCCGTCGCGATCTGAGGGGACGGCCCATGCAAGACGTCACGGTCAGCAAGGACACCTCCTCTTCGACACACCAAGACGACGAACCGCAGCCGACGATCCTGAACAGCCTGAAGGCCGATCTGCCGGCGGCGATCGTGGTCATGCTCGTCGCGCTGCCGCTCTGCCTCGGCATCGCGGTCGCGTCGGGCGCGCCTCCGCTCACCGGCATCGTCGCGGGTGTGGTCGGCGGCATCGTCGTGCCGCTCATCAGCCGCGCGCAGCTCTCGGTGAGCGGCCCTGCCGCCGGGCTCGTGGCGATCGTGCTCGCCGGCGTGAGCTCGCTCGGCCTCGAGGCCTTCGCCGCCGCCGTCGTGATCGCCGGCGTGCTCCAGCTCGCGCTCGGCGCGCTCAAGGCGGGGCGCGTCGCGTCGTGGTTCCCCTCGAGCGTCATCTCCGGGATGCTCGCCGCCATCGGCGTCTTGCTGATCCTCAAGCAGATCCCCCACACCGTGGGCTGGGACGCCGAGGCCTTCGGCGCCGAGAGCTTCGCGAGCCAGGGCGACAACACCTTCTCGCGCATCCCGCACGCCTTGTCGGCGATGTCCTGGGGCGCCGTCGTCGTGACCGCGCTCTCGATCGGAGCGCTGCTGATCTTCGACAAGGTGCCCGCGCTGCGCAGGCAGAAGATCGTCCCCGGACCGCTCGCGGCGGTGCTCATCGGCACGACGGCGCACGAGGCCTTCCTGCGCTTCGTGCCCTCGCTCGGCCTCAGCGCCGATCACCTCGTCACGCTGCCCGCGGCGAGCGAGCTGCTCTCCTCGCTCACCTTCCCCGACTTCGGCGCGATCACGAACCCGCAGGTCTGGGTCCTCGCCGTGACGCTCACGATCGTCGCGAGCCTCGAGACCCTGCTCAACGTCGACGCCATCGACAAGCTCGACCCCTTCGCACGTCGCTCGCCGCCCAACCGAGAGCTCGTGGCGCAGGGCATCGGCAACATGGTCTCGGGCATGTTCGGCGGCCTGCCGATCACCTCGGTGGTCGTGCGCAGCACCGCCTCGCTGCACGCCGGTGGGCGCACACGCGCCGCGGCCTTCTTCCACAGCGTCTTCCTGCTGGCGGCGGTCGTGCTCGCGGCCCCGCTGCTCGCGCGCATCCCGCTCGCGAGCCTCGCGGCCATCCTGCTGCTCACGGGCTACAAGCTCGCGAAGCCCGCGGTGTTCAAGCTCGCCCACTCGCACGGCTACGCGCACTTCGTGCCGTTCCTCGTGACGATCACGGCGGTGGTGCTCACCGATCTACTCAAGGGCGTGTTCCTCGGCTTCGCCGTGGCCTTGCTCTTCGCCGTCAAGCGCGCCCCCGGCCAGGCCGTCGAGGTGCGTGAGTCGGAGCACGAGGTCACCATCAAGCTCGAGCACGACGTGCCCTTCTACGCGCGCGGCAAGCTGCAGGCGGCGCTCGAGCAGATCCCCGAGAACGGGCGCGTCGTCGTCGACGCCCGCCCGGCGAAGTCGGTGCACCACGACGTCGTCGACGCGATCAAGGCCTTCGCGGCGACCGCGCGGCGCCGGCGCATCGACGTCGAGGTCCACGGTCTGCCGGCCAGCTGAGCGGCGCCCGCGGCAGCCCTAGAGCCCGACTCCGCCGGCTGGCGGGGTCGGGCTCTGCTCGTCTCGACGGCTACGAACCGCGAGGCTGCTCGGGGGAGCTCACTCGCCGACGATGCCGCCGAGCGAGAGCGCGGGCTGCAGGTGCCCGATGACGGCGTCCTTCAGGAGGCGCTCGGGTGCGCCGGTGAGCCTGCCGAAGGCGCGCCAGTCGAGCACGTCGACCGACTCGTCCGCGATCGCGTAGTCGACCTCGCTGCGATGACCGAGCAGATCGCCGCCGGCCTGCAGCGGCACGCTGCGCGAGAAGCGCACCTTCGCGCTCGTGAGCAGCCAGGTGTGCATGTCGGGCATGGGGTGGCGACCGGCCCAGGTGACGGGGGCCTGCACGAGCGCGCGCATCGTCGGCGCCGTGTAGACGCGCATGTTGAAGCGGCCCTGCACGAGGCGCGCGAAGGGAAAGGCGCGGAAGCCGAAGCCCCACTGGGTCGACGTGGCGGCGCCGCAGACGCTGTAGGGGCCGCGGTACATCACCGTGCCGGGGCCGGTGTCGGGCAGCTCGAAGGGCCGGCCGCGCGCGTCGACGCCCATGGCGGGCGCGCCGGTGTTGACGACCTCGACCTCGACGCGCGGGTGCTGCAGGTTGCGCGGCACCGCGCGCGTGAAGAGGCCGTTGAGGTAGCCGACGAGGCCGTGCCGCGCCTTCTCCGGCAGGTAGGGGGAGTCCTTCTGCGCGTGGAAGTCGTCGATGAGCTCGGCGTCCCAGCCGGTGCCGGCGAAGTGCGCGAGCGTGCCCTCGACGTCGACGAGATCGAAGCGCGACATCGGCAGCTCGCGGCTCGGGCGCCCTGCGTCGACGAAGCGCGCGAGGCGCGCGAGCCCGGAGCCCAGCCTGGGTGCGCCCTGCGATCGAGCCCAGCCGTTGCCGGTGCCGAGCTTGAGCAGCCCGAGGCGGAGCAGCGGGCCACGCGACGGCGCACCCACGAGGTTGGGGCGGCCGTCGCTCCGCTCCTCGGCTGCGCGTTCACCTCGGTCGCGTGCGCGACGGATGGCGTTCACGAGCGCCAGCGCCGTGCCGTCGCCGCCCGCGGCGAGCACGAGGTCCGGACGTTGATCGAGCAGGCGCTCGGCGACGGCGTCGAGCTCGGCGATCGAGCCCGTGCGGTGCACACGCGCGGAAGGGAGCGTCTGCTCGAGCGCGCGCGCGGTCGACTCGCCGCCGCGACGTGCGCGATCGTTGATGACGACGTGGATGCGCATCTCTCTCCCCTAACGCCCCGGTCGGGCCGCGTCGGTCAGGAGATCGTCATCGTAAGGCGACCGTACGGTCAGCTTGCCACGGGCATACCGCGCTGACGCAGCGCGGCGATCGGGCGCCGCCTCAGGGGAGCGGGCGCTCGCGCAGGCCGTGGGCGATGCGTGTGGCGAGCGCCATGATCGTGAGCTGCGGGTTCACCCCGAGGCTGGTGGGCACGATGCTGCCGTCGGCGACGTAGAGGCCACGCACGTCCCAAGCCTGGCCGTCGACGTCGACGACCGAGTCGTCTGGACGCCGGCCCATGCGGCAGCTGCCGAGCGGGTGTTGCGAGGAGCACTCGAGGCGGAGCGCGGGGATGCGTTCGAGATCGAGCGTGCGCAGCTCGTCGGGGCCCACACCGGGCTGGCCCAGGATCGGCGGGAAGACCTCCTTGGCGCCCGCCGCGAAGAAGACCTCGGCCATCGTGCGGATGATCTGCGGGATGCGCGCGCGGTCGGCCGGCGCCATGCGGTAGGTGACGATGGGCTCACGCCCGGGCCCACGGCGCACCGTGCCGCCGCCTTCGTCGTGGATGAGGCCGCCGAAGACCGCGAGGTGCGGGACGTCGGCCGCGCGGCGCACGTGCTCGGTGCCGAAGCCCGGCATGGTCGCCGCGAGCACGCCGGGCGGCACGAAGAGCCCGACCATCGTGATGCCGTCGCTCTCGAGCGCGCGCGAGTAGGCGCTCTGCAGCGCGCCGCGCCAGCCTTCGACGCGCACCTCGAAGCGCGCGAACATGCGGAAGGCAGGGTGGAGCGTCATGTTGCGGCCGACCTGCCCGGAGGCGCGCCCGACCCCGCTCCGCTCGAGGAGCAGCGGCGAGTGGTAGCTGCCCGCGGCGATCACGACCTGCTTGGCGCGCACACGCAGCTTCGGTGCGCGGCCGAAGCCGAGCTTGCCCGCGAGCCCACGCGGCCGCGTGAGGATCGTGCCCTCGACGCCGACCGCGCGGCCTCCCTCGACGAGCACGCGCTCGACGAGGCAGTCACTCCACAGCTCGGCGCCGGCGGCGGTCGCGCGGGGCAGGTAGGTCATGTCGACGCTCAGCTTGGCGCCGTGCGGACAGCCGAAGTTGCAGCGACCGCAGCCGTTGCAGCCCATCGTATTGCGGCGCAAGGGCTCGATCGCGTAGCCGAGCTTCTCGGCCCCCTCGGCGAAGAGCTGCGTCGAGCGAGAACGCATCTCGACGGGCACCTCCTCGACGTGGATCGCACGCTCGACCTCGCTGAAGTACGCGTCGAGCTTCGCGGGGGAGAACTGCGGCAGGCCGAGGCGCTCCTCCCAGGTCGAGAGCACGTGCTCGGGCGTGCGGAAGCACACGCCGCCGGTGAGGATCGACGAGCCACCCACGGCGCGCCCCATCGTGACGTTGATCGTCGGCGTGTCACCTACGCCGACGGCGACCGTCATGCCGCCGTCGCGCCACGCGCGGCGCATGTGCTGGCTCGGGCGCATCGACTGGATCTCGTCGACCGAGACGTTCGGCCCCTCTTCGAGCACGATCACGCGCCGGCCGGCCTCGGCGAGCAGCGCGGCGACGACGGCACCACCCGCACCCGAGCCGACGACCACGACGTCGGCGTCGAGCTCGAGGTCGCGACCCTCACGGCTCGCTTCGTTCACGCGCGCCCGGCCCACGAACGGCTCTCCGCTCACGCCGCACCTCCGCTCGACGCCGCCGGGCGTCGCAGCTCGACGAGGCAACCAGGGGCGCTCTCGCCGGGCTTGGTGACGCCGATCTCCGCGAGGGAGTCGGGGTGCTCGTAGTAGAGGATGCAGAGGATCGCCTTCACGGCGAGCAGCGGGAGCCCCGCCGGCGAGTGCTCGAGCTTGTCGAGCGCGCGGCAGCGCTCCTCGACGCTGAGGCGCGAGAGCGGCGGCAGCTTGCCGATGAGCGGCGGCGCGAGCCAGGTCGCGACCTCGAGCCCGCCGGTGATCACCGCCCAGGCGCGGGGACCGGACTGTTCGAGGAAGTCGGCGAGATCGGCGACGAGCCAGCGGAGCCGCTCGTCGGGAGGCGGGCCCTCCGGCCCGGCGAACAGAGCTTCGGCGAAGGCCCTCGCGTCACGATCGAAGAGGCTCACGGCGGAGGAGAGTGCCCGAGCGAGGTGGGGCCCGCAACGCCTTCGAGGGGCCTGCTCGGGCTCGGGCGGCCCTCAGGGCACGTAGCGCAGGCGCACCTCGGCGGTCGCGAGCACCTCCTCGGGAACGTAGTTGCCGCTCGCGTCGTAGGGGCAGCCCGAGGCGCCGCAGCGGCCGAGCTGCACCCGCAAGAGGCCTGCGGTGTCCTGTGCGCGAGGCACCTGGAGGAAGAGGTCGTCGATCTGGAACCACTCGCCTTCGCAGTCGCCGCTCTCGAAATACTCGGAGAAGAAGACGAGGTCGGTCGGTCTGAAGTCCCCCTCCTCTTCCTCGAAGCCGCCCGAGCTGCTCGAGCTCGTCGTCGAAGCAGCGCCACCGCCCGCGCCGCCCGCACCGCCCTCGCCGCCTGCGCCGCCCTCGCCGTCGACCGGATCGATGCCGTCGCGGAAGAAGCTCACGAAGACCAAGGCGTCTTCGTCCGCGCCGTAGGCCTTGATCGAGTAGTAGAAGTGCTGCCCGCCTTGGTCGCCGTAGTCGAGCGGGAGCGTCTGCCCGGCGGAGAGGCGCTCGAAGTCGCCGTCGGTCGTGGAGCCCAGCACGATGGTCGGACGGCCACCCGAGGGCGCCGGATCGTCGACGCAGCTCGCCTCCGGGCTGGGGCCGCTCGGGCCGCACATGCCGAAGCAGCCCGACAGGAGCGCGAAGGGGAGCGCGAGAGCGAAGCGAAGCGAGTGGCGCATGATCGCTCGCGACGATACCACCCGGCGTGGGCGGCTGCGCGCGCGAGCAGGCCCGCGTCGACCGTCAGGGCTCGAGCACGACGCTGAACTTCGCGGCGCGCCGACCGATGTATCCGAAGCGCCAGCGACCGACCGTCTCCGCGATGCAGTCGGCGGCCTCTTCGGAGTCGGCGTCGGGCGGAGCGACGCCGACGCCCACGACCTTGCCGTCGGGGCGCACGTAGCCCGTCACGCGGAAACTGCCCGTGTTGCGCCCGCGGCAGCGCGCGAGCTTGCCGGCGTCGAGCTCGAGCGCCCTGCGCACACGCTTCTCCTCCCACTCGACGGGCGCGCGCCCGGCGTCGATGTCGAAGGCGCGGTTCGCGAGGCCCTCTCCGCCGACCGGTCTCGGCCAGGAGTAGGCGCGGGCCACGCTGGCGATGCACTTCTCGACGCCGCGGTCACCGAGCGTCGAGGCGCGCAGGTACACCCAGCGCGCTTCGCCCTCGCGGTCGATCCTGAGCGAGAGCTCGAAGTGCCCGCCGAGCTCCTTGATGCGCTTCGCGCCCTCGTTCACGCACTCGAGCACCTGAGGCTGGATGCCCGCGAAGGCTCGCTCGACGGCCTCCTCGTTCATGCCGCCGATCTCGCTCTCCATCGAGCCCGGACCGGGATCGGCCGGGCGCTCCGGAGGAGGTGGAGGCGGCGGCGGAGGCGGCGGGCTCGAGCAACCCTCTGCCGAAGCACAGATCAGGGCTGCGAGGAGCGAGCGCCGCTTCATCCTTCGCTCAACCCGCGATGCCGAAGGCTTCGCTCGCGTCGCGGCGCTGCTTGTCGTCGCCGACGAAGATGCGCGCCATCTTCGCGAAGCGCTTCCACACGCTCTCCTGCACGTAGGGGATGCCGTACTTCTCGCAGAGCGCCTTCACCTCGGGCTGGACGCGCTGGTAGGCGAGCATCGGGATGTCCGGGAAGAGGTGGTGCTCGATCTGGTAGTTGAGGAACAGCTGGAGGAAGTCGCCGAGGTCGCCCCCGGTCGCGTAGTTCGTCGAGCCCACGACCTGGCGCACGAAGTGCTCGGCCTTCGACGCGGGGCGACCCTCGAAGCGGTGCAGATCGTCGCCTGCGTGGTTCGGCCCGACCACGAGGAAGGTGTGCAGGTTCGTGAGCACGTCGGCGGCGATCGAGTTGATGGCGACCGAGCCGACCGCGAGCGGACCGAGCGGCGCGAAGGCGAGCGGGAGCGCGCCGAACTGGAGCAGCGCGTAGGGGAGCCAGCACCTTCGCCAGAGCGTGCTGCGCAGCTCCTCCTTCGTGGGGGGCGTGCCTCCCTTGCCGAGCCAGGCCGCCGTCGTGCCCTCGGCGTAGTAGCTCGCGCGCCAGGTCGCCGCGAGCACGGCGAGCAGCGCCCAGCGCGCGGGGCGAGGCAGCGCGTGCACCCACTCGGTGTTGCGCTCGATGAGATCGGGGTCGTCTTCCTCGCCGGTGTGGGAGTGGTGGAGCACGTTGTGCTCGTGGATCCACGCCTCGGGGATCATCCAGTCGGGCCAGTCGACGAAACGGCGCCATCCACGCGCGAAGACGCGGCTCGTGTGCTTCGGCTTCACGCCGGGCACGCGGTCGTAGCCCCGATGCCCGATGTGGTGCATGAGCATCCAGCGCGTGCTGCGCCCGATCGACAAACCCAAGATCGCGACGGGGTTCGGGCCCATCCACGCCGTGGCGAGGCCGAGCGCGGTCGCCTTCTTGCCCCAGCCCTCCATCTTCTCGAGGTGCGCGAGGTCGTCCGGGCCGAGCGACTCGAGGATGCGCTTGCGCAGCGACTGGATCTCTCGATGGAAGGCCTCGGCGTCGATCCGGGGGCGCTCGGGGTTCGCTGCGGTGCTGGGCTCCACGTGCATCGGGGCGCTTCCGTTACTTCACGGGCCCTCCGCTGTGAACTGAACTCGGCGCGCCCCCCACCGAGAGCGTCGAAGCACCAAGGGTCGCGCTCGGCTGGCGGCGCCGGGCTATCCTTGGCCGGTCGATGAGCTCGCCGCCCGAGGACGCGCTGGCCGCCTGGCTCGAGACCGTCTCGGCGGGCGCCCTCGACCACACGGTGCGGCCATCGACGATGGCGCTCCTGCCGACGGTGGCCGCCGCGAACCACGCTACGGGGCCCACGCGCGCCGGAGGCGGCTTGGACGCCTGGGTCGGCTCGCTGCCGAGGATCGGCCTCGAGCCTGCGGGCGCGAGCGGATCGGCGAGCTGCGACCTCGAGCTCGGCGAGCTGCTCGGCGAGGGTGGCATGGGGCTCGTGTACGAGGCGCGGCAAGCCTCGCTCGATCGCAAGGTCGCCGTGAAGCTCGTGCGTGACGACCGGCCCGACGCGAGCGGATCGCTGCTGCGCGAGGCGCGCCTCAGCGGCGCGCTGGAGCACCCTGGCATCGTGCCCGTGCACGCGCTCGGCGCGACCGACGACGGCCGTCCGGTCCTCGTCATGAAGCGCGTCGAGGGCACGAGCTGGCAGGACCTGCTCGACCAGCCCGAGCACCCCGCGTGGGCGGAGCTCGCCACCTTCCCAGCCGAGCGCCTGCTCGCGCACCTCGAGATCCTCTCGCACGTCGCGAGCACGCTCGCCTTCGCGCACGCACGCGGCATCATCCACCGCGACGTGAAGCCCGCCAACGTGCTCGTCGGCCGCTTCGGCGAGGTGTACCTCGTCGACTGGGGCATCGCGCTCGATCTGTCGCGCCGCGACGACGAGCCCGTCGTTCCGGTGGGTACCCCCATGTTCCTCGCGCCCGAGATGCTGCTCGGCGATCCACGCGACGTCGACGAGCGCACCGACGTCTACCTGCTGGGCGCGACGCTGCACGCGGTGCTCGCGCGCTCTCCTCGTCACGGCGGCACCACGATGCGCGAGGTCCTCCAGCGCGCCGAGCGCTCCGAGCCCGTGGTCTACGGGCCCGAGATCCCTGCCGAGCTCGCCGCGCTCGCGAACCTCGCCACCTCGCGCGATCCCTCGGCGCGTCCGGCCTCGGCGCTCGCCTTCCGCGAGCGCCTCCACGAGTACTTCGAGCACCGCGGCTCGATCGAGCTCACCGCCCGCGGAGAGCAGATCCTCGCGCGCGCGCGGCTCTCGGCTGCGGCGAGCGCCTCGAGCGGGCCCGAGGCGAGCGCCGAACGCCGGCTCCAGCTCGCCGAAGCGCGCTTCGCCTTCGAGCAAGCGCTCGCTCAATGGCGCGGCAACGAGCCCGCGCGAAGCGGCCTGCGCGAGGTGCTCGAGCACGCCGTGGAGCTCGAGCTCGCAGAGGGCGCCCTGGGCGCTGCGCGCGCGCTGCTCGCCTCGAGCCCCGTCGAGCGCGACGAGCTCGCGGCGCGCATCGGAGCCAGGGAGCGCGAGCTTTCGCGACTCCGCGAGGAGGACGAGCGCCTGCGCAGGGCCGCTCGGCGCCACAACCCGCGCCGAGAGGCCGGCACACGCACGCTGCTCCTCCTGGTGCTCACGCTCGGCGCCGCAGGCTTGAGCTTCGTGATGCGCGAGGCACGCATGGGCGACGACCCCTACACCTCGGCGCGCTCTCCGGTGTTCCCGCTCGCGGTCTGCGTCGCCTTCGCGCCGTTCTTGTGGCTCGGTCGGCGCGCGATCCGCGAGAGCGCCTTCAACCGGAACCTCGTCGGCTCGATCGGCCTCACGCTCCTGCTCGCGGCCGGGCTCCGGCTCGTCGGCTTCGTCGCGCGCACCCCGATCGCCCACGTGATGGCCTTCGAGCTGCTGCTCTTCTCCGCGCTGATGGGCTTCCTCGGCTTGTTCGTGGCGCGCGTGTTCTTCTGGGCCTTCGCGGTGAGCGTGCTCGCGGCGGCGGCCGCGGTGCTCCTGCCCGACCAGCTCGAGGCCTTCTACGTGCTGAGCCCGCTCTCGCTCGCCGTGGCATCGCACTACGCCGGCCGGCGCGCCCCGAGCCGCGCGCTCGAAGAGCATCGCCCGAACAACGACGACTCGGGCCGAGCGCCTCAGAGCTTCGGCAGCTCGTAGTCGATGAGGAGCGGCGCGTGATCGCTGAAGCGCGCATCCTTGTAGATCGAGACGCGCTGCGCGGCGCCGCGCAGCGAGGGGCTCGCGACCTGGTAGTCGATGCGCCAACCGACGTCGTTCGCCCAGGCCTGCCCTCGGTTCGACCACCAGGTGTACTGTCGCGGCTCCTGGTTCACCTCGCGGAAGGCGTCGACCCAGCCCAGCTCGCCGTAGACGCGATCCAGCCAGGCCCGCTCCTCGGGCAAGAAGCCGGAGTTCTTCTGGTTCGACCTCCAGTTCTCGAGGTCGATGTTCTTGTGCGCGATGTTCCAGTCGCCGGAGAGCACGACGTGGCGCTTCTTCTTCGCGAGCTTCTTCATGTGAGGCAAGAACGCGTCGAGGAAGCGGTACTTCGAGGCCTGGCGGTGCTCGCCCGAGGAGCCCGAGGGCAGGTAGAGCGAGACGACCGAGAGCTCGCCGAAGCGAGCCTCGAGGTAGCGGCCCTCTTGGTCGAACTCCGCGACGCCGAAGCCCCGCTGCACCTCGTCGGGTGCGCGCTTCGCGTAGATCGCGACGCCGGCGTAGCCCTTCTTCTCGGCGGGGAAGAGCAGGCGCGTGTAACCACGGAGCTGGTACTCCGCGCCCTCGAGTTGCTCCTCGGTGGCCCTGATCTCCTGCAGGCAGACGACGTCGGCCTTCTGCTTCGCGAGGTAGGCGAAGACGCCCTTCTGCGCCGCGGAGCGGAGGCCGTTCACGTTGAGCGTGAGGATGCGCATGACGCGCCGAGCACTACACCGCCCAGGGCATGGGCGCGATCGGATCGAAGCGCGACTTGATGACGACGTTCCTCCCCGCGTCGATCGACTCGTGCGTCGCGAGCGTGAGCTCGGTGATGTGCAGACAGAAGCGCGCCGAGAGCCGGCTCGGCCGGCGATCACGCACCGCGTTCACCAGCTCGACCGGCCCGAGGCAGTAGTCGACTTTCTTCAGCGGTTTGGCGGGCTTCGGAAGGTAAGGGTCGCGCACCGGCTTCGCCCGCAGCGCGACGGGCGGCAGCACCGAGCGCCCGGCGATCTGGATGCGCTTCTTGAGGTGCACGGGCTGGGCGGGCTTCCAGCAGTCCTCGACGCTCAGCACGCCGTCTTCGCCGAAGATGCGGATCGAGTGGTCTTCGGGCGCGACGATCGAGTTCGTCATGCGCGCGATCATGCCGGAGGCGAAGCGGATGCACGCGACCGAGAAGTCGGGTGCGTCGATCGCGAGCGGCTCGTCGAGCTTCTTGTCGCGCACGGCGACGGCGGAGAAACCCGCCACGCTCTCGGCCGGCCCGAAGAAGGCCGCGAGCCAGGTCAGGCAGTAGCCCGCGTGCTCCACGGTGCAGCCCGTCTGGAACTCGTCGATGTAGGGCCACGGCGCGCCGGAGCGGCTGATCCACTTCTTGTAGGCCATGCGGTGCACGAGCCCGTCGTCCATCTCGGCGTAGGCGAGCAGCGGCTGCCCGATGGCGTTCTCGCGCAGCGCCTTCCACATCGTCTGCGCGGTGTCGCCGAGCAGGCGCGACGGCGCGCCCGAGAGGTAGAGTCCTCGCTCCTCGGCCAGCTCGACCAGCGCCTCGGCCTCCTCGAGCTTCGAGGCGAGCGGCTTCTCCGAGTAGACGTGTTTGCCCGCGAGCAGGCAGGCACGCGAGACCTCGTAGTGGCTCGTGGGGTTCGTGAGGTTGAGCACGAGCTCGACCGAGCGGTCGTCGAGCAGCTCCTCGAAGGACGCGTAGATGCGCGAGCCCCAGGTCTCCGAGAACCGCCGCGCGCGCTCCGGGTTCCGGTCCATCACACCGACGAGCTCGAGCTCGGGGTGGAGCGGGAGCGTGAGCATGTAGAGATCGGCGACGAAGCCGCAGCCGACGATGGCGATGCGCATGGTGGAGTCCTCGTGCGGTGCGAGCGGCGGGCGCCTCAGAAGCTCCCGCGCATGCCGAGGGCCGCGCCGCCGCCGGGCAGGGTCACGGCGCCGACCTGCACCGGCGACTCGGCGCCCGCGTCGATCACGAGCAGCGTCACGCCGAGGCCCACGCCAGCCACGGCGAGCACGCCGGTGGCGATGTTCACCGCGCCGAGCCCCCAGGGTTTGCCGTCGGGCTGCGGGCACTCTCCCCCGGGACATTTGGCCAAGATCATCCCGCCCGTCACTCCGAAGCCGATCGCGCTCGCGGCGCCGACCGCGATGCTCGTCCAGGCCCAGGGCGCGAGGTTCGTCGCGCCGGGCGGCTCGCCCGGGCCGGGCTCCGAGCCCTGAGCGCCCCCGGACACCTCTCCTCCAGCGACGGCGCCGAGCATGTCGAGGATCTGCGTCTCGCCCTCGGCGAGCTCGACGCTCCTGCGCTCGGTGCGCGCACCCGCGGTGACGACGACCTCGTGCGTGCCAGGGTCGACGGGCACCTTCTCGCCGAGCGCCACCGGCTCGCCGTCGAGTGTCACCGAGGCCCCGGCGACCGAAGCACCCACGCGCACCATCACCTTGGGCATCTTCTTCTCGAGATCGCCGGCGCGACCGAGCGCGTAGAGGCGGTTCTTCTGTTGATCGCCCGCGGTGTCGGCCGCCTTCTTCCAGTGCGCGAGCGCGGTGCGCAGCCGCCCCCGCTTCTCCTCGCAGTTCGCGAGGTTCAGCAGCGAGCCGAGCGCACCCTCGAGCTCGTAGCTGCGCTCGAAGCGCTGGCAGGCCTCTTCGGTCTTGCCCTCGTCCATGAGCTTGCGGCCCTCGACGAACAGCCGCTCACCCTCGGTGGGCTGCTGGGCCGAGGCGGGCATCGCAGCCGAGAGGCCGAGCCCGAGCGTGGCGATGAAGAGGGCGCGCGCAGCGACGGAAGGAAGGAGCACGCGCGGAGGATAGTGGGGTCGGCCTCGCCGGCCAAGCGCGCCACCAGCGAGGCCTCGGAACCACGCTCGCGCGTGGTTTCCCCGTCGGGGAGGATCGAGCGCATACTGCTCGCTCCACCAACGAGGGTCGACGATGGCAAGCGACGCCGTGCCCAGCAGCTCGAAGCGCCCAGGCCCCCACGCGGAGCCGAAGGGCATGCAGCTCTACACGAAGATCCTGATCGGCATGGCGATCGGCGTCGTGCTCGGCTTCCTGCTCGGCCCCAACTCCAGCTTCTTGCCTCGCGACGGTGTGCTGCTCGGAAGCAAGGTCGCCGTGGTGCAGGCCGTGGAGAGCGAGGCCGCGGTCGCCGAGGCGAAGGGCGTCACGCGGGCGCGGCTGCTCGCCCGCGAGGGTGAGTGGCTCCACATCGGCTGGGCGCTCGGCGAGAAGGACGTCGTCCGCCTGGGCGCCGAGGGCATCGCGGCCGAGAAGGGCGCCGAGCACACGGGCTGGGTGAAGGAGAGCGCCGCGGGCGCGCGCAGCTACGCGACGCTCGGCCAGCGCTTCGTCGACTGGACGGAGTGGATCGGGCGGCTCTTCCTCGCGATGATCAAGATGGTCGTCGTCCCCCTCGTGTTCTTCTCGCTGATCCTCGGCATCGCCTCGCTGGGGGACTTCCGCAAGCTCGGCAGGATGGGAGGCGGCACGCTCGGCTACTTCACCGCCACCACGGTCGTGGCGCTGGGCATCGGCGTGCTGCTGACGAACCTGCTCCAGCCCGGCAAGCTGATGAGCGAGGCCGACCGCGCGATGCTGCTCGGCTCCTACGACGCCGAGAGCGTCGTGAAGAGCGCGGCGAACGCGCCTTCGATGCTCGATCAGCTCGTGGGCATCGTGCCCGAGAACCCCTTCGCCGCCCTCGCGAAGGCCGAGATGCTCCAGATCATCTTCTTCGCCACGATGGTCGGCGTCGCGCTCACCCTGCTCGAGCGGGAGAAGTCCCGGCTCGCGATCGACCTCTGCGCGGCCATGAACGACACGATGGTCGTGCTCGTGCACGTCGCCATGAAGCTCGCCCCCATCGGCGTCGCGGCCCTGCTCTTCAAGGTCGTGGGCACCACCGGCCTCGGCGTGCTCGTGGCGCTCGGCGCCTACGGCGGCGTCGTGCTGCTCGGCCTCTTCCTGCACATCGCGCTCGTCTATGCGCCGGTCGTGCGACTCGGCGCGAAGCTGCCCTTCTTCGGCTTCCTCGGCGCGATCCGCGCCGCGCTCGTGCTCGCCTTCTCGACCTCGTCTTCGTCGGCCACCTTGCCGGTGACGATGCGCGCCGTCGAAGACAACCTCGACGTCACCAACGAGGTCGCGAGCTTCGTGCTCCCGATCGGCGCCACCGTGAACATGGACGGCACCGCGCTCTACCAGGGCGTCGCGGCGATCTTCATCGCGCAGATCTACGGCATCGAGCTCACGGTCGCCGACCAGCTCACGATCGTCGTCTCGGCCACGATGGCCTCGGTCGGCGCCGCGGGTGTGCCGGGCGCGGGCATGCTCACGCTCGCCATGGTGCTCGCGGCCGTCGGCGTGCCCGTCCAGGGCGTCGCGCTGGTGATCGGCGTCGATCGCGTGCTCGACATGTTCCGCACGACGACGAACGTCATCGGCGACGCCACCGCGGCGGTGCTCGTCGCGCGCCTCTCGGGAGGCGACCTCAAGATCGTGAGCCC
>ERZ761602.2970-NODE-2970-length-25146-cov-3.774421_pt1 | contig 25146 bp, 15 predicted proteins | sample MGYA00512165_ERZ761602 | MGnify/ENA primary metagenome ERZ761602 (study PRJEB28899, sample SAMN02445085) | bioreactor sludge metagenome | biome: EBPR sludge; isolation source: Thorneside wastewater treatment plant | place: Australia: Brisbane, Thorneside...
GCGTGAGCAACGCATCCGTCGGCGGCGGCAGACCGTCGCCGCCGCCCATGACGAGGTAATGGTCGCTGCGGAAGAAGGCGTCAAAGCCGAGCGACTCAGTGGCCTTGGCAACCGCAAGCAACTCTTCATCGACGACCGGTTCATCGCGAAGAGCGACCGCATCGAACTTCGACTCAATCAAGCGCAGAAGATGGGGCGAATCGTCGATGAGAGCGGCAAGTACATCTACCAGCATGTCAGCCGTGTGTTTGAAGATCAGGGCAAGATACGGCTCTATCTTGGTGCTGACCATTTGGATGTGATGGAGAGCGACGATGGCATGCACTTCAAGCAAATCGGCAGCATTCCGAACGGAATATTGCCGACTATTTTTCTGGACCCGCACGAAAGCGATCCCGCGAAGCGTTACAAGCTGTTTCGCGTTCAGCATGGAGAACCGTTCAACCGAGAGACAGATGGCGTCTTTGCGCATTACTCCGCGGATGGATTGAACTTTACGGAAGCAGGGCGCGTGTTGCCGTATTACACGGACAATCCGCAAGTTGTTTGGTGGGATGCGCGTATCAACAAGTACGTGATCTACACGCGCGCGCTCGCGCTGAACAATGAGAACCAGCGGCGAATCGCGCGTATTGAAACCGACGATCTATTGAAGCCATGGCCGTATACCGCATCGCCGGACGACAAGATGTTTTTTACGATCGCAAACACCACCGTCGTATTGCAGGCTGATTCCGAAGACGATCCCTTCTCGGACATTTACTACAACGCCGCCACAATCTATTCGGAGGCGCAGGACGCGTACTTTATGTTTACCGCGCTGTTCCGGCACTTTTCGCCGCAACGCCAGCCGTTCATTCGTCCAAAAGCGCCGGGACAGTGGGAAGACTTTGGACTGTTGGAAGTGCAGCTCGCCGTGAGCCGCGATGGTATCAACTGGCAGCGGCCCAGCAGAGAACCTTACTTTCCGACAGGGCTTGCCGATGAATGGGACCGCTGGTACGCGGTGATGAGCCCGGGCTATGTGAAGCGCGGCAATTACCTCTATCAATATTACGTGTCCAGCGGGCGCACGCACGACTCCGTTGTGCTGCGTCCCGAGTACGATTCCGTAACCGATCTCGGTGGCATTGGGATGGTCAAACAACGCGTCGATGGATTTATTTCTGCCGATGCGGATCATAAAGGCGGCTGGATCGAAACCCCGTTGATGACTTTCTCGGGCAAGCGCCTGCGTTTGAATATCGACACGGGATCCATGGGTACGGGGTATGTGGAGTTACGCGACGCCGACGGCAAAACGATTCCGGGTTTTACACTCGCGGATTGCGAAGAAGTAGGCGGCAACTTTATCGATCAAGCTGTTTACTGGAAAGGTAGTCCCGATGTATCCGCGCTCGCGGGAAAACCGATTCGGATTTACTTCAAGTTGACCCGCGCAAAACTCTTTTCGTTTGTATTCGCTGAATCGTAGTCCTCCAAAAGAGGTGGCCACCGCCGGGGTGGACGGCGGTGGCATGGGTGGGTTTAGGTGCGGGTTGTGCGGGTTATCGTTTGCGGCTTGCGCCGCAATGGTGAGCTTGTCTATGCCGGGACTATTACCCAGGCTGTGGTGTATACGACGAATCCGAGAATCATGCAGTGCGGTACCATTACGCGGTAGCCGACTTTAAGTCCGCAGAATTTCGTCAGGTACCACTTCGCTATGACCGACTTGGTCTTGAATCCTCCGAGCATGGGTCTGGGCTCCTTCCTTTTCACTCTCAATCCCCGAGAGTCCTTGGTTCTCTCAGCCCGCCGGTTTCTTCGTTCACCGCTTCTACCGGCGCGGTACCTCCTATAGAGCAACGGCCGTGCCAAATTATTGACAGACATTTAAGTTGTTGTTGATAAAGGGATTAGGTAAGGATTCGCATTTCGGTGAAAGGTGGACAAATTTGGACATGCGTACAATTCTGTCAATAAATTATGGGTTCAGCGGACAATTCTGAACGAAGCTGACCCTATGTATTTTGGGTGGGAAAGGGAGGGAGAAAGGTTACAAGACGAGGGGTAGACAGTTGACGAAAATACATGCAAGTTATTGTTGGATAACGGTTTGCGATTCCGGCCGACGTTCGTCAGCCTAGTGCGTGACGAGTGTGCCCATGCCCTGGTCGGTGAAGATTTCCAGTAACAGAGAGTGGGGAACGCGGCCGTCGATGATGTGGGTTTTAGAGACGCCATAGTCGAGCGCTTTGAGGCAGGCTTCGACTTTGGGGATCATGCCGCCTGCGATCACGCCCTGTTCGATGAGGTTTTCAATCTCGCGATAATCCAATTGATGGATGAGTGACGCGGGGTCTTTAGGATCGCGGAGGATTCCGGGCGTGTCGGTTAGGAAGACGAGCTTTTCCGCCTGTATTGCCGCGGCGATTTCGCCGGCTGCGGAATCGGCGTTGACATTCCAGGTGTTGCCTTGCGGGTCCGTAGCGATCGGAGCAATTACCGGAATCAGACCGGCATCGCACAAAACGCTGATAATCTTGAAGTGAACGCTGGTGATTTCGCCGACGTAGCCGAGGTCCGTGCCGTCGTCGCCGACCAGTTTACGGGCGTGAAGGAGGTTGCCGTCTTTGCCGCATAGGCCGACCGGGTTGCCGCCGGCACGGCTGATGAGGGAGACGATCTCCTTGTTCAGCGAGCCTGCGAGCACCATTTCAACGACACGCACCGTTTCCTCGTCGGTGATGCGCAAGCCATTGTGAAACTTCGATTCGACGCCCAGGCGCTGCAAGGTGCGGTTAATCTCGGGGCCGCCGCCGTGCACGATAACGGGATTCATACCTACGTATTTCATCAACGTGATGTCTTCGGTCGTGGATTCCCGAAGGCGCGTGTTTTCCATCGCGGCGCCGCCGTATTTCACGACGACCGTTTTGCCCTCGAACTCGCGGATATAAGGAAGGGCCTCTACAAGCGTCGCCGCTTTCTGAATGAATTGTTCGTACTGGTCGATCATCGGCATTTCGCGGCAGCTCCCAATCCGGTATCAGGACCGGTAATCGGCGTTGATGGAGACGTAATCATGGCTTAAGTCGGAGGTCCAAAACACGGCCGAGCCGGGTCCGCTGCCCACGCATAGCCGAACGCGGAATTCCTTCTGTTTCATAACGGCGGCGGCATCCTCCTCGCGGTAGTGGGTCGCAGCGCCGTCTTTGACCAACTGAACGTCGTCCAACCAAAGGGCGATCACGCCCGGGTCAAAGTCGACTCCAGCGTAACCCGCGGCGCAGACGATACGACCCCAGTTGGGGTCTTGTCCGAAGAATGCGGTTTTAACCAGCATCGAATTCGCGATTGCGCGCGCGATGGTTTTTGCTCCGTCCTCGGAATCGGCGCCTTCGATCGCGATTTCGACAAATTTTGTTGCGCCTTCACCATCCTTCACGAGGAGTTTCGCGACATCGACACATAAGGCGCGCAAGGCTTCAGAGAAGGCAGCAAAATCCGCCGTGTCGCCTTCGATGCGCACCCCTGATGCGCCATTGGCCAAACACAGCACCGTGTCACTCGTGCTCATGTCATTGTCGACGGTGATGCAATTGATGGAAACGTTTATCGCCGAGCGCAGCGCTTTGTCGAGCGCAGGGGCGTCGATTTCCGCGTCAGTCGTGATGACGCAAATCATCGTTGCCATGTCCGGCGCGATCATGCCGGAACCTTTTGCAATAGCGCCGATGCGCACGGTGCCGTTAGAGAGCGCGATCTCCACGGCTATTTCCTTCGGCACGGTATCCGTCGTCATAATCGCGAGGGCGGCGTCGCCGCTGCCGGTTTCGGCGAGTGCGTTTACACTCGATTCCACGCCCTTTCTTATTCGGTCCATAGGCAGGGGAACGCCTATGACGCCCGTACTGCAAATGCAAATGTGTTTGGGATCAGCATGGAGCGCGTCAGCAAGCCAGGCAGCGGTGGTGCATACGTCCTCAAAGCCACGTTCGCCTGTGGCCGCGTTTGCGTTGCCGCTATTGATAAATACAGCCTGCGCCGTACCTGACATGCAGACAGCGGCGTTCCAGAGCACCGGAGGGGACTTCATAAGGTTTTTCGTGAACATGCCCGCAGCAGTCGCGGGTGCATCGCTTGCGATCAGCGCGCAATCCTTCTTGTCCCACACTTTTTTTATGTGCGCGGCTACGCCGGATGCGCGAAAGCCTTTTGGTGCGGTGATGCCGCCGTCGACGTACTTCATGGCGCAATGCCCGCCATAGATAATCCGGTGCGTTCGTCGAAACCGAACATGATGTTCATGCACTGCACGGCCATGCCGGCAGTGCCGCCCATCATGTTGTCGATAGCGCTGACCATTAGCAGATTGCCGGTCCGGTCGTCTTGCACCCAGCCGATATCGCAGAAGTTCGAACCGCGCACATGCTTTACTTCCGGCAATTGACCCTTGGGTAGGACGCGGACGAATGGCTCTTGCGCGTAGGACGTGAACGCTTTATCCGCGTCAACGGAACCGTTGGGGCGGAACGTGATCGTCGTGAGAATCCCGCGGGAAAGTGGGGCAACGTGCGGCGTGAACTGGACCATTGCCCGGTGGCCGATTTCCTGCTCGATTTCGGGTACGTGCTGGTGAATGCCCAATTTGTAGGCCTTCATATTCTCATTCATTTCGGGGAAGTGGTATGCCTCGCTCGGGGAACGTCCCGCGCCGGAAATCCCGGATATTGCGTCGATGACAATCGGGATGTCCGTCTTCACGTGATCCAGAATGGGGCGAAGCGGAAGAATTGCACTGATTGGATAACAGCCTGGTACACACACGAGCTGCGCGGACTTCAACTGCGCGCGATAGACCGGCGCGAGGCCGTAGACACTTTCCGCAAGCAGGTGCGGGGCACCATGTTTTTCCTTGTAGTACTTCTCGAATGTGCCGACATCCTTCAGTCGAAAATCGCCGCCAAGGTCGAGAACGCGGGCACCAGCCTCGCGGAGTGCAGCGACAATTTGGATTGACTGGCCGCTTGGCACGCCAATGACCACGGCATCGCACTTGGCGGCCAACGCGGCGGCGTCAAAGGCTTCAATTGTGATGTCGTGCACCTTGCGGAAGGCGGGCAGGACATCGCCAAGCGCCTTTCCCGCGGCACTGGTAGATGCCACCGCGGTCAGGGTGAATTCCGGGTGAATGGCGGCAAGCCGCATCATTTCCCGAGCGCCGTAGCCGGTGCCAACTATGCCAATTCGTATCACCATCGTCTCCAAAAATAAGCGCGGATTATAGAATTTACCGGAGGCATCGCGCAAGACGCGGCTGCACTTCCATTCGTGCAGCGGTTGGGTTTGTCACGCTGGCGCTTTGCCCTTTTCCCATTGCGAGAGCCATGCGCATGCGGGAGCGGGCAGGTCTTCATGCCCACCCTCGAAAAGCGTGAGGCGCGCGACGCCGGCAGACCGGCGAAAATAGATTGGACGCGGGTAGGTAGCATCGCAATCCTGCGGCGGAGGAAGGTTCGAGAGGTCTTGAAGGTTGGCCAGCTCAATATCGGTTACGACAGATTTGCCATGGGCCTGTGCGACTGGGTTAAACGCCCAAATACTGTGTTGCACTCCAATTCCTCGCGGTTGCCCATCGCGAATGCCGTGATTGATATCCAGGGGCACATCGCGCGCCGCAGCCAAGTGGAAACGCGGAGAGCGATATCTGATTTCGTCGTCGACGCGCGCGGAGGTACCGGGCGCGCCGCCGCAACATTTCTCGATATGGCGATAGACCTTCGCACCTTGCGCGACGCACTCCGCGTGAAACGCCGCAAGGTCGCTAACCGCGCACCAGGTAGAAACCGCGGCCCATAGATCCGGCGCTTCCGCCGCCATTACGAGGGCCATGTGCGCACCGCCAGAAACGCCGGCGGCGTATATGCGATTCGCGTCTACGATACGTTCTCGGCGTGCGAAGTCGACTGCGTCCCGTATGTCCTGCCTGGCCAGCCGGGATGCACAGGCTTCGGGTCGCTTATTGGGGCCTCGAAAGTGCGGGGCCATAAAATGCCAGCGTCGGGTGCGCGCCTCCTCCTGCCAGCGCCGAGAGTCGGTGTCGTATCCGTGGCGCCAGGGGTGTAGGTATACCAAGAGCGGACGAGGTTCACTTTCCGGGTGAGGAATGAAAAGGCAGGGCTGTTGCGTGCCATCACTTGTGCTCTTGACGCGCACCGTATATTTCGCGGCGTTCGGGTCGCGATCCGCCGGCGTGCGCAGTCCAAGGCGTTCTAGAATCCGTTTCACGTATAGACCCTCGTATTGCCGAAGTGTACATGCTGCGGTCAGAGGGTGGCGACATTGCGAGGTTGGGGCGCGTCCGGCTCGCGGGGATGCTCCCCTACCGATGGGGGAAACATTCGCGGGTGCACACGTGGAACGCGCTGCTTGTCCCGCGTTACCATAGGCGATTGTTTGCCCGAATCAATACCACGAGCAGGAGCACCCATGAGTACAGGCGAGTTGCGCGTCATAAACCCGTTCACCGAACAAGTTGAGCTATCCGTGCCGATGATTCCGCTTGCGGAAGTTGATGCAGTCGTCGATCGCGCGCGGGATGCATTCCTTCTGTGGCGCAGCGTTTCGATTGACGAGCGCATTGCGCTGTGCAAGCGCTTTGTGGTCGCGTTTCGGGAGATGGGGGACGAGATCGCGCTAAACACGTCGCGGCAGATGGGCAAGCCTGTCAAGCAGGCGCTGGGAGAAGTAAATCGCTTATGCGAACGCGCCGAATACATGATCGGCATTGCAAGAGATACGCTGGCGGATGAGCCGGTACCGGAGATAGCAGGATTTCGACGATACGTGCGCCATGAGCCGTTGGGTGTGGTATTTGATATTGCCGCATGGAATTATCCGCTGCTGATTGCGGTGAATGTAGTTGTGCCGGCGGTATTGGCAGGGAATGCTGTCATTCTCAAGCATTCGAGCCGAACCCCATTGTGCGGTCAGGCCTTCGAGGACGCGTTCAAGAAAGCGGGGGCGCCGGATAACCTCGTGCAGCACGTTGTCTGCGAGCATTCGGTTGCGGAGGCATTCGTCAAACACGCGGGCGTGGACTACGTGTCGTTCACCGGATCCACGCGTGGCGGGCACGACATGGTGCGCGCGGCATCTGGACGGTTTATCAATGTCGGGCTGGAACTCGGCGGAAAAGATCCCGCGTATGTGTGTGCCGACGCGGACTTCAAGAGCGCCGTCGAGAACTGTGTGGACGGTGCGTTCTACAACGCGGGTCAGTCCTGCTGCGCTATTGAGCGTATCTACGTTGAGAAATCCATCTACAAAGATTTCGTCGAGGCGTACGTCGAGGAGACGAAGAAGTACATCGTGCCAGGGGATCCCAAGGACCCTGCGACGTCCATGGGGCCGATGGCGATGCGGCCTGTGGCGGCGTTTCTCGCGCGGCAGGTTGACGATGCGATACGCGCAGGCGGGGAGCTGGTCGTTTCGGGCAGAGACTTTTCGATGCCCGAGCACGGCTGGTTTGCTTCGCCGGCGGTGGTCGCGGATGCGCCGCAGACTTGCACGCTGATGCAGGAAGAAAGTTTCGGGCCGGTGATTGGAATCGCTCCGGTTGACAGCGACCAGCAGGCGATTCGATACATGAATGATAGTGCCTACGGTCTTACCGCTTCGATTTGGACAAAAGACATCGACCGCGCCGTGCGTGTTGGTGAGCAAGTAGAGACCGGTACGTTTTTTTTGAATCGCTGTGACTACTGCGATCCTGGACTGCCTTGGACCGGGCTGAAAGACACGGGACGTGGCGCGAGCTTATCTAAGTATGGTTTCTACCAACTAACACGTTTGAAGAGCATGCATTTGCGAGTGCCATAGGCGCGTCAGTTGCCGCTGTACTAACTAATCCAGCAGGACGGAATTTGTCAGGTCGTTTCCGAGCAGTTCAAACTGTTCGAATTTCCACACAACATTCTTTGACTTGGGTTCGACTTCGACGATCTGGGGCTGGCCCGGGCCCGCGTGACAGTTTCCAATCACGAAATTTCCGTTAGGCAGTACTTCAAGCGTGGTGATCCACGCGAGCGTAATGTCGGGCAGGTCGTTTTGGTGCAGTTCCCAAACGATACGTTTTTTCGGGGTAACTTCCAGAATGGAGTGCCCGTTCCCGGTACCGACAAGCGTGTTGCCGTTTTCAAGGCGAATGGCGGAAAACGATTGATTGCCGAATGCCTCCGGCCCGTGCCCCGGTTTGGGATCCTTACCGAACGTGGGAACGGCGAACTCCCAGACGACTTCAGCGCTCTTATTGTACTCGCGGATAACACCTTCACCTTCGTGTGCTACGAGGTAATTCCCGTTGGAGAGTTTTCGCGCGAGACGCGTATCGCGGTGGGGATCGGGTTGTGCTAGTTTGAACGGGATTTCGGCGACAACCTTGCCCGAGCGATCTACTTCTATGATGCGCGATGGGCCGGATTCCGCGATCATTACATTGCCATTGGGAAGCGGTTGTACCGCGTGAATCTCAATAGGCTTCTCGTACTTCTCCGCGGCGTTGTATTGCCAGACTTCGGATTTTGTTTTCGGATCGATCTCCACAACGACTTTCGCATCGCGGATAGCAAGGTAGTTTCCATTGGGCAACACGTGGAGGTCGTGCGTGCCGCCTTTCAAGGGCATTTCCCAAGTCACTTTCCCGTCCTGTGCTACGACCAGCAGTTTGTCATTGCCGACTGCGAGAACCCGATGCGCAGCGAAAGACTGAAAGCAGAAAAATACGGCGAAGCATGAGGCAACGCGCAGAAAAGAGAACATGGAAAACCTCCCGAGGTGTAGTACCGGTTGGGCTTCCCGGCAGCTGGTACCGTATCGCCGCGCCGGACCCGTGTCAACTCCATGCGAAATCCGGGCATTGTCTTTTGGGGAAATCCGAAGCATACTCTTGGATCACAGTGTCGAGCTTCTGGTGTATATCCACGGAACCAAGCCCGGGCTGGCGCAACCTAGGAATAGCCGGACTTGGGTGTATAGTAGGGCGAATTGGGGCGGCTGCTTGGAATCCAATGGGGCGTATTGACGATGGCAGGATTGGGCGAAAATCAACCTTTTAGTCTGCGCGACGAAGAGACGATTTGCTTCATACCCGACGACCTCCGCCGGATTGTGGTGCATGCCCTGAACGGGGGGGAGTCCGCGAACGGCGTCGCGGCGATGCGCGAACTCTATGAACGGGCCGACTTTGAAGATCCCTATCTGGTAGCGTCATCAGTCTACGATTTTTTGTGGAAGCGCGTGCCGATTGAAAAGCGGCGGATGCTGTACCCGGTCGTGGGCGACTTCTTCTTGACTGCGCTTGAGAGAAGTCTTGGGCAGATTGGCCCAAACAATATGAGCAGCCGGTTTCGAGAACTTATGGAGTGTTATGCAGGCGCGGGTGACATTTGCCGGAAGTTGGAAGGCCCGCTTTACTGCGTCGATCTCTTCTTGCTGAAGTGCACCCAGCTTGCCCTTGGCACCCAGGACACTGCCGATAATGAGGCTGAGCCGGGCGTCACTCGCGCGACGTTTCTGGATGACGAGAAACTTACCGTCGAGCAACAGATAGCTGAAAGTCTTCAACTTGCCAAAGACGCGTTGCTTGACACGCACGACGCGCTTTCAAAACTGAATCGGCAGGAAAACGGGTTGAATCCCCGATATCTCGCGTTTATGAAGGCGACACTCGATCGATTGACGCTTTCCTGGCAAAGCTGGCAGGAGATTCACGATCCGAGAGCGCTGCGCGACAGCACGCCGGAGAAATACTTCAAGAAAGGCCTCGGCCACGCTGAAAAAGTGAATTCGTTGGTGCTTGCTGCGTTATTGCTGGAACAGGCAGGAGAAGAATATCAGGACAAAATGTGCCGGGAATTTCTCCATCACCGGTTCAGTAATAGACCGGTGGACCATCCCCTGCGCGGCTGTACGTTCGACGCGGGCGAAATTTATCGTGACCAGGGAATCATCGAACGTAACCATGGCGCGTATGTGCTTGGCGAGCGTCGATTCACGCGTGCGATCTCGTTGTTCAGCCAGCTACATGACCGGACTTCGGTGGCGCAAACGCTTATCGAGCGCGCGCGTCTTTATATGGCGCGCAAGACGGATGCTTGGAAAGCGCATGCGGATCTACATGCCTCCGCGCAGAACATTGCGGCGGTGCAACAACGCTTGGCCGGCGGCAGGACACTGCCCGCGCTCACCAGCGAACAGGTGTGGCGTTTTTACGAATCCAAAGGCCTGACGCAGGAGGCGGCGATCTATCGCGCGCAGGAAATGGCCGTAGAAACGTAGCGTTGGGCGATTTGCCGGAACTCCCTGAAGCATTCACCCCGGCTCATCCGATTTGGGGTGAGATTCCTTCCGCTGATCGGTAGGATGACACCCAATTCATTCGGAGGAAACACCGTGAGACGTTGGTTATTTGGGCTGTGCGCGGCGTGCTTGTTTATCACGAGCGTAGAGGCCGCATCCAAGAGTTTCGATGTGGTTGTGATTGGCGCGACGCCGGGCGGAATCGCTTCCGCGGTTGCGGCAGCGCGGCTGGGCCATAGCGTAGCACTTGTAGAATATAGGGCGCACGTTGGCGGTCTTACAGCCAGCGGGCTGGGGAAATCAGACATCACCAAGGCAGACGCCATCGGCGGACTGTGGGACGAATTCGTTGCGCGAGTACTTGCGGACTACGTGAAGACTTATGGCGCAGAATCGGATCAGGTGGTGAAGTGCAAGAAGGGATATTTCTACGAACCCTCCGTCGCAGAAAAGATTTTCAATGAAATGATCGCCGGAGAGAAAGGCATTGAGCTTCTCTTGCGGCACAGACTCGACGAAGTGGTGCGGCACGACAAGACCTTGACTGCTGTGCGGGTGACCAATCGAGATAGCGGCGATGTGCGCGAACTTCGGGGCACAGTGTTCATAGACGGAACGTATGAGGGCGATCTTTCAGCGTATGCGGGCGCGGCCTATCGGGTAGGGCGAGAGTCACGCGACGAATTCGACGAGCCGCATGCGGGTGTCATTTACATGGACCATGTGACGCGCGCACTGTTACCCGGCACCACGGGAGAAGGCGACGACCGGTTGGTCGCGTATACCTATCGGCTGTGCCTGACGAGCGATCCCGCAAAACGAATTCTTGCGGAGAAACCGAAAGACTACGACCGCACGCGGTATTTGAATTACCTGCTCGATTTGAAATTGAAACGGCTCGATTCCGCCGTGAAAGCATTGTCAATAGCAGAGATCCCGAACCAGAAGTACGATGCGAACATGAAACCCTGGCCTTTGGGTTTTCCGTTTGCGGAAGAGAACGAGGGATACGCGGAGGCATCGTGGGAGGTGCGCGAGCAGATCGAGGAGAAGCTTCGCAATCTGACGATCGGACTGGTGTACTTTCTGCAGAACGACGAAGAAGTGCCTGCCGCTGACCGGGAGTTGGCGCGCACGTACGGCTTCCCATCCGACGAGTTTAAAGATAACGGTAATTTCCCATGGGCGCTCTATGTGCGAGAAGCGCGACGTGTTGTGGGTGAATACACGTTGAGTGAGCGTGACCTGACGCTAGCGGCAGAATCGGGGAGAGCACCTGTTCACACCGATGCGATTAGCGCGGGGGAGTTTCCGATCGATTCGTTTCCGACGCGAAAGTATGAACCGGGCCACGAGTCGGCGTTGGAAGGGTATATTCTCATGCTCGATCGATATACGCAGCCGTACCAGATACCGTATCGCGTAATGATACCCAAGGATGTTGACGGGCTCATTGTGCCTGTGCCGTGCAGTGCGACGCATATCGCGTTCTCCTCCGTTCGTCTGGAGCCGACATGGATGAGCCTTGGGCAAGCGGCGGGCGTCGCCGCGCACCTTGCAATCAAGGGCAACGCGCGGCCTCGCGATGTGGATGTCGCGAAATTGCAGCACATGCTGGTCGATCAGAAGCAGGTATTAACGTTTTACGCGGACGTTCCGAAGGGCCATGCTGCGTTCAAGGCATTTCAGTTTCTTGGCACAAAAGGACTTTTCGATACATATGAAGCGCGGCCTGATGAACCACTAACCGGCAGGGATGCAATCGATTGGATTGCGAAACTGTTTCCCGATGCGCCGGTTGATCCAGTGGCATTGCCGGAGTTCCTCGATGCGCCCTTGTCGCGCGGCGCATGGTCGCAGCTTGTTGCCACCGTCGGGCAGGTTGACCGGGGTGATGTCAATGAAATCCTCACGCGCGGGGGTGCTGCCGTGGATTTGTACGCCCTTTGTACAATCGAGCGATGACGCACGGCGCAAAGGTCTCTTCGATGGCGCACCCTTCAGTGCATCCCGCGTTTTCTGCGACCACCAGAAAATGGATGTGGGTTGTGCTGTGCGTGGTTTTGCTAATTGGTGCTGCTGGCGCGTGGCGCACGCTAGCGAAGCCCAGCACCTACCTCCTCCTGCCTGAAGGCGGTGCGGAGTGGATCCGTCACGATGATTCGTTGTGGCTTGGAGTTGGACGTCAGGACGAGCACTCGGTGTGGTTTCGTTCCACGGTCACGGTTACCGGAACACCGCAAGCTGCTGCTTTATATGTTCGCGGTTTTCGGCGGGTCGAGGTTTATATCGATTCCAAGCCCGTATTCACCGGGCCCTCCGATTTCGATCAGTGGAAACAAACGCATCGCGTGGAGCTTTCGCCATACCTGACCCCTGGTGCGCGCACACTCGCAATCAAGACCACGAACTACTATGCACCGCCTTGCGTGATTGCATATTGCGATGATCTCGATATCCGCACGAGTGCGGAATGGGAGTCATCCGTTGACGGACAGACTTGGACTGCTGCACGACCTGCGGCCTATCCGGAGCCGCCCGAGGTCGCGATTGAATTGCCGCCCGCGCCCTCTGTGTTTTTTTCACGGTTCCCTTTCTTTATTTTGGTATTCGCGGCAGCGATAGCTATGTATTTCCTGTTGCGATCGCCGACCTATGCGGAGGTTTTTACTCCTGCGGGCGCTTGCGCGGGAGTGTTTGTCGCAATCGCCATCCTATTCATCAACAATCTGTTTCATCTCCCCGGCGATATCGGATTCGATATTCGCGGACACTACGAGTACATCGAATACATCGCGAAGAATTGGCGCGTCCCTCTACCTAAAGAGGGGTGGACCATGTTTCAAGCGCCGTTGTTTTACATGTTGTCCGCGCCGATATTCGCCGTAATGAGTCCGGTCGGGTTTGAACAGACTATGGACGCGTTGCGGCTGCTTCCGATGATCTGCGGGGTATCGATGGTGCTGATCACGTTTCGCGTGCTGCAAACGGTTTTTCCTGAACGGGCTGGAATGCAGATTGCGGGTACCGTGTTCGCAGGAATGCTACCTATGAACTTGTATATGTCGCAGTTTCCCGGCAACGAGACGTTGTGCGCGTGTTTGTCGGGCTTAGTGTTGTTGTTTGCGTTCGAAGCCATTGCAAAACCCGAGAAGGGACTAAAGCCCGCGCGTATTGGATTCGCCGGGGCGCTCTATGGGTTTGCGTTATTGGCAAAAGTCTCCGCGCTTGTGCTGGGTCCCACAATCGTACTCATGTACGCGTATGCGATGCTCAAGTCGCGGGATTCGCGGACAATATTTGTGCGGAAGGCCTTGACGACGTACGCGGTTTATTTTGGAATTGCACTGCTAGTTTGCGGTTGGTGGTTTTTGCGTAACTGGATGGAGCAGGGAAGGCCGTTTTTTGGCGGATGGGAACCGGAGCGCGGCATTCCGTGGTGGCAGGAGCCAGGGTATCGTACACCGCGCCAGTTTTTCGCCTTCGGAGAATCCTTGCAGTACCCGCTGTATTCGATGACGTGGAGCTTTTGGGACGGGTTTTATTCGACGTTTTGGATGGATGCTGCGCTATCGGGCACCGTCAGCATGGCTGATGCCCCGCCTTGGAATTTTCGCATGCTGCTGCCGGGCCTGTGGTGGGCGCTTTTGCCCACCGCGATGATTGTCTGCGGCGCACTGCGAGTCGCGTTGCGGCCTGCGGCGGCCTTGGGCAATGGCGCGATCTTCGCCGCATTGCTGGTTGGCTTGTTCGTCGCCGCCACGCTGCATCACTATCTCGACATCCCTTACTTGTCTTCGGTTAAGGCAACGTACACGCTTTCCGCGTTGCCCTGCTACGCGATTCTGCTTGCATACGGATACGAGGCGATGACGCGGAGCAACCTTGTTCGGCCTGTTGTGATTGGTCTGCTCGCGTGTTGGGCAGTATCGTCGTACACCGGTTTTTTCTGCGTATGACGGCATCGATGTGGTCGCCAAGTAGCTCCGTGTTTTTTCACCCGTGTTTGCGGTTGCTCTTACCTTTCGGCCTGAGTGCCTAACGTATACCAATCCAATTTTCTTGTGAGGTACATCGTACCTGCGATGACACAAAACAGACCTACTGAACCAATCAACAATGCGTAGTCCTGGTTCTTCAACAAGACATAGAGATAGGTGTACAAGACGGCGAGCGCTGTACCGACAACCGCGGACCGCTTGAGACTCCTCAGAATGGCAACGCAGTACGCACTTACCAACAGGATTACGGCCAGACTCGCCAGCGCGTATGCAGTGGCAAATCCCAAGTGTTCCGATAATGAAAGTTCGAGGAGGTAGAATGCGCACATGGCCGCGCCCACCAGCAAATACTGTAGCGGATGAATACGCCGTTTCCCCAGTACTTCGAAGAGCCACAGCACACCGAACGTGAGCGCGACGAAAAGCGCCGCGTACTTCACGCTCCGTTGCGACATGCGATACGCGTCAACCGGCGAAATGAGATTCACGCCGAACGTCGACGCTACGACTTGCCCTTCAGTGCCAGACTCTGACAGCCAAGCTTGCGGATAATTGCGGCCCAGAAACGGAATGTCCCACGTTACTTTGAATCCGGTTTCATCGACGGCTCGCTCACTCGGCAGCCAATTGCCCTGAAAACTTGGATCGGGCCAGTCGGATTCAAGCGAGATTACGGTCTTTTTGCCAAACGGCGCGAAGTGCAAGCCTTCGCTGCCTTTCAACTCCAGCGGGAAAGAAAACGAAAAACGTTCGCCGGTGAGTCCTCCCTTGACTGGCGAGTGGATTCCCGATACACCCCTGCCCCATTTGCCCGATCCCGGAAGAAAATCTTGCGGCGCACCGTTCCACGCTAACGACGTTTCTTTTGTTATTCCTCTGGCATCCGATACGCCCATCGACACGTACGCTTCGTCCCAGTGAACGTCTGCTTCCACGATATCCCACTCGGAGAAATTCGGCTTAAGAAAGTTGCCGGCCAGCACGAGGGATGCGTTATAAACCGGTACTTCGAAGATGCCGCGGTTGCGCGATTCGCTCGCGATTGTTCCGGTTGCTTCCAGAAGCTCGGGCAAGAATGTTGCATACTGAATAACGCTGCGCGTGCGCACTTGACCATCTTCCAACGTCTCGGTCCATCGTTTGGTGTAGGGGACTACCAACGAGGGCCCTACCAATGACTGCGTCCCGCCCCACTTGGCTCTAACTTCGCGAACGGCTTCGTCGCGCGTGCTTTGGCGTTCGTAGATTGCTTCCTGAATCATTGCTACCGGGATTTGAAGAATCAGCACCAGGAAGCCAACCAACAGTACCCGCACCAGGGGTGAGGTTCTGATTGACTCGATGTATCCCGCGATCCAGTTTGCCGACATGTTTGGTTCTCCCGAACGTTTTGGCCAGTCGATTCGGCGGAGCTTTCCTCCGTCAGTTTGAGAATATATCAAAGTACTTTGTATTGTAAAGTAAAATTTTGCAGGGATCCAGGGTGTGCGTTGGAAGGGGGGCCCCACCTCGTCCATGGGGGAAGGCGGAGGAATCGCAAGGAGAATCAGGATCATGTGAGCTCGACGACTTCGGGTCAGATTCTGTTACTTTGAGGAGGTTCGCACGTTGCGCGCGCTGTAGACATCCAGGACGTGAGAGGTTAGATAGGCGCGTGCGGCGCTGTCATCTTTCAGATAGGCATTCCAGAACGCTACGCTGGCGATGCGCGTGTAATCGAATATGCCGGTCTGATCGATAGCGGGTAGGAGTTTCGCAGTTCTCCGGGCGAGGTGTCGGATGAATAGGGCAAACGGGCCGCGCCGCGCGGGATCACGCAAGGGTAGATCGATTACCGGGCCGATATAGGAAAGATGGTGTGCGCCTCGGATGTAGACGAGGTACTTGTCACCTTCAGGTGATAGCGTATACGGCGCGGCGCGCCACATGGGGCCACATCCGAAAACGTATCCGGGGTCGCGCGAACCAGTAAACACCATTAGCGGGCGTGTCACGTTCGACCATGAGTTATCAGTCAGTCCGGTATGATCCGGGCCAGGTCCTGAGATCATTAGAATCGCGCGCGGTCGTGGGTCGCTGAATGACGTCCGCTTGCCAGTGGTCGGGTCCGTTAATTCTGCACCGCCCGTCAGCGTTACAGTGTACGCGCCAAATGAATGCCCGGCGACGGCCATGCGATTTGGATCGATAATTCCCGTGAGCTTGGGGACTTCCTGGCCGAGCAAGTCGAGGTTGTCCATAATGGCGGCAATGTCACCCGTGCGCTCTGCCCATGCCGCAGGCCCCATTTCCCTGGGGCGCATAAGTTCTTCCCGAAGGCGCAGCAGACTGCGTTCAATTAGCGGGCGCGTGCCGAAGAGGTGGGTCGGGGCGATAACCACATATCCATGACTGGCCCAGTGACGCAGGAGCAGAGGAGAGGTTGCGTTCGAGTCGCCCGCGCCGTGCGAAAAAATGATTACAGGAAAGGGACCGCCGCCATTTGGGGTATAGCAACGCAGCGGTATATCCTTGCCGCGTTTTGGATCGCGCAGCATATGTTCATGAATTATGGCGACTTCATGCGGGCCGTACGCCAGCAAATTTGGCGTCATGCGCAGAAGTTCCCTGCGCGATTCAAGCTTCATGCATCCGGTCTCGTTCGTTGCTTCGTGAAGTTCCGCGGCGCGGCGAGCAGCACAATAACACGCAGGCTATGGTTTGCACAGTTTGCAGGGGCGTGGAAAATCGGTACACTGTTACGCCATGCCTGAAAAGTCTACTGTACAAAAAGCACTCGTTAAGGACGCGCGACGTCCAAAAGAAGCGGCCGAACCGACAAGCCTGCCCGCCAGCGATCCAGCTGCCGACACCGGGCCAGACACGAATGCGGACGTTCCACGGAGCCAGCGGTCAGCCGGTACACGCTGGTTCGTGCGAGCGGCGCTGGTAACACTCCTCATTGTGGCGGCGATAGGGGCTTGGCTGGCTTACGCGTATTTTCGGGCAAATGATGCCGTGGTGGCGCCGGGATTGTCGATCCAACATCTCGCCGTTATTGAGGATGGCCAGCACCTTGGCGCAACGGACCTGATTTACTGGCGCGGCGCGTTTTATTTGGTCCATGAAGCATCCGAGCCTCAGACCTCGGCTGGGTCATGCAAGATTGTGTTGCATCGCTCGCCAGATGCATCCGCGTGGGAACAGGTCGCGGAGTTCGTCGCTGCAAACGATGCCGACATGAACCGTCCGAAATTCGCGGCTGTCGCCAACCGACTGTATTTATATGCTTCTTTAAAAACCGGTGGTCTATCGCAAACTACCGCTTTTACGTTCACCGAAAACGGTACCCAATGGCCCGAGCTAAAGCCAGTTGGGCTTGATGGCTGGGTCCTGTGGCGGCCGAAGACGCGCGACGGGATCACCTGGTATGCCAGCGCGCACGATCCCGCCGCCGGCAAGTCCGCGATTGCCCGGTCGGGCGATGGTGAATCCTGGGAGATTGTCTCCGTTATTCACGAGGCTGGTGTTCGCGGCGAAACCGCGTTGACGTTTTTACCGGATGGCCGAATGCTTACGTTGGCTGGCATGAATACCGCGGCACGAAGCGCGCACGGCGACAAAGAGGGGCACACCATTCTGGCTACATCCGCCGCTCCGTATACGCAATGGGAGACGCAAGAGGTGCGCGGTGTTTTTCTTTACGGGCCGGACGTGATTCAGTATCGGGGAGAGTACTTCGCGATAGGCGGGCGGAGTCTGGGGGCGGGCGGTTTGCCCACGGATGCAGCGCGTAAAATCGGGCGTATGCGTATGTCCCTGTATAAATTGACCGCAGACAACTTGACTTGGGTGAGCGATTTGCCGAGCGCGGGCGCGACTTCGTACGCAGGTGCAATCGTGCAAGGAGATGCGTTGACAATAAGTTACTACACGAGCGATACGGAACGAGACTGGCCCCGCTTCATCGGCGAGATGCTGCCCACCGAAGTGCGCGTTGCTCGCATTGAACTGCCGACGCTTGCCGGCCTGCACCCTGCGCAGTAAGCGAAGGCTATTCTTGTTTCGCGATTTTCTGCGGCTCGCCGATACGTAACTCGATTGGTTCACCAATAAAAACGGGCCTATTCGGTGATTGCGTTTCGATATTCGCCTGAATGTAAATCTTTCGCGTCATGGGTTGAACCCACGGTTCCGCGAGGATTTCTATCCTGCGTTCGGTTTCGCCTTCCCGCACGAGGATGCCGTTTAACCCGGTGTACATGACGCGAACGCCCGGCGGAAGGTTCAATACGCTGATAGGGGAACGGCTGTCGAAACCATTCGCGCGCGCGAGCGACAAGCTAATCGACCCCAATTGGCCGGGCGCGAGTTCCAGCGCCTTTTCGCCGTTATTTACAACCAAATCGGGCTGTTTTTCACTCACCGTAATTGCACCGAGTGCAGTTTCCTTTTTCACCGGCTTGCCATCGATTTCCGTTTCGGCGGAGACGATGAAGCGCGCGTCCATTGGCGTTGATTTCGCGTCCGCGCTCGCGCTTAGCGCAATGCGCACGATGTCTTCGTCAGGAAGAATCTGCTCCGTCTCGACGGAAAAGCCCTCTGGAAGTCCTTGCACGGAAACGTTTACGGGAGCGTTGAATCCGTCGCGTCGAACGACGCGCACATCGAGCGGTATTCTGCTGCCTGGGGGGATGTTGATGTAATAAGGCCCGGCGAACACATCGAAATCCGGTTCTGGCGCGCGCAAGACCAGCCGATAGGCATACTGTGGTCCGCCGAGGTTGCGCACGTCTGAAACGCGAACGATGTAGGTGCCATCTTCCGGCGCGGTGAAATCGAGTCGGGAATCCCCCGTGGTATCACCGCTGGCGTTGAAGCCGTCATCGTTTTGCCAGTAGAGCGGAAATACCGGCATGCCGTTGGGTGCGAAAGTCGAGCCCGGCGGGTGGACAGTAACCTTGTAGATGGGGTCGTATACTGCGTGATGCTCCGGCGTGGTGCCAAAAAAGCCCATGCGCTGACCGTTCTGATACGTCTTGAACAATACGTCTTCATCGCCATATCCGGGGATGCGCGATACCTGGATTACTTCACCACCGGCCATTACGAAGTCGCGCAACTTGAGATCGCGCCAGTTTTCAAGACGAAGACCGCCTGAACGGGAGTCGCGCGGGGACAAGGTCAACGCGGTTTGCGCGACGCAACGCAGCACGGCGCGTTGCAGGGGCTTTCCCGAAGCGTCGAGTATTTCGATCTTGGAATCCAATGGCGAAGCAAGGGAGGCAGCGAGCGTTTCGATCACGATCAGTTCATCTTTCTTTGCTGTGAACTGAAAATAGTCCGCGTCTTGCCCAGTAGAAGATTCGATACGCGCGTTTACCACCGTAGGAAAAGCGATCTGTTGTGCTTCAGGGGCACCGTTATTCGGTTCCGCCTCCGCCAATTCCGCGAGGGGAGTTACAGAAATCGACGGGATCGGGACAGGACTTGTTTCCGGCGCCGGGATCGGCAGGCGCATGGTTGTGCCCGTGCGCGCTTCGTCCGGCGGATCGACTTCGAGAGTCGTGGAAGGGAGGTTGAAACCAGTGAGGGATATCTGCTGTGGCGCGCCGGCGGGTATACCCAAGGGCCAGAACGAAGTGACCATGGGGAACTGCCCGGCATGAAGCCGGTACCCGATGTTCGCGCGCAGGTCGGCATCGGCGACTTCGAGCACATACGTGCCGTCCGCCTCAAAGCGAAATCCCAAGCGGTTTCTGTTTTCGAAACTTGCTTCCTTGTTGCTGGCAACGACTTTGCCGCTCGAATCGAGGAGATTCAATACGCTTGCGAGACCGCTGTCGGTAATCGCAAAAACCAGTTCCTGTCCGGCTATTGCCGTCACTGCGTAGCGATCGACGTCGCCGGATTCATTAATCGCGGCGGCGACGACGCCTGGCCAAGTCAACGCTTGCGGTGTTTCGTTGTTTGGTTCTGTTTCACCCGCGTCTGGCGAGGCCACAATAGTGAACGCAGTACCGTTTGTCAGGCCTAGCGGCGTGCGGAACAGGATTTCAAAAGTGCCTAGCGGCGTGTCTTCCGGCGCTTTCAGTTTTAGCTTCATGCGGTACGGACGCGCGTTGTCGAAGATGTCGGCGCCGGTGCCGCGAGGTCCGCTGCCCAGTTTCAGGTCAGGTTCCGGTAATGCTTCGCTTTCGAGGATCTCGACGGCGACTTTTGAATTGCCGACAATCGGCACTGCGCCTTCCAGATTTTTCCCCGCGAGGCTTAGCTCCAATTCCGTGCCGCGATGCCAGCGGTTGGGCGAAATTGATTGCACTGACGGTGGTACAGTCGCGCGAATGATTACCGGTTCGACACTGAGGCTGGTTATCTTCTTGGGGCCGCCAGCGGCGGCAAGCTGGGTCCCATCCGCGGCAACACCGCTCAATGCCTTGCCCGAATCCGTTGCGTAGATCGTCGTAGTTGCGTCGTAGCGTCCTGCCGCGAGGAGATTGCCCTGAGGATTCAGCGCCAAGGCAGTCACCCAGTCGGATTGTTGCTCGAAGGCCATTTTCTCCGTTAAGGCAGTAGCTTCCCAGACCTTGATTCGCTTGTCCTCACCCGTCGAGTACAACAGGGCGCCATCGGGTGAATAGACGATGTGCAGAATCGCGCCTTCATGCGCGAAGGTCGAAGCTTTCAGGGTGCCGGCTGTCGAACCGGATTGTTCGAGCGGGGCGTTTGCATCGCCAATTTCCCAAGTGCGTATGACCTTGTCCGCGCCGGCTCCGGCGAGAGTATGACCGTCTGGAGAGAACGCGAGGGAGAGGACGGCATCGAGCGAATCGGAAATCGTGATGAGAAGTTTGCCATCGTCCGCATTCCAGAGCTTTACCGTGCGGTCACCGGCACCCGATGCGATGCGCTTGCCGTCCGGACTCCAAGCAACGGTGTATACCGCGTCCACGTGATTAGCGAGTGTGTGCAGGACGTTTCCAGTTTCGACGTCCCAGATGATCAGTGTCTTGTCGTAGCTTGCGGAGACAATGCGCTTTCCATCGGGCGAGAATGCGAGGGCGAAGATATTGTCCTTATGGACTCCTTCCAAGGTGCGCACGAGCGCGTTGTCCGCGGTGCGCCAGAGTTTTATTTCGCCAGAGCGCCCCGGTTTACCGCCACCACCTGCGAGCAACGCGCCATCCCGCGAGAAAGCGAGCGCGCGCACCATTTCCGCATGGCCTTCGAGTTTTGCTTTTGCAGTGGTCGCGCCGCTTTGCGCATCCACGTCGAACATATCGATGGTATGCAGACTGCCTTGCGCGAGCACAAGTTGGTCGCCAATTTGCCCATATGCCATTGCGCTGATGGCGGGTAGCACGGCTTTCTTTGGAGTCGCTGGCGCGGGTTCCGTCGCGGGCGGCGTTCCCGCAGTCGGGGCGGGCAACGCTTCTGCGCCGAGGGCGCCTTCATTGATCCACTGTTTGACGAGCGCAATCGCTTCCGGCGTCAGCGGATCGGCCTTGCCCTTGGGCGGCATTACCGGTTCGAGCGTTCCTTCGATCATTTTCACCAGCATGCTTTCATCGGCCTTGCCCGGAATGATGGAAGGGCCTTCGGCACCGCCTTTCAGCGCGGCGGCGAGCGTGGAAAGATCGAGTTTACCTTTTAACGGATCGACCGGCGGAAAATGGCAGGCCGAACAGCTTTTTTGAAAAATAGGGACGATGTCTTTCTCGAAAGAGACCTGCGCGTAGCCGCTTGCGCAGTGCATCGCGATGATCGCGGAAAACGCGATGCGCCAAATGCGCGCGCCGTTGCGGCTCTTAAATCTCGAACAAAACGATTCGACCGGCATGTTGCGTGCCCCTAGTGATTGAACAGAAACTCTTTGCCCGACAGAATTGCCCACGTTATATCTTCCAATGCAAGGCGTCGCTCTGTTTTCGCTTCCTCCCCATCTTTTGGGAGGGCCGCAAGAATCGCCAGTGCTTTCTCGCGTTCATCGGGCCTTGGCGGCCGCGCGAGCGCCTTAAGGTAGATAGCGTCGAGCGCCTCGTTGTCGCCAACATTGTCGTTGACCATTTGTGTCAAGAAGCTGCGCTCATCGCTTAGTTTCTTGTTTAGCGTATCGCCGTTCGCGACATGCAAGGTCTGGGCGATACTTGAATCCTGGGTGCGTTCGCAGGAACACGTTTGCGCGCGCTGGGGTCTGCCGAACGCAGTGAGGAAGTAAGAGCCCACCTGCGAATCCGGCAACTGTAGCGCGCGAAATCCTCCCGGATAACCATCGAACTGGGTGGGAACGTTTGTGACTTGCGAGTACGCGTCGAGAATCACCTCCGCGCTCATCCTGCGGACGATATGCTGCGAGTAATAGCGATTGTCCGGCATGGCGGGGTCGGAGGGTTCAGAGGATCGTTGATAGGCCGCGGACTCCATGATTGAGCGCATGAGATGTTTCAAATCGTAACCGTGATCGGCGAGGTCTTCGGCGAGCGCGTCGAGCAGCGGCTCATTCGTTGCAGGGTTCGTCAGGCGAAGATCATCTTCCGGTTCAACGAGACCGCGGCCCATGAAGTTGCGCCATACCCGGTTCGCGATTGCGCGCGTGAAATAGGGGTTCTCCGGAGAGGTCAACCATGCGGCGAGTTCCACGCGGCGGTCCGCTGCGCTGGTGATATCCAGCGGTTCGCCGTCCAAAGGACGCGGAGCTACCGGTTCGCCGATGCGCGGATGCAAGATATCGCCGAAGGTGTCCACGAGCACATCCGTGCCGTTGCTTCGCTGATCGTTTTTGTACTTGACCCGCGAGAACAGATTTGCCATTCCGTAGTAATCGTCCTGGGTCCATTTCTCCAGCGGATGATTGTGGCATCGCGCGCAGGTGATCGAGAAGCCGAGAAACGCCTGGGATGTAGTTTCGGTAACGTCTACGGTTTCCTTGTGCATCGCAAGATAGTTCGCTGCGCCGTTTTCGATGGTGCTGCCGCTTGCGGTGAGGAGCGCGGTCGTGAATTCGTTCCACGGCTTGTTGCTGGCAACGCTTTCGCGGATGAAGCGATAGAACGAGTTCAATTCGTCGCGCTTCGGGATGTTTTTCGACGAAAGGAGCAAGAGGTCTGACCATTTGTAGGACCAGTAGTCGACGTATTCGGGGCTTTCAAGCAGCTTTGCGATCAGCGCGGATCGCTTCCGCGGATTTGTGTCCGCGACGAACGCCGTTACGTCTTCAGGCTTGGGAAGGACACCGGTAGCGTCGATTGTTGCGCGACGGATGAATTCCGCGTCATTTGCCAGACCCGCGGGCGCGATCTGCAAACTCTTGAGTTGTCGCAGGACCAACTCGTCGATGTAGTTCTTGGATTCGGCCTGCGCGAAGCGTTCGGGCGCGATGGGCGTTTCGCGCGGGACGAGGATATTTACGGTTGTTACTTTGCTTGCGTACCAGACCGTGATGGCGGCAGCGCCGGGACCAGTCACGGTGATTTTGCCGTAATCATCAACGATGGCGACAGCATCGTTGGTCGTATCGAATTTAACCCAGCGCGTCACGTCGTCATATGCGCCCGTGTTGTAATGCGCCTGCACGACAATCTGTTGGCTTGCGCCATTCGTCAGCGTGACGGCTTTCGGCATGGCTTCTACGCGGTCGACGATTGGATCGTCCGCGCGCATGGCCGGGGCACCCGAACTGATCCACTCGAGGAGGATGCGATAGGACTCGCTGTCTTTTGAGAATCGCTCGCCGCCGCCATGCGGGACGCCCATCGTGGCTTTTTGAAGAATCAGGCTTTCTTCGGGCTCGGATTGCGACATGCGCCGGCCATTCGCCTGCCGCGTTAGCGATTTATAGTCCCAGTCGTGATCGTAGCCCCGCAACGAAAGGCGGAAACCATTCTTGCCCGCGGCCGCGCCGTGGCACGCGCCCGTGTTGCACCCTGTTTTAAACAAGAGCGGCTGCACGTGGTTGCGGAAGCTGCGCGTGAAAGGTTTTTCGGTGCCGGTGACTGTTACGCGCGCTTCAATCGACTGACCATCCACGGTGGCGGTAATCGTTGATTCGCCATTGCCGACTGCGCGCACAATCCCTTTTGCATCGACGTCCGCGACAGCAGGATTCGACGAGGTGAATACGGCGTTTGGCGTTGCATCGCCGGTATGCAAACTTCCCGAAATTCGCTCCACAACAAGCGCGTGCGTGGCTCCTGCATGCGTGAGTGTGACCGTATTTGGCAGCACTGTGAACGCTGCTGGGGAATCACCGAACGCCAGTACCGGCGCGAGTGTTGTCAGCGCGAAGGCCACCACAAACTGAAAGGGTCGAGTCATGCTACTGCGTCCTTAATCGTTCTTGATCAAAAATCATGGTGCTGAACAAGCGCGAATAGCGCTACACCAATTCCGAAATCGGCTTCACTCCAAAATCGACAACTGGAATCGGGCGGCTGCCTGGCCCGTGCAGTTCCGTTTCGAGATCGATGCCGATGCGGTCATATACAGTAGCGACTACCTCGGCGGGTGTGACGGGGCGTTCCACCGGGTATGCGCCAATGTCGTCGGTCTTGCCGACGACGCGCCCACCCTGGATTCCGCCGCCGGCCATGACTATCGACCAGACTTGCGGCCAGTGATCGCGGCCCCCGGCGGGATTGATCTTTGGAGTGCGCCCGAACTCGCCCATCGCAACCACAAGCGTGTTGTCGAGCATGCCGCGCTGCTTCAGATCTTCCAAGAGCGTGCCCATACCGTGGTCAAACATGGGGCCGACGAGGTCGCTGTAGCACTCGATGGGGCTGAACGGCGCTGAGCCGTGAATGTCCCAGGCGATTTCATTAAA
>ERZ761602.2973-NODE-2973-length-25136-cov-4.700610_pt1 | contig 25136 bp, 21 predicted proteins | sample MGYA00512165_ERZ761602 | MGnify/ENA primary metagenome ERZ761602 (study PRJEB28899, sample SAMN02445085) | bioreactor sludge metagenome | biome: EBPR sludge; isolation source: Thorneside wastewater treatment plant | place: Australia: Brisbane, Thorneside...
GCGACATCGAGGCCGGGCCGCCGCCGGCGTCGCTGATCGCGCTGCCCATGCGGGTGGCCGCCAGCATGCCGGCATTGCCCGATACCGCGCCCAGCGCGCCCAGCGCCCCGCCCAGGCCGCGACACCAGGCGATCACCCGGCGGCGCGAGCCGCGGTCCGACAGCCGCGCCAGCGGCAGTGCCAGCAGCGCGAACGACAGCGCGAAGCCCAGGCTGGTGACCGCCGCCACCTCCAGATCGCCGAGCTTGAACTCGCGCTGCACCGGCACCAGCAGCACCGCGAAGATCTGCCGATCCATGAACGCCAGCGCCGACAGCAGCGCCAGCATGGCAAGGCTGAAGCGCGCGCGCGGCAGCGGCTGCGGGATGGGGCTGGACATGAAGCGGAGCGAATCAGAGCAGGATCGGGCGGCGCCAACGCAAGCCATCCCGAGCCACCAGCGCCCAGGCACCGTGCAACCCGATGGTGCTGGCTCTGGCGGTGGCGCACACTGGCTTGCGCGTGCCCAGCCATTCTTTGCGCGCACACGCCCGCAACCATCGTCCGCGCGGACGATGCCCGACGAAAGCCGGCGCCTATAGTGCGCGAGCATGGCGCCAGCCGGCAACAACAATGGAGACGAGACCATGATCCTTGCGAACCCGTCAACCCAAGCCCGCCGCATCGCAGCGGCCTGCCTGATCGCCAGCAGCGCGGTCTGGGCGCTGCCCGCCGCGGCACAGGCGCCAGCCGCGGCCAAGCCCCAGCTCGACCCGGCGCTGCTGATGCAAGGCTTCCCACCGCCGCCCGAGTACCGCATCCACATCGGCAACTGGCAGGACTATCCGCAGAAGATCTGGTCGTTCCAGCACACGCGCGAGCTGTTCCCGACGCGCGGGCTCAAGCCGATCGGCGCGGTGCGGCCCTTGGCCAGCGCGCCGCTGAACCTGGACGACCTGCAGGTGGGCACCGCGGCCGCACCGATGACCTGGCCGCAGATGCTGGCCGCCACGAACACCGACGCGGTGCTGGTGCTGCACCACGGGCGCATCGTCGACGAGCGCTACTTCAACGGCATGAAGCCCGGCACCCCGCACCTGATGTTCTCGGCCACCAAGTCGATGGTCGGGCTGATGTCGGCCACCCTGATCGCCGAGGGCAAGCTCGACGAGAACGCGCTGGTAGGCAAGCTGCTGCCCGAGCTGGCCGACAGCGCCTGGGCCGGCGCCACCGTGCGCCAGGTGCTGGACATGACCGACGGCGTGCGCTTCAACGAAAACTACACCGACCCCAAGTCCGACATCTTCGCCTACGTCGGCGCGATGGGCTGGGCGCCGCAGTACAACAACCCGGCCAACCCCAGCGGCATCCTGAACATGCTGCCCACGCTGAAGAGCCTGCACGACGAGCCGCGCGGCACCGCGTTTCGCTACCGCTCGCCGGCCACCGATGTCACCGCGTGGATCGCCGCGCGCACCGCCAACCAGTCGGTCAGCGCCTGGCTGCAGCAGCGGCTGTGGAGCCAGCTGGGCATGGAAAGCGATGGCAGCTTCATGCTCGACCCGCTGGGCACCGAGGTCAGCTTTGCCGGCATGAGCGCCAGCCTGCGCGACCTGGGCCGCATCGGCCAGATGCTGCTGCAGCATGGGCGTGTCGGCGACCAGCAGATCATCCCGGCCAGCGTGGTCGACGCGCTGATCCGCGGCGGCGACCCGCGCGCCTTCGAAGCCGCCAAGATGCCGCACCGCCCGGGCTGGTCGTACCGCGCGCAGTGGTGGGTCAACCCGCAGCCGCCGCGCTCGTTCGCGGCGATGGGCGCGTTCGGCCAGCGGCTGTACGTGTTCCCCGACCACGACGCGGTGATCGTCGTCTTCGGCAGCCAGCCCCAGCCCGATGCTGCCGCGGTGGACGTGCACCACCACCGCGCCTTCGCCGCGCTGATGGCCAAGCTGCAGGCGTTGAAGTAGGTCTGCGCGGCGCAGCGCGCCGCAGGCGTCAGGGCGCTTCGAGCCGCGCTTCGGGCTGGGGCGCGGTGTCGTCGCTGAAGCAGCCCTCGTAGGTGAACAGCAGCGACACGTAGAACACGGTGGAAAACACCAGCCCGGCCGGCATCGCCACCAGGCCGGCCAGTTGCTTGGCGCCGAACAGCGCGAACAGCAGGCCAAGCAAGGTGCCGAACACCGCGATCACGCCGGCCCAGGCCAGCGAGTAGGCGAAGAACGCGCCCTTGCAGCGCCACACCGCCAGCGTGCTGGAAAACAGCGCCTGGCCGGCGCTCTGGCCCTGCCAGTGCACCAGCGCCGGCGCATGCCAGAACGGCACCGACAGCGCCGCGGCCAGGCCGAAGCGCGCGAGCAGCCCCCAACTCAGCTGCGGGTCGCCAAGCAAGGCGTCGAGCTCGGCGTGGCCCTCCTCGCCTTCGGCCATCAGCCGTTGCAGCCGCTCGAACGCGCCGCCATCGACCCAGTCGCTGAAGGTCATGATCAGCACCGTGGCCAGCGCATAGGCGGCGCACAGCGTCAGCAGCGCGTTGCGCCGCGGCTGGCCGGCGCGCAGCGGCTCGATGAACAGGCCCGGATGCACCAGGCCGTTGCCGCGCGCGGCCCGGCTGGCCAGCATGAAGCCCAGGCTGAGCAGCGGCAGCGTCATCAGCATCAGCACGCCGCCGACCACCGGCAGCAGCGACACCAGCAGCGCCACCAGCAAGAAGCTGACGAACATGCCGGTGAACGGCAGCGCGCGGCGCATGAACAACGCGAAGGCCCGGCCCAGCCACTGCACGCCATCGCCGGGCGCGGCTTGTCGGATCGAAAGAGCCATGTCAATTACCCATGCTGCCGCTGCGGCGGTGTCGAGGTCGGAGCCGGCTGCGGTGTGCCGCAAGGCGGCGCGTTCGGCGCGTGCATCTCGTGCAAGGCGAACCGCTTCACTGCAGCGGGTGCCACGGCCGCTCGATGCTGTCGCGCAGCACGCGCTCGAAGTGCAGCGGATCCTTGGGCTGCAGCAGCGCGGCCGCGCGCGGCAGGTGCATGTCCCACAGCCGCGACAGCCAAAAGCGCAGCGCGGCCGCGCGGCGCAGCGCCGGCAGCAGGCGCAACTCGCCGCTGCTCAAGCGGCGCTCGCCTTGATAGGCATCGCACAACCGCCTGGCCGGGCCCTCGAGCAGGTGGCCACTGGCCTGGTCGATGCACCAGTCGTTCAGGCACACCGCCAAGTCGAACAGGTAGCTGTCGATGCCGGCGAAGAAGAAGTCGAACAGCCCACTGAGCCGGTCGCCGCCGCCGCTGGTGTCGAACACCACGTTGTCGCGGAACAGGTCGGCATGGATCGGCCCGCGCGGCAGCGCCTGGGCCGCGGCCGACGCCGCCAGGTCACGCTGGAAGGCCAGCTCCTCGTGCAACAGCTGCGCGCGTTCGTCGTCGAGGAACGGCAGCACCTGCGGCGCGGTGGCAAGCCACCAGTCCAGCCCGCGCAGGTTCGGCTGGCGCAGCTCGAAATCAGCGCCGGCCAGGTGCAGCCGCGCCAGCACGCGGCCGAGTTGCTCGAGGTGCGTGGCCTCGGGGGCTTCGACGTGGCGCCCGCTCAGCCGCGTCAGCAGCGCGGCCGGACGATCGCACAGCGTGTGCACCAAGCACCCGCTGGCATCGGCCTGCGGCTCGGGCACCGGCAGACCGCGCCGCGCCAGGTGCTGCATGTAGTGCAGGTAGAACGGCAGCTGCTCGTGGCGCAGCCGCTCGAACAGCGTCAGCACCCACTGGCCGCCCTCGGTGGTGGCGAAGTAATTGGTGTTCTCGATGCCGGCGCTGATGCCCTGCAGCTCGCGCAGCGCGCCGCGCCCGAGGCGGCGCACGAAAGCATCGGCCTGGGCGAAGCTCAGCTCGGTGTAGACGGCCATGCGCGCTGGCGCGTCAGAACGACAGCAGCTGCCACAGCGCGCGGCCCTCGGTGCGGCGGTCCTGCGACGCATCGCGGCCGTCGGCATTGGGGCCGATCGCGTAGGCCGGCACGCCGGGCAGCTTGGGCTGCACGCTCACGCGCCGCGTGATGCCGCGCACGCGAAGCTCCTCGATGCGCACATGGTCGTCCTCGCTGACCAGCAGTTGCACCTTGGGCTCGCCGCCGCGCTGCGGCACGGCGGCCTCGGCGGGCGGCTGCGGCGGCGCAGCCGGCTGCGCCCGGCACTGGGCGCCAGGCCAACCCGTCAGACCCAGCCAGAGCAAACCGGCATACAGCGCAGACCTCATGGCGCGATTCTAGGCGGCCGCCTCGGCTCGCCGCGGGCCGTGCGCGCCCGGCCGCGGCGCTGCCGGACAATGCGCCGATGAGCGACACGACGATGCTGCTGGTCGACGGCTCCAGCTACCTGTACCGCGCCTACCACGCGCTGCCCGACCTGCGCAGTCCGGACGGCTTCCCGACCGGCGCGCTGCACGGCGTGATGGCGATGATGAAGTGGCTGCGCGAGCGCCACCCGGCGGCGCACGCGGTGTGCGTGTTCGATGCCAAGGGCCCGACCTTCCGCGACGCCTGGTACGACCAGTACAAGGCGCAGCGCGCGCCGATGCCCGAGGCGCTGGCGCAGCAGATCGAGCCGATCCACGAGGCGGTGCGGCTGCTCGGCTGGCCGGTGCTGGAAGTGCCCGGCATCGAGGCCGACGACGCCATCGGCACGCTGGCGCGCATCGCCGCGGCGGCCGGCCACCAGGTGCTGATCTCCACCGGCGACAAGGACCTGGCGCAGCTGGTGACGCCGCAGGTGACGCTGGTGAACACCATGGCCAAGCCGCCCGAGGTGCTGGACGCGGCTGGCGTGCTGGCCAAGTTCGGCGTCGCGCCCGAGCGCATCGTCGACTACCTGGCGCTCGTCGGCGACAGCGTCGACAACATCCCCGGCGTGGCCAAGGTCGGGCCCAAGACGGCCGTGAAGTGGCTGGCCGAATACGGCTCGCTGGACGGCGTGATCGCCGTGGCCGCGCAGATCAAGGGCGCCGTCGGCGACAACCTGCGCCAGGCGCTGGACTGGCTGCCCACCGCGCACAAGCTGGTGACGGTGCGCACCGACTGCGACCTGTCGGCGCAGCTGCCGGGCTGGCCGGCGCTGGACGCGCTGGCGCTGCGCGAAGTCGATCGCGACGGCTTGCTCGCGTTCTTCGAGCGCTACGGCTTTCGCACCTGGCGCAAGCAGCTCGAGGACGCGGCCGCGGCACCGGCCGCACCCGCCGCGCCTTCGACCGCGCTGCCCGCAGCCATCGCCACAGCGCCGGTGGCGGCGCTGCCGCACGACTACGAAACCGTGCTCGACTGGCCGCGCTTCGAGCACTGGCTGCGCAAGATCGAAGCCGCCGAGCTGGTGGCGCTGGACACCGAGACCGATTCGCTGGATGCGATGCGCGCGCGCATCGTCGGCATCTCATTTGCCACCGAGCCGGGTGTGGCCGCCTACGTGCCGCTGGCGCACGGCTATCCGGGCGCGCCCGAGCAGCTGCCGCTGCAGCAGGTGCTGCAGCGCCTGCAGCCCTGGCTCGAGGATGCGGCGCGGCCCAAGCTCGGCCAGAACCTGAAGTACGACCAGCACGTCCTGGCCAACCACGGCATCGCGCTGCGCGGCGTGCAGCACGACACCATGCTGCAAAGCTACGTGCTCGAAGCGCACCGGCCGCACGGCCTGGAGAGCCTGGCCGAGCGCCACCTCGGCCGCCGGGGGCTGAGCTACGAAGACCTGTGCGGCAAGGGCGTGCACCAGATCCCCTTCGCCCAGGTCGATGTCGAACGCGCCACGCGCTACTCGGGCGAGGACAGCGAGATGGCGCTGCAGCTGCACCAGACGTTGTGGCCGCAATTGTGTGCCGACGCCGGGCTGCGCTACGTCTACGAGCAGCTCGAGATGCCCACGCTGACGCTGCTGCAGCGCATCGAGCGCCACGGCGTGCTGATCGACGCGGCGCAGCTCGCGCTGCAAAGCCGCGAGCTGGGCGAGCGCTTGCTGGCGCTGGAGCAGCAGGCGCACGAGCTCGCCGGCCAGCCCTTCAACCTGGGCAGCCCGAAGCAGATCGGCGAGATCCTGTTCGGCAAGCTCGGGCTGCCGGTGGCCAAGAAGACCGCCAGCGGCGCGCCCAGCACCGACGAGGAGGTGCTGGAAAAGCTGGCGCTGGACCACCCGTTGCCCAAGTGCATGCTCGAGCACCGCGGCCTGGCCAAGCTCAAGGGCACCTACACCGACAAGCTGCCGGCGATGGTCAACCCGGCCACCGGCCGCGTGCACACCACCTACGCGCAGGCGGTGGCGGTCACCGGCCGGCTGGCCAGCAACGAGCCGAACCTGCAGAACATCCCGATCCGCACGCCCGAGGGCCGGCGCGTGCGCGAGGCCTTCATCGCGCCGCCGGGCCATGTGCTGATGTCGGCCGACTACTCGCAGATCGAGCTGCGGCTGATGGCGCACATCAGCGGCGACGAAGGCATGCGCGCGGCCTTTGCCGCCGGCGAGGACATCCACCGCGCCACCGCGGCCGAGGTCTTCGGCCTGCCGCTGGCCGAGGTCGGCCCCGAGCAGCGGCGCTACGCCAAGACCATCAACTTCGGCCTGATCTACGGCATGGGGGCGTTCGGGCTGGCGCAGGCGCTGGGCATCGAGGCCAAGGCGGCGCGCGACTACATCGAGCGCTACTTCGCGCGCTTTGCCGGCGTGCGCCGCTGGATGGAGGCCACCAAGGCCAGCGCCGCCGAACTCGGCTACGTCAGCACGCTGTTCGGCCGGCGCATCGTGCTGCCCGAGATCCGCGGCGGCAGCGGGCCTAGGCGCAGCGCCGCCGAGCGCCAGGCGATCAACGCGCCGATGCAAGGCAGCGCGGCCGACCTGATCAAGCTGGCGATGATCGCGGTGCAGCGCGCGATCGACGGCGAGCAGCGCGCGACAAGCATGGTGATGCAGGTGCACGACGAGCTGGTGTTCGAGGTGCCCGATGACGAGATCGACTGGGCGCGCGAGGCGGTGCCGCGGCTGATGAGCGGCGTGGCCGAGTTGAGCGTGCCGCTGCTGGCCGAGGTGGGCGTGGGCCCGAACTGGGAGCGCGCGCATTGAGCTTGCGGCCATCGCAGCGCGTGCGCCAAACACCCTCGGCATCACCCAGCCGGCCGCGCTGATGCCATAGCACGGGCCGCGCCAGTAGAGCGCTCGCCCTAGCAGAATGTCCCCAAATTGGGGTGCAGCCCCTAGGCCTTGCCGGCACAGTGAGCGCATGGCAGCCAGCGCGAACGCGCCCGAGCCAACGCAACCTCAACCCAGGAGAAGCACGATGAGCAAGCACAACCTTTCCAGCGTCACCGCGGCCGTGATCGATTCGTATGGCAACACCGCGATCAACGTGATCCACGCCTACCGCGCCGGCAGCGAGCGCGTGATCGGCTTCGTCGACCAGCGTTTCGAAGCCGTCGTCAACACCGATGCGGTGAACCTGGCCGAACAGGTGCGCACCAGCCTGATCGACACCCAGCAGCGCATCAGCGGCTACACCACCAAGCGCCTGCACCACGGCACCGAGCGCGCCGAGAACGCGATCCACACCGCCGTCGACCTGGCGCACAAGGGCGCGCGGCGCATCGCCGCCAACGCCGAGCGCTTCGACCAGGCCACCCAGTTGGGCGCGCTCGAGGCGATCAACCGCGTCGCGCTGCCCGCGGCCACCGCGATGAGCCAGGTCATCTCGCGCATCGAGGACGGCTCGAGCCGCCTGGTGCGGCGCGTGGCGGGCAAGTCGACACTGGTCAAGGCTGCCGCCAGGAAGGCCAAGACGGTGAACAAGGCCGCGGCCAAGGCGGCAAGCACTGCCGCCCACAAGACCGAAGCGGCGAAGAAGACGGCGGTGCGCAAGACCAGCGCGGCGGTGCGCAAGGCGCGCGCCGCGGTCGCCGACGCTGCCGCCTGATGCGCCTGCGCGAGCCGGCGACCGGCCGGCCCGCGCCCGGTACTGTTTGGCGCGGCCGGCCTCCTAGAATCCCACAATGACCGAAGCTCCTGCTGCCACCTCGATCCCGATGCTGGCGGCAGCGGCGGCGCCCGCGGCGGCGCGACTGGTCAGCCGCGAGAGCGCGATCCTCGACTTCAACCACCGCGTGCTGGCCCAGGCGCAGCGTGCCGACGTGCCGCCGCTGGAACGGCTGCGCTACCTGACCATCGTCTCGTCGAACCTGGACGAGTTCTTCGAGGTGCGCTTCGCCGAGCTGCTGGAGGCGTCGCGCTCGACCCACCCCACGGTGTCGAGCGCCGACGTCGCCGCGGTGTCGGCCGCGGCGCGCGCGCTGCTCGACGCGCAGTACCGCGTGTTCAACGACGAGGTCATGCCCGCGCTGCGGCAGCACGGCGTGGTGGTGCTCAACCACACCGAGCGCGATGAGGCGCAGCGCAAGTGGGTCGCGCGCTACTTCGCGCGCCAGGTGCGCCCGCTGCTGGTGCCGGTGGCGCTGGACCCGGCGCACCCGTTCCCGCAGATCGCCAACAAGTCGCTGAACTTCATCTGCCGCCTCGGCGGGCGCGACGCCTTCGGCCGGCGCAACCTGATCGCCATCGTCAAGGTGCCGCGGGTGCTGCCGCGCGTGATCCGCCTGCCCGACGAACTGGCCGGCGGCCGGCAGGTGTTCGTGCTGCTGACCAGCGTGATCCGCGCCCATCTGGCCGAGCTGTTCCCGGGGCGCACGGTGGACGCGTTCTCGCAGTTTCGCGTCACCCGCGACTCCGATCTGGACGTCGACGAGGACGAAGTCACCAACCTGCGCCAGGCGCTGCGCACCGGGCTGTCGACCCGCCACTACGGCCAGGCGATCCGGCTCGAGGTGATGCAGACCTGCCCGGCGCAGTTGTCGCAGTTCTTGCTGGCGCAGTTCGGCCTGGGCGAAGACATGCTGTTTCGCGTCAACGGGCCGGTCAACCTGGGCCCGTTGACCGCGCTGATCGACCAGGCCAGCGCCGACGAGTTGCGCTTCGCGCCGTTCGAGCCGGCCTGGCCGGCGCAACGGCTGCCGCCGGGGGTGTCGATCTTCGACGCGCTGCGCTGCGGCGACCTGCTGCTGCACCACCCGTTCGAAAGCTTCGCCCCGGTGGTGCAGTTCCTGCGCGAGGCCGTCGACGACCCCGAGGTGCTGGCCATCAAGCAGACCATCTACCGCACCGGCGCCAAGTCGGTGCTGATGGAACTGCTGATCGAGGCGGCGCGGCGCGGCAAGGAAGTGACCTGCGTGGTCGAGCTGAAGGCGCGCTTCGACGAGGAGGCCAACATCAACTGGGCCGAGCGACTCGAGGCCGTGGGCGCGCAGGTGGTGTACGGCATCGTCGGGCTCAAGACCCACGCCAAGCTGCTGCTGGTGACGCGGCGCGAGGGCAAGAGGCTGCGGCGCTACGTGCACCTGTCCACCGGCAACTACAACCCGCGCACCGCCGAGCTGTACACCGACATCGGCTACCTGAGCTGCGACGCCGGGCTGACGCTGGACGCCGACACGCTGTTCCTGCAACTGGCCAGCCAGGTCAACCTGCGGGCCACGCGCCACCTGCTGACCGCGCCGTTCGTGCTGCATCGGCGCATGCGCGAGCACATCGAGCTGGTGGCGCGCGCGGCGCGGCGGCGCGCGCCGGCACGCATCGTCGCGAAGATGAACTCGCTGACCGACGCCGCGCTGATCGACGCGCTGGTGGCGGCGGCCGCGGCCGGTGCACGGATCGACCTGATCGTGCGCGGCGCCTGCCTGCTGCCCGCCGACCTGCCCGGGCTGGGCGGGCGCATCCGGGTGCGCTCGGTGGTCGGGCGCTTCCTGGAGCACACCCGGGTGATGTACTTCCGCTGGGGCCGCGGCGGCGACGACGAGGTGCTGTTCCTGAGCAGCGCCGACTGGATGACGCGCAACATGTTCGGCCGCATCGAGGTGGCCTGGCCGGTGCACGACGCCGCGCTGCGCCAGCGCGTGATCGACGAATGCCTGGTGCCGTACCTGCACGACACGCTGGATGCCTGGACCCGCGGCCCCGACGGCCAGTACCGGCGCGATGCCGACGGCGGCGACAGCGGCGGCGGCAGCGGCGGCCTCGGCCACGTCAGCGCGCAGCAGGCCCTGCTGCGCCGCTACGACCCGCAGGCGCGTTGACGATGGACCTGATCCTGTGGCGCCATGCCGATGCCGGGCAGCCGCTCGACGACGCGGTGCTCGACCTGCAGCGCCCGCTGTCGCCGAAAGGCGTCAAGCATGCGGCGCGCATGGCCGGCTGGCTGCAGCGCGTGCTGCCCGAGCGCACCCGCGTGCTCGCCAGCCCGGCGCTGCGCTGCCAGCAGACCGCGCAGGCGCTGGGCCGCGCGTTCGATACCCGCGACACGCTGGGCCCGGGTGGCGGCGTGCGCGCGCTGCTGGCGCTGGCCGGATGGCCGGATCGGCAAAGACCGGTGTTGATCGTCGGACACCAGCCGACGCTGGGCGCCACCGCGGCCTGGCTGATGACCGGCGGCCGCGCTGCCGGCGATTCCGCTGGCGCGGACGATGCGGGCACGGCCGCTCTGGCCGCCACCAGCGACGCCGACGACGCCGGCGCTGCGCCGTGGCACGCGCCGTCCTGGACCATTCGCAAGGGCGCGGTGTGGTGGCTGCGCCGGCGGGTGCGCGCCGGCATGAGCGAAGTCGTGGTGGTGGCGGTGCGCGCGCCCGACGCGCCTTGAGCCGCCGCGGCGGACCGCCACCGCTCGCGGCGCAGCGGGCCAGCCTACGAGCGTGGGCGGCCGCGCTTCAGGCCGGCTTCTTCTGCAGACTCTGCACGTAGGGCCGCATCGCCGCGATGAAGGCCACGATGCCGATGACGTACACCACCATCGACCACGCCAGCGCCCAGCGCAGCGCCTCGTTGCCGTAGCGCGCGGTCAGCGCATCGCTGAGCACGCCGATCAGCAGCGGGCCGAGGCCGCCGCCGATCATCACCAGGCCGAGGTTGAAGATCGCGTTGGCGGTGGCGCGGCGGTGCGCCGGGATGATGTCCGACAGCGCCGCATACACCGGCGCCATCCACCACACCGTGGTCATGCCGAAGGCCACGTACAGCGCGATCGAGCGCGGGATCGCCACCCCGCCCAGCACCCACGGATCGGTCGCCGGCATCATGTAGAACGCCACGCCGGCCGGCAGGGCCAGCGCGCAGCCCAGCACCGGCACGCCCAGGCGCCAGCGCGGGTCGCGCCGGGTCAGCGCATCGCACAGCCAGCCGCTGATCAGCGATCCCATCACCGCCGCCAGGCCGCCGAGGATGCCCATCACCGCGCCGGCGCTTTGCAGCGTCAGGCCGTGCGAACGCACCAGGAAGGCCGGCGTCCAGATGCCGATGCCGTAGCCGGCGAAGCCCAGCACCAGCCCGGCCAGCGTCAGCCGGGTGAAGGCCGGCGACTGCCACAGGTCGGCAAAGACCTGGCGCGCGGGCTCGCTGGGCGCGGCGGCCGGCGCTGCGGCCGCGCTCTCCCAGACGCCGCGCTTGGGCTCGACCGCGGTGAAGCGCAGCAGCACCGCGGCCAGCACGCCGGGCATCGCGATCCAGATGAAGGCCTGGCGCCAGCCGTAGTGGTGCGCGATCCAGCCGCCCAGCGCCAGGCCGAACAGGATGCCGAACTGCGGCCCGAGCATGAACACGCTCATCGCGCGCGCGCGCTTGGCCGGCGGATAGTGGTCGGCCACCATCGACAGCGACGGCGGTGTGCCGCCGGCCTCGCCCACCGCCACGCCGATGCGCGCCAGCGCCAGCGTCCAAAAGCCGCTGGCCATGCCGCACAGCGCGGTGAAGATGCTCCAAGCGCCGCAGCAGATCGCGACGAAGTTGCGCCGGTTGGCGCGGTCGGCATAGCGTGCGAAGGGGATGCCCAGCAGCGAATAGAACAGCGCGAAGGTCAGCCCGGTGAGCAACCCCATCGCGGTATCGCTGACGTTGAACTCGCGCTTGATCGGCTCGACCAGGATGCCGATGACCTGCCGGTCGGTGAAGCTCATCGTGTAGACGAACAGCAGCAGCAGCAGCGTCCAGTGGGTCGAGAACGGCAGTCGCGCGCTGTGCGCCGGATTGCGCGCGCCCGGCGGTGCGGCGGTCGATGCGGCGGGGTTCGTTGCCATCAGTGTTGTCTCCTGCTTGTTCTTGCGCTGTTCTAGGTTCGCGCCGCGACGGGTAGCGCGCACCTTCGGCCGGCGGCTCGCGCCGCCCGCGCCCGGGCCCTCGCAGTATGCCGCCGGCCTAGGCCGGTGCGCGCTGCAGCGTATCGGACGCGACGGCCTGCTGCGCCTGGGCCGGGGTGGGCAGCACGCCCGCGCGCGCGCACCAGCGCGCGTACTGCACCTCGAGGTAGCGCTGCAGCGCCTCGACCGTCAGGTCGCAGCGCAGCGAGTGCGGCACGTCGAAGCCGTGGTGCGCGTTGGGCACCTCGGCGTAGATCACCTCGTTGCCCAGGCCCTCGCGCAGGCGCTGCACGAACCAGCGCGCCTCGTCCAGCGGGATCAGCTCGTCGTGCGTGCCGTGCACGACGAAGAACGGCGGCCCGGCCTGGCCGGACCCGGCGCGCAGGTAGCTCGACGGCGCCATCGCGCGCCACATCGCCTCGTGCTGGGCCCGGGGCGCGGGCATCACGCTGCGCTCGAGGAACTCCTGGAAATGCGCATCGGGCACACGCTCGGCGAGCAGGTCGACCTTGCCGTACATCTGCAGCACCGCCTGCACGCGGGTGTCGGCGGCCTCGAAACCCGGCTGCCACTGCGGCTGGTTGGCGGTCAGCCCGGCCAGCGCGACCAGGTGCCCACCCGCGGAGCCACCGGTGATGACGATGAAACGCGGGTCGCCACCGTGCTTGGCGGCGTTCTCGCGCGTCCAGGCGATCGCGCGCTTGACGTCGATGATGTGCTCGGGCATGCGCACCCCCGGGCTCAGGCGGTAGTCGGCGTCGACCACCAGCCAGCCGCAGCTGGCCATGTGCATCAGCAGCGGCATCGCCTGCGTGCCCTTCTCGCCGATGACCCAGCCGCCGCCGTGGATGTTCAGCAGCACCGGGCGCGGCCCGGCGGCCGGCGTGCGCGACACGATCACGTCCAGGTGCTGCTGCTTGTGCGGGTTGGCGACGAAGGGGATGTGCCGCGTCCACAGCACGTCGTCGCGGCGGTAGCCCATCGGGCGCCACCAGTGCGCCGGGTCGAGCTTGCGGCGGATCAGCGATGTGCGTGTCGGCGCGATCTGTCGTTCGTAGTCGGCGCCCAGCGCCTGGCGCACCGCGCCGTCGATGGCGTCGAAGGCGCCGCGCGAGCGCCAGATCACCCACACCAGCCCGACGATGGCCGCGGCGTGCAGCCCCAGCGCCCAGCGGCCGACGTCCAGCGCGTCGATGCCCAGCGCCCAGGCGCCGGCGCCAAGCACCACGCCGATGGTGGCCAGGAACGCCGACAGCTCGCTGCCGGGCAACGCGAAGGCCAGGTACCAGATCGACAGGCGGTCGATCGTCCCGGGCCGCTTGAGCAGGGCCGTCACGGCGAACAGGCAGCCGATGATGCCGAGAACGAAGGAGCACCAGGCGACGATGGTCATGGCGGGGGTGGGCGTGGAGTTGGCAGATGCTTCGCGCGGCACTGTTGCACGCCCGGCCGCGCGGATCACCGTGCAAACGGACTACGGCGCGCGCGCAGCGGCGCAACCCCGGCGCCGCAGTCGGTGGCGTCAGCCCGAGCCGCCCAGCAGCGCGACGCTGTTCAGGAAGATGCGCACCAGCTCGGTCTGCCGGCGCACCCCGGTCTTGGAGAAGATCGAGCGCAGGTGCGCGCGGGCGGTGTTGCGCCGGATGTTCAGCGCTTCGGCCGCCTCTTCCAGCGACAGCCCGTTGGCCAGCTGGATCGCCAGCGCGGTCTCGGCCGGCGTCAGCTGGAACAGCTGCTGCGCCAGGCGCACCGGCGGGTCGGCCTTGCCCTCGGCGTCGCGCACGAACACGGCCACGCTGGGGCGATGTTTGCCCTCGCTCCAGTCGTCGGGCGCGATCGGCTGCACCACCACGCCCCAGGCCACCTTGCCCGAGGGCCGCGTCACCGACATCGCCTCGATCAGCGAGGTCTTGCCGCTGGGCACCGTGGCCACGGCCTCGCGGATCAGGCGCTGCAGCCGGGTGTTGTCGGTGCGGTAAGTGGCTTCGATCTCGTCGCCGGCGATGCGCAGCCCGTCGCCCATCTTGACGATCGCGGCGGCCATCGGGTTGCACTCGATCACCTTGCCGTGCTCGTCGAGCACGATGGCACCGACCATCAGCTGCGCCATCGCCTGGCTGTACAGCGAATGCACCCGCTGGTCGCGGCGCTGCACCTGGTGCAGGTTGAGCGCGCGGCGCAGGTGCGGCAGCAGTCGCGCGCACTGCGCGCGCTCGGCCGCACCGAAGGGGGCTTCGCGCTCGGAGCGCGTCAACCTGAAGCCGTAGATGCCGCCGGACGCCGAGATGTCGCAGGCCATCACGTGGAACACGTCGTGCGGCTTGCACCAGTCGCGGTAGTACTGCGAATTGCGCCAGTCGGTGTCGGACAGGATGTCGCCGATCGTCACCAGCCGGTCGGGCTGCAGGCTCGAGAACGGGCTCAGCGCGATGTAGCGGTTGTGCGGATCGAGCTCGCGCGGCTCGGCGGTGGCCGACACGATCAGCCCGAGGTCGTCGACACCACCGGGGCGCACGATCAGCGACACGTAGTTGGCGCGCAGCTCGCGGCAGATCGCCAGCAGGCACGAGGCCCAAAGCGAAGGGTCGATCGCGGCGTCGTAGATGCCGCTGAGCAGCGCGCTGAAGCCGTCGAGCGCGGTGTTCAGCGCTTGGGCACGGGAGGTCTCGGGCATGAAGCGGCCAGTCTAAACCGCCGCCAATACCATTTGCGCCCCCAGAAAACCCGATGGCCCGCCGCGCGGTCACCGCGCGGCGGGCATCACCCGACCCCTGGGACGATCAGGCCAGCTCGAACAGCCCGGCCGCACCCATGCCGCCGCCCACGCACATGCTGACCACCACCCAGCGCACGCCGCGGCGCCGGCCTTCGATCAGCGCGTGGCCGACCAGCCGCGCCCCCGACATGCCGAAGGGGTGGCCGACCGCGATCGCGCCGCCGTCGACGTTGAGCCGGTCTTCGGCGATGCCCAGCCGGTCGCGGCAGTACAGCGCCTGGCAGGCGAAGGCCTCGTTCAATTCCCACAGGCCGATGTCGGCCACCTTCAGGCCGTGGCGCTCGAGCAGCCTGGGCACCGCGAACACCGGGCCGATGCCCATTTCATCCGGCGCGCAGCCGGCCACCGCCAGGCCGCGGTAGGTGCCCAGCGGCGTCAACCCGCGCGCCTTGGCCTCGGCCGCGCTCATCAGCACCGAGGCGCTGGCGCCGTCGGACAGCTGCGAAGCGTTGCCGGCGGTGATGTGCTGGCCTTCGGCGATGACCTTGCCGTTCTTCCACACGGGTTTCAGCTTGGTGAGGCTTTCCAGCGTGGTGTCGGCGCGGTTGCCTTCGTCGCGCTCGAGCGTGACCGTCTCTTTGGTCGTCGGCTGGCCTTCCTTGTCGAACAGCTGCTTGACGCTTTGCAGCGGCACGATCTCGGCGTCGAAGCGCCCGGCGGCCTGCGCCGCCGCGGTGCGCGCTTGACTTTGCAGCGCGAACTCGTCCTGACGCGCACGCGAAATGCCGTAACGCGCGGCCACGACCTCGGCGGTCTCGATCATCTGCATGTAGGCCGCCGGGCTGGCCGCCAGCACCGCCTGGCTTTGTGCGCGGTGGCTGTTCTTGTGCTGGTTTTGCGTCAGCGAGATCGACTCCATGCCGCCGGCCACCGCGATGCGCAGGCTGCCGGTCATGATGCCCTGCGCCGCGGTGGCGATGGCCACCAGGCCGCTGGCGCACATGCGGTCGATGGTCATGCCGGCCACGGTGTCGGGCAGCCCGGCGGTGTAGGTGCACAGCCGCCCGAGGTTGAAGCCCTGCGTGCCCTGCTGCGCGGCGCAGCCGAGGATGACGTCGTCGACTTCCGATCCGTCGACCTTGGCGCGCTGCAGCGCGTGGCGGATCACATGGCCGCCGAGCACCGGCGCTTCGGTGTCGTTGAAGGCGCCGCGGTAGGCGCGGGCTATCGGCGTGCGCGCGGTGGAGACGATGACGGCTTCTTGCATGGCAGGGTCTTTCATTCGAAGGTCAGCAAACTGATGGTGTCGACGACGCAGCCCGGCTTGTCCGAGCCCTCGATCTCGACCGTGATACGGATCGTGACCTTGACCGCGCCGCCCTTGGCCTCTTCGGCGGCCAGCACCTCGCCGCGGCCACGGATGCGCGAGCCGGCCTTCACCGGCGCCGGGAAGCGCACGCGGTCGCTGCCGCCGTTCACCCCCATCTTCAAGCGCTGGTAGTGCACCAGCTCGGGCAGGAACTTGCTGGCCAGCGCCAGCGTCAGGTAGCCGTGCGCAATGCAGCCGCCGAAGGGGCCCGCCGCCGCGCGCTGCGGATCGACGTGGATCCACTGGTGGTCGTCGGTGGCGTCGGCGAATTGCTGGATGCGCGACTGCTCGAGCACCATCCATTCGGTGGCGCCCAGGTCGCGGCCGACCGCGGCGAGCACCGCGGCGTTGGAATCGAAGGTGGTTGCCATGGCAATCTTGGGCGGGGGTCAGGCGTGTTGCGAGCTGACGGACACGACCTCGCCGGTCATGTAGCTGGAATAGTCGCTGGCCAGGAACACCATCACGTTGGCCACCTCCCAGGGTTCGGCGCCGCGGCCGAAGGCTTCGCGCGCGGCGAGCTGGTCGAGCAATTCGGGCGAGGCCGATTTCTTCAAGAAGGCGTGGATCGCGATCGACGGCGCGACCGCGTTGATGCGGATGCCGTGCTCGGCGGCCTCGATCGCCGCGCAGCGCGTCAGCGCCATCACGCCGGCCTTGGCCGCCGCGTAGTGCGCCTGCTCGGCCTGCGCGCGCCAGCCCAGCACCGAGGCGTTGTTGACGATCACGCCGCGGCCGCGCGGGCCCATCACGCGCAGCGCGGCGCGCGTCATGCGGAAGGTGCCGGTCAATGTGATGTCGATCACCTTGTGCCACTCGTCGTCTTCCATGTCGACGATGCGTTTGCTGGTGCCCAGGCCGGCGTTGTTGATCAGCACGTCGATGCCGCCGAGCTTGGCTTCGGCGAAGTCGATCAACGCCTGCACCTGGTCCTGCTTGGACACGTCGCACAGCTGGCCGTGGATCTGCTCGAGGCCGGTCTCGGCGCGGATCGAAGCCACCGCCTCGGCCAGGCGGCGCTCGTGCACGTCACTAAGCACCAGTGCGCGGCAGCCTTCCTCGGCGCAGCGCTTGGCCACCGCCAGGCCGATGCCGGCACCGGCGGCGGCGGTGACCAGCACCGATTTGCCCTTCAACAGGCCGTGGGCGGGGACGTAGTCGGGGCTGGGCGTGGCAGGCATGATTGGATTGCGGTTGAGGTGGGTTCGAGGTGGCGCACAGAGCTACTTGACGAGGCCCTGCAGCCGCACGCGCATCATCGCCCTGGCGAGCGCTGCAGCCTGGTGGTTGCCCTGGATCAAGCTGAGCGCGATGTCACCGGCGTCGATCACGTTCTGCTCGGACGAGCGGTCGTTGTCGTCGACGAAGCGCAGGCCGGTGGCCGCCGGGTCGGGCTGCCCGGGCAGCAGCAGCGTGACGCCGGGCAGGTGCGTGTTGCCCAGGCCCACGCGCTGCGCCAGCGTGCTGGTACTCAGGTCAGCGACGAAGAACGGTGCCGCGGCGGCGGCCGTGCCGACGTCGGACATGCGCCACTTCAGCGCGCCGCTGCTGCCGGCGGCATAGCTCGGCAGGTTGAGGTTCAACGCGAAGCCGGCAGGGATCAGCTCGCGCGCCGGGCGCGGGCCATGCCCTGGCCAGCGCGCCTGGCGCTCGAGCCGGGCAACCAGCGCCACCACCAGGTCAGCGTTTTCGTATTCCTGATCGGACGGCTGCAGCGCCTTGAAAGTGCGGTACGAGCCCGGCACCACCGCACTGGCCGCGATCGCCGGGTAGCCACGGTTGACGGCCATCAGCGCGACGTTGACGGTGCCCGAGCCGTTGTTGATCAAGCCGGTGTTGCTGCCGTAGTTGACGCCGGAGATGACCAGATCAGCCGGTGCGCCGAACACCGCGGCGGCGGCGACGTCCAGGCCGTGCAGGATCGCGGCCACCGGCGTGGAGTTGACGCAGAACACACGCTCGCCGTGGCCCACGCCGGGCACGCCGGCCAGGGTCGCCACACCCGGCGTTCCCGCGGGAAGGCTGCCGCCGCGGCTGGGTGCCGTCAGCGGCGTGACCGGCCGCAAAAAGGCCAGCGCCCCACCCTGCCCGCTCTGGTCGAGCATCGGCGCCGACACGACCACCTGGTGGCCGGCCGCCTCCAGCCGCTGCACCAGCGCATGCACGCCGGAGGCCTCGCAGCCGTCGTCGTTGCCGATGACGATGTTCAGCGCGTGGGCCGGTGCGCTGGCGGCGATGGCGATGCATGCAGCAGCGAAGGCGTGGCGGATTTTCATTGGCGTGTGTCTCCCCGGGGCGGTTCTCGGAGCGCGTCGCCGGCTCCGATGGAGCACGACGCCGGCTGCCGCATGGTCGCCACGCCGCGCCGCTGCAGCATCGTCTCTACGGACGAGGCCGCAAGCCGCGCTGAGGCGCGCGGCTTCAGGCCGGCTCGATGTTGCCCTGGCCGAAGTAGGCGCGCATCTGCAGGATGCGCCCTTGCTCGTCGAAGCGGAAGGTGTCGATCGGGTGGATGGCGATGCGCCGGCCCTGGTAGTTGACCGTCACCGTGAAGGAGAACGCACACTCGCGCCCGGACACGCGCACCGCACCGTTGAGTTGCGTGCGCGGATGCATGTCCTGCGCCTTCGCATAAAAGGCGCGGATGGCGGCATGCCCGACCACCGGGGTCGAGCCCACCGGGTCTTCGACCGACGCGCCTTCGGCGTACAAGGAGACGATGGCGTCGACATCGCCGCTTTCGAGCGCGCGCAGGTAGCCTTCGACGATGGTCGTGACGTCAGCGGCGCTCAACTCGTTCATCGCGGCATGCCCAGGGCGCGTTCGGCGATCAGGTTCAATTGGATCTCGTTGGTTCCGGCGTAGATGGTATCGGCTCGGCTGGTCAACCACAGCGTTTGTAAATCACGGTGGCGCGCATCGCCGTCGTCGATGTTACCCGCGGCGCCCAGCACGTCGACTGCCAGTTGCCCCAATGCCCGGTGCCAGTTGGACCAGGCGTACTTGGAGATCATCGCCGCCGGCGGCGGCGCGGCGCCGTCTTCGGCCCCCAGCACGCGCAAGGCATTGAAGCGCAGCGTGTGCAGGCCGAGCGCGGCGCGCGCGATACGCTGGCGCAGCACCGCATCACGCGCGGCGCCGTTGGCCTTGGCGACTTCGATCAGCAGTTCCAGCTCGTGCTGGAAATGCGCCTGCTGGCCCAGCGTGGACGCACCGCGCTCGAAGCCCAGCAGCGCCATCGCCACCTTCCAGCCCTGCCCCACCGCGCCCAGGTGCAGGCTGCCTTCGGTGCGCGCGCCGTCGAAGAAGACCTCGTTGAACTCGGCGCTGCCGGTGATCTGGCGGATCGGCCGCACCTCGATGCCGGGCTGGCGCAGCGGCACCAGCAGCAGCGTCAATCCCTGGTGGCGCTGCGAGCCGGGCTCGGTGCGCGCCAGCACGAAGATCCAGTCGGACTCGTGCGCCCACGAGGTCCAGACCTTCTGGCCGTGCAGAACCCATTGACCGTCGGGCCCCTCGGCGTTGCGCTCGGCGCGTGTGGCGACTGCCGCCAGGTCGGAGCCGGCGCCGGGCTCGGAGTAACCCTGCGCCCAGTATTCGGTGCCGCCCAGGATGCCCGGCAGGAAGCGCGCGCGCTGCTCGGGCGTGCCGTAGGCGATCAGCGTCGGCGCCAGCAGGGTCTCGCCGATGTGGCCGATGCGCCCCGGGCCGCCGGCGCGCACGTACTCCTCGTGGAACACCACCTGCTGCGACAGCGGCAGCTCGCGCCCGCCCACCGCGCGCGGCCAGCCGATGCCGACCCAGCCGCCCGCGGCCATGCGCTGCTCCCAGCGCTTGGCCAGGGCGGCGTCGTAAGCGGGGGCGCCGGGGCCGTTGACCCCTTTGAGGGCATCGAAGTCGCGCGTCAGGTTGGCTCGCATCCAGGCCTGCACCTCGGCGCGGAAGCTGTTGTCGGCGGCCGATTCATGCAGGTTCATGTCGCCACCTCGTCGAGCAGCAGCGCCGCCACGTGTTCCAGCCAGACGCTGGAAGCTCCCAATCGCTGGCTGTTGGCCTGCGCGCGCTTGAAGTACAGGTGCGGGTCGTACTCCCAGGTGAAGCCGACGCCGCCGTGCAGCTGGATCGCCTCCTGCGCGCAGAACAGGGCTGCCTCGTGGGCCTCGACCAGCGCCAGCGCCGCGACCATGTCGCGCTCGCGCACGGCCGGCGCATCGGCCAGCCGCGCCGCAGCGCCATAGACCGCCGATCGCGCGGACTCGAGCAGCACCATCATCTGCGCACAGCGGTGCTTGACCGCCTGGAACGACGCCACCGCGCGGCCGAACTGCTGCCGCTCTTGCGTGTAGGCCACGCTCAGGTCCAGGCACTGTTGCGCCACGCCCACCTGCTCGGCCGCCAGCGCCACCGCGGCCAGCGCGCGCCAGCGCGCCAGCGCGTCGCCCAGCGCGCGGCCGCGGGCCAGGCAGGCGTCGGCATCGAGCGCGACCGGCTCGGCGGCCACCACCTCGGCGCTGCGGCGCGTGCGGTCGATGGTGCTCAGTTCACGCACCTGCAGGCCGGCGCTGCGGCGTGGCACGGCCAGCAGCACGGTGCCGTCACCATCGACGCGGGCCGGCAGCAGCAGCAGTTCGGCCTGCGCGGCCGAGCCCACCGGCGACCAGCGCCCTTGCACGCGCCACTGCGCGCCGTCCTGCCAGGCGCGCGCACCGCCGGGCTCGGTGCAAAGGGTAGCAATGCTGCGTCCCGCGGCCAGCGCCGGCAGCCAGCGCGCGGCCAGTGCGCTGTCGCGGTCCACGTCGCTCAGCAGCGCCGCGGCGAGCGCGCTGTCGAGGAAGGGCACGCAGGCCAGGCGCCGGCCCATCTGCTCTTGCAGCAGCGCGAGTTCGATCGGCCCGAGGCCAAGCCCGCCATGATCTTCAGGCAGGTGCACACCGCACCAGCCCAGCTCGGCGATGCCCTGCCACAACTTGGCGTCGATGCCGGCGTCGCCGTCGGCGGCGGCGCGCGTGGCCGGCATCGCCGCGGCATCGGCCAGGAAGTCGGCCGCGGATTCGGCGATCAGCCGTTGGTCTTCACTCAGCCGCAGGTCCATGTCAGCGCAGCCTCATCGCGGCCATCAGCTGCCGTAGACCTTCTGCGGCGTCGGGCCTTGCGCGATCAGCGCATCCACCACCGCGCCGAGTTCGGCCGGATCCCAGCGCGCCCCCTTGTCGTGCACCTTGCCGGTGTGCCAGCCGTCGGCCACCGAGATCTCGCCGCCCTTGGCCTCGAAGCAGCGGCCGGTGACGTGCGCGGACAAGGGGCTGCCCAGCCACACGACGATGGAGGCCACGTTCAGCGGATCCCACACGTCGAAGCCGGATTCGGGTTTCTTCACCATGTCGGGCATCGCGCCTTCGGTCATCGCGGTGCGCGCCGCCGGCGCCAGGCAGTTGACGGTGATGCCGTAGCGCGCGAGCTCGGCGGCCTGCACCAGCGTCAGCCCGGCGATGCCGGCCTTGGCCGCCACATAGTTGCTCTGGCCGATCGAGCCCTGCAGCCCCGCGCCCGAGCTGGTGTTGATGATGCGTGCGTCGACCTGCTGGCCCGCCTTCTTCGCATCGCGCCAGCGCCGCCCCAACACGTTGGCCAGGCAGAAGTGGCCGCGCAGGTGCACGCGCATCACCGTGTCCCAGTCGTCCTCGGACAGACTGAGGAACATGCGGTCGCGCAGCACGCCGGCATTGTTGACCAGCACGTGCACTTCGCCGAACGCCGCCACCGCGGCATCGACGATCGCCTGCGCGCCGGCCAGCGTGGTGATGTCGCCGTCGTTGGCCAGCGACCGGCCGCCTGCGGCCTGGACTTCATCGGCCACGGCCTTGGCGGCGTCGAGCCGGATGTCGTTGACGACGACGTTCGCGCCTTGTGCGGCGAAGGCCAGCGCGTAGGCGCGACCCAGGCCGCCGCCGGCGCCGGTGATGAGGACGGTACGGCCGTTGCAGATTTCAGTCATTTCGTCGGTGGCGGTTCGGTCAAGATCCCAGGGTGGGGCGGCGGTCGTTCCACGGCGCGGCATGTTCGAGCTGCGCGGCCAGCGCCAGCAGCCGCGCTTCGGCCCCGAAGGCCGCCGCGAACTGCACGCCCACGGGCAGGCCGGCGGCGTTCCAGAACAGCGGCACCGACATCGCCGGGTTGCCGCTGATGTTGAACATCGACGTGAAGGCCGACGCCATCACCGCCGCTTTCACGTAGTCGTCCCACGGCTGATCGAGCGACAGCACGCCCAGCTTGGGCGCGGGCGCCGCGGTCGTCGGCGACAGCAGCATGTCGTACTTGCCGAAGAACAGGTCGAAGGCGCGGCCCGCCTGGTCGCAGGCCATGCGCGCGCTCGTGATCTGGGCGGCCGTGTAGCCGCGCGCCGCCTTCAACGTACGCCAGTTGATGGGCTCGAATTCGTCCTCGTTCGCGCTGCGGCCGAGCGCCTTCTCGCGCGCCATTACCGCGACCAGCATGCTGGTGCCCGTCATCAGACCCATGCCGCCGTACATCTGCGCCACCAGGTCGTCGGACAGCAGCGGGCGCGGCGCCGACTCGACGCCGTGGCCGAGCGCTTCGCACAGCCGGGCGGCCTTGCGCACGGCTTCGAGGCAGTCGGGGTGCACCGGCACGCGGAACAGGTTGTCCTCGAGCAGCGCGATGCGCAGCCGCCGCGGCGGCCGGGTCAAGGCCGGCAGCACCGGGCCGATCGGCGGGCCGATGCGGGTGCCGGGCTCGGGGCCTTGCGTCAGCTCGAGCAGCAGCGCGCTGTCGCGCACCGAGCGGCTGATGACGTGGTGTACCGAAAGCCCCAGCGACGCGTCGAGCACGTCCGGGCCCGGCGGCACGCGGCTGCGGCTGGGCTTCAGGCCGAACAGCCCGCAGGCCGAGGCCGGGATGCGGATCGAGCCGCCGCCATCGGTGCCATGGGCCACCGGGATGACGCCGGCAGCCACGAGCGCGGCCGAGCCCCCCGACGAACCGCCGGTGCTGTGCTCGAGATGCCAGGGGTTGCGCGTGAGGCCGAACAGCCGCGACTCGGTGGTCGCCGTCTGGCCGAACTCGGGCGTGGTGGTCTTGGCGAAGATGTTGAGCCCGGCGGCGCGGTGGCGCTGCACCAGCGTCGAATCGTGGTCCTGCACGGCGTCGCGGAAGAAGGCGCAGCCGTTCGTCGTGACGGTGCCCTTCATCGCCACGCCGAGGTCCTTCAGCGCGAACGGGACACCCAGCAGCGGCGCGGCGCGCGCCCGGCCTTCGCGCTCGGCGCGGCCGGACGCGGACAGCGACTTGGCCAGCTCGCGCGCCTGCTCGAAGTCGCGCTCGGCGATGGCATTGATCGCGCCCGTCGCCTCGACGCGGGCGATCGCCGCGTCGAGCGCCTCGATCGGAGTGATCCGACCGCGGCGGATCTCGGCGGCCAGCGCGGTGGCGTCCAGCCGCTGATACTCGGGCACCGGCGGCGCGCTCGCCGCGCGCGCGTCCGATACGCTGATGGCACTGACTGCGGCGGCACCGAGGAAGTCACGTCGGTCGATGGCCATGCCTCAGATCCTCTCGATGACGGTGACGTTGGCCTGGCCGCCGCCTTCGCACATGGTTTGCAGCCCGTAGCGGCCACCGCTGCGTTCCAGCTCGTGCAGCAGCGTGGTCATCAGCTTGGTGCCCGACGCGCCCAGCGGGTGGCCCAGCGCGATCGCGCCGCCGTTGACGTTGGTGCGCGCGGGGTCGTAGCCGGTCTCCTTCAACCAGGCCATCACCACCGAGGCGAAGGCCTCGTTGATTTCGACCAAGTCGATGTCGGCCAGCTTCATGCCCGACTTCTTCAGCGCGTGCGCGGTCGCCGGGATCGGCGCGGTCAGGTGCCAGATCGGGTCGTCGGCGCGCACAGACAGGTGCACGATGCGCGCGCGCGGCTTCAGGCCGTAGCGCTTCACCGCCGCTGCGGAGGCCACCAGCACGGCGGAGGCCGCATCGCAGGTGGAACTCGACACCGCAGCGGTGATCTTCGGATACGCCGGGTCCACCGGGGCCAGCGTGGCCATCTTCTCCAGCGTGCTCTCGCGCGCGGTTTCGTCCATGCGGAAGTCACCCCCCGGCAATGGATACGGCACGACTTCGCGATCGAAGCGGCCTTCACGGATGGCGGCCAGCGCGCGGTCGTGGCTGGTCTTGGCGAAGACCTCCATCGCCTCACGGCTGAGTTCCCAGTGGTCGGCGATGCGCTGCGCGGCGTAGAACTGGTTCACCGGCGCGTCGCCGAAGCGTGCCTTCCAGCCGATGCTCTCGGCAAAGGGCGTGGTGAAACCCAGCGGCTGGCCGGCGAGCATGGCCGAGCTGATCGGGATGCTCGACATCGTCTGCACGCCGCCGGCCAGCACCACGTCCTGCGTGCCGCTCATCACCGCCTGCGCGGCGAAGTGCACCGCCTGCTGCGAGCTGCCGCACTGGCGGTCGACCGTGGTGCCGGGCACCGCCATCGGCATTCCTGCGGCCAGCCACGAAGTGCGCGCGATGTCGCCAGCCAGCGCGCCGATGGTGTCGACGCAGCCGAAGATGACGTCGTCGTAGTCCTCGGCCGGAATGGCGTTGCGCTCGACGATGGCGCGGATCACGTGCGCGCCCAGGTCGGCGCCGTGCACGTGCGCCAGCGAGCCCTTGCGCCGCCCGGTGGGCGAGCGCAGTGCGTCGATGATGAAAGCTTCGGTCATGGCTGCTTAAAGGTTGAAGGTGGCGCCCGGGCCCAGCGGCGCGTCGCCGTCGAGCAGCTGCGCACCCAGGCGCTGGCGGTGGAAGGCGCGGTCGCCCCAGGCGCCGTCGAGCGCCCAGGCGCGCTTCATGAACATCTGCAGATCGACTTCCCAGGTGTAG
>ERZ761602.2974-NODE-2974-length-25128-cov-9.208112_pt1 | contig 25128 bp, 30 predicted proteins | sample MGYA00512165_ERZ761602 | MGnify/ENA primary metagenome ERZ761602 (study PRJEB28899, sample SAMN02445085) | bioreactor sludge metagenome | biome: EBPR sludge; isolation source: Thorneside wastewater treatment plant | place: Australia: Brisbane, Thorneside...
CCCTTACCCCCTCCCCCTCTAGGGGAGGGGGGGCGCACTGTGCTGCAAAGGTCTTCGCATGACGTACAACACCACCTCCGGCAATCGCGGCCTTCTGCAAGCCGAGCCGCTGATCTTTGAGACCGGTCATGCGACGGGAACTGGCGTCGATTTGCCGGAACCGATAAACACGCCGAACAAGCTCGGCGGCCTTGCGCGCAAGGCCGCGCTCGATCTGCCGGGTCTCTCCGAGCCGGAAACGATGCGCCATTTCGTGCGGCTCTCGCAGCGCAATTACGCCATCGACCTCGGGCTCTTTCCGCTGGGTTCGTGCACGATGAAGCACAACCCGCGCCTCAATGAACGCACAGCGCGCTTCGAGGGCTTCGCCGACATTCATCCGCTGCAGCCGATGGCGACGATCCAAGGCGCGCTCGAACTGATGGACGAGCTCGCGCACTGGCTCTGCACGCTGACCGGCATGCCCGCGGTTGCGCTCTCACCCAAGGCTGGCGCGCACGGCGAAATGTGCGGCATGCTGGCAATCAAAGCCGCGCTTGAAGCGCGCGGCGAGGGTAAGACGCGCAAGCGCGTGCTGGTGCCGTCATCCGCGCACGGCACAAACCCAGCGACAGCCGTCGCGGCGGGCTTCATCGTCGATGAAATCGAAGCGCGCAGCGATGGGCGCGTGCATGTCGCCGACATCGCCTCCAAGCTTGGGCCCGATGTCGCCGGCATCATGATGACCAACCCGAATACGTGCGGCCTGTTTGAACCAGACATCAAGCGCATCGCCGACCTCGTGCATGAAGCGGGCGGCTACTTCTATTGCGACGGGGCCAATTACAACGCGATCGTCGGTCGTGTGCGCCCGGGCGATCTGGGCGTCGACGCCATGCACATCAACCTGCACAAGACGTTCTCGACGCCGCATGGCGGCGGCGGGCCGGGCGCGGGGCCGACCGTGCTCTCCACCGCGCTCGCGCCGTTTGCGCCGGTGCCGCACATTGTCGTGCGTGGCGAGAAACGAGAACTGCGCGAGCATACAGAAGGCACGCAAGCCTTTGGCCGCATGTGCGCGTTCCACGGTCAGATGGGCATGTTCACGCGCGCGCTGACGTACATGCTGAGCCATGGCGGCGATGGTCTGCGCCAAGTGGCGGAAGACGCCGTGCTCAACGCCAATTATCTGCTGGCGCGTCTGAAGCCGCATTTCAACGCGCCGTTCGGCGGCCAAGGAAATGAACATCGTCCGTGCATGCACGAAGTGCTGCTGGATGATTCATCGATCAAGCCGAAAGGCGTCGAAACCATCGACATGGCGAAGGCGCTTTTGGACGAAGGATATCACCCGTTCACGACCTACTTCCCGTTGGTGGTTCACGGCGCCATGCTGATCGAGCCGACCGAAACCGAGCCGAAGCGTGAGCTCGATCGCTTCGCCGACGTGATGATCGCGCTGGCTGAGCGCGTGAACGCCGGCGATGTCGCGCACTTCAAGCAGGCGCCGACGCTTGCGCCGATGCGCCGCCTCGACGACACCCGCGCCGCGCGGCAACCCAAGTTGCGCTGGCGGCGGGGGGATAACGGCGCCGGCGCCCAGGTGGCGGCGGAGTAGGGATGGCGCAAGCGACACCCGCCACCATCGAGCTGAAGCTCGAGTCGTTCGCGCATCTGTTCGATCCCTACGACCCGTTCCCGATCCCGTCGCGCGATCTGGCCAAGAGCGCCGAGGAATTCATCGTCGGTTGGGCGCGTGAGGTCCCTCGCGACGCCAAGCTAAAGATCGTCGTGCATGCGCCAGCGGGGGAAGTGACGGAGGCCGCGCGCCGCGAATTGGCCGACGCCATCGCGCGCCACTTCGCTTATCGCGCCGAACGCGTGACTGGCGACCTGCACGAGCTGTTTCGCGTCGGCTATGTTTCGCTCGGCATTGGGCTGGCGGTGTTGGCAGCTTGCGTGATCGGGGGGCGGGTGATCGACGCCGCGTTCGCGGAGGCGCCCTGGACGCGCTTTTTGTCCGAGGGGTTGATCATCTTGGGTTGGGTGGCGAACTGGCGACCGCTGGAGATTTTCTTGTACGAGTGGTGGCCGCTGGCGCAGCGGCGGCGGCTCTACCGGCGGCTCGCGCAAGCGCCGGTCGAGGTGCGAGCGGCCTGATCAGAGCAGCGCCGTCGCCAGGATCCACGCGCCGGTCGCGGCGAGCAAGAACGCGGCGCTCGCGCGCACGGCGGCGAGCGGCGCGATGCGGGTGACGCTTTCGCCCAGCAGCACCGCCGGCACGTTGGCCAGCATCATGCCGGCCGTGGTGCCGATGGTGACAAGCGCGATGTCGTGGAAACGCGCCGCCAGCAGGGAGGTCGCGATCTGGGTCTTGTCGCCGATCTCGACCAGGAAGAACGCAGTCAGCGTGGTGAGGAACACGCTGGCGCCGCTGGCGCTGGCGCCGCGCTCGTCTTCCTTGTCGGGGATGAGCGCCCAGGCGGCCATGGCGATGAAGGCGAGACCGACGACGATCTGAAACGTCGGTCCGCTGAGCCAACGCGCGATGAAGTAGCCCAATGTCGCCGCCGCGGCGTGGTTGAGCAACGTCGCCGCCAGGATGCCCAGGATGATCGGCGCGGGCTTGCGGAAGCGCGCGGCCAACACGATCGCCAGCAGCTGCGTCTTGTCGCCGATTTCCGCGAGCGCGACGATTCCGGCAGAAACCCAGATTGCTTCCATCGCTCCGCCGTCTGCTTGCCGGCGCGTTGGTGCGCGCCATGAACGCGGCGGTCAATGGGGTGCGGCGATCGCGCGCGCCTTAATGAAAGCGGCGCGCCAGCGAAGGCGCGCCGCCGAGTTTCAACATCTGGCTGAACTTACCAAGTGTAGCTCACCCGCCCGTAAACGAACCGCCCGGAGCGGCCAAACGGCGAGTAGTTCGAGAACGGCGTGTTGCTCGTGGCGTTGAGCGCGGCCGGCGTCTCGGTTGGGTACTCGTCGGTGATGTTGTCCGCGCCGAGAGCGATGCGCACGTGATCGGTCAGATCGATGCGGCCTTCCAGATCGAAAAGCGTTCTCGGATCGAGCACCAGATCGTTAGCGGCGGTCGTGCCAGGCGACAGCACTTCGCCGTAACGCGTCGCGCGCAGCGTCGCGCCGAAGCGGCCGAGCGTCCAGTTGGTGGAGAAGGTGTATTTGTCCTTCGGCGTTCCTTCCTCGAACGTGAGCACATTCACGCGGTCGAACAGAACCGGCGGCGGGCTGAGCGCCGCCAGCGGCGCCGTTTGCGGCACGCGCGTGACGTCGGTCTGGTTGAAGTTTGCGCCGAGCATGAACTCGAACGCGCCAATCTCACCGGCGTCGAGATCATAGCTGGCGACGATGTCGACGCCCTGGGTCTCGGTGTCCACGCCGTTGATGAAGAACCGTCCGCCGCCGATGCCGATGAAGCCTTGCGCGGTCAGGAAGTTGCGCACTGCCGTCGAGGTGAGGTTCTCCGACAGAACAATGCGGTTGGTGACGTCGATCTGATAGGCGTCGACGGTGACGTCGAGGTCGCCCAGGCGGAAGACGGCGCCCAGCGCGTAGTTGACGGATTCTTCCGCTTCCAGCGGCTTGGCGCCCATCGCCGCCGCCACCGGATCGGTGGCTGGGAAGGTGGTGATGTCGAACGGCACGCCGTTGATGAAGTTCGTCGAGGTCGCGGTGAAGAATTGCTGTTGCAGCGATGGCGCGCGGAAGCCGTTCTGCACCGATGCGCGCAGCGCGAACCAGTCGGTGAAGTCATAACGGGCCGACAATTTTCCGGTCAGGGTTTCGCCGAAGTCGGAGTAGCTTTCGGCGCGAACCGCGGCGGACATCAGCAGATTTTCCGTGATGTCGGCTTCAACGTCGATGTAGGCGCCGACGGAGGTGCGATCCTCGTCGACTTCATTTTCAGGGCGGAAGCCAGGGAACACCTGCGCGCCCGAGGCGGTCGCGCAACCGCCGGCGGTGATCTGCGCGGGCGTCGGGCTGGTGCAGCCGGAGCCGAACAGCGGCAATAGCACGCCGCCATTGCGATACGAGTCCGGCTCGCCTGCCCATATCGAATAGCTCTCGCGCCGTGCTTCGACGCCGATCGACATGTTGATCGGCGACGCCAGACCCGCGTCGAAACCGCGTGTGCCGGAGAAGTTGAACGCGAGTTGATCGTAGTCGAACCCGCCGGCGTCGAACACGGTCTTGCTCGCCGCGCCCAGCGAACGGTTAAGCGTGTCGCGGATAGTGAAGTCCATCGAGTTGTAGCCATAGACGAGCGAGCTATCCATCGCCCACTCGCCCCAGCTCCAACGCCCGCCGCCGCCGGCGCTGTAATCTTCGACAACGGGATTGATCAGCGGCAGGAAGCCATCGGGGTAGATCGAGATCACGTTGCGATCGTCGAGCGCGCGGCGGAAGAACCCGGCCGTCAGCGAGTCGCGGTTCTGATAGCTGGCCCAACCATAAAGCTCGACGCCGTTGTCGAGATCGTAGCCCGCATTGGCGAACACGGTGTATTGCTCGATGCGCGGTTCGCCATACCAGGCGTTCAAGCGATTGATCGTCGTTTCACGCGGATCGAAGGCGCTTGAGACGAGGGGGTATTGCTGGCGCCAGTCGGGCGCGGTGCGGATGGTTTCATCCTGGTCGAGATATTCGCCCGAGACGGTCAGGAAGCCGTCTTCGCCAAGCGGAAGCCCTACCCAGCCGGAAACGCGCGTGGTCGCGCCGTCCTGAACGTCGCGCGAGGCAAGGTCGGTGACGCTCCAGGTCGCGCCAGAAGGCGGCGCGCCGACGATCGTATCGTAGCTTGTGATGCGTTCGCCGTAACTGACGTCGATGCCGCCGCCTTCGCGCGCCTCGCGCAGGAGCACGTTGACCACGCCCGCGATCGCATCGGAGCCGTATTGAGCGGACGCGCCGTCACGCAGCACTTCGACGCTGCCGATCGCGGCCGCTGGAATGGTGTTCATGTCGACGGCCGAGGAGCCGCGTCCCACGGTGCCGTTGACGTTCACCAGCGACGCTTGGTGGCGGCGCTTTGAGTTGAGCAGCACCAGAGTCTGGTCGGGCGCCAGACCGCGCAACGTCGCTGGACGGATGGTGTCGGTGCCGTCCGCCAGGCCGGGGCGGGGAAAGTTGAACGAGGGAAGCGCCACCGAAAGCGCCTGGTTCACTTCGGTTACGCCGGCATTCGACAGGTCGTCGGCGCTGATGACGTCCACGGGCGCGGCGGTCGAGAGCGCCGAGCGATTCGCCACGCGCGTGCCCGTGACGATGATTTCGTCATCGTCAGCGTCCTGCGCGGCGGCGGACGCCAGCGATTGGAAGGCGACGCCGGCCAGCAGCGCCGCGGCAAAACGGCGGACGCGAGGTCCGCTCTTACGTTTCGTGGTCATTTCGTCCCTCACCGTGGGGTCTCGCGCAACCCAATTGCGCAATACCGATGATATGAGTGTGAGGGTGGAATCGTCGTGCGCCAGGGGCCAATGCGCCGCGCCGTGGCGATTGCCTATACGGCGTTGCCAATGCGCAACGATTTTGATGCGTATTCGCCTTAGCGGCGAGAATGTCAGCCGAACTTACGCTTCAGTTCCGCGACGCCGTCGCTGATCAGCGCGCCTTGGGCTTTGTCGCTCATGCGTTCGCGGATCAGTTTTTCCGCGGCCGCGACCGCCGCTTCAGCCGCCGCGGCGCGCACCTCGGCCGCGGCCTTCGCCTCGGCGGACGCGATGCGGTCCTCGGCTTGCTTCTCGCGCCGCGCCATCGCCGCCATCATCGACTTGCGGGTTTCTTCGGCGACGGCGGCGGCCTGCTCCTTCGCCGCATCGACGATGGCCTTTGCGTCCGCTTCAGCCGCCGCGCGCTTGGCTTGGTATTCGGCCAGGAGCTTCTCGGCCTCTTCGCGCAGGTTGCGCGCGTCGTGCAGTTCCTTGGCGATCTTCTGGCTTTGACCATCGAGCGCGCCAAGAATTTGCGCCGGGACCTTCAGATAGACCAGAAGCCCGATGAAAAGCGCCAGCGAGAGGAAGGCGATTTCGGTGGCGGTGATGTCCATGGTCGCGATCCTCAGGCTTTCGCCGGCGCCAGTTTGTCAGCGATTTCGCGCGCCAGCGCCTGGGCCACGCCAGGCACGTCGGCGAGGGCCTTGGTCCGGGCGTCGTTGACCTTGGCTTCCGCCGCGCGGATGCGGTCAGCGAGGCGCGCTTCGGCTTGTTCCTGCTCGGCGGTGAGCTTGGCCATGACATCGGCGCGGGCGGCGTCGACCATGGCGCGTGCGTCCGCGCGAGCTTTCGCGGTGGCCCTCTCCATGTCGGCGCGCGCTTCGTCGGCCGCCGCGCTTTTCAGCGCCGCGCCGTCGAGGTCGGCCTTGATCGTCCCGGCACGCTTTTCCAGCACCCCGGCGACCTTTGGCAGGATGAAGGTCGAGACCAAAAAGTAGAGCGCGCCGAACGTGACCACGAACCAGAAAATCTGGCTCGGGAACAGCGAAGCGTCGAAGGGCGGAAACGCCGCGGCGTGTTCGGCCCCATGCGCGCCCGCGGCGGCGCCGTGCGCGGCGTCGACCGCATGCGCATCGACGCCGCCATGAGCCGCGTCATGAAGCTGGGTTTCAGCGCTTTCGCCGGCCATTGCTTACTTCGGCACGACGAAGAGCAGCAGGAGCGCGATCAGCAGCGAGAAGATGCCGAGCGCTTCGGTCACGGCGAAGCCGAAGATCAGATTGCCGAACTGGCCCGGCGCCGCTGACGGGTTGCGCATGGCGCCCGACAGAAAGTTGCCGAAGATCAGGCCCACGCCGATGGCGGCGCCCAGCATGCCGAGGCAGGCCAAGCCAGCGCCGATATAGGCTGCAGCAGTTGCGTCCATTTTCTCTTACTCCCCTCTGGGTTGGATGTTCGCCCCGGCGCGTTAGTGCCCGGGATGAAGCGCGTCGTTGAGATAGATGCAAGTGAGGATCGCGAACACATAAGCTTGCAGGAACGCGACCAGGAACTCGAGACCGTACAGCGCGACCGTCATGGCCAGCGGCAATGCCGCGCCGACAACGCCCAGGAAGCCCACGCTCGCCATCGCCGGCACGAACCCGGCGAACACCTTGAGCAGCACGTGGCCGGCGAAAATGTTCGCCCACAGACGCACCGCGTGGCTGAGCGGGCGTGAGAAGAACGAAACGACCTCGATTGGCGTCACGATCAAATAAAGCACGGGCGGCACGCCCGACGGCACGAACAGCTTCAAGAACTTCAAGCCGTTCTTGGCGAAACCAACGATGATCACCGTGAAAAACACGATCAGCGCCATCGAAGCCGTGACAATGATCTGGCTTGTCGGCGTGAACATGTGCGGCACGCCAAACGCGCCCGGGAACATGCCCAGCATGTTCGACATGAAGATGAACAGGAACAGCGTGAACACGAAGGGGAAGAACTTCTTCACGCCTTCTTCGCCGGCTGTGTCTTTCACCATGCCGTGGATAAAATTGTACGCGCCTTCGGCGACGACCTGTTGGCGGCTCGGGACCAGCGCCGCCGGCTTCATCGCCCAGTTGAAAAACAACGCCGCCGCGCCAACCCCCGCGACCATGGCCAGGCTCGCATTGGTGAAGCTCGCGTCCAGGCCAGCGATGTCCACGGGCAGGATCGGCTCGATATGAAACTGATGGATCGGGTCGTTCGACACTGCCGGCTTAATCCTCTTCGTCGTCCTGCACGGACGGCGTATTGGGATCGACCGGGTGAGCCTGCGAATAGGCGCGCGCCACGCGCACGATATTCACGATGCCCGCCGCAAACCCCAGCATGAGCCCGATCAGCAACCCCCACGGCGAGGTGTGGAGGAAAACGTCGGCCCCATAGCCGAGCAACGCACCGACAATGATCGCCGCGCCAAACTCTCCGCCAAAACGCATTGCCAGCGATGCTGGGCTCTGCGGCGGGGGAGCGGCGGGAGCGCTCTCGCCTCGTGCCTCGGCGACGCGCCGACGCAGCGTGTTGAGAGCGTCCTCTGGCGGGTCATTGTCTGCCATTGAACGGTCGAAACGCCTCCGGAGGGCGACTCGCCCGAGCCGTCCCCTTCAGCGGCGCGGAACCTAGTGGCGCCTCTTGGGGGCGTCAAGAAAAGGCTCGTGCGACATTTGGGGCTAAACCGTGCGCCCGCAGCCGTCCAGTTCACGTTGGTCGATCACAATCTCGACCGTCGCCGGGAAGGGCTCGCCGCTCATGGCGTCCTGGCAGGGCGCGCGCCGGATCGTGATCGTCAGAACATGGCCGCGCGCCTCCGCCTCATAACGGGTCGCACCCTCTTGCGGCGCGGTTGGCGCGGGGAGCGGGAACACCGCGCTCTGTTCGCCGTAGTCCCACAAGAACACGATGCGGTCGCTTTGGTGGATGTCGAGCATCCAACCGGGCTCCTGGCCGACGCCGCGGAAATCAACGCCCGCCGCGCGCGCGTTTTCCCAGCTCGGCATGGACTCGAGCGTGATAGCCGTGGCGGCGCTCGGCGTTTCCACGTTGGCCGGCGTGGGCGCTTCCGCGCTGCAGGCGGCGATGGCGAGGGCGAGGATCAGGGCGCGCATGGAAAGGTCTCCTCAAAGCAAACGCCGCCGCGGTGTGAGCGCGGCGGCGTTCTGTTTCGTTCTTCGTGGCGCGATCAGCCTTGGAAGGCGCTGATGAACACTTCCACGCGGCGATTGCGGGCGCGGCCGGTGTCGGTGCTGTTGTCTGCGATCGGCCGGGTTTCGCCATAGCCTTGCGCGATGAGGCGCTGACGGATAACGCCGCCTTGCATCAGCACCGAGGCGACGTTCATCGCGCGGCGCTCCGAGAGGTCTTGGTTATAGGCGTCCGACCCGACAGAGTCGGCATGGCCGTACACATCGACGGTGGTTTGCTCATAGTCGCGCAGCACATTGCCGGTGTTTTGCAGCGTGCCGACAAATTGGCTCTTCACCGAGTCACGGTTGAAATCGAACGTGAGGTCGGCCGGGAAGATCAGACGGATCTGGCTTTGGCTCACGCGCTCGACGCCGACGCCCGTGCCGGCGAGGCGCTCACGCAGATTGAGGTAGGTGCGGTCCATGTAGTTGCCGATCGCCGCGCCAGCGAGCGCGCCGATGCCGGCGCCGATCATGGCGTTGCGGCGGTCGTTGCCGCCGGCCAGCGTGCCCGCGGCCGCGCCCGCGATCGCGCCAATGATGGCGCCGTTCGCGGTTCGGTTCGGTTCGCGCTCGCCGGTGACTGGGTCAACGGTGGTGCATCCCGTGAACAGGAGCGCCGCCGCCAGAGCTGCTGCGATTTTGCGGATCATTGAATTATCCCCTCCAGAAACATGCGGGCCTTCTCGGTCCGATCAGGTCGAAACGTGCCCGGCCCAAGCTGAGCCGGCGCTGAATCTGGCGTCCAACTACGCCTATTCACCTATATATATAAGAGCTTGGGGCGAGCTTCGACGGTAGGAATACGCCAGACGCGGGAAAAGACCGCGACCTTTCGGCGAGTTAATCCGCGAGGAACTTGGTGAGCCGCCGCCGCAGGTTGTCGCGTTGGCGGGTCTGGCACTCCCAAACCACCAGCGCGCGCCAGCCGGCGGCCCGCAAAGCGCGAAGGACGCGCCGATCCCTTTGCTTGTTGCGGGTTATTTTGGCGCGCCAATATGCGGCGTTGGATTTCGGCGCGCGCGCGCCGCGTGCGCAGTCATGGCCGTGCCAAAAGCAGCCGTGGACGAACACCGCTTTGCGGAGCGCGCTGAAAACAAGGTCGGGGCGGCCTGGCAAATGCGCGCCGTGCAGCCGATAGCGGCGCTGGTAGCCCGCTTCGCATAGGAGCGCTCTCACAATGCGCTCTGGCGCGGTGTTTGCTGATTTCACCGCGCGCATCACGGCTGAACGCTGCGCCGACGTGAAGACGTCAGCGCCGGTCATGCGCGCAGGCGCGCGACCGCTTGTCCCGCCAGCGGCGCGAGCAAGTGCTGCGAGAGCCAGCGCACCGCTGGCACGCACACACCATCGCCGAAAAGATGCAGCGCAGCGGTTTGCGTGCTGGGAATGGGGTAGGCGTCGTCCACGCCCATGAGGCGCGCCGCTTCGCGCGGCGTCAGCAACCGCGAGCGTAAGCCGCTGTCGTCTACGAACAGCAACAATTGCCGGCTCGATCCGCCAGCGGGCGTTCGCAAACATCCCGCAAGCCCGTCAAAACGCGCCTCGGCGCGCTGCACGCGTACGCCATGTTCCACGCGAATGCGCCGAAACACCGCGCCGACCTCGCGCCGGCCGCCTTCGCGCAGGGCGTCGAGCCGCGCGCGCTGCAAGGCGCTCATCTGCGCGACAAGACGCGCGGTCTGCTCCTCGCTGTTCCAGGCGACGGCGGCGTCATCCTCCAACACGTCCGCCAGGCGTGTGTTGCGCACCGGCGGCGCATCGAGACGCCACCAAACGAAACGCTTGCGCAGCGCGTCGGGCAGGCGCGCCCCGGCGCTGCGCAAGGCTTGTGTGTGGAAAGGCGCGTGCGGGCCAGACACGCAGAGGTTCGCGGGCGCGTTTCGCGCGGCGACGACAAAAAGACGAGGCCGTGAGTGCGGCGTGAAGCACGCGGCGTCGATTTCGAGCGCGCCAACGCGATAGCCCAGATGATCCAGCGCATGCACGAGCGCCACGAAGTCAGCGCCGGCATGGGAGGTCAGCAATCCGGTGACGTTCTCTAGCGCGAGAACGTCCGGCGCGCGGCCTTCGGCCGTCAATTTCTCGATGAGCCGGTGAAAACCCCAAAACGCGCCGGACCGTGGCGCCGCCAGCCCGCGTCGGGCGCCGGCCAGCGAAAGATCCTGGCAGGGGAAGGACGCCCAAGCGAGCGCTGCCTTGCCCGGGAGCGCTTCCGGCGAGAGCGTCCAGACATCGCCTTCATGCATTTCCTGGTCGCCGAACGCCTCGCGATACGCCCGCGCCTTGGCAGGATCGATGTCATTTGCGAAAACACAGCTGAAATCGGGCTCTAACCCGAGCCGGGCGAGACCGCCGCCCGCGAAAAACTCGAAAAGTGGGGCGCCGGAATCACGCTGCATCGGTCTATACTAGCGCGTCATGAAAGCGCTGGCGTCCCCGGCGGGACGCAAGCGAATGGGGGTGATCCATGCGGAGCCTGATCCGCGGCCTAAGCGTCGGCGTCTTTTTGACCGCCGCCGCCCTGCTTCCAACGGCGTGTCAGCGCCAAGCCGGCGGTCCCGCCGAGGACGCCGCCAATTCCGCCAACGCGGACCGGGGCGCCGAGATGGCGGCCGAACAGCTCGCGGCGCTCGGTGGCGCGGCGAACGCCGAACAGCGCGCGCTGTACGAGGGCGATTTCCAAGCTTCTGGCGGCATTGACCCGGTCGCAGGCGAGGGCGGCGAAGCCGATGGCGGCGGAGGCGGCGAAGGCGCCTGGGAGTTACGCCTCTTCGAGGATTACGCGCAGTTTTCCCGTCCGGGGCTCGGCGAGAATGGCGGCATTCCGGGTGAGCGCGACTATCGTGAGCGCGGCATGCGCGTTGTCGCCGGCGACGTGACCGTGACGATCACTCAGCAACCCTGTTCGGCGAGCGGTATCGAGCTGCCTTACACGGCGGATGTCATTTTCGAGGGCGTCGCCTACCAGGGATGCGCGCGCCGCGGCGTGGAAGAGGGCGAGCGCCCGACATGGGCGACCGTGCTGCCCGATCTGATCCCGGCGATCGACACCTGCCTGCCCCGCATGCGCTCGGCGCGGGTCACCTTCGCGTCCGATATTGGCGATGATCGCGTCAGCGTTCGCCTGCGCGGGGGCGACGGCGCGCGCGCAGAATGCGTCGTCGGCGCGGGGGCGGTCGAGGTGTTTGAGCCGCTCACCGATTCCGATCGGCGTCCGGGGGAAGGCGATCCGGAATTCCAGCGCGGCGGCGATCAACCAGCCGCGCGCAATTGCCGCGCGTCCGAGCAGGCGATCGGCCGAGACGGCCAGCCCATCGGCTGGCTCATCCGCCGAACTTGCTGATCAGCTCATCCAGCCTTGTATCCAATGAAGAGCGCCAGTGAAGACCGCGACGCCGACGCGTGCGGCGACGTATGTTGACGCCGCCGCCGCGAGCGAGGTCAGCAACAGCAACAAGCCGTCGCGCTGCAGGAGAGCGAGAGCGGTGAGCGCCACGGTCATGCCCGGCGGCCAATTGCCAAACGGGATCGGCAAGATCAGCACGAGCGCCATCAGCAGTGTCTGCAGTCCCACATAGATCGTGGCCGGAAACCGCGTCAGCTGCGAAAGGCGTGGCTTGATCAGATACTCAACCCGCTTCAGCACCGGGATCGCCGCGCTGAAGGTGCGCCGGAGCGCGTTGAGATCGACCCGCCAGCCGCGAATGCGTTTCGGCACCCAAAGCCGCCGTTGGCCCAAAACAAGCTGCAGCGCCGGCGCAAGCATCAACACGCCGAAAATCGTTGAAATGCCGGGCACGTTCGGGATGCACATGGGCAGCGCCAGAACGAGCAACACAACGCCATTGGCGCGCGAATCGAGCTGATCAAGCAAATCGCCGACGCTGACGGAGTCGCCCGGAAAGGCGACCGTTAGATCGTCAAGCACGGCGGAGGCGGCGCGGGCGCCGGCCTTTGGGGTTGGGGAGTGGGCGTCCATGCGACTCGCGATGAGACACATGGGGCGCCAGCGCGGGTTTGGCCAGATGCCAAGGCTGCGGTTTGTCGTTCAGAGCTCGTCAACCATCGTGGGCGTAGCCAGGGCGTTGATGAAGCGCTTCGCGCCGCTCATGGCCCTGCTTGCCGCTTCCGCTACCGCGGGCTGCGCCGGCTCGTCTCCGCCGCCCGAACTTTCGGGGCTTTGGAGCGCTGGCAGCGCCTCGTGCGAAGCGGGCGTGGGCGTTCGTTTTCGCGCCGACGCGGTCCAGGCCATCTACGATCGCCAAACCGAAACGCTGTTCGCTGATCCGCATTACACTGTGGAGAGCGAGGGCGGCTCATTCCGCGTACGGATTGTTTATGATCTGCCGCGCATCGCCGGCGGCGCGCGCGCAGTCGGTGCGCACGGCGTCTTGGTGCTTGAGCGCCAGGATGACGGCGGGCTGGCGCCGGCGGCTCACGCCTTGGTGGACGGGCGAACGGGAGCAACGCGCCTGCGCATCGCTGACGACCCCGTGGCCACCCTAATGACGCTCACGCCCTGCGGCGCGCATCCCTGGCGTGAGGGGCTTCGCGGCCGGAGCGGCGCTTGAAAAAGAAAAGGCCGCTGGCGAACCAGCGGCCTTGAGGGTGGACGGTTGGAGGAGCTTAGTTGGCGGCTTGCGCGATCGCCGTCTCGCCATTGCAGCGCGCGATTTCATCGGCGGAAAGCTGATCGTCTTCCGCGCCGTAAGCGACAACGCGCGCGTTTAGCTCACGCGCCAGCAGACGGCAGGAGCGAACGTTGGCGCCGTGCGTGACGCGCGCGCGGCAAGTGTCGCCGTCGCAGTTCCAGATGGCGTTGTTGGCGATGACGCGGGTGTGCTCGGCGACGGGGGCTTGCAGCCGTGCCGAGAACACGGCGTCGCGCGCATAAGCCGCGCCGACGAAGGTCGCGCTGGCGAGCACGGCGATGGCGATTGTTCTCAATGCGGACATGAAAATCTCCTGGTTGGTCGCGCTGCTTGGGGAGGAGCGCGGCAGCATTTAGCCCACGCCTCTGATCGCTGACAAGAGAAAAATGAAGAAAACCGAAAATATTCAGCAGTTCGGCATTACCGCGCGGTAAGGTGGCGATTTGCTGGAAAATGCCCCACCCCTTTGCGCGAAATTTGCGCTAGAAAAGGGTTAACGCGACGCATGAAGTCTCGAGGGGATGGCGTGATGACGTTTTATAAATTCGCGGTTGGGGTCGTTTTGGCGCTTGCGATGATCGCGGTGCTTACCATGAGCGCGCTGGTGTTCAGCGCGCGTGATTTTCAGTTCGGCGTGCAGCAGCTCTCGCCCCAGACCGGCGGAATGATTTCATTCGCCAAGCTCGAGGAATCGAACCGCCTCATCGACGAGATCGAGGATTCGACGAGCGCCCCGCGCGGCGAGGAGCGGGACGTCCGCAACCAAATCGCCGACCTCGACGCGCAAATCGAGAGCGCCACGCAGGCGGCGGATGAGATGCGCGCGGACATGGTCGGCGTCATCGCCGCCATTGAGCGCGACGCCAACCTTCAGCCAAGCGAGTCAGCCGCCGCCGACACCACGGCGCAAGCGCTCTCGCAGCGCATCAACGCGTTGGCCGGCCGGTCCGGGCTGGCGCCTGCCGATCAGCAGCGCGTTGCGCAATTGCGTGGCCAAGTACAGCAGCTCGCCGCGCGCGAGGAGGCGCTTGACGACCTTGACGCCCAGCGCGCGGCGCTTGTCTCGCGTCAACGTTTGGTGAGCGGGCAGGTCGCGGAGGCCAATCGGCGCGTGCTGGCGCTACAGTCGTCGGTGGTTCCTGATTCCGATCTGTATGAACGCGTGCGCGGCGAGGCGCATGCCCTGCAAGCCATGAGTCCGCTCGGGCTGAGCGCCTCGCTCGCGCAGGGCCACCCCGCGCTGCTCAGCACGCTTCTGGTTTTGCTCATGGGCGCGCTCGGCGCCTTGCTCTACTTGTTTCCCGCCTATCTCAATCGCGCGATCCCGGTGACGATCGCCGAGATCATCGTGCGTCTAATCTTCGGCATGTGCGCGGCGCTTGCGTTCTACGTTCTGGCCAACGCCGCCATCGCGGGGTTCTCGATCGCGTCGTCCGTCCAACAGGCGACCACATCGTCCGCGTTGAACCCGTTCACCGTGTCGCTCGTGGGCATCGTGGCGGGCGTGATGTCGGAGGACATCGCCAAGTGGATACAAGAGCGCGGCAAGGGCATCTTCACCCAGGGCGGCGGCGACGCGTCGCCTCCCGCAAGCGCCGCCAATGTCGTGGGCACGACGCCGACCCCGAGCGGGGGGCTCGTCAACAATCAGGCGATTTCCTAGGCCGCGCCACCTAGCGGATTACGTAGGGCGAGCGCTTCCGCGCGCGCAGGTTGGCGTCTAAGGTTCCCTCTAACGTTTCAGGGAGAAGTTCGCATGCGCCGCGCTGTCGTCGTTTCCTATGCCCGCACGGGCCTCGCCAAGTCCGGGCGCGGCGGTTTCAACGATACGCACGGCGCGGCGATGACAGGCCATGCCATCAAGCACGCCGTCGCGCGCTCCGGGCTGGACGCGGCTGAGATCGAGGATGTGGTTATCGGTTGCGGCGCGCCCGAGGGGGCCACGGGCCAAAACATCGCGCGCTTGTCGGCGATCCGCGTCGGCTTGCCGGTGACCACTTCGGGAACGACGGTCAATCGCTTCTGCTCGTCCGGGCTGCAAGCGATCGCGCAGGCTTCACACTACATCATGAACGAGGGCGCGAAGGCCGCGGTCGGCGGCGGCGTGGAGTCGATTTCGCTGGTGCAACTGAGCGGACAGGCCAATCGCTATCGCATCACCGAAGAAGAGCTGATGAAGACCAAGCCAGAACTCTGGATGGCGATGATCGAAACCGCCGACATCGTGGCGAAGCGCTACAATCTCGCGCGCGACTATCAGGATGAGTACTCGCTGCGCTCGCAGCAGCGCATCGCCGCCGCGCAGGCGTCTGGGTTGTTCGCCGACGAAATCGTGCCGATGGCGACGAAGATGAAGGTCGTCAACAAGGAGACGAAGGAAGAAAGCTTCGTCGACTACACGGTCACCAAGGACGAGTGCAATCGCGCCGACACCACGCTCGAAGGGCTCGCCAAGCTTGAGCCGGTGCGCGGCGCCGGCAATTTCGTCACCGCCGGCAATGCGAGCCAGCTCTCCGACGGCGCGGCCGCCGTCGTCTTGATGGACGAAAAGGAAGCCGAGAAGCGCGGCCTGAAACCGTTGGGTTTGTTCAAAGGGTTCGCGGTAGCGGGTTGCGAGCCGGATGAAATGGGTATTGGCCCCGTGTTCGCCGTGCCGCGTTTGCTGGAGCGGCAAGGACTGAAGGTCGATGACATCGACCTTTGGGAGCTGAACGAAGCGTTTGCGTCGCAATGCCTCTATTGCCGCGATCGCCTTGGCATCGATCCGGAAAAGTACAACGTCAATGGCGGCTCGATCGCGATCGGCCATCCCTTCGGCATGACAGGCGCGCGCCTCGTCGGCCACGTTCTGATGGAAGGGCGCCGGCGGAAGGCCAAGCATGCGGTGGTCACGATGTGCATCGGCGGAGGCATGGGTGCGGCCGGGCTCTTCGAGGTGTTCAACTGATCGAAACGGCGCGCCTCGTCTTGTTGCCCGCGACGGTGCAAACCTTGCGGGCGGAAGCGCGCCGCGACCTCGCGGTGTTCGCGTCGCTTCTGAGCGTTGCGCCGCCGCCGGTGTGGCCGCCTGATCTTTACGATGACGACGCCGTCGCCTGGTCGCTGCGAGAGTTGGAGCAGTGCCCGGATCGCGGCCCATGGCGCACATACTACTTCGCGCTGAAAACCGAACGCGTGTTGGTGGGCGCTGGCGGGTACGTGAACGGACCGAGCGACGATGGAAGCGTGGAACTAGGCTACTCCGTTTTGGGAGCCCACCAACGCAAGGGCTACGCCAGCGAAGCGGTGGACGCGATGGTGGCGCGCGCTTTCGCCGAGCCTGCGGTGCGGCGCGTCATCGCGCACACCTACCCGGACCTCGTCGCCTCCATCGGCGTCTTGAAGAAAAATGGGTTTGCGCATGTCGGCGCCGGGGAACAGGAAGGCACGATCCGGTTCGCGCGAACGCGCTAAGCTGCGCTCTTGTGAACGCTTGAAGCGGTTGCGATGAGCGCGCCGTCGCCGTCAATCAAGTCGGCGCGCATGAACGCGAGCGTGCGGGTTTTCCGATTCACCTCAACACGCAACGCGCCGTGCGCGAGCGGCGCCACGATCTCCATGTTTACCGACACAAGCGTTGTCGTCGTTCCGGCGGCCTCGTCGGCCCCGCGCATCAGCGCCTCGATGAAGCGCGCGCCGAGTTCAGCTTCCGTCATGCCTTGCGCCCGATCGCGAGGCGAATGCGCTCGTGCGCGATCTCAAGCGTGGCCCACTCGCCGACGCTGGCGCGTTTGCCTGGCTCCAAATCCTTATAGTGGGTGAAGAAGTGCGCGATCTGCTCCACCAGCAGGGGCGGCAAGTCCGCATGGGTTTTCACATCCTTGTAGAATGGATTGAGCGCATCGACCGGGACGGCGAGAATTTTCTCGTCCACGCCTTTCTCGTCGTCCATCAAGAGCACGCCGACCGGACGCGAGCGGATCACGCACCCTGCCACAACGGGCATCGGCGTCACGACCAGAATGTCCAGCGGATCGCCGTCCTCTCCAAGCGTGTTGGGGATGAACCCATAGTTCGAAGGATAGATCATCGACGTGTGCAGGAAGCGGTCGACGAACAGCGCGCCGGATTTTTGATCCAGTTCGTATTTCACCGGCAGCCCGCCTTGCGGAATTTCGACGAAGGCGTTGACCTCATGCGGAGGGTTGCGGCCAGGGGAGAGGAAGCGGGTGTCCATCAAAGGGCCTCGGGACTAGGGATTAGGGACTGGGATTAGGGATTAGGGACTGGGACTTTGTGCGAAAGTGCAGTCGATCGCGCGCGCGTGCAACTCTGGTCCCCCGATCCCTGATAACGACAACCGAGCCTCGCGTCTCACATCTTCTTCCGAAGCGGCGCCAGATCGGGAAAATTCGGGTCGCGTTTCTGCGCCTTCGCGGCGAACGCCTCCATCATGTGCGGCGGCGCGAACATGCCGGCTTGCCAAGTCGCGATGTAGTCCAGGCCATCGGCGATCGTGTGATCGCGCGCATAGTTGATCATGCGTTTCGAGCCGGCGACGGCTACCGGCGCTTTTTCCGCGATCTCCGCCGCCAGGCCCATGACGTGCGTCATCATTTCTTCGTGCGTGGCGAACACCTCGTTCACCAGCCCGATCTCCTTGGCTTTCTGAGCCGGCAAGCGCCGCCCTGCATACGCCAGCTCGCGCACCCAACCTTCTGGAATGAGCTTGCACAGGCGCGGGAAGGTCCCGACATCGGCCGTCATGCCGATGTTGATCTCAGCGATTTGGAAAAACGCATCCTCCGTGCAGTAGCGGATGTCGCAAGCGCTGGTCATGTCGACGCCGCCGCCGATGCATCCGCCCTGGATCGCCGCGATCACCGGCATTCGCGCCTCGTCGAGGCAACTGAAGCTGGCCTGCAGCGTTAATACGAATTGCCGAAACGCCTCCGCCCGCGCGTACTGATCGCCTCCGCTCGCGCTAACGCCCTCGCCGTCGGTGAACACGGAGACGTCCATACCGGCGGTGAAGTGCTTGCCCGTGGACGAGATCACGATCACGCGCGCCCGAGCATTGTCGTTGATGTCGCGCACGATCGCGGGCAACTCATTCCAGAATGGGCGCGGCATCGTGTTCATCGCCTCGGGGCGGTTCAGCACGATATGCGCGACGGCGTTTTCGATCGAGACGGAAAAGCAGGTGTGCTCTGTCATGACGGCTCCAGTGGCGCCTTGCTAGCACCTTGGCGCGGAGGCGTCAGCCTGATAGAGGCCGGCGATGACCGCCCTCCCGCCATGCCCTTCGTGCAGCTCCGAACTCACCTACGAGGACGGACCCCTGTTCATTTGCCCCGAGTGCGGCCACGAGTGGTCGATCGCAGCCGCGACCGCGCCTGATAGCGACGGCGTGATCAGGGACGCCAACGGCAATGTTCTGGCCGACGGCGACACGGTGGTCGTGATCAAGGATTTGAAGGTCAAGGGTTCGTCGCAGGTCGTCAAAGTCGGCAGCAAGGTGAAGAACATTCGCCTCGTTGGCGGCGATCACGATATCGACTGCAAGATCGAGGGCTTTGGCGCGATGAAGCTGAAGTCAGAATTTGTCCGCAAGGTGTAAGCGATGGGGCGGCGCCCGCGACGCCGCCCCATGCCGTTACGCTCTCAGATCGAAGCGATCCAACGCCATCACCTTCGCCCATGCGGCGACGAAGTCCTTCACGAACTTCTCTCGCGCATCATGAGCGCCGTACACTTCAGCCAGGGCGCGCAGTTGGCTGTGGGCGCCAAAGACAAGATCGGCGCGCGTGCCGCTCCATTTGACTTGGCCCGATGCGCGGTCACGCCCCTCAAAGAGGTTGTCGTGACCATCAACGGCTTTCCACGTCGTGCCCATGTCCAGCAGGTTGACGAAGAAGTCGTTTGAAAGCACGCCAGGACGCGTGGTCAGCACGCCGAGTTTCTCGTCGCCGACCTGCAGAACGCGCAAGCCGCCGAGCAGCACGGTCATTTCCGGTGCGCTCAACGTGAGCAATTGCGCGCGGTCGATCAGGTGCTGCTCGATCGACATGATCGGCTTGCGCACGTAATTGCGGAAGCCGTCCGCTTTCGGTTCGAGCCAGCGGAAGGAATCCACGTCCGTTTGATCCTGGGACGCATCCATCCGTCCCGGCGTGAACGGGACTTTGACATCGTAGCCCCCGGCTTTCGCGGCTTTTTCAACGGCCGCGCAACCGGCGAGAACAATGAGATCGGCGAGCGAGATTTTCTTCTTGCTGAGGAGACCGCTGTTAAATCCTTTCTGGATGTCCTCCAGCGCCGACAGCACTTTCCGCAGCTGCGCGGGTTTGTTCACCTCCCAGTCTTTCATCGGCGCCAGGCGAATGCGGGCGCCGTTGGCGCCGCCGCGCTTGTCCGAACCGCGGAAGGTCGACGCCGAAGCCCACGCAACCGACGCGAGTTCACTTACCGAAAGCCCAGCGGCCAATATCTTCTGCTTGAGCGTCTCGGCGTCCTTCGCATCGATGAGCGGGTGATCAACCGCCGGGATGGGATCCTGCCAGATCAACGTTTCCTTCGGCGCGAGCTTGCCGCGATAGAGCGCCTTTGGGCCCACATCGCGGTGAGTGAGTTTGAACCACGCGCGCGAGAAAGCGTCCGCGAACTCCTGAGGATTGGCGAGATAGCGGCGCGCGATCGGTTCGTAGGCGGGGTCGAAACGCAGCGCGAGGTCGGCGGTCGTCATCATCGGCTGATGTTTCTTGGCGGCGTCGAACGCGTCTTCGACCGATCCCGCGCCCGCGTCGTCCTTGGGTTTCCACTGATGCGCGCCGGCGGGGCTCTTGGTGAGCTCCCACTCGTAGGCGAACAGCGTTTCCAGAAAGCCCATGTCCCATCGCGTCGGGTGCGGTTTCCAGGCGCCTTCGATGCCGCTGGTGATGGCGTCGCCGGCCTTGCCGGATTGATAGGTGCTGATCCAGCCGAGCCCTTGTTGGACGATATCGGCGCCTTCCGGCTCCGCGCCGACATGCGCGGCGGGTCCAGCGCCATGCGCTTTTCCAAAGGTATGGCCCCCGGCCACGAGGGCGACCGTCTCCTCGTCATTCATAGCCATGCGGCCGAAGGTTTCGCGGATATCGCGCGCGGACTTCAGCGGGTCAGGCTCGCCGTTCGGGCCCTCCGGGTTGACGTAGATCAGCCCCATCTGCACCGCGCCAAGGTCGCCTTGCAGTTCGCGATCGCCGCTGTAGCGGGCGTCGCCGAGCCATGCTTCTTCCGCGCCCCAGTTCACGTGGTTCTCTGGTTCATACACATCGGCGCGCCCGCCGCCGAAACCGAACACCGGTCCGCCCATCGACTCGATGGCGACGTATCCGGCGAGGATCATCAGGTCGGCCCAAGAGAGTTTCGCGCCATATTTCTGCTTGATCGGCCAAAGCAGGCGCCGCGCCTTGTCGAGGTTGCCGTTGTCCGGCCAGGAATTCAGCGGCGCGAAGCGCTGTTGGCCGCGTCCGCCGCCGCCGCGTCCGTCGCCGGTTCTGTAGGTGCCCGCCGCGTGCCACGCCATGCGAATGAAAAGAGGGCCGTAATGGCCGTAGTCCGCCGGCCACCAATCTTGGCTGTCGGTCATCAAGGCGGTGAGATCATTCCTCACCGCGTCGAGATCGAGCGTCTCGAACGCCTTGGCATAATTGAAGTCGGCGCCCATCGGATCGGACGCTGGCGAGAATTGGTGCAGCACGTTGACGTTGACCTGGTTTGGCCACCAGTCGCGGTTGGTGCGGGGGCGCGCGTGCGCCACGGGGCATTTGCGATCGTTGCCGTCTGCCATGGGTGAGACCTCCAAAACCCATGGCTACGCCGATCCCGCGCGCGCGCCCAATCGATTTGACGGAAAGCTCCTATAGAGCGCGTCTCTGGGCGGCGCTGGCGACTTGCTCAGTCGCTTACGTTGCCTTACAATACGCCTTACAAGTTGTAAGGAGAGGCGATGAGCGGCGCGACCATCACTTCGAAGGGGCAGATCACGCTGCCGAAAGCGGTACGGACGGCGTTGAGCCTGGGTCCGGGAGACCGTGTCGATTTTGTTCTGATGGACGACGGCAATTTCGCGATGCTGCCGGCGACGCGCTCCGTAAAGCGTTTGAAGGGCATCATTCCAAAACCTAGGAAGCCGGTTTCCCTGGACGAGATGGATCGCGCGATCGCGGGGGGCGCGAAAGGCGAATGATCGGCTTGGATACAAACGTCGTCGTTCGCTTCCTCACGCAGGACGATAGCGTGCAGTCGCCGATTGCGTCGCGGCTCATGGCGCGGCTTACACGCGAGCGGCCTGGCTTCATTAGCGCTATCGTGCTGGCGGAGATCGCTTGGGTGCTTTCCAGGGCCTACAAGGCGTCACGCGAGGATATTGCTCGCGCGGTGGAGGGGTTGCTGCGTTCCGCCGAACTGATTGTGGAAAATGCGCCCGCGGCTTATCGCGCCCTTGGCCTCTACACGGCGTCCGCTTCAGCGGAATTCGCGGATGCGCTCATCGCGGAGACAGCCATGCTCGCCGGGGCAAGCGAAGTGGCCACGTTTGACAAATCAGCGGCCACTGAGCTGGGCATGCGCCTACTGCGCTAGCACTACGCAAACACCACGCCGGTCAGCACCGCCGCGTAATGCACCGCCGCCGCCGCCATGACGAAGCCGTGCCAGATCGCGCGGCGAAAGGGCAGGCGCTCCCAGACATAGAAAGGAATGCCGATGGTGTAGAGCGCGCCGCCCACCGCGAGCAGGATGAGCCCCGCCAGCGGCACGCCGTTCAGCATCGGGCCCAGCGCGGCGACGATCAGCCAGCCCAGCAACACATAGAACCCAATCCAGATGCGTTTTCCGATGCCTGGCAAAAACAGCTTCCCCGCGGCCCCGATCAGGGCCAGGCTCCACACGACGGTGGTCATGGAGATCGCCCACGCGCCGTCGAAGCGGATGGTTGTGAACGGGGTGTAGGTGCCGGCGATCATCAGGAAGATCGCGGCGTGATCGAAGCGGCGCAGCAACGCCTTGCGCCTCGGCTCCTCGGTCAGATTGTAAGCCATCGAGCAGCCGATCATGGTCATGACGCACACGCCATAGACGGCCACGGCGCTCGCCATCGAAAGCCCGCCCTGCCAGATCGCAAGCCCAAGCCCCACGCCGACGGCGAACGTGAGCAACACCGCCGCGACCCCATGCACCCAGCCGTCGACCAGCTTTTCCAGGCGGGTTGGATAGTGCAGTTTCGGAAGGAGATCGGTGAGCGTCATCGCGCGCGACCATGCCGTGCGCCGCGGCGCTTGTCAGCGGCGGCGCAGCTCACACTTCGAGACCAAGTGTTTCAGCCGCGGGCATGCTAAGCATACCCTTCGGAGAATCACATGCGCCGTCGCCTTGTCCTTGCTGGGCTTCTCGCCGCTGCCGCGTCCCCTGCATCCGGGCAGCAATTGCTTGATGCGCTGACCCAGCGTGACGCCAGCCGCGGCGTACGCGAGGCGCTCGGCCTCGCCGCCATGAACGCCACGACGCGCCTGGGCCAACGCAACGGGTTCTGGAGCGACGGGCGGGTGCGCATTCCGCTGCCCGGCGTGCTCGGCCAAACCCAGCGAACGCTGGCGGGGTTCGGCATGTCGCGCCCGCTGGACGACCTGCAGGAAAATCTCAACCACGCCGCCGAAACCACGATGCCGGAGGCTGGGCGTCTTTTCCTCAACGCGGTGCGTGACATCACCATCGCCGACGCGATCGACATCGTGCGCGGTCCAGAGGACTCGGCCACGCGCTACCTGCGCGGGCGAACACAGGATCGGCTTACCACCTTGTTGCGTCCGCCGATGACGCGCGCGCTCACGGAGTCGGGCGCGTTTACCTTGATGCGCTCGGCGTTGCGCGAAGTCGGTCTCGCCAGCATGACCGGAAATCTGCGCACCGAGGTCATCAATTTCTCGACGACGAAGGCGCTCGACGGCGCTTTCTTTTTCATAGGCGAGGAGGAACGCGCCATCCGCCGCGATCCCCTGCGGCGCACCAGCGACATTCTTCGGCGTGTCTTCGGGTCTTGACCGCACCCGGTTGGGGTATCCCTCGCGGGCAGGGCGACCGTGCTTGGCGCCGTTTGCCGCGCGCCACTAGGGATGCGTCATGAGTGAAGCGGACGAGCCGTTCCGGAGGGTTTGGTACGACGTCCCGGGCGGGCGTATGGCCGGCATCGCCTTCGGCGCGCAAACGCCCAATCCGGACATCGTATTTCTGCACGCCACCGGCTTCAACGCGCGCACCTATCGCGCGCTCCTGCAGCCGCTAAGCGAGAAGTTCCACGTATTGGCGCTCGACTTGCGCGGCCATGGGCGCACCGAGTTGCCGGCTCGATTGTTCGGCTATGCGTCATGGCGCCCGCACCGCGACGATGTCATCGCGTTGATCGAGCGCCATTTCTCAGCCCCGGTGACGTTGGCGGGGCATTCCATGGGCGCGACCGTGAGCTTGCTGATCGCCGGACGCCGCAACGATCTGGTGAGCGGCCTTGCACTGGTCGACCCTGTTATTCTGCCTGCCGCTGGTTATGCCATGGCGCAAGCGCCGCTGGGACCGCTGCTGCAACGCCATACGCTTCCGATCGCGCGCGCCGCGCGCAAACGGCGGTCCCGTTTTCCCGATCGCGCCGCCGCGCTCGAAGCGTATCGCGGGCGCGGCGTGTTCAAGAGCTTCTCCGACGACGTCCTGGTGGATTATCTGGCGGACGGCCTGATCGACGATCCCGCGGGCGGCGTGAAGCTGTCCTGCACGCCCATTTATGAAGCCGCCACGTTCGCGGCGCACCGCCACGATCCGTGGACCGCGTTGCGCAGGGTCACGGATCCGCTCGTGCTTCTGCGCGCGGAACGTCACTCCACGATCAGCGTCGCTTCCATGCATCGCTTGTGCGCGATAAAGCCGGACGCCCGCGCCGCGACCGTCGAGGGTGCGGGCCACATGCTTCCGATGGAGCGGCCAGATCGCGTGCGCGCCGCGATCGAAAGCGCGGCGCTGCTCGCGCGCGCCGGCCGCAAATACAATCACGGGCTTGACTAAACCGCCATCGCGATCACCCGCGCCCGCATCCGCTGCAGCGCCTCGGGTGGGGGAGCGATGGCCTTGCGCGTCGCGACGTCGAACGTCAGCGCGATCGCTTCCATGCTCGCCCAGGCGCCGCCGCTTTCGGCATCGCACATCCAGTGAACGAGATGGTTGGTTTTCTCGGCGACCCCGGCGACGCCGCTGAATATCTCGATGAGCTCTCCCGCGCGCGGCCAGCGCCGGAAAACCAACCGCGCCTCGACAACCGCGCCCGCGGGCTCCACGCCGCTTTGCGCGGCCGCCTCCCTGCGCCATCCCGCGAGGAGATTGGGAACCGAGTCCGAGGTGCGGCCAATGAAATGTTCGCCGCGCAAGCGGCCGAAGGCGTCGCATTGATCCGGCGAAACCGCGGAAGCGCCGATGCGCGTCGCGCCGAGCGCAAGCGCTGCGTCGCGCGATGCATTCGCGGGCGCGCGTGAGAGATCGATCGATCGCGGTTGTGCATGAGCGGGGAGCGCGGCCTTCATGCGGTCCGCGGCGGCGCGCGTCCGCTTTGACCATGGAAAGGCGCGGAAATCGCGTGTTTCCGTATGCGCGACAACGACTGTGAAACAGGACGCGGGCGCGCCGTCGGCGTGGCGTGTATCAAGGCAAAGGGTCGCGTCGGAGTCGCGCAGCTCGACGACGGCGCCGTGCATGACAAGCGGCGCGCCCGGGCGCGCCTCCTTCAGAAAGCGGATATGCATGTCGCGCGCCGTGAGCGTTGCGCCCGCGGCC
>ERZ761602.2975-NODE-2975-length-25127-cov-53.942565_pt1 | contig 25127 bp, 27 predicted proteins | sample MGYA00512165_ERZ761602 | MGnify/ENA primary metagenome ERZ761602 (study PRJEB28899, sample SAMN02445085) | bioreactor sludge metagenome | biome: EBPR sludge; isolation source: Thorneside wastewater treatment plant | place: Australia: Brisbane, Thorneside...
CGCAGATGTTCCGCTGGCTGCAGTTCGCCGGCGGGGTGAACCAGGACGAGATGTACCGCGTATTCAACTGCGGCATCGGCATGGTGGTGATCGTGTCGGCGGCCGACGTCGAGGCCGCCGAGGCGAAGCTTGCCGCCGCCGGCGAGACCGTTTACCGCATCGGCGTCATCGATACCCGCCGCGAGGGCGAGGCGCAGACCATCATCGACTGAGCGATTCGTGCCGGCGCGCATGGGGCGACCCGTGCGTGCCGGGTTAGCGACCTCTTTCGCACACCTCCGCGTCCCGTTTCATACCGCCGGCCTGGAGCTTCCCGCGCCATGGGCTACCGCCTCGCCGCCGACGCGGTGCTGCTGCTTCACCTGGGCTTCATCGCCTTCGCCGTGCTGGGCGGGCTGCTCGCCCTGCGCTGGCGGCTTGCCCCCTGGCTGCATCTGCCCGCGGTCGCCTGGGCCGCGTGGATCGAATCGAGCGGCGGCCTGTGTCCGCTCACCCCGCTCGAGAACCGCCTGCGCGTGCTGGCCGGCCAGTCCGGCTACCCGGGCGGCTTCATCGAGCACTACCTTCTGCCCTTGATCTATCCCGCCGGGCTTACCCGCGAGGTTCAACTCGTGCTCGCCGGCTTTGTCGTGCTCGTCAACCTGGCGGTGTACGCCTGGGTGTGGCGCCGCCGGGCCAGCCGGGCGCGGTGACCCGCGCGGGCGCGGCCAGGGTCGGCCAGATCATTCGCTCCAGCCCTCGAAGCCGCGCGAGGCCTGCGCCGGACGGGCGAAGCCGCCGCTGATCCACGCGGTCGCGCTCGCCACGCCGAGGCGGAAGTCGGGCGGCACGCGCACCTGCGCGACCTCTTCGCCGAGCTCGTCGAAGGCGCTCAGCGTGGCGTAGGGCTCGTACTCGTCGGGGGTGATGTCGAGGCGGACGTCCCACTGCGCGTCGAGCGCGAACACCGTGAGGCGCTTGTGCAGCATCGCGTGGGCCTGCTGGCGGTGGCGCTGCAGGACCTCGCTGGCGGTCTTCACCAGGGTGTTGAAGGCGGCCTGGTCGAGCGGCTTGGGGTTCTTCTTGTCGCGTCCCATGGTCCATGGGCCCACCAGCGCGGGCTCGGCCTCGCCGTCCTGCAGCATCTCGACCGCCCAGCCATCGTCATCCTCGTTCTTGATCACGCGCGCGGTCCAGCCGTCGAGCTGCCAGAGGCGGTCGCTGCGCAGCGCGGCGGGTTGGTCGGCTTGGGAAGGGCTGGTCGGATCGTGGTCGTCGAGGGTCATGTCGGAGGCGTCGGGATTCATGGGCATGCTTGCACTGCTGGCGCCCTCGTGCGCGCCGCCGCTTACCGTGGCAGCGACGGCAGGGCAGGGGCTGGCCGGATGCGAGGGTGCAGCCGCTGCGCCGGGCCCTGCCGCCACGGGGGCGGGAGCCGGCTCGGCCAGGGGCAGCGACAGCGCTGCGGGAAGTTCGGCGTCGGGCAAGGCCATGCTTGCGGCGGATCGTCGCCGGGGCGGTTTCGCCCGGAGTTCCGCCGCGGGTGGCGGGCCTCCGGCTGCCGCGAACAGGGGGATCTGGTCGTGCGTCATCTTCAGTCTCGCTCAATAGATGTAATTTTATACAGCTTTTTGTGCGAAACAAGGGATGCGACGGCGCGGATGCCGGATCAGGCCCCCGATCGCGACTTGCGTTGCCCCCGATCGGGGGCCTGCGCAGGCGTGGGAGCAGCTGCGGACTTCGTCATCCGCGTCGCTGGAGGCCCCGCCCTATTCGCGGCTAGCGCCGCTCCTACAGGAACCCGGAGGCGCGGCGGCTTCTGCAGGAGCGCCGCAAGGCGCGATCGTGGCTTCAGGTCACCACCGTCGGCCCCTCCATGCCGCTGTGCCTGCGGATGCCGGCAAGCTCGTCCGCGATGCGGACGAGCGCACCGAGCGCCTCTTGCACCGGCTGATCGTGGCGGGCGGGGTCGGCCTCATAGCGCTCCAGATACACGCGCAGCGTGGCGCCCTCGGTGCCGGTGCCGGACAGGCGGAAGACGATGCGGCTGCCGTCGGCGAACAGCAGGCGCACGCCCTGGCGGGTGCTCACCGAGCCATCCACCGGGTCGGTGTAGGCGAAGTCGTCGGCGCTGGCGATGCGCAGGCCGTCGCCGCAGTCGCGCCCGGCGAGCGCGGGCAGGCTCGCGCGCAGCTCGGCCATCAGCGCGTCGGCGCGCTCGGTGGGGATGCCCTCCCAGTCGTGGCGCGAGTAGTAGTGGCGGCCGAAGCGCGCCCAGTGCGCGCGCACCAGGTCTTCCACCGAGCGCCCGGTTACGGCGAGCAGGTCGAGCCAGAACAGCACCGCCCACAGGCCGTCCTTCTCGCGCACGTGGTTCGAGCCGGTGCCGTAGCTCTCCTCGCCGCACAGCGTGGCCTGGCCGGCGTCGAGCAGGTTGCCGAAGAACTTCCAGCCGGTGGGCGTCTCGTGGCAGGGGATGCCGAGCGCCGCGGCGACCTTGTCGGCGGCGCACGAGGTCGGCATCGAGCGCGCGATGCCGGCCAGCCCGGCGCGATAGCCGGGCACGAGGGTGGCGTGCTCGGCGAGCACCGCCAGGCTGTCGGACGGGGTGACCACGAAGTCGCGGCCGAGGATCATGTTGCGGTCGGCGTCGCCGTCCGAGGCCGCGCCGAAGTCGGGCGCGCCGGGGCCGGACATCGCCGCCATCAGCTCGGCGGCGTGCGCCGGGTTGGGGTCGGGGTGGTGGCCGCCGAAGTCCTCCAGCGGCTCGCCGTTAATCACCGTGCCCGCGGGCGCGCCGAGCTGGCCCTCGAGGATGGCGCGCGCGTACGGCCCGCTCACCGCGCTCATGGCGTCGAAGCGCATGCGGTGGCCGGCGGCGAACCAGGCGCGCATGGCGTCGAAGTCGAAGAGCTGCTGCATCAGCTCGGCGTAGTCGGCCACCGGGTCGATCACCTCGACGGTCATGCCGCCGAGCGTGCGCGTGCCGAGCGTGTCGAAGTCGATGTCCGCGCCTGCGTCCTCGATGCGGTACTCGGCGAGCTCCAGGCTGCGCGCGTAGATCGCCTCGGTGAGCTTCTCCGGCGCGGGGCCGCCGTTCGATGCGTTGTACTTGATGCCGAAGTCGCCGTCCGGCCCGCCCGGGTTGTGGCTGGCCGACAGGATGAGGCCACCGAAGGCGGCGCGGCGGCGGATGACGGCGCTGACCGCCGGCGTCGACAGCAGCCCGCCGCGGCCCACCAGCACCTTGGCGAAGCCGTTGGCCGCCGCCATCTGCAGGATGGTGCGTACCGCCGTGCGGTTGTGGAAGCGGCCGTCACCGCCCAGCACCAAGGTCTGGCCCTCGTGGCCGGGCAGGGTGTCGAACACGGCCTGCACGAAGTTCTCGAGGTAGTGCGGCTGCTGGAAGACGGCGACCTTCTTGCGCAGGCCGGAGGTGCCGGGGCGCTGGCCGGTGAAGGGGCGGGTGGGGACGGTCTGGATGCTCATGAGCGTGTGGGCGGATGGCCGGAGAGGAGGATCGGGCACTTCATCAGTTGCGCATGTTGCGCTGCAACCGTCATTGAACGTCTTCGCGGAGAAGTTCTCAAGGGGCTTTGTCGCGGGAGCATGGCGGGACCTCGAAAGCGACCGCGCCGCACCGTCGCTGTCCTTCCGGTGGGTTGCGTTGCTGCTCGGAAAAGCGATGGATCGACCTTCGCCACGGCGGCTGCCATGTCGGCCTGGCGCTCGCCCTCGGCGAACGGCCGCTGCGCCCAAGGGGCAAGCCACATGCAGAAGCATTCGTTGCCGACGAGCCCGACAAGCCGAGTCTTGAGGGGCGTGTTGCGCAAGCAGGGCGGCGTGCTCTCTCCTTCCCTGTAAGAAATACGCTGTTCGTCCGACCAAGCCCTACGACGCGCCGGACTGCTGGCGTTCGTCATATCGATCAGAACACATAGCCCCGGAGAGTCCCCGATGCGACGTCCTGCACATCTTCTGGTTCTTGCACTCATCAGCCTCGCCGTTCCGGCTGCGCCTGCGGCAGAGCCGCTGCGCCTGGGCGTGGGCCTGTTCCAGCCCGACAAGGACAAGAACGACGCCACCTACCGGCCGCTCGCCGACTACCTTGCGCGTGCGCTCGAGCGTCCGGTGCAGTTGCGCACCGTCGACAGCTGGGAGGGGCTGGCCAAGTCGCTGGCCAATGGCGAGACCGACATCGCGTTGATGGGGCCGTGGGGCTATGTGCTGGCCAACCACCACGCCGGTGCGCAGGCGGTGGCGACCATCCTGTACGACGGCAAGCCGGAGTACTTCGCGATCATGGTGACGCACCCCGAGTCCGGCATCGAGTCGATCGCCGACCTGAAGGGGCGAACCTTCGCCTTTGGCGACAAGGGTTCGACCTCGGGCTACCTGATCCCGCTGCACCACCTGATGACGCAGGGCATCACGCCGGAGTCGTACTTCGGCAAGGTGCTGCACACCGCGCATCAGGCGATCGAGACCCAGGTGACGCAGCGCGTGCTCGATGCCGGCGCCGACTACAACCGCAACCGCAACGCGATGATCGCGCAGGGGCTGATCCGGGCGGAGGACTCGAAGATCTTCTGGACCTCGGCGCCCTTGCCCAACGATGCGGTGGCGCTGCGCAAGGAGCTCGCGGACGACGCCGACTTCGTCGCCCGGCTGCGCGCGGCGCTGGTGGGCGTGGGGCCGGCGCTGGCGCAACAGCCGGCGCTGCTGCCGCCGCACTACACCGGTTTCGTCGAGAGCGACAACCGCTTCTACAAGCCGATTCGCGACGCTGGCCTGGCCACCGGGAAGCTGCAGGCACGGCCATGAGCCTGGCCCCCCCGAGTCTGAGCGTGCGTCCGCTGTTGCGCGGGCGTGCGGGCTTTCTGGCGCTGGTGCTGGTGTATGCGCTGCTGGTCGCCGCCTGCCTCGGCACGCTGGCGCGCGAGGGTGAGCTGTCGCTGGGACGATCGCCGATCGCCAACCTGATGAAGACCGCCGGCGAGTTCGCGCGACCGAGCGTGCTGGATGTGTGGTTCGGCAACCCGAACCTCGAGTACCGCAGCGACGACGGCACCCTGCTGCGGGTGGAGAACCGCCAGGCGGTGGAGCGTGCGTGGCTCGAGGGCCTGGGGCGGGCTACCTGGACCACGATCCGCATCGCCACGCTCGGCTCGCTGCTGGGCGCGCTGCTGGCGCTGCCGCTGGCGGTGCTCACCGCGCGCAACCTGGCGGCGCCGCGTCCGCTGGCCTGGGGCGCGAAGGCGGTGCTCGACACCAGCCGCTCGATCCACACCCTGGTGTTCGGCCTGGTGCTGGTGGGCATCGTCGGCCTGGGGCCGACCGCCGGCATCCTGGCGATCGGGCTGCACTCGACGGGTACCTACGGCAAGCTCTTCGCCGAGGCCATCGAGTCGCTCGACATGGCGGCGATCGAGGCCGTGCGCAGCGTGGGCGCGGGGCCGGCGCAGGTGTTCTTCAACGCGGTGTGGCCGACCGTGCTGCCGCAGTTCGTCTCGAGCCACCTGTACATCTGGGAGTTCAACATCCGCGACTCGACCATCCTCGGGCTCATCGGCGCGGGCGGGCTGGGCTTGCTGATCACCGAGGCGACCGCGCTGTTCCAGTGGGGACGGCTGGCGACGGTGCTGATCGTGATCGTGGTGATGGTGTCCGGCTTCGACGCCATCAGCCGCCGCATCCGGCAGGCACTGGCATGAGTGCCTGCATCGACCTGTACGACGTGCGCTGCACGCTCGCCGGGCGCACGGTGCTGGACATCGAGCGGCTGGTGGTGGGCGAGGGCGAGCGTATCGCCATCGTCGGCCACAACGGCGCGGGCAAGTCGACCCTGCTGCGCGTGCTGAGCGGCTTCACGCGGCCGACGGCGGGGCAGGTGTCGGTGCTTGGGTTGCGGCTCGACGCGTCGCTGCCACCCGCGCGCCTGCGCGCGCTGCGCCGCGAGGCCGGGCAGGTGCTGCAGGGGCTGCACCTGGTGCCGCGGCTGAGCGCGCTCGAGAACGTGCTCATCGGCAGCCTCGGCCGCGTGACAGGCTGGCGCAGCTGGGTGCGACGCTATCCCGCGCACGAGTACGAGCGCGCACGTGCGGCGCTGGGGACGGTGGGCATGCTCGACCAGGCGTCGATGCGCACCGATGGGCTGTCGGGCGGCGAGCGACAAAAGGTGGCGATTGCCCGCCTGCTGGTGCAGGGGCCGCGGCTGATCCTGGCCGACGAGCCGACTGCGGCGCTCGACCCCTCGGCGGCGCAGGAAATCTGCCGGGTGCTGTGCACCGCCACCGCAGGCGCGACGCTGGTATCGGTGGTGCACAACACGGCGTTGCTGCCGCGGCTCGCCGACCGGGTGATCGGGCTGCGGCAGGGGCAGGTCGTGTTCGATCTGGCTCAGTCGCAGGTCGACGCGGCGCAACTGGCTGCGCTGTATCTTGGTCCATCAATCGCGGCGCACGATCGCGCGGATGCACACTTGAAACGGAGACAACTCCCATGCCTGCAACCCGATGCGCCCGCTGGGTGATCGCCCTGTCACCGATATTCACAGCCACCATGGGGCATGCCGCCACGGAGTGGGTCGGGCGGTTTCCGGCCGGTGCTGCGGGCCTGCCCGAACCCTGGCGCGTCCAGCAACTCGACGAGCGCATCGCGCCGACGCAATACGCGCTCAAGACCTGGGACGGCGTCGCCGCCGTCGAGGCGGTCGCCGAGCGCAGCATGGCCCTGCTCGGCCGTCCGCTCGATGTCGACCTTGCGGCCACGCCGCACCTGTGCTGGCTGTGGCGCGTCGATGCGCCGCTGGCCACCGCCGACATGACGACGAAGGCCGGCGACGACTACGCGGCGCGGGTGTATCTGAGCTTCAGGATCGCGCCCGAGGCGCTCGGCCTCGGCACTCGGGCCAAGCTAGCGCTGGCGCGCTCGATCTATGGCGACCAGGTGCCGGACGCGGCGCTCAACTACGTGTGGGACAACCGCCAGCCGGTCGGCACCGTGATGCCCAACGCGTACACCGACCGCACTCGCATGGTCGTGCTGCGCTCCGGTGCGGGAGATGCGGGGGGCTGGGTGATGGAGCGCCGCGACGTGGCCGAGGACTTCGAGCGCGCCTTCGGGGCGCTGCCGGCGCAGCTCAGCGGGATCGCGCTGGCTTCCGACACGGACAACACCGGGGAAAGCGCACGGGCAGGGTTTGCGGAGTTTCGATTCGTATCGCGGGAAGAGGCATGCGTGGGGCCGGATTGAGGTCTCGAACGCAGGAGCGAATCGCCTGGCGACCGCTGCTGCGGTAACTGTTTTGGTCCGGCGTGGCGCACTATCCGCTTGACGATGCATTGCATCAGGCGGGGGGCCGCGTAACGCGGCCGAAGAGCGGTTTCACCAATCGACAGCACCGAACAGGAGTTTGGATGAGCAACGCAAGCGCCCAGGCCGGCGCGCCCCCGTGGGACGACGAGTCCATCGCCGCGATCCGGCGCGACATGCTGCGCTTTGCGCGCATGCAGCTGCGCGACGGCGCCGCCGCGGAGGACATGGTGCAGGAGGCGCTGATGGCGGCGATGACGAGCGCGAAGAGCTTCGCCGGGCGGTCGGCCTTCAAGACCTGGATGTTCGCGATCCTGCGCAACAAGATCGTTGATCACATCCGCGCGTCGTCGCGTGAGATCTGCGGCTCGGATCTGGTCGGATCCTCGGAAATGGACGCCGGGCTGGAGGCGTTCGACGTGCTGTTCAAGCGCGGGGGACACTGGAACCCCGACGATCGGCCCTCGACCTGGTCCGACCCGGAAGCCGCCTTCGAGCAGGACGCCTTCTGGGCGGTGTTCGACATCTGCATGAACAACCTGCCCGAGCACATCGCTCGCGTCTATACGATGCGCGAGCTGCTGGAGCTCGAGACCGCCGAGATCTGCGCGGCGCTGGGCATCACCAGCAACAACTGCTTCGTGATCCTGCACCGTGCGCGGCTCGGGCTGCGCGTGTGTCTGGAGAATCGCTGGTTCCGGGGAGAGGCCCGATGAAGATGATGAACTGCAAGGACGCGACCCGGCTCATGTCCGAACGCTACGAGCGCACGCTCAGCCGGCGTGAACTGCTGTCGCTGAAGGTGCACACGGCGATGTGCAAGGGCTGCTCGAACTACGGCCAGCATCTGGACGTGCTGCGCCTCGCCGCCAAGCGGCTGTGTGAGGGCGGCGAGGGCTGAGCTTCAGCGCAGCAGCAGGGTCGGGATCGTCGCCGCGCGCAGCAGGTCGGTGGTCTTGCTGCCGACGGTCAGCGCGCGCAGCGGCGAATGCGCATAGGCGCCCATCAGCAGCATGTCGATGTGGCGTGCCTTGACCTCGCGGGCGATCACCGTCTCGGGGTCGCCGGGGAGGACGTCGGCGACCACCTCGAAACCGGCGGTGGTGAGCGTGTCCTTGGCCCAGGCGATCTGCCTGGGTGCGTCCGCACTCTCCTTGCCGGCCATCACGATGTGGATGGGCAGGCCCTTGAACAGCGGGCTGTTGGCGATCATGTCCACGCCCTTGCGGGTGAATAGGCGAGCAGCACGCGCTCGGGCGCCTTGAAGCCTTCGGTGACGGTGAGGATGGACTTGTGCACCGCGCGCACCACACGCTCGACGTTGCGGCCGAGCACGTTCGAAGCGCCCGGCTGCGGGGTCTCGGCCGAGGCGCCGCGACGGCCGAAGACGAAGAGGCGCACGCTGTCCTCCTGCTCGGCCAGGGTGTCGTCGAGCGCGCCGTGGCGCTGGCGCATGTCGGCCGCGGGGGCGCCTGCGGCCAGCGCGCGCTCGCGCAGGCGGTTGAGGAAGCGGCGGCCCTGTTCGCGCTCGGCACGGGCGATGGCGGCGTCCTTGTCGCTGAGCTCGTGGAGCAGGTGCTCCTGCGCGTTGAAGCCGATCGCGCCGCTGTGGTCCTCGCCCGAGCCCCGCTCGAGGTGGCGGTCGATCACGTGCAGCAACTCGAGCGGCGCGTCCAGGCGGCGCGCGGCCCAGGCGGCGACGGTGTCGGCAAATCGGGACTGGTCCACGCAGGCGAGCACTTTCCTGTCTAGATTGTTCATGCGGCTTCTCCTCAGTGGCCCGTCAACAGGTCGTCGGCGCCGTCCTTGTCGTGCACGGCGAACTTGTCGACCATGGTCGCGCTGGCCTCGTTGAGGCCGACGACCTCCACATCCGTGCCTTCGCGGCGGAACTTGACCACCGCCTTGTCCAGCGCGCTGACCGCGGTGATGTCCCAGAAGTGGGCGCGCGAGACGTCGATGACGACCTGGTCGATCACCTCCTTGAAGTCGAAGCCGGCGACGAAGGCGTCGGCCGAGGCGAAGAAGACCTGGCCGATGACGGTGTAGCGGCGCAGGCGGCCTTCGTCCTCGGCGGCGGAGCGGATGTACAGGATGTGGCCGACCTTGTGCGCGAAGAAGAAGCCCGAGGCCAGCACGCCGACCAGCACGCCCTGCGCGAGGTCGTGGGTGGCGACGGTGACCGCCATGGTGGCGAGCATCACGATGCTTGAGCTCGGCGGGTTCTCGCGCAGCTTGCGGATCGAGTTCCAGTCGAAGGTGCCGATCGACACCATGATCATCACCGCCACCAGCGCCGCCATCGGGATCTGCGCCACCCAGTCGCCCACCAGCATCAGCAGCGCGAGCAGGAAGAGGCCCGTGGACAGCGTCGACAGGCGCCCCCGCCCGCCCGATTTCACGTTGATCACCGACTGGCCGATCATCGCGCAGCCCGCCATGCCGCCGATGAAGCCGCTGGCGATGTTGGCCACGCCCTGGCCGACGCATTCGCGGTTCTTGTCGCTGGGGGTGTCGGTGAGGTCATCGACGATGGTCGCGGTCATCAGCGACTCGAGCAGGCCCACCACCATCAGCGTCAGCGCGTAGGGGAAGATGATCGCCAGTGTCTCCAGGTTGAGTGGCACGTCGGGAAGCAGGAACACCGGCAGGCTGTCGGGCAGCTCGCCCATGTCGCCGACCGTACGGATGTCGAGCTCGAGCACATGGCCAGCGCGGTGAGCGCCACGATGGTGACGAGCGGCGAGGGGATGGCCTTGGTGACGTAGGGGAAGAGGTAAATGATGCCCAGGCCGGCGGCGGTCATCGTATACACGTGCCAGGTCACGTTGGTGAGCTCGGGCAGCTGCGCCATGAAGATCAGGATGGCGAGCGCGTTAACGAAGCCGGTGACCACCGAGCGCGACACGAAGCGCATCAGCCGCCCGAGCCGGATCCAGCCGGCGACGATCTGCAGCATGCCGGTGAGGAGGGTGGCGGCGAGCAGGTATTCGAGGCCGTGCTCCTTGACCAGCGTGACCATCACCAGGGCCATCGCGCCGGTGGCGGCCGAGATCATGCCCGGGCGGCCGCCGGTGAAGGCGATGACCACCGCGATGCAGAAGGAGGCGTAGAGGCCGACCTTGGGGTCGACGCCGGCGATGATCGAGAACGCGATCGCCTCGGGGATCAGCGCCAGCGCGACGACGCGGCCGGCGAGCAGGTCGTTGCGGACGTTGGCGAGCCAGTCCTGGTGGAAGGATTTCATTTGTCGTTATCGGTCCAGCAAGCTTGGGTGCGTCCCGGGCAGGGACGCGATGAAGTCGAGCGAGACGGGTTCGCAATGAAGCGCACAGCCCGCAAGGGGCAGATGGACCGTCCGGTCGATTGCATCGGGACCCTGCGCACGGGGGCGCCGGGTGGTGGCGCGCTCCGGCCCCGGAGCAGGCGCGGATCAAGCGAACGCGTTGCGGCAAGCCTCGCGCGAGCGGGAAGGTAATGAACAGCGCGCAGGCGGGGGCAAGGCTTACATGGGTCGCGCGTCGGTGTGTTAGGGAAACTTCGTGAGTCCAGAGCCTGAGCGAGGGGCGAACACGCTTTGCTCGAAGGGCTTGAAGATCAACTGAATTGCTGCGGTGCAACAAGATGCGGATTGTCGGCACCGCTCGGGGGCTGAGCGCGACGAGCGCGTGTACGCAGGCTTCTGTCTTCGCCCGGTTTGTTCTTGGATATGCTATTGGCAAATTCGATCGATGCTTGATTAAGTGTAACCATTTCACTATCCTGGCAATGACCAACTACGACACCGTGGGCGACTGGCGGATCCGTATCAACGGCATGGAGCATGGCGTTCCTCACGTCCATGTGATCTTTCGCGATGGAAGCCGTGTGTCGGTTGCGATCGAGACGGGCGCAGTGCTGGCGGGCGGTGTGCAGCCACCGAAGCGGCTCGCTGCCGCGCTGGCGGACATCCGCGCAAACAAGGTGAAGTACCTGCACGAGTACAGGAGACTCAACCCATGAAGACGCCCCCCCGCATCGAGACTGCCCGTGTGACGGGTGAGCTGCAGCTCGAGATCGACTGGAGCACGGGCGAAACCTTGCCGATCGATCTGTCCGATCTGGCTCGGGGCCCCTTCGAGGCGCTGCGCAACCCCAGCTTCTTCACACGCATGACGCGCGACGAGTGGGGGCACGGGCTGGATTGGCCGCACGGGCTGGGGCTTGGTGCCGACAGGCTGTATGAGTTGTCCCGTCAGCAGTCCGGCCTGCCGACGGCCAGCGAGTTCAATGACTGGATGCAGCGCAATGGCCTGTCGCTCGCGAGCGCAGCGGAGTCGCTCGGGATGACACGGCGCATGATTGCGCACTACCGGACAGGAAGCAGGCCGATTCCGAAGGTCGTCGGGCTGGCCTGCCTCGGGTGGGAGTCCCGCAAACGGCAGCGGGCCGCGTGATTGCGGCCCGTGCTCGGGTGGTGCAGTTCAGGCGACTGCCGCACCTCCGGCCACATCTTCCAGAAACGCCACATCCGCGCGCACGAAACCGAGCAGCAGCGCTGCCAGCGCCGGATACACGTCGAAGCGCGGCCGCGCCTGCTGGCAGCGCTCGGCGAAACGCGGCAGCCAGTCCAGTAGCGCCGTGCGGATGAAGGCGGCCTGGGCGGCGGCGGCGGCGGGGAGGTCCGCGGCGGTGGCCTCTTTCCCGGCGAGCTCGGCCAGCAGCGCCAGCGGCACGGCGAGGTGGTCGGCGGGCTCGCGGAAGTCGGCCTGCAGCGCGAGCGCGCGCGCGGTGAGGAAGTCGCGCATGCGCGCCTCGGCCGCGCCGAAGAGCGGCGAGGCGGTGTCCTTGCCTGCGTAGACCGAGGCGTAGGGCAGGGCGCTGGTCCTGCCGTCGAGCAGGAAGAGCTGGGCGAAGTCCGCGGCCAGTTCCAGGCGAGGGAGCGGCTCGGCGCGCAGGGCGGCGAGTGCGGCATCCAGGCGCTGCACTTCGGCCGCGAGGCCGAGTTCGGCCAGCCCCGCGAAGGGGGCGAAGCCCCCGTCTGCGAAGTGGCTGCGGTACAGCGCCTCGGACACTTCCTGCGCGTACAGGTGGGAGAACCAGCCGTACAGCCCGGCGCGCTGCGTGGCGGCGAAGTGCCACTCGGCCGGGGAGAGCGCCGCCGCGTCGGTGGCTACAGCGCCAGGCGCCGTGCCGAGCGCCACGCCCGAAGGCGTTCCCGCAGCCGCCGCGGGAGTCGCTTCAGGCCTCGCTTCGGGCGCCGCAGCCGCGCCGCTTTGCGCATGCTTGGTCATCACGCCTTCACCTCCTTGCCATCGGGATCGACCTCGGTCGGCCCGCCGAAGGCGGTCACTGCCGGCGCGGTGCCGACGAACTTCTCGATCTGCACCAGGCAGGTGTTGGCGCTGGTGGCTTGCGCCAGGCTGGAGGTGCCGATGTCGAGCGTCAGCGTGTTGGGGTCGCCGTAGGTGTCGAGCGCGCCGATCTCCGGTCCGGTCGGTCCGTACCAGGCGCCTTCCTGGATGCGCACCACGCCGCGCGGGAAGTTGTCCGACACGTGCGCGCCGGCGAGCAGCTGGCCGCGGTCGTTGAAGACGCGCACCAGGTCGCCGTGCCGGATGCCGCGTGCGGCGGCGTCCTCGGGGCCGATGAACACCGGCTCACGGCCGGCGATGGCGTAGGTCTCGCGCAGCGGCTCGGACTCGCACAGCTGCGAGTGCAGGCGCTTGTCCGGGTGCACCGACTGCAGCCACAGCGGGAAGCGGTCGGAGCCGGGACCGCCGTGCGAGCGCTCGGTCTTTTCCATCCACACCGGGTGGCCCTTGCAGTCGGCGTAGCCGTAGCGGTCGATCTTGCGGCTGAAAATCTCGATGAAGCCCGAGGGCGTGCCGAGCGCGTTGACCTCGGCGTCGTCGCGGAAGTCGGCGTGGCGCACCCAGGGCTTGCCTTCGGGGAACATCACGTAGCCCTTCTGCCAGAACTCGGCGAACGGCGGCATGGCGATGTCCTTGAGGCCGTTCTCCTTGCGGCAGTCCTCGTAGATCTTCTCGACCCACTGCATCTCGTCCATGCCGCGGGCGTATTCGGCGTCGCGGTTGAAGCGCCGGGTGAGGCCGCGGAAGATCTCGAAGTCGGGGCGCGAGTGGAACAGCGGGTCGATGAGCTTTTGCATCGCGATGATGCCGCGGTTGCTGTACGAGCCGTAGCCGTCGAGGTCGTTGCGCTCGAAGGGCGTGCACGCCGGCAGCACGATGTCGGCGAAGCGGCAGGTGGCGGTCCAGTTGTAGTCGATGGCGACCACGGTCTCGAGCTTGCGCCAGGCTTCCTTCATGCGGTTGCGCTGGGGCTGGCGGTGCCACTGGTTGCAGCCGCTGAAGATCGCCATCTTGTAGGGCGGCAGCTTGACCTTGCCGCCGTTGAAGTCGATCTCCTTGCCCGGCTCGAGCAGGGCGTCGATGACGCGCGCGATCGGCACCACGGCGCTGTAGCCCTTGAAGTCGGTGTTGTCGTGCCTGGGCTTGCGGCCGGGGTCGAGGTTGAGCGGGAAGGCGCCGGGCATGGCGGCGCCCGACGAGGACACGCCCACCGAGCTGTAGTGGTGCGCGTAGCTGATGCCGCCGCCGGGCAGGCCGATCTGGCCGAGCATGGCGGCGAGCACCGCGCCCATCCAGTAGGGCTGCTCGCCGTGCTGCTGGCGCTGCACCGCCCAGCCGAAAACGAGCTGGGTGCGGTGCTTCGCCATCAGGCGGGCGAGTTCGCGGATGCGCTCCGACGGGACGCCGCAGATCTTCTCCGCCCATTCGGGCGTCTTCTCGACCTTGTCCTCGGTCTTGCCTTGGAGGTAGGGCAGGAAGCGGTCGAAGCCCAGCGTGTAGGTGTCGAGGAACTTCTGGTCGTGCAGGCCTTCCTTCACCAGCGTGTGCGCGATGGCGAGCATCAGCGGCACGTCGGTCATCGGGTTGATGTACTGGTGCTCGGCGCCGCCGAGGTAGTTGAGCGTCTTGCTCTTGACCGGGTCGATGCAGATCACCTGGATCGACTTGTCGGCGACCTTTTGCTTGAGTTGTTCGAAGTAGGCGTAGGACTCGTGGGTCTCGGTGTTCCAGCCCACCTGCAGGTTCTTGACCGGGTCGTTGGCCCAGAACACGACCAGCTTGCTCTCCTGCAGGATCACGTCCCACGAGGTGCCTTGCGAATACACCTCGGTCGAGCCGAGCACGTAGGGCAGGATCATCTGCCCGGCGCCGGTCGAGTAGTCGCCGATGGTGCCCACGCTGCGGCCGTGCATGCCGACGCCGCGCACCATGTGGTTGCCGCAGCTATGCACCTGGCCGACCGAGCGCCAGCCCACGCCGGCGGTGTGCAGCGCCCACGGGCCGTAGTCCTTCTGTACGCGCTCGAGCTCTTCGTAAAACAGGTCGAGCGCCTCGTCCCAGCTCACGCGCACGAAGCGGTTGTCGCCGCGCTGGCTGGTGTCGCTGAGGTGGCGCTTGCGGTACCAGTCCAGGCGCACCATCGGGTAGCGCACGCGGGACGGGCTGTAGATCAGGCCGAGCAGACCCTTGACCATCTCCGTCGGGTGCTTGTCGAGCTCGAAGGGGCGGATGTCGACCACGCGGTCGCCGACCACCTTGGCGCGGATGGCGCCGAAGTGCGAGCCGGAGATCTTCCAGGTGGTGATGTCGTCGCCGACTGCGGCCGCCTCGCCGGCCGCCAGCGCGGACCGGCTGGCGAGCAGGGCGGGCGCGACCAGCGCGCTGCCCGACATCGTCGCCAGGGCCTTGAGGAAACCTCGCCGAGAGTAGTTCATGGTGTTCAACTCCTGATCAGGGACGCGCGGTCTGCAGGGCGGAATCGGGCGAGCCGGCGCCGTGCGACGTGCTGAAGTCGGAAGAATGGGTCTGCAGGTACTTGAGCACCACGCGGGCGGTGTCGTCGTCCATGCTGGTGAAGCCGACCATGCCGCCGAAGAGGCCGGGCCAGGTGTTGGCGTCGAAGTGCGCTTCCTCGGGCTGGCGGTGGCACACGCTGCAGCTGCTGCTGTAGCTGGCGCGGGCGATCGACCACACCGGTTCGACGCTGTCGAGCAAGCTGCCCTTGCGCATCCACGCGGTGGCGGTGACCTGCTGCCATTCGAGGCCGGTCATCGGGTCCTCGCGGGTGTCGAGCACCTTCACGAAGCTCGCATCCTGCGCCACCTCCTTGTCGAGCACGGCGCTGGTGATGTTGAGGCCGAAGTGGCTGTACCAGACGCGGCCGTAGCCCTTGTTCTTGCGCCACAGGGCCAACTCGACGCGCTGCGCGTCGCCCTTGGTCTCGAGCACCTTCACCTGGGTGGCGACCTCGATCGCGCCGATGCGCTGCGTCATGCCTTCGTCGGCATAGAGCTCCTGCGGCACGACCAGGAAGTAGTCCTTGCCGGTATCCACGCTCTGACCGGCGGCGGAGGACACCAGGGTGTCGAAGGCCGGGTTGCGCGCGCCCTTCATCTCGGGCAGCTGGTGGGCGACCCCCTTGTGGCAGTCGACGCAGCTCTGGTTGCGCTCGGCCGCCTTGCGCATCGCCACCTGCGAGGCCGGACGCATCTTGTCGAAGTCCATGTCCTTGTAGTCGTGGCAGGCGCGGCATTCCTTCGAGCCGTTGGCCGAGAAGCGCTTCCACTCGCGCTGCGCGAGCACGATGCGGTGCTCCTTGAACTTCTCGCGGGTGTCGATGGTGCCCAGCAGCTGGCCGAGCACCTCGCGGCTCGCCTGCATCTTGCGCGCCACCTTGTCGGTGAAGTCGTGCGGCACGTGGCAGTCCGGGCAGCGTGCGCGCACGCCGGTGCGGTTGTTCCAGTGCACCGTCTTCTGCAGTTCGGGCAGCAGGTTGTCGTGCATGGTGTGGCAGCTCAGGCAGAACTCTTCCTTGTTGGTGGCTTCCATGGCGGTGTTGAAGCCCTGCCAGGCCAGCACGCCGGCGATGAAGCCGCCGGTGACCAGCACGCCGAGGCCGATGCGCACGGCGGGCTTGAGGAAGAGGTCCCTGAGGGACCGAAGCAGATTTTTCATTGGGGTGCTCCTGCGGGTTGTCCGATTCCAGGCCGGGCGGTGCATGCCGCGCGGCCGATGCTTGCGCGTGGCGGAGTCAGGACGGAGGGCCGAAGAACAGGATCTGCAGGAACCAGACCGCGAAGCCGTAGGCCGCGATCGCCAGCACCAGGGTGATGGGCAGGCCGACGAAGGCGAGCACCAGGAACCTGCGCCACTCGCCCGGGCGTCCGGGTGCCTGCGCACCCGATGGGGCGGAATGCCCGCTTGCTTGATTGTTCATGTTTCGATCTCCGCGTCGATGCGTTTCCCGGACGGGGCCCGATGCGATGCGCGCGCGGCGCGGGGTCGGCTCGGGCATGGAAGCGTCCGGTACAAAAACCACATCCCGATCATAGGCATCGGGTGTTAACGCCGAGGGGAGATTTGTGAATGGAAAGGGGCGCTCGTGTTAATGGCATTAACATGGGTGCCGCACCGGGGCCAACGTCGGTCTCGCGCGCCGTGAATACACCGCCGAGGGCTTCGTCGTGCTCAAGGGCTCGAAGAGGCACGCGTAGATCGCCATGGCCGTCGAGCACCACTCCTTCGCCAAGCCTCGAATGGTTGGCTGGAATGCAAGCCGGCGTGCAGGGAGACGCCGAGCGAGGTGAAGCGGGGTGGGTGATTTCGCCTTGGGTGGGCGACTTGCGGCCAACATGCGACGAGGGGGACAGGGCGCGCCGGGTGCCGATGAGCCGGAGCACCTGTGCAGGGTTGATATCCGGGTAGGTCGAATAAACCGTCGGTTCCGCCATCGAGCTTCGCCATGTCAGCCGAGCAACCTTGGCGTTGTCGCTCGCTGGCAAGTGTCAGGATTGGCGTAATCAGGAATCCAGGACCATGGATTGTGTAGCCGATCCCTGACAGGCAGGCGACATGAATCGTCTTCGTGATCGGTGAGTACGGTGAGTTTCAGGTCATGGTGATGTGGTTGCTCGGCCGCCTGCCCGGCACGGGCGCCATCGCCATCCGGGAGAACCGGCGTTTCGAGGTCATCGACCTGGACGGCAAGCGGATCGACAAGGTGCTGGCGACGCAATTGCAGGAACCTGCCCCTGGGACGACCGTCGAAGTCGAGCGCCAGGTTATTCCGCAAGACCGGGATCTGGCAACGAACGAATTTCCCACGGAGTTTTCGATGAAACGCGTTGTGCTATTCCTCGCCACGAACCTCGCGATCGTGCTCGTGCTCGGCATCGTCGCCAACCTGCTCGGCGTCAACCGCTTCCTCACCGCGAACGGGCTGAACCTCGGGGCGCTGCTGGGCTTTGCGGCCATCATGGGCTTCGGCGGGGCTTTCATCTCGCTGCTGATGTCCAAGCCCATCGCCAAGTGGAGCACCGGCGCCCAGGTCATCGACCAGCCGCGCACTGCCACCGAACAGTGGCTGGTCGACGCGGTGGCCCGGATGGCGAAAGGCGCCGGCATCCCGATGCCCGAGGTCGCGATCTACGAGGGCGAACCGAACGCCTTCGCCACCGGGGCCAGCAAGAGCAGCTCCCTGGTCGCGGTGTCCACCGGACTGCTGCAGACCATGTCGCGGGAGGAGGCCGAGGCCGTCCTCGCCCACGAGGTCGCCCACATCGCCAACGGCGACATGGTGACGCTGACCCTGATCCAGGGCGTGGTGAATACCTTCGTCGTGTTCCTGTCGCGCGTCGTCGGCTACCTGGTCGATTCCTTCCTGCGCCGCAACGACGAAGAGTCGAGCGGCCCGGGCATCGGCTACATGGTCACGACGATCGTCTGCGACATCCTCTTCGGCGTGCTCGCCAGCATCATCGTCGCGTGGTTCTCGCGCCAGCGTGAATTCCGTGCCGATGCCGGTGCCGCGCAGCTGATGGGCAGCGCCCAGCCGATGGTCGGTGCCCTGCGCCGCCTCGGTGGGCTCGAGGCGGGCGAGCTGCCGCAGAACGTCGCCACCGCCGGCATCGCGGGCCGCCCGGCATGGATGGCCCTGTTCGCGAGCCATCCTCCGATCGAAGAGCGCATCCGTGCGCTGCAATCCCGCTGACCCCTCGCGCACATCGCGAAGAGACGAACTTGGATACGAACCCGCGCCCCTCCGTGGTTCCCTGGCATGCGATACCCGACGAGGCCGTCTGTCGCAAGCTTGAGGTCGCCGTCGATACGGGCTTGCAGCAGGCGGAGGTCGCTGCACGACTGCAGCGCAATGGTCCGAATCGCCTCGCGGAGAAGCCCCCACGCCCCGCATGGCTCAAGTTTCTCGACCAGTTCAGGAGCGTGCTGGTCGGCATCCTGATTGGCGCAGCGCTGCTCGCCGGGCTGATCGGCGACATCAAGGATGCGGCGGTCATTGCCGTGGTCGTGCTGCTCAACGCGACCCTGGGATTCTTCCAGGAGCGCCGTGCGGAGAACGCCCTGGCTGCCTTGCGCGGCATGCTGGCGCCAAGCGCGCGGGTCCGACGTGACCGCGAAACCCGCGTCGTTCCTGCGGAAGAGCTCGTGCCGGGCGATATCCTGCTGCTCGAGGCGGGCGATCGCGTGCCGGCCGATGCCAGGGTGCTGCAGGCGCATGGGGCCGAAGTGGCCGAGGCGGCGCTGACCGGCGAGTCCCATGCGGTCGGCAAGACCGCCGGGGCCGTGGAGGAAGGCGCGTCCCTTGCCGACCGGATCGGCATGGTGTTCATGAACACGGTGGTCACCCGGGGTCGCATCGAAGCCGTGGTGATCGCGACCGGCATGCACACCGAAATGGGGCGCCTCGCCGGGCTGCTCGCACAGACCGCCGAGTCCTCGACACCCCTGCAGATCCAGCTCGACGCGCTGGGCAAACGTCTGGCGTTCATTGCCGCCGTAGTGGTCGGCCTGATGTTCGTTGCCGGGCTGATGCGGGGTGACGACCTGGTCACGACGGCGATGACCGCCATCGCCCTTGCCGTCGCCGCGATCCCCGAGGGCCTGCCTGCGGTGGTCACGGTGACGCTGGCGCTCGGCATGCACCGCATGGCCAGGCGCCACGTCATCGTCAAGAAGCTTGCGGCAGTCGAGACGCTCGGGTGCACCACGGTGATCTGTTCGGACAAGACCGGCACGCTGACGCTGAACCAGATGACCGCTCGCGTGCTGCACGCTGCAGGTCGCCGCTACGCCATCGAAGGCGAAGGCTATGTCGCCGCCGGCCGCATTGTGGACGAAGAGGGGCGCGCTGCCGGCAGCGAGCTTCACGAACGCCTGCTCCCGGCCGCCCTGTGCGCCGACGCGCGCCTGCACGACGGCCGGCTCATCGGCGACCCCACCGAAGGGGCGCTGCTTGCGCTCGCGGTCAAGGCGGGGGTGGATCCTGCATCGCAGAACCGCCACACCCCGCGGATTGCCGAGTTGCCATTCGATTCGGCGCACAAGTTCATGGCGACCTTCCACCATGATGGCGACGCGGTGCAGATCTGGGTGAAGGGGGCGCCGGACGTGCTCATCCGTCGCGCCGCGCGCATGCAGGGGAGAGACGGCGACGTCGCGCTGGACACGGTCGCCCGAGAAACGCTGCTCCGTGCCAATCAGGAACTCGCCGAGGGCGCGATGCGGGTGCTTGCGCTCGCCGGGCGCCGGATTCCGGCGTCTGCGTTCGATCCTTCCGCTGACTTGATGGGCTGGGTGAATGACCTGAGCCTGTACGGATTGGTCGGCATCATCGATCCGCCGCGCCCCGAGGCGCGCGAGTCGATTGCGCAGTGCAATGCTGCAGGGATCCGGGTGAAGATGATCACCGGTGACCATCCCGTGACGGCCGCCGCCATCGCGCGCGAGCTCGGGCTGGTCGGCGAGGTGCATGAGGGACGCGAGCTCGATGGCCTGAGCGAGGAGGCCACCACCGCGCTGGTCGAACGCAGCGCGGTGTTCGCGCGGGTGGCGCCGGAGCACAAGATGCGCATCGTGGAATCGCTGCAGCGGCGCGGTCATGTCGTGGCGATGACGGGCGATGGCGTCAACGACGCCCCTGCGCTCAAGCGCGCCGACATCGGCGTGGCGATGGGCATCACCGGTACGGAGGTCACCAAGGAGGCGGCCACCCTGGTGCTGACCGACGACAACTTCGCTTCCATCGTCGGTGCAGTGCGCGAGGGTCGAACCATCTACGAGAACATCGTCAAGTTCGTCCGCTTCCAGCTGTCGACCAACATCGGTGCAATCCTCACCGTGCTTGGGGCGCCCTTCATGGGGCTGGCGACCCCCTTCACCGCAGTGCAGATCCTCTGGGTGAACATCATCATGGACGGCCCGCCGGCGATGACGCTCGGCGTGGAGCCGGCCCGCTCCGGGATCATGGACCAGCCGCCACGTGCCGACGATGCCGCCATCCTGTCGCCGCAGCGCATGTGGCGCATCGCGCTGTACGGCCTGACCATGGCGGTGGGGACCCTGGGCGTCTATGCCTGGGCCATGGCCGCGGGCGATACCGCCCGCGCGATGACGCTGGCCTTCACCACCTTCGTGCTCTTCCAGTTCTTCAACATCTTCAATGCTCGCACTGAGCATGGGAGTGCCTTCAATCGCCAGTTCTTCAGCAACGGAAAGCTGTGGCTGGCCCTGCTGGGCGTGGTCCTGCTGCAGATCGTCGTGGTGCATTGGGCGCCAGCGCAGGCGGTGTTCGACACCGTCGACCTGAGCGCGGACGACTGGCTGATCGCCACTGCCGTCGCATCCTCGACGCTTTTTCTTGAAGAGGCACGGAAGCTTTTGTTCAGGCTCGTGAGGTGACAGCAGACGCCATGGGGCCGGCTCTCGAGGCGAGTGGAGACCGGCTCCCGTCAACTGAAAAGCTGGTGCGAGCGTGAGCCCCGTTGTCGTTCTGCCCGAGGTGCGCGTCATCATCCGAATCGAGATCCGGGGCGCCTTGCGAAACAGGTTTGCGCGGCCGGGCTTCGCATGGAGCGATGGCTGCGGATCCCGCCCCAGCATGAGCAAGGGTCCCGGAGTCTTTTCGCTGACCAGTCCATCGCGAAGCCAGGCCAGGGGGATGCGCTACGAGCTCTCCGCGTGAGCCGAATTGAAAAAGGTGAATTGCCCGATGGACCCCTGCCCGAGGGCGGCAGGCTCGATTCGCATGTGGGTGGATGGGCTGTTCCGGCAGGACCCGAGCAAGCGGTGGATGGTGGGAATACCGGTCTCGGGTCGCGAAGTTGCTCGATCGCTTGAGACCGCGCGTGTCCTGCGATGCAGTATCGCAGTGCCGGGCTTTCTGCAGCGCTGGACGTGCACTCGCATCTTGCCCCGAGTCTGCGCACCCGCTTGGCAGGGATGCCAGCTCGCGATTAGATTCGATGCTTCGGCGCCGCAGGCGGCCGAACCGATCGACCTTTCCATCCACTCCGCCGGGCTGGCGGGTGCAGGAGACAGAAAATGAGAAACATCCAGATCTTCGAGCTTTCGCAGGGCGGCAGCGGCGCGGTCCCGGACGAGGCGGCGGCCGATTTCGCGGCCGACGTGGCGTGGGCGAAGGAGCAGGGCGCGCATATCGAGCGCTTCGGCTTTGCCGAGCAGCCGGACGAGTTCGCCCGCAACGCGGTTGTCGAGGATTTCGTCGAGCGCTCCGGCTACGACGCGCTGCCGCTGGCCCTGGTCGACGGCGAGCTGGCGGTCGCCGGCCGCCACCCCACCCGCAGCGAGCTCGCGCGCTGGGCCGGGCTCGCACAGCCGATTGCGGCGGGGGGCTGCTGCTCGGGCGGGCACTGCGGCTGAAGTCGGGCAGATGGGGCGGGGATGGCTGGGGCGGGGATGAGGCCTTTCGTTCGCGTCGATGATCCGACCGCCGAATTCGCGGCTGGCGCCGCTCCTACAGCCCGCCGGGCCGCGTCGGTTCATGAAACCCGCCGGGCCGCGTCGGTCCATAGAACCCAACGGGCGTCGTCGGTTCACGGAACCCGCCGGGCCGCGTCGGTTCATGAAACCCGCCGGGCCGCGTCGGTCCATAGAACCCAACGGGCGTCGTCGGTTCATGGAACCTGCTGGACGTCGTGGGTTTTCATGGAGTGCACTCGGCGTGGTCGATCGATACAACGCGCCGAGCCGCGTCGGTTCATGTAGGAGCGCCGCAAGGCGCGAAAGCGGCGTCTCCGATCCCCGCCACCGCGCCTTCACCGCCTGGTGCGCGCCTGGCGGCGCTCCTACATCCCACCCCGGCGTCATCGCGTCCGGAGCCGTCGGTTTCCTGCAGGAGCGCCGCTTGGGGCAACGGTACGGCCCGAAATCAGACGGGGCCGTCCCGTGCGCCGGGGCCATGCACGATCATGCGCGTGTGATCACTCGGGCGCGTGCGGGAGGAGCCCCATGAACAAGGCTTGCCACGAACTCCGCGTCTCCCTGGACCGCATCCGCTCCTTGACCGCCCCCGATGGCGATGCGCCCGGCGGCACGCTCCCGGCAGGCATCGCCGAGGAGCTCCTGGCCCAGGCGCGCGCGGTGGACGAGCGCGCGCCGCTGGAGATCCGCTTCGTGGCGCCCGACGCCGAGGCGGCCCATGCCGAGGCGATCGCGACGCGAGTGCATACTCATTTCACGCGGGTCGCGCAGCGTCACGCGCTGCAGATCCGTGACATCTTCCGTTTTGCGCGGGTGTCGACGGCGGTCGGGCTGCTCTGCGTGGTCGTTCTGCTCGCCTGCGCGCAGGCGATCCCAGAGGACGCCGGCAAGCTCTTGAACGGCGTGCGCGAGAGCCTGAACATCTTCGCCTGGGTGGCGATGTGGCGGCCCGCAGAGCTGTGGCTTTACGCCCACCTGCCCGAACGCCACTGGCGCCGCCTGGCTCTGCGCCTCGCCGAGGCGGCGGTGAGGGTCGAATCCACCCCCGCGGCCCCGGTCCCGTCTTGAGCGTGCGCCTGCCCCGGTTCACTCCAGGCGCGCGTGCTGCAGGATGTTCTCGATTACCCGCGCGGTCTGCAGCAGGCGCTTGACCGACTCGCGGGTGAACTCGTAGGCGGTCTCGTCGACGCCGCTGCGTGGCGCAACCCAGCGTCCGTCCTCGGTGCGGGCGAGCTTGCCCAGCTCGCGCAGCTTCTCCAGCTTGCGGCGCACGGTCTCCTTGGGCAGCCCCGACACCTGCACGAGATCGGCGAGGCGGACCGGGCGGGCCTCGCCGAGCATGAAGCCGTCGGGGGCGAGGAGGTCGGAGGGCCGCGCCCCGGGATGCATCGCGTGCGCGACGCTGAGGTGCGCGACCAGGCCCCACAGCATGGCGCTGTCGATGTCCATGTCGAGCAGCTGGACCAGGCGCCGCATGTGATCGACGAGGTGGCGATTGGTCGCGAATGCCACCATCGAGAAGCTCTTCTCGAAGCGCTGGTCGACGTTGTCCATTCAGGTCTCCTTGCACATGCGCGGCCCAAAATGGGCCTGTCAAGCCTGATTGTCGTGGCGTCCGATCTATCCTTCAAGCCCTTTTGGACGCAATGCAAACCGGACCGTTGGAGACCGCCGATGAAGCTGATCCTCTCGGGCCTGGGGCCTGAAACGGACCCCCCGGCCAGTTGAGCGAGCGCATGAGCCGTTTCGGGTCGGTGCTCGGGTTGGTGTCCGTCCTGGAAGGCGACCCGGACCGCCCCTGGTTCATCGTCGATCTCGATATCCCGCCGACCGCGGCGACGGCAGTGGCGCGGCGTATCGACGGCATCTACTTCAACGGTCGCTTCCTGCACGCGACGGTGATGTTACCGATGGGGGGCGACTCGTGAAGCCCGACGGCCTCATCGCGCTCCACGTGCTGCGGTCCCCCACCCCGGCCGGTGCCGACCCCGTCCGGTGGCGTGCTCCAGCCCCTTCGATCCTTGCAAGGAAGACCTTCATGAGGACCCGATCCCTGCTCTCCTGCCTCGCCGCTTGTCTCGCCCTTGGCTCCACGAACGCCTTTGCCGAGCCCGCGCAGGGCGACGAGATGGAGCGCGCGCGCTGCGGCAGCATCATCGATCTCTTCGTGTCGGCCGACCCCGCGGTGAACCAGGACGAGCAGGCGCTTGCGGCAGCCCAGGACCGTACCTACGTGTTCCTGATGTGGGCCCACGGCTACCTGAGCGGCCGCGACGGCATCGATTTCGTGCGCAGGCCGCTCAACCAGGACGGGATCACCGCCCTGGTGGGCGAGATCTACGCGGTGTACAAGAACGACGAGGCTCGGATCTTCCTTGACGCGGTGAAGGAGATTCGCTGATGAATCGCCATGCTTTCGCCGCGCTGCGCGACACCTTGCTCCCGGCGGGTTTGCGCCGGATCGTCCCGGGCCTCGCGCTTGCCCTCGCCTTGGTGGCGGGGCTGTGGGCGCCGACGGCAGAAGCGCAGTCCTCGCGCTTCGCCGAGCGCCGCATCGATCGTTCGCTGGCTGCGAAGGATGCGATCCGTCATCGCCAGATGAAGCGCGCCTACGTGGCCGGCGCGATCGCGCAGCACCGCCGCGAGCGCATCCGCGACCACTACGAGGATCGCTACCGTCGCGAGCGCTATTACGACGATCGCCGCGACGACGACGATCTCAGCCGTGTGCTGATCGGCGTCGCCGTGGGGGCCGTCGCCACCGGGATCATCCTGCACAACAACCAGCCAGGAGGCGCGCGATGAGCGCCGCAATTCCGTCATGCCGCGTCGCCGCAGTCGCGCTGTGTGCTGCGCTTGCGTTCGGCGCCCCTGCGCACGCCGCGATCGGCGTGATCCGCGAGCAGTTCAAGGACGCCGACCTGCGGCGCGTGATCGAGGTCAGCGGCAAGATGAAGCTCGACGAGCGTAGCGCGAAGCGCTTCTGGCCGATCTACCAGTCCTACCTGATGGACATCGTGGTGA
>ERZ761602.2976-NODE-2976-length-25127-cov-44.821793_pt1 | contig 25127 bp, 19 predicted proteins | sample MGYA00512165_ERZ761602 | MGnify/ENA primary metagenome ERZ761602 (study PRJEB28899, sample SAMN02445085) | bioreactor sludge metagenome | biome: EBPR sludge; isolation source: Thorneside wastewater treatment plant | place: Australia: Brisbane, Thorneside...
TGAACATGATGAACGGCCAACCGACGTAGAAGCAGATGCAGTAGATGTAGCCGTCAAAGCCCTGGAAATAGGTCAGGCTGGTGAGGCCGAGCAGGGTGGCCGCCGACATGTAGTCGCCGGCGATGGCCAGACCGTTTTGGGTGCCGGTGATGCCGCCGCCGGCGGAGTAATAATCGCTGGCCGTCTTGGTGCGCTGGGCCGCCCAGTAGGTGATGCCCAAGGTCGCGGCCACGAAGATGAAAAACATCACGATGGCGTGGATGTTGATCGCCTGTTTCTGCGCCTGCCCGACATCCGGGGCCGCCACGGCCAAGCCCATCCAGCCCAGCGCCAGCGCCGCGACGCCAAATTTTAACCATTGATGGTTCATTCGATGGCCCCCCGGATAATCTCGGAGTTGATATCATCGAATTCGCCGTTGGCGCGCCGGACGTAGAGCCCGGTCAACAGCCAGAACAGCAGGATCAGGCCCGCGCCGATCGGCCAGGCGATGCTGGCGACGCCGCCTTCCCAGATCGGCTTGGCCAGCAGCGTCGGATTGAAGGCCACGACCATGATGAAAATGAAATAAAGACCCAGCACCACCGCCGTGAGCGTCCAGGCGAAGCTGCTGCGTTTCGACACCAGTTCATCGAATTTCGGATTTCTTCGGATCCGCTCGTACACTTCGGAAGACATTTGTTTTATTCCCCTCGGGTTGAAAGTTAACATGGCCTTTGCGCAACCGGGCGGCCAAGCTCTATAACTGTATAAGGTGCTTTTGGTTTTTTCCATGCGGCCTTCAAGGTTTCCATGACTGAGCTGCGGGCCCGCAAAAAAACAATGTACTTCATGGCTATCGGACTTTTGAGTGCGGTTTTATGAGCGAAAATGCCCGTTTCCTGATTGCGCTCTCCACCTTTTTGATGCTGCTGGCCGGCTTGGAGGGTTTGGCGGGCTACGCGGTTTTCCATTCCCTGGAGCGAGACGAACAACAAAAGCTGTTGGAGGTGCTGAGGCCGCGCGCTGAATTGATTTTGGAGATCGGGCTTTTGGCGTTGATCGTGCTCGGCGCCGCGTTCGCCGTGGCCTACCGGATCTACGTCAAGGGCCCGCTGAAAATCGCCGAAGGCATTCGCATCACCCTCAATGCCAATTCCAGCCACCGCTTGGAATCGGTCGGGCCGCCCGAATTGAAACGGCTGAGGCAGGCGGTCAACGATCTGGCGGAGCACGGCGAAATGCTGGCGCGCGATCTGGAAGCCAAGGTCGCGCACGCGAAATCCTCGGTCGAGGAGGAAAAAAATCGGCTGGCGGCACTGATGTCTGAGTTGACCGAAGGCGTGCTGGTCTGCAACGCCGACGGGCGCATCCTGCTCTATAACGAGCGCGCGCGCCAGACGCTGTGCGCGCCGGAAAACGCTCGGAATGAAATCTCGGTGGCCTTGATCGGACTCGGCCGCTCCATTTTTACCATCGTGGACCGCAGCCTGCTAAACCATGCGCTGGAGAGGGTACACGCCCGTCTGGAAAAAAATGAGGCCGATTCCAACGCGCAATTCGTGTTTACCACCCGAACCGGACAGCTGATCCGGGTGCGGCTCGCGCCGGTCTTGGCCTCGCTCGGACCGCCCGGACGCGATTCCGAGCCGGGTGACAGCCGCGCCGCGCCGGTTGAAGCGAAGGCGTCGGCCAAGCCCGCGTCGGCCACCGGCGGTTTTGTGATGACCTTGGAAAATGTCACTCACACCTTCGAGGTGGAAAGCCTGCGCGATATGTTGCTCCAGTCGCTCACGGAAGGCAGTCGGGCGGCGCTGGCCAATATCCGCGCCGCCGTGGAGACCTTGACCGATTACCCGGACTGCGAACCGACCTACCGCGACCGCTTTCTGCGGGTGATTCGCGAGGAGGCGCGCGGACTGAGCGGCAAGCTCGATAAAACCAGTTCCGAGTACGCCGATTCGCTTAAGACCCGCTGGCCGTTGGAGGAGATGCTGGGGGTGGACGCCGTGGCGGCGGCGCGGCGGCGGATCGAGAGCCGGCTGGGGATGCGCACGCTCTCGGAAGTGCTCGACGATTCGATCTGGATCAAGGCCGACAGCTATATGCTGGTGCAGTCCTTCGCCTATTTGGCGGGCCGATTGAAAGAGAGCCATCAGGTCCGCGAGGTGTGTTTCAACCTCACCAAGCACGCGCGGATCGCCGAACTCGATCTGCTGTGGTCCGAACCGGTGCTGTCGCAGGGCGTGTTGTATAACTGGGAGACGGATACCATGCGCGCCGGCGGCGAGGACAGTCCTCTGACGCTGCGCGATGTGACCGACCGGATGGGCGCCGAAATCGTCTACATGGTCGATCACATCCGGCAACGGCCCTTTATCCGGTTCCTGCTGCCGATGGCGAAACCGACGCGCCCCACGCCCAACGCGCCGGTGCGATCGGGCGAAAGCCGGCCGGAATTCTACGATTTCGATTTATTCCATCAAGCCGGTCAAACTCCCGAACTCGACCAGATTCCGCTCGCGGAGTTGGCCTATACCGTCATCGACACCGAAACCACCGGCCTCGATCCCTCGACCGGCGATGAGATCATCGCCATCGGCGCGGTGCGCATCGTCAACAACCGGCTGCTGCGCTATGAAACCTACGAACAACTGGTCGATCCCAAACGGCCCATCGCGTCGCTAGCGCAGACCGTTCACGGCATCACCCACGAAATGCTGCGCGGCCAGCCGGCCATCGATCAGGTTTTGCCCCAATTTCACGAGTATTGCGAGGATACGGTGTTGGTGGGGCATAACGCCGCCTTCGATATGCGCTTCCTGCAAATGAAGGAAGCGCAAACCGGCGTCTGCTTTACCCAGCCGGTGTTGGACACCTTGCTGCTGTCGCAAGTGCTCCATCCCCATCAGGAATCGCACGCGCTGGAAGCCATCGCCGAGCGCTTGGGCGTTACGGTGGTGGCGCGCCACACCGCGCTGGGCGACGCCCTGGTTACGGGTGAGGTGTTTTTGCGGATGATTCCTTTGCTGGCGGCGCACGGCATCCGGACCTTGCAAGACGCCCGAGAGGCCACCGCCAAGGCGCTGTACGCGAAAGTTGAGTATTGAGAGAAAGAACCGTCCGTGGCCCTCTCCCCTGGAGGCTTTGAGAATCGCCTGGAACCAGGGGTGAGGTGGGGGTGGCTAGCCCCGCTTCCCGAGGTCGCGCCGCCGACCGGCGGTCAAGCGAAGGTGTCGGCGAACAGGTTGGCCGCCCAGTCGAACATATCCTCGTAATTATCCTTCGTGGGAGAAGCCGCCTCGCCGAACGAGGCGGGCACCAAATCCATCGTCTTGGTGGCCGGGTTATAGGCGTAGACCGCCGTCAGCCAAGACGCGGTGTTGGCGGTGATCGGGCTGTAACAGGCCGAATTGGTCATCGGGGCCGGATCGGGCGCTTCGCCGGCGAAGGCGCGCAGGATCGCGTCGGCGCAGACCTTGGCCTCGGCGTTGGCGATATGCCCGGACTTGGGTTGGCCGGTGCCTTGCGAATCGCCGATGATGTGGATGCCCGACATCCCTGGAATCGTGGATTCATAATTCAGCGGATTGACCGGCGCCCAGCGGCCATCCGTCGTCAGCCCGGCGCTGGTGACGATGCCGCCCGCCTTTTGAGGGGCAATCACGTTTAAAACGTCGGCCTTGAAATCCCCGATATTGGTTTTAGCGATGCGCTGGTTCGAATCCACGGCCAAGAGCGCGACATTGGGATGGTATTCGATGACGCCGGCGTGGGTTTGGGTAAACGCCTTGGTAAAGGTTTCCGCCTCGGCGACGATGCCGGGATTGGCGTCCAGGATGATGACTTTCGAACCCGGTTTGGTGCGCTTCAGATAGTCGGCGACCACGCAGGCGCGCTCGTAAGGTCCGGGCGGGCAGCGATACGGTTTGGGCGGGATCGTCATGATGAACAGTCCGCCCGCCGGCATGGCTTGAAGCTGTTGCTTGAGCAGGGTGGTTTGCGCTCCCGCTTCCCAGGCGTGGGGCACTTGGCTGGCCACCCAACCGGTGATGGGTTGGAAATCGATGCCGGGGGCCAGCACCACATGCTCGCAATCCAGCGGAGTCCGACCGGCAATCTGAACCCGCCAGGTCGTGTTGTTCGGCTTTTCGATGCCCGTCGCCCGCCCCTGGACGAAGTTGACGCCGAGCTGCTTGAGGCTTTCGTAATTGAAGGTGATCTGGCTGAGATTCAGCGAATTGCTCAAGACCAGATTGCTGAGAATACAGGAGATGTGGGCGGGATTGGCGTCCACCAGGGTGACGGCGACTCCGCCGCCCCAAAGCCGGAGGTATTTAGCCAAGGTCGCGCCGGCGAAACCGCCGCCGACCACCACCACCCGGCCGGACAGATTTTGCGCTTTGAGGAAAGTCGGGGTGGCGGCGAGCGCGGTTGCGGCTCCCGCCAATTTCAGAAAGTGGCGTCGCGAGATCGTATTCATGAGATTTTCCCTCTGCTGGATCGATGGAAATAGGGGATTAGACGTGAAGACGTCGGGCCTCAGTCATCGTCGTGCTCGCCGTCATCGCCTCCGCCCGATCCGCCGCCGCTGTTCAGTGATCCGTAATAATCGGCGATCAGCCGTATCTGCGCGTCGCTGTAGCCTCTTGCCTGGCGGTGCATGATGTCGTTGGTGTTAGTGCTGTATTTCATTTCCAGCATTTCTTCATAAATTTCCCGCGCGCTCTCGCCGCTCAGGCTGTCGATGTCGCCCACCGACCGGCCGTTGGTGCCGTGGCATTGGGCGCATTGCGAGGCGAGCAGGCGGCCGGGCGGCGGCGCTGCTTCCGCGGTTAACAGGATGGCTGGGATGAGCCCGGAAAGGAGCATCGCTAGCGCTCGCGGGTTTGCATTCATGTCGTTCTCTCCTGTTTAAATGATTCTGGTACCATGTTTGCCTCACGTTCCCGGAGTCCATAAAATCTCGGATTGAACGTCTCTCAATCGATCTTGCGCCGCTCGCCTGCGGCAAATCCGGTTGGCGCGCATGGCGGCAAACTAAAGGATCGAGATTAATTCAAGCTGAATTGGCCCCGGCCGTTGCAATTTTGTGGCGTTATCCCAAATCGGTCAGACACCCCTCTCTAATTGCGATACGGCGATTCGCCCTAAAAGTGTCTCTTTGGTGGAACGGTCACGAATTTTGCGACTAGCACGGCTTGCACCATCGGCGTCCCGCTCGCTGTCGAGCCAAGAGGCTAGAGCGGTATGTATATTGCAAAAGCAGAACCTGACAGGCGGTTGAATCCCATGCGAGCGATCAAGACATGCACTCTCTTAGCCTTTATGACCTTGGCCTTGTGGGGGGCGAACGACACCCGCGCGCAAGAATGGCTGTATACCGTGCGGCCGGGTGACAATTTGTGGAGCGTGACCGCCGAACATTTGACCAAAATGGATTATTGGCCGAGGTTACAAGTGCTGAATGAGATTGCAGATCCGGAACGCCTGCCTCCAGGAATGAAACTGCGGATACCCATCGCCTGGCTCAAGCGCCTGCCGGCGACGGCGCAGGTTTTAAGCGCGCACGGCCAGAGCCAAGCCCTCATCGCCGCCACCAACCAAACGGTCGCCCTCCGCCCGGGCCAGCTGCTCGAAAGCGGCGATACCGTCCTGACCGGCCCGGAAGGTAACGCCACCTTGGAATTCGGCGATGGTTCCCGCCTGCTGGTCCAGGCCAACAGCCAGCTAAATTTGCGAAGTTTGAACGCCTACGGGCGCACCAAGGTGCGGGACACGGTGTTGCAATTGTTGCGCGGCCGGGTCGAAAACGAGGTCAACCCGCAGCTGGGCGCGGGGTCTCAATACGAAGTTTCGACGCCGGTCGCCACCTCGGCGGTGCGCGGCACCCGCTTCCGTATCGGCATGAATGTTGAAACCGCCAAGGCTCACGCCGAGGTTTTGGCCGGCCGGGTCGATTTCCGCAGCGGCCGCAAGACTCAAGCGGTCGCCAAGGGGCTCGGCTCCGTGGCCGAGGGCGGCAAACCGCTGTTGCCCCCGGTTCCGCTGCTGGGACCGCCCGCGACCGCCGACCTGCCGCCCGTGGTCACGCGCGTTCCGATTAAAATCGCGTTGTCGCCGGTCAAGGGCGCAGTGGCCTATCGCGCCCAGATCGCTTCTGACAATCGGTTCGAAACCTTGTTATTCGACGGTGTTTCGTCGACCCCGGCGGTGAACGGACCCGATTTGCCGGATGGCGACTATGTACTGCGGGTGCGCGGCATCGACGCCAAGGGATTGGAAGGGCTCGACGCCTACCATGCGTTCCGCTTGCATGCCCGGCCCGAGCCGCCGTTTCTGATGCAGCCGATCCATCAAGGCATGGTCCTCGAAAAGTCGCTGTCCTTTAAATGGTCGGAACCGGAAAACGCGGTCAGCTACCATTTCCAACTGGCCCAGGACGAACGGTTCGCGGCGCCCTTGCTCGATATTCCCGAGTACGCTCGCTCAGAGCTGAAGCCGGATCGACCGCTGGAGCCGCGCAATTACTATTGGCGGGTCGGGGTTCGCGATTCCAGCGGCCGTCAGGGGCCGTTTAGCGACCCGCAAGCCTTCAAATTACAGCCGACCCCGGAATTGCAGCCGCCGGAGGTCAGCGCCGACGCCATGACGTTCCGCTGGAGCGCCGGACTTCCCGGTGATCGCTATGAGTTCCAATTGGCCAGGGACGCGAGTTTTGAGGATATCGCGGTTTCCAGGGAAGTGGCGGAGCCGCAACTGAGCGTGTCGCGCCCGAGCTCCGGTTTTTACTATCTGCGGATCCGGACCATCGATGCGAGCGGCGCGGCGGGACCTTACGGTCCGACCCAGCGGATTGACGTGCCGCCCGCCAGCTACTGGCCCATCGGTCTGGTGGTGTTTTTGACGTTGGTCCTGGTTTTATGAAGGCTCCCGGTCGATCCCATGCCGGCTGGTTGGGAAAGATCGGTTTATTTTTCGCATTGCCGGCTCTCGCCTTTTTGCTGTCGCACACCGGCGCGCTGTATCGTTGGGATTTTCTGATCTACGATTGGAATCTGGCGGCGTGGTCGCGGACCCCGCCGGACGATATCGTGATCGTCGCCATCGACGAGCAGAGTTTGCGCCAGTTGGGCCGTTGGCCTTGGTCGCGGCGCATTCACGCCGCGCTGGTCCGCAAGCTGAGCGAGGATGGGGCCAAGGCCATCGCCCTGGACATCGTCTTCGCCGAACCGGACGCCCAAGATCCGGCGGCGGATGAGGAGCTGGCGGCCGCGCTGGCGGACAGCGGCCGCGTGGTCTTGCCGGTGCTCGGCGAGTTGAACCGGGCGGGCGGCCAGCTGGTGGAAACGTTGCCGCTGCCGATTTTGGCGAAGGCGGTGGCCGGCATCGGCCATGTCAGCGTGGAATTGGATCCCGACAGCATCGCGCGCGGCGTGCATCTGAAAGCCGGACTCGGCACGCCGTATTGGCCGACTTTGACGCTGGCCTTGCTGGAATCCGCCAACGTTTCGATCGGCGAGCCCTTGCCCGGCCAGCGGGTGACCGAAACCGGCGCGCCCTCGCCGTACGCATGGCGGCGCGATTACCGTGTTTTGATTCCCTTCGCCGGCCCGCCGGGCCATTTCCGCCATTTTTCCTACAGTGAAGTGTTGGGGTCCAAGGTCAATCCGGCGTCGTTTCAGGATAAATACGTCTTGGTCGGCTCGACGGCGAGCGGCATGGATGATGCGCTCCCGACGCCGGTTTCTGGACTGACCCGTCCGATGTCGGGCGTGGAGTTCAACGCCAATGTGCTCGACGCGCTCCGCCAAGGATTGACGATCCGGCCGCTGAGCGAAGCTTGGACGCTGTTGCTGACCGGACTGCTGGTTTTATTTCCCTTGGTGCTGTACGCGGTGTTTCCGCCCCGGTGGGCTTTGCCGCTGGCCGGTCTGGGGCTGCTGTTCGCGCTCGCGGTCAGTTTCGCGTTGCTGCAGGGCGCGCAGCGCTGGTTTCCGCCGGCCGCCGCGTTGCTGGTGCAAGGCTTGAGCTATCCGTTATGGAGTTGGGAGCGCTTGCTGCAAGCGATCCGCTCGGTATTCGAGAAAGAGCAGCTCGCCCAAGTCACGTTGCGTTCCATCGGCGATGCCGTCATCACCACCGATGCCCAGGGCAACGTGCAATATCTCAACCCCATCGCCGAGACGATGCTGGGCCGGCCGGCCGCCGCCTTGCGCCGCCGGCCGTTGGGGGCGATTTTTCAGGTGGCCGACGAGCGGGATTGTTATGCGCCCGTGGATTTGGTGGGCGAGTGCTTGAATCAAAGCCGGCTGATCAATCTGCCCGAACCCAGCATTCTGGTGAACCAGCGCGGCCAGGAGTATGCGATTCGGGCGTCCGCCGCGCCCCTGCGCGACCAGCGAGGGCAACTGTCCGGGGTGGTGATCGCGGTTGGCGACGTCACCGAAACCCGGCGCTTGAGCCAGCAAATGCTCTATCAGGCCACCCACGACACGCTGACGGAACTCCCCAACCTCAATCTGCTGCGGGATCGGCTCAAGCAAGCCATCGCCCGGGCCCAGCGCGCCGATTGCAGCTTGGCGCTGCTGTTCGTGGATTTGGACCATTTTAAGAAATTCAACGACGGTTTCGGCCACGGCGTGGGTGACGCGCTGCTGCGGTCGGTGGTCGATCGGCTGCTGGAGTGCGGGCGCAAGCAGGATACCATCGCCCGGGTGGGCGGCGACGAGTTCATCTGCGTGCTTGAGGATCTACAACAAGAAGACCGAGCGGTGGATTTCGCCACCAAAATCTTGAGCGTGCTCCAGGTTCCCTTCCGGCTTGAGACCCATGAATGCTTCATCACCGCCAGCATCGGCATCTGCCTGTTCCCCAAGGATGGCGAGGATGTCGAAACGCTGTTGAAAAACGCCGATACCGCGATGTCTCGGGCCAAGGAGAACGGTCGGAACAACATTCAGTTCTACTCGCGCGACATGCACGTCCGCATTTTGGAACGGCTGACCATGGAGCAGCAGTTGCGCTACGCCTTGGAGCGTTCTGAATTGGAGTTATTTTATCAGCCGCAACTGGATCTGCGGCAAAACCGGATCATCGGCGTCGAAGCGTTACTGCGCTGGCGCCATCCCCAGCGGGGTTTGGTGTCGCCCTTGGACTTCGTGCCGCTCGCCGAGGAAACCGGGCTGATCGAGGTGATCGGGGAATGGGTGCTGGAAACCGCCTGCCGCCAGGCGCGGGAGTGGCAGCGGCAGGGGTTGCCAGCGCTGCGGATGGCGGTGAACATGTCGCCCCGTCAGTTTTTGCGGCCGGGCATGGTGGACCGGGTCGCCCGGATCTTGCGAGAGACGGGATTGGAGCCGCACCTGCTCGATTTGGAGATCACCGAAAGCCTGTTGATGAAGGATGTCCAAGGCGGCATCGCCACCATGCGCGCGTTGAAGGCCATCGGCGTCCGATTGTCGATCGACGATTTCGGCATCGGCTATTCCTCCTTGAATTATTTGAAACAATTTCCCATCGATCAGCTCAAAATCGACAAATCGTTTTTAGGCGAGATCGCGACCAGCCGCAACGACGCGGCCATCACCCTCGCGATGATCGCCATGGCGCACAGCATGCGGCTGACCGTGATCGCGGAAGGCGTCGAAAACGAGACGCAGCTGGCTTTTTTGCGCGCCAACCGCTGCGATGAAATTCAAGGCTATCATTTGAGCTGTCCGGTGCCGGCGCACGAATTTGTGATCCTGGTGCAAAAAGAGCCCAATCTGACGACCTGACCGGCGACTGGCGCGACTGAACGGCGCGCCGCGTCTCGGATCGACTTGCCTTTGGAATCCGCCGTGACTCGTTTCCCTGATCCTGCCTCTCTATTGATCTTATGGGCCTTGACGGGCGGCTCGGCGCTTGCGTCGGCCGCTGAAGGGTCCGAACCGCCGCTCCCGCTGGAGCCGGCGACGGCCCGCCTGCTGCTGCACGATTTCGAGCAAGCCGCCAGTCCGTTGCCCGGCGTGGTCATGAGCGGGTGGACCGCCGAGCCGGGCGCGCGCGCCGGACGGGTCTGGCATGAGCTGCAACCTTCGCGGCGCGAAGGCGGCGGCCGGGCGCTGCATCTGCGGTATCGCTTCAATCCGGAAGCCCGCAGCGACATCGGCTGGCAACTCACGCTGCCCGATCTCGACGCCTCGGCTTACGATCATCTGGAATTCTGGATTCGCGGCGATTCCGGTCAGGCCGACGCCTTGAAGCTCGAATTCAAGCAGCCGTTGGCCGATTCGCCGCCCGGCTTGCAGCGCAAGGGCAGCACGGTCATCACCGGCATCGGCGGCGACTGGCGGCGGGTCCGCGTGCCGTTGAATCTGATGAGCGGCATCGAGGACTGGCGGCATTTGCGCCAATTTGGCATCGTGTTCCAACCGCGCCGCGCGCCCTCGGCCGCCGGCGGCTACTGGTTGGACGACCTGACCTTGATCAAGACCGGCCGCCCCGGACCCAGCATCCGCGATTCGGTGGTCCCGCCGTTGAAAACCGCGTGGGAGCAGCGCGTGGGCGGCAAGGCGGCGGCGCAGCCTCACGTGCGCGCCCGCTTGAACGGCTGGCCGGCGCGGCTGACGGTCGATCCCGCCGAATTGCCCGACGACGACCCCGGCTTCTTGGCGCGGTTGGCGCGCGATACCTGGCGGGGTTTGAGCGCCTTGACCGACCGCGAGCACGGCCTGCCGCTCGACACCGTGCGACTCAACGGTTCGCCGCTGCCGGAACGGGCATGGGTGGGCGACTACACCAACGTCACCAACATCGGACTGTATTTAATCGACATCGTCGCGGCGCGGGAATTGGGGCTGATCGACCCGCTGGAGGCGAGGGTCCGGCTGAGCCAAACCTTGGACACGCTGGAGCGGCTCGAAACCTATCGAGGCTTTTTTTACAACTATTACGACACCACCACGCTGGAGCGCACCAGCCATTTCATCTCCTTTGTCGATTCCGCCTGGTTGACCGCCGGACTGATCGTGGCGCGCAACGCGGTTCCCGAACAGGCGTGGCGGTGCACGCGCCTGATCGAGCGGGAGGATTACCGGTTTTTTTACGATCCGGTCGAGCAATTGATGGCGCACGGCTATTACGTCAACCTGCCGCAGCGCGCGGAATACAGTTACGGGATGCTCTACAGCGAGGCGCGGCTGGGCAGTTTGATCGCCATCGGCAAGGGTGAAGCGCCGGCCGAGCATTGGTATCGGATGGCGCGCACTTTTCCGGCCAGCTTCGATTGGCAATCGCAATCGCCCAAGCACCGGGCGGAGCGGACGGTCGGGGAGTTCACCTTTCCCGGCGGGTATTACGCTTGGAAAGGGATTAAATATCTACCGTCCTGGGGCGGCAGTTTGTTCGAGGCGCTGATGCCGCTGCTAGTGCTGGACGAGGTGCGTCACGCGCCCGCTAGCCTCGGCCGGAATGCGCGGGCGCACGCGGAGATCCAGCGCCGCTTTGCATTGGAGCATCTCGGTTATCCGGTGTGGGGGTTGTCGCCCAGCTCGACGCCGGCCGGCGACGGCTACGGCGAATACGGCGCGCGGATTCTCGGCGCGCGCGGTTACCGCTCCGGGGCGGTCACCCCGCACGCGGCGGCGCTCGCCTTGCTGGTCGATCCGATTCCGGCGGTGGCGAACTTGCGGCAATTGGCGAAACGTTATCCGCTCTATGGCGATTTCGGCTTTTACGACGCCGTGGACCCGAAGACCGGGCAGGTCGCCCACAATTATCTCGCCCTGGATCAAAGCATGATTCTGATCGCGCTGGCGAATTATTCGCGGGATGGGGTGATTCAGCGCTATTTCGCCGCTGACCCGATCATCCAACGGGTGTTGCCGCTGTTAAAAGCGGAGCGGTTTTTCGATGAATGAGCGTTTCGATGCGCAATCTCAGCGCGAGCGTTGATACCAAACCGGGTTCTCCGGGTCTTTTCGCCGTCCGGTGGGCTTTTGCATTACTCCTGCTCGCGGCGCTGGCGGCGCCGGCGCGGGGCCAGCCCGGCCTTTGTCTGGTCGAGGCCGCCCGCAAACAGATCGGCGTCACTCAGCTCTACGATAGCCGTTATGTCAAGCTGGCTTATCCGGGCGGCGACGTGCCGCCGGAGCGGGGGGTCTGCACCGATGTGATCGTGCGCGCCTACCGTCAACTCGGGCTCGACTTGCAACGGCTGGTGCATGAAGACATGCGGCGCGACGGTTCGGCGTACCCGAAACTGTGGGGCCTCAAGCGGCCCGATCCGAACATCGACCATCGCCGCGTGCCCAATCTGGCTCGATTCTTCACGCGGCAAGGACAGTCCATGCCGGCTGGAACCGAGCCTGACGCCTACCTTCCGGGCGATCTGGTGACGTGGCGGTTGCCGGCGGGAATTCCCCACATCGGAATCGTGTCCGACCGGCGTTCCGAGACGGGGACGCCGCTGGTGATCCACAACATCGGTTCCGGAGCCGTGGAGGACAACATCCTGTTGGCATTTCCGATCACCGGCCATTACCGCTATTTCCCGGAGCTATCGAATGCGGCTTGCAAAACCGCGAGGCCCTGATTGTAGGGCTCAATTGTGAAGTTCGATGCGGAGTCGGCTCTTAATGTGGGCGGGCGTTGGCGGACGCCGCCGCTTGTTTCCGGTGGCGAGAGCGCCAGTTTGCTAAGCTTCTGGTCACGATCCGCAGCATAAGCCTCATGCCATGGCCAGCATCGACTTCGAGCATATCGACAAAATCTATCCCGGCGGGACCCAAGCCATTTTCGATTACACTTTGGCGGTCGCCGACGGGGAACTGGTCGCGTTCGTCGGGCCATCCGGCTGCGGTAAATCCACCTTGCTGCGCTTGCTAGCCGGATTGGAAACGATCACCCGCGGCACGCTGCGCATCGACGGTCAGCCGGTCAACGCCTTGCCGCCGCAGCGGCGCAATCTGGCCATGGTGTTTCAGGATTACGCGCTTTACCCGCACATGACGGTGCGGCGCAATCTGGAATTTCCGCTGAAAATGCGCGATTTGCCCGAAGCCGAAATCAACCGCTTGGTCGGTTGGGCAGCCGAATTGTTGAGCCTCGGCGGCCTGCTGGATCGCTTGCCCAAACAACTGTCCGGCGGCCAGCGCCAGCGGGTGGCGATGGGCCGGGCGCTGGTCCGCCAGCCCGCCGTGTTTCTGATGGACGAACCGCTATCCAATCTCGACGCTCGCCTGCGGGTGCAGATCCGCGCCGAAATCGGCGAGTTGTTGGATCGGACCGGCATCACCACGATCTATGTGACCCACGATCAGGCCGAGGCGATGACCTTGGGCGATCGGGTGGCGGTCATGGATCATGGCCGCTTACAACAGGTCGCGCCGCCGAGGGAGCTGTACGAACGGCCCGCTAACATGTTCGTCGCCGGCTTTATCGGCAATCCGCCGATGAATCTGTTGCCCGCCCGACTGGTTTCGACCGGCGCGGGCGGGCTGAGGCTGCAATTGGGCGAGCAGGACGTGGCCCTGGCCTGGTCCGAACCGGTCGAACGTTGGCGGGCCTGGTCGGACACCGCGTTGACGGTCGGTATCCGGCCCGAACACCTGCGGTTGACCGATGCGGCTGAAGGCGTGAAGGCGACGGTGGTCGATGCCGAGTATCTGGGCCACGAAACGCTGCTGCACGCGAGGATCGACGGCATGGCCGCGCCCGCGCCGGTTGCGGTGGCGCGGCTGGCCGGCCTGCGTCCGTTCGATAAGGGCCAGGCCGTGCGGCTGTCCGTGGAGGCCGACCGCCTGCATCTGTTCGGACCCGACGGCCTGACGCTGGTCAACGCGGCCGCCGATGCCGTAGCCTGAGGCGCCATCACGGGGTTTTTGCGCATGAACGAACCGACTTTATTCCCCGCCGATTTTCTGTGGGGCGCGGCGACTTCGGCTTACCAGATCGAAGGGTCGCCGCTGGCCGACGGCGCGGGAGCCAGCATCTGGCATGAGTTTTCCCACACGCCGGGCCGGACCCGCGACGGCGATACCGGCGACGTGGCCTGCGATCATTACCGCCGCTATCGGGAGGATGTGGCGCTGCTCGGGGACTTGGGCCTCAATGCGTATCGGTTCAGCGTGTCCTGGGGTCGGGTGCTGCCGGAGGGGCGCGGTCGGATCAATCCGGCGGGATTGGGCTTTTACGAGCGTTTGGTGGACGCCGTGCTGGAGCGGGGCATCCAGCCGATGGTGACGCTATACCACTGGGATTTGCCGGCGGCGCTGGACCGGTTGGGCGGTTGGTTGAATCCCGACAGCGCCGACTGGTTCGCCGATTACGCCCAACGGCTGTTTCGGACGCTGGGCGACCGGGTCAAGCTGTGGGTGACGCTGAACGAACCGTGGGTGGTGGTGGACGGCGGCTACCTGCACGGCGTGCTGGCTCCCGGACAGCGCAATCCCTTCGCCGCGCCGCTCGCCGCTCACAACTTGCTGCGGGCGCACGGCAGCGCCGTGCAAGCCTATCGCGCCGAAGGGCGACACCAGATCGGGCTGGTGGTCAATCTGGAGCCGAAATACCCGGCTGCGGAAACGGCCGAGGATTTGAACGCCACCATGCGCGCGGACGCTTATTGGAACCGCCAGTATCTCGATCCAGTTTTTCTAGGCGGCTATCCGCCGGAATTGTCGGATATTTTCGGCGAAGCGTGGCCGGCGTTTCCCGATGCCGATTTCGATCTGATCCGCCAACCGCTTGATTTTATCGGCGTCAACTACTATAGCCGGCAAGTGGTCCGCCACGATCCCGCCGACTGGCCGCTGGCCGCCGCGCGGGTGCGCCAGCCGCGCCAGACCCATACCGGGTTGGAGTGGGAAGTTTATCCACGGGGCTTGACCGATATTCTGGAATGGGTCGCCGGCCGTTATGGTCCGTTGCCGCTTTACGTCACGGAAAACGGCGCGGCGTTCTACGATCCGCCTCAGACCGAGGGTGAAATCGACGATCCCTTGCGGCGCCGTTATCTGCGCGATCATCTTTGCGCCGTGCTGGAAGCCCGGCGTAAAGGCGTCGACTTACGCGGCTACTTTGCCTGGTCGCTGTTGGACAATTTCGAATGGGCTTACGGCTACTCGCAACGTTTTGGGTTGGTGCATGTGGATTACGCGACGCAGCGGCGCACGCCCAAGGCCAGCGCCCGATTTTATGCGGAGGTGATCCAAAGTCGCGGCGCGGCGTTAAAGTGGGATCATTCCGCTTAACGCGGCGGCGCGCGAGTGTGGCCTCAGCCGCGAACGGCACGCCGCTCGCCGGGCGCGTGGGTCAACATGATGCAAAGCGAGTGTGGCCTCAGCCGCGAACGGCACGCCGCTCGCCGGGCGCGTGGGTCAACATGATGCAAAAACGGAGTCGCTAAGGATTGATCGTGGATAATGCGACGGCTACCGAGCTTTGGGCGAAGGCCCGCGAGCAATGGCGGGAAGCGGTCGAACTCGGCCTGCACGATTCGGAGGACATCGTTTACGGCATTCTGCCCTTATTGGTCCAAGGCTTGCGCGAGGATCCCGATCACCTGCCGTCGCTGGATCTGTTGAGCGACATGCTCATGGAGATCGGCGCTTACGAGGAGGCCGTCGAATTCGCCGAGAAAATGTGCGACCTGATGCCGGACGATGCCGATTGCCAGCGCAAGTGGAGCGTGTTGACCGGCGAGGAAAACAACCGGCGGCGCGCGATCCGCGTCTACTTGCATCAAAAGCGGCTGTGGTTGACCAAAAGCGCCGGCGAGGGCTGAAAGGCTCGCCGGCGTCGGAGCGCGGGCCTTTCGGTCAACGGCCCGGCTGATAAATCTGATCGAAGGTCCCGCCGTCCTTGAAATGCGCGGCTTGGGCCTTGGCCCAACCGCCGAAGATTTCATCCACCGTGAACAGTTTCAAGGCTGGAAATTGCGCTCGATAGCGTTCGGCAACCGCGGGGTCTCGCGGCCGGTAATAATGCTTGGCCGCCAGTTCTTGCGCTTCCGGACTGTAAAGGTAGTCAAGATAAGCTTGGGCCGCCGCGCGGACGCCGTGCTTGTCGGCGAATTTATCGATCAGCGCCACCGGGGGTTCGGCCAGGATGCTGGTGGAGGGCATCACGATTTCAAACGCCCCTCGCTCCATTTCCTTAACCGCCAGGAAGGCTTCGTTTTCCCAAGTCAGCAACACATCCCCGATTTCGCGCTCCACGAAGGTCGTGGTGGAGCCGCGCGCCCCGGAATCCAGCACCGGCACGTTGCGATAGAGGCGGGAGACGAAGTCGCGGGCCTTGGCTTCGTCGCCGCCGGGTTGGCGCAGCGCTTGGGCCCAGGCCGCCAGATAATTCCAACGCGCCCCGCCCGAGGTTTTGGGGTTTGGCGTGACGACGCTGATGTCCGGTTTGACTAGATCGTCCCAATCCTTGATGGCTTTGGGGTTGCCCTTGCGCACCAGAAACACGATAGTCGAGGTATAAGGCGCGCTGTTGTGCGGCAGCCGTTGCTGCCAACCGGCGGGCAACAGACCGCCCTTGGCGCTGATTTCGTCGATGTCGTAGGCGAGGGCGAGCGTCACCACATCCGCCTCAAGGCCGTCGATCACCGAACGGGCTTGCTTGCCGGAGCCGCCGTGCGATTGCCGGACCGCGATCGTGTCCCCGGTTTTGCCTTGCCAGTGTCGGTTGAACAGGGCGTTGAAAGCGGTATAGAACTCACGGGTCGGATCGTAGGAGACATTTAACAGCGTGACGGTGTTGCCGGCGGCGTAAGCCCCGGAACCGAAGCTGACGCCGAGCGCCACGAATAGAAGTAGCCAAAGGGAACGGTTGCGAGTCACGGCGGTGCTCCAAAAAGGGAAATCGAAAAAGTTTCAGCGGCGAACCGGATTGAAGGGTCAAGGTACTGTAAAACACTTTTTTTATATCAAAAAATAATAAAAAATTATTCTTATATTCACTGTAGGAATGTTTTGGCGGCGCGATGGAATGCTGGGCTTCAAACGCAATGATCGAAGGAAGGCGCAAGAGTTCAGAAAGCGTTCGCCACCCTGTCGAGCAGCCGCCAGCTCTGATGGAAAAATACCGCTGCATAAGCGAGCAATAAAACGCCCAAACCGCGCATCACGGCGATATAAAGACCGCTGTGCAACAGGCGACGGGTACGGCCCAAGGCCAGCGCCAGCAGCACCTTGGAGCCGACCAGCATCAAATAGAAGGCGGCGATGAAGGCGGCGGCGGTCAGCCGACCGTGCCGCCATGCCGCCAGCAAAGTCGGCGCGCCCACCGCCAGCCAGAACAAATAGGGGCTGGGATTGAAAAAATTGGCGATCACGCCCCGGCGCAACGCGCCATCCGGATCGAGCGGCCTTAACCGCGCGCCTTGAAACCGCACGCCCTGCCAGCCCAACCAAGCCAGATACAGCCCGCCGCCGAGGTGGACCAGCGCCAGGGGCAGCCGCTGATCGCTCAGGGGTTCGAGCACTAGCAGCGTGGCCAGAATAATGGGCAAGTCGGTCAGCAGCGGGGCCAGCGCGATTTTGATGCCGGCCCCAACGCCGTGGCGCAAGCTTTCGCTGGCGACCAGCGCCAGCAGCGGCCCCGGAGACAGGCCGCCGCTCAGGCCCAACATCAGGCCGGACAGCACAAAAGCCGTCACGATGGCGATCGCCCCGGTTTCAGCGCCAGTTCCAGTTCGGCCCTCAAGCGCCGGTAGCTCTCCAGCCGGCGCGGCGCGACCGCGCCGCCCGCCACCGCGTCGCGCAGCGCGCAATCCGGTTCGGTTTCATGCCGGCAGTCGGCGAAGCGGCAGCATCCAAGATAGGGCGTCAATTCGGGAAAGCCGCGTTCCAGATCGTCCGGTCGGACATCGCCCAATTCGAAACTGCGCACGCCGGGGGTATCGATTAAATCGCCGCCGCCCGGCAGATGGTAGAGGGTGCTGGCGCTGGTGGTGTGGGTGCCGTGCCCGGTCGCCGCCGATACCGCCTGGATCCGAATGTCGCGATCCGGCAGCAGCGCCTTGATCAAGGACGATTTGCCGACGCCGGATTGACCGACCAGCAGGCTCGCGCGCCCGCTCAGCCAGTCGCGCAGGGCGTCCAGACCGCGCGCGGCGCGGCTGCTGGCCGGCAGCAGCGGATAGCCGATCCGGCGGTAAGGCTCCATCCGCTCGACCATCGCCGCCAGCGCCGGGGGATCGAGCAAATCGATCTTGTTCAATACCAGCAAGCCGCGCGCGCCGGTGGCGGCGATGGCGACCAGATAGCGGTCGAGCAGGTACTCGCTGGGTTCCGGCGTCGGGGCCAGCACCACCGCCACCGCGTCGAGATTGGCGGCAATCGGGCGCGGCTGGCCGTTGTGGTCGGGGCGGGTCAGCAGCGAGCGGCGCTCGCCGACCGCCACCACCACGCCGTCACCGACGCCGGACGCCTGCCAGACGACCCGGTCGCCGCAGGCCAGCGGACCCAAATTCTGACGGGCGGCGCAGCGGTGCAATTGCCCCGCGTCATCCTCGATGATCGAGCTTTGCCCGTAATGGGTCAAAACCAGACCGTGTTGTTCCGGGCCGAGCCCGCCTTCGGTCAGGGCGGCCGCTGTTCGGTCGACCCGCGCCCGGCGGCGTTCCTGCAAGCGCCCGATCCGCGCCTTCTGCCGGTCGGTCAAACGGCGGCTCATGCGACGGCCGCGCGCGCCCTGGCGGGAATCCGGTTAAACTGAGGGCGGCCCGGCGGGCTCGTCCGACGCTGGCGAGCCGCTGGATTTAACCCGCCCGCGGAGTTAGGAAAACTCATGTCTCCCGATAATCTCATTTGGATCGATTTGGAAATGACCGGTTTGAACACCCAAACCGATCGGATCATTGAAATCGCCACCGCCGTCACCGACAGCCAACTCACGCTTCTGGCCGAAGGTCCGACGCTGGCCATCCGGCAAAGCGACGCGGCGCTGGCGGCGATGGACGACTGGAATCAAAAGCAGCATGGGGAATCGGGCTTGATCGCCCGAGTGCGCGCCAGCGCCTTGGATGAACTCCAGGCCGAAAAACTGACCTTGGAGTTCCTGAGCCAATACGTTCCGAAAGGCAAATCGCCGATGTGCGGCAACAGCATCTGCCAGGACCGGCGGTTTCTGGCCCGCTGCATGCCGGAATTGGAAGCCTATTTTCACTATCGCAACCTGGATGTGAGCACCCTTAAGGAGCTGGCGCGGCGCTGGTATCCCGAACAGAGCAAAGGCTTCAACAAAAGCTCGGCCCATCTGGCGTTGCACGATATCCGCGATTCGATCGAGGAGCTGCGGTTTTATCGCCAGCGCTTGTTCGTGCCGGCGGTCGCCGCCGGTTGACGGCGCGCTCAGACTTCGACCGGCAGGGCGGGGTTGTTGCCCCATTCCGACCAGGAACCCGGATAGCCGCGCACGCGCGGGTAGCCCAGATAGCGTAACACGCAGTAGGTGTGGGCCGAGCGGCGGTGGCTTTGGCAGTAGACGACGATCTCCTTGTCGGGCGTGACGCCGCGGCGCTCGAACAATTTACGCAGTACGGGGTCGGGTTGGAAACGCATCTGACGCTGGGGGTCCATGGTGCCGGTCCAGTTTAAATTGACCGCGCCGGGGATGTGGCCGCCGCGCGCGGCGCGCAGGTCCGATCCAACGTACTCCGCCGGCGAGCGAGTGTCCAACAGAACCAGCTCCGGCCAATCGAGCCGGGATAAAATGTAATGCTTGTCGGCGATGGCTTCAGCATGGCTGAAGCGCGCTTGATAGTGGCTGGCGGTCGGCTGGCGGACGCCCAGTTCGAGCGGGCCGTGGGCCGCTTCCCACGCATGAAGGCCGCCGTTGAGCAGGGACATGCGCTCGTGGCCCAGCGCCGCCAGAGTCCACAGCAACCGGCCGGCGCGGCCGTTGCCTTCATCGTCATAAGCCACCACATGCCGTTGCGGGCTCAAGCCGAGCCGCGAACCCAGCGCGCTCAAATGCGCTTCGTCCGGGGTCAACCCCAGGGCCGGCGGTTCGATCCGCACCAACTCGGCGTAATCGAGAGGGATCGCGCCGACGATGTGTCGGTCGGCATAATGGGCGGGATCGCTCAGATCGATGATCAGCAGCGCCGGGTCGCCAAGGGCGACATGCAGCTGTTCGGGTTCGATCAACAAGGACAATTTGGGTGCGGAGGACATTCAATCTCCTGCAAAACCTTGGAACGGTGAGGCGGCGCCATCCGCCCGCGGGTTCCAGACGGTTTCATCTCGCGGCGGACGGACAATCATCACAAGTTGTCCGCTCCAGCGCAACGTCCTCCGCAGCTCGCCGAGGTTGCGGTTTCGCTGGAACGGACGCCGCAAATCGGCTACTTTGTGGACCTCTTGAGGTTCCGAGCCATGCCAGCCAGCAAGCCGCACCATAAATTACCTCCGCATGCGCAACGTTATCTGCTCACCGGGATTTTAACCATCATCCCGATTTGGATAACGTGGCTGGTGTTCGAGATCGTCCTTCGCCAGTTGACCCGCGCCGGCAAACCCGGCGTCTGGGCGCTGTCCCGCGCGATCCGCGACGATTTGCCGATCCTGTCGGATTTGTTGCTCGAAACCTGGTTTCAGAACGTCTTGGCGGCGTTGATCACCATGATCGCCTTGTACCTGCTGGGATGGGCCGCCACTCGGGTGTTGGGGCGGCGCTTGATCGCCCATTTCGACACCTTGATCGGCCGGGTGCCGGGGGTGCAGACCGTGTACGGGGCGGTTCGGAAATTGATTCAGTCGTTCCAGCAAGGTTCCGGGCAAACCCCGCAACGGGTGGTGTTGATCGAATTTCCCTCTCCGGGCATGAAGACCTTGGGCTTTATCACCCGCGTCCTGCAAGACCAAGCGACCGGCGAGCCATTGGCGGTGGTCTATGTGCCGACCGCTCCCAATCCGACCTCCGGTTATTTGGAAATCGTGCCGCTGGCGGCGGTGACGGTCGTCGATTGGACGATGGATGAGGCGATGACCTTCGTGCTGTCCGGCGGGGCGGTTTCGCCCGATCGAATCGACTTCAGCGGCAAGGCGGTCCAAGAGGTCGCGGAGGATGCGGAGCTCCGGTCGAGCGCGACGGAGACGGCCGAGGCATGAGCGGCCGAGAGCGCCGGCGCGACGCTCTCGGCGGATTTCACATGTTGGGATAATTCGGCCCGCCGCCGCCTTGCGGCGTCACCCAATTGATATTTTGAGTGGGATCCTTGATGTCGCAGGTCTTGCAGTGGACGCAGTTCTGGGCGTTGATCTGCAAGCGCGGGTTGCCGCCGTCGCCGTCGCGGACGATCTCATAAACGCCGGCCGGGCAATAGCGCTGCTCGGGCGCGTCGTACAGCGTCAGATTGACCTGAATCGGCACGCTCGAATCCTTCAGCGTCAGATGGCAGGGCTGGTCCTCCTCGTGATTGGTGTTGGAGATAAACACCGAGGACAGCCGGTCGAAGCTGATCACGCCGTCTGGTTTGGGGTAATCGATCTTCGGGCATTCGCTGGCCTTCTTCAGCTTGGCGTGATCCGGCTTGTGGTGGAAGGTCCACGGCGCCTTGCCCCGGAACAGGTAGGTGTCGAGCGCCGAATAGCCGATGGCCGCCCACAGCCCCCAACTGAACGACGGCTTGATATTGCGGACTTCGTGGAGTTCCTCCCACAGCCAGCTGCGTTTCAGGCTTTCGGGATAGGCGGTAACTTCATCTGCGCCGCGTCCGGCCTTGATCGCCTCGAAAGTCGCCTCCGCCGCCACCATCCCCGACTTCATGGCGGTGTGCGTGCCCTTGATCTTGGGCATGTTGAGGAATCCGGCGGTGTCGCCGATCAGCGCGCCGCCTGGGAAGATCAGCTTGGGAACCGACTGGATGCCGCCGGCCGAGATGGCGCGCGCGCCGTAGGCGATCCGCCGTCCGCCTTCAAAGGTCGGGCGGATGTCGGGATGGGTCTTGAAACGCTGGAATTCCTCGAATGGCGAGAGGTGGGGGTTGGCGTAGCCCAGCCCGATGACGAAGCCGACCGCCACCTGATGGTTTTCCATGTGGTAGAGGAAAGAGCCGCCGTAGGTGCTGGGGTCCAGCGGCCAGCCGACGGTGTGGACGATCTTGCCCGGAACGTGTTGGGTGGGATCGACTTCCCACAGTTCCTTGATGCCGATGCCGTAGGTTTGCGGGTCCACCCCCTCGCGCAGTTTGAAGCGCTCGAACAAGATCTTGGTGAGCGAGCCCCGGCAGCCTTCGGCGAACAGGGTGTAGCGGGCGCGCAGTTCCATGCCGGGCGCGTACTGGTCGGTCGGCTGGCCTTCGCGGTCGACGCCCATGTCGCCGGTGGCGACCCCGACCACGGCCCCTTGATCGTTGTAGAGCACTTCGGCGGCGGCGAAGCCGGGATAAATTTCCACCCCCAATTCCTCGGCCTGCGTCGCCAGCCAGCGGCACAGGTTGCCCAAGCTGATGATGTAGTTGCCGTGATTGTGCATCTGCGGCGGGGTGGGGAGTTTATAGGAGGTTTCGCGGGTCAGCAGCAGGAAGCGGTCGTCCGTGGCCGGGGTATTCAGCGGCGCGCCCTTGTCCTTCCAATCGGGGATCAGCTCGTTCAAGGCGCGCGGTTCGATCACCGCGCCGGATAAGATGTGCGCGCCGACTTCGGAACCTTTTTCGATGAGGCAGACGCTGACGTCCTGTTCGTTCTCCGCCGCCAGTTGCTTGATACGGATGGCCGCCGACAGGCCGGACGGGCCGGCGCCGACGATGACCACGTCATATTCCATCGTTTCGCGTTCCACCGGGCTCTCCTTCGGTTTGTTATGGGGTTAAAAGGGCGGAAAGCGCCGCGTCAGAGGGCGTGTTCCCGCAAAGTGGGAATTTTAAGCCGGATCGCTTCAGGCAGCCAGAACAACCGCCCGAACCCCGCCGGTAATCGCTTCATTGGAGGAGATTTTTTTAAAAAACCGCTCGCTTGACGGCAGGCGCCGCGCGAAGCGGATCAATCCGGTCCGAGCTGATCCAGCCAAGCGGCAAAACACCGTCGCCCTCGCGCGTGCGCGGCGGCGGCGTAACGGGCGGTGTCGGCGCGCAGCAGCGGCACGCTCAAACCTTGGGTCCCGGCGATTTCTCCGGCATGGCCGATAAACCAGCGTTCCAAGCCCCGCGCGGTGGTTTCGAGGTGAAATTGCAGGGCCAGCGCGTATCGGCCCCAGGAAAACGCTTGATGCGGGTAGAGCTCGCTGGACGCCAGCAACGTCGCCCCTTCGGGTAAATCGAAGGTATCGCCGTGCCAGTGCAGGACCGGCGTTCGGTCGGCGAGCGCGGCCAACGGGCTGCTTTGGCCGGCTTCGCTCAATTCGAGCGGCATCCAGCCGATTTCCTTCCGACCTCCCGGATAAACCCGCCCGCCCAGCGCCCGCGCCATCAGCTGACAGCCGAGGCAGATGCCGAGCGTCGGCCGCCCGGCCGTCAAGCGCGCTTGCAACAGGCGCAGTTCGTCGCGAATGAAGGGATAAGCGTCGTCCTCATAGACGCCGATCGGGCCGCCCAGCACCACCAACACATCGTCGGCCAGCGGGTCTGGCATCGCCAGATCGTGGTAACCGGCTTCCAGATAGCGAATCGTATAGCCGCGCTCCGCCAGCACCGGGGCAAACGCATCGAGGTCTTCAAAAGCGACATGACGGATGGCGAGAACGGATGGCATCGGAGCGGATGACGATTGTGGAGCGTGAAGTTGAGGCGTGGCGGAGAGGGTGGGATTCGAACCCACGGACCCTCGCGGGTCAACGGTTTTCAAGACCGTCGCAATCGACCACTCTGCCACCTCTCCGGGAGCTTGCATTCTAGCGGTCCCCCGACGCCGACGCCAGCATCGCCAGGGGCGTCGAAACGAGCATCGATCATGCTGGGAGCCGTTCCAGGCGCTTTAAAGTCCGCTCGACTATGATCGGGGGCGTCGGCCAGCGGTTTGAGCTCTCGCTAAACGGTCGCTCCACAATTTGCGGAGCGCTCAGCCATCGCGACCGTCGCAACTGACAATGCGCTCAAGGCAGCGCCGCCCCGGCGGGCGGGCGGCTCCAGAACAAGGCGTGGAGCCGCAACAGCGTTTCCGGCTCCGCGATCAAATCCCGTTTCTGCGCCGCGCTCAAACTGTCTGGCCCTTCCTCCTCCAGCTGATGGATCAGACCTTCCAGATAATGCCGTCTCCGCTTGCCCGGCGGGCCGCGTTCCGGCAGCAATGAAAGATGCAAGGCGTTGACGTAAGGATCGGTCAGGGCTTGCACGAAGTGGTTGGGCGGTCGGTCGCGCAACGCCGGCAGCACCGCGTCGTCGTCTTGCAGGTTCTCCGCGAGATAGCGCAACACCGCCGGAGGGTTGGTTTCTTCCGGGGTGAGGAACAAACCCCATTCGCGCGCGGCTTGACCCAGGGCGATGCTGCTGGAGAGCATGGAAACCGGAATCGACAGCGCCAGGCCCAACAGCACCGGGGTAAACCACCAGAAAAACGCCGGCACGTACAGATAGCTCAGCCCGCCGACGACCAAACCGATCGCGGTATGCCCGCCGTGGGCCAGCGCGGCTTCCTTGAAACTGGTCATGTGGTCGCCGCGCTGTTGCGGCGGCCAGCCGACCGCGCGCCGCATCAAGATCGCCAGCACGAATTTGGTCTGAAACAGCATCAGCACCGGCGCGGTCAGCACCGAGAACACGCTCTCCAGCACCACGCTCCAACTGGCGTTGGCCATCCCGCCGTAGGACTCGCGCAATTTCGCGTCTTTGAGCAACAGCAGCAAGGCCAGCAGCTTGGGCAAAAACAGCATGGTCAGCGTGACCAGCAACACCGTGGTCATTTCGACCGCGAAGGATACCGGCCACACCGGCATCCAATTCTGGCCAAAAAAGTAAACCAGCTCCCGTTGGGTTTGGATGAACGCCTCGACCCCGGTGGCGATCAGGAACAGCAGCCAGAGCGGCGAGGCGGCGTAGGACATCACGCCCATGATGAAATGGATGCGGCTCAGACCGTTGAAGCCGTGCGACAGCGCCAGCCGCAGATGCTGGAGATTGCCCTGACACCAACGGCGGTCGCGCTTGGCGTAATCGATCAAAGTCGGCGGAATTTCCTCGTAGCTGCCTTCCAGATCGTAGGCCAGCCACACTTCCCAGCCGGCCC
>ERZ761602.2977-NODE-2977-length-25126-cov-10.340633_pt1 | contig 25126 bp, 24 predicted proteins | sample MGYA00512165_ERZ761602 | MGnify/ENA primary metagenome ERZ761602 (study PRJEB28899, sample SAMN02445085) | bioreactor sludge metagenome | biome: EBPR sludge; isolation source: Thorneside wastewater treatment plant | place: Australia: Brisbane, Thorneside...
GTGTAGACGCCGTCGACGTCGGTGTAGATCAGGCACTCGTCGGCCTTGATCGCCGCGGCCACCGCGACGGCCGAGGTGTCGCTGCCGCCGCGACCGAGCGTCGTGACGTTGCCCTCCTCGTCGATGCCCTGGAAGCCGGTGATGATCACGACGCGGCCGGCGTCCAGGTCGGCGTGGATGCGCGCATCGTCGATCGACTGGATGCGCGCCTTCGTGTACGCGTCGTCGGTGCGGATGCCGACCTGCCAGCCGGTGTAGCTGACCGCCGGCATACCCTCGGCCTGCAGGGCCAGCGCGAGCAGGCCGACCGACACCTGCTCGCCGGTGCTGGCGATCATGTCGAGTTCACGCTGCGCCTCGGGCGTGTGGGCGTCGGGCATCAGCTCCTTGGCCAGGCCCAGCAGGCGGTTGGTCTCGCCGCTCATCGCCGAGGGCACGACGACCATGCGGTGCCCGGCGCGCGCCCACTTGGCGACGCGCTTGGCGACATTGCGGATGCGCTCGGTCGAGCCCATCGACGTGCCGCCGTACTTGTGAACGATCAAGGCCATGGCTGCGTGCGTGGGGAGCGCTCGGCCTGTGCCGGCGCGGTCCCGGGAACGGATGAGAAAACGCGTCGAATTGTATCTGCCGCAGTGCAGCACCCGGATGCGCAGCGTGCAGGCACGGCAGTCCCGCTTCAGGGCGAGTCCGGCAGCCAGCACAAGCTGCGCAGCGCCTCGCCGCTGGCTCGCCGCACGCGCGCGTCGATGCCCAGGCCCGGCACGTAGACGAGCCGATCGCCTGCGTACACCAGCGGACCGTCGCGCTCGTGCGCGGGCACGCCGGCAGCCTGGAACTGCTTCTTCAGGCTGCGCGGCACCGACCGCGGCGAGAACTGGAAGCGTTCACCGCCCCGCCGCACGCGAACGTCGCAGTCGGCCAGCAGCTCGGCCGGCACGCCCTCGGCCGCAACCGTCCGCACCTCGAAGCGGCCCGGCCAGCCGTCGATCGCATGCCGCCCGGGACGCGACAGGTCCTGGGCCTCGAGAACCACCGCATCCCCGGGCGTCCGGACCGCGTGCCGCGTACGCCAGCACAACCGCCCGCGGTGCAGGACCACCTCGCCGCCCGGACCCGGCCAGCGGGCCGCACCGGCCCCTGCGGCGGCTTCGCGCACGACACGCTGAACGAGCGTCTGCGGTGCTCCACGGCCGAGCCTTGCACCCAGCCAGTGACGCACGAGGTTCTGGCGCCTGGCGGGCGACAGGTCCAGCCACGGCTGGAGTCGCAGGCGGCCCGCTGAGTCGACGCAAGCAGCCGCGTCGACGCCGGCCAGCTCGTCCAGGCATCGCGCCGCTTCCTGTGCCCGCTGCGCGGCGGCGGCGAGCGCGACGGCTGCATCGGGGAAAGCGTCGACCAACACCGGCCACACCGACTCGCGCAAGCGGCTGCGGGCGAAACGCGGATCACGATTGCTGGCGTCGTCGACGGGACGCAGGCGATGGCGACGCACGTAGGCCTCGATCGCGAGACGGTCCTGGCCCAGCCACGGGCGCGCCCAGTGCAGGCCGTCGCGTTGCACCAGCGCCGGCATGCCGGCCAGGCCGCGCGGACCGGCGCCGCGCAGGGCCTGGAGCAAGACGGTCTCGGCCTGGTCCTGGCGGTGATGGGCCAGCAACACCAGGGCCGCACCAGCCTCGCGGGCCATGTCGGCCAGCGCGGCGTAGCGCTCCCGTCGGGCCCAGGCCTCGATGCTCTCCCCAGCCGGCGGCCGGCCGGCCAGACGACGGTGACGCAGTTCGACCGGCAGGCCCGTACGGCGCCATCGGGCGCAGCGCCGGCGCAAGGCCGTCAGCCATTCCTCGGCTTGCGGCATCAGCCCATGGTGGACGTGCAGCGCGACGACCCGCAGGCCGAGCGATGGGCCCAAGCGGGCCGTCACGTGCAGCAGCGCCAGGGAGTCGCGGCCGCCGCTGACGGCCACCGCGACGACGGCGCGACTCACATCAGTGGTCCTTGGTGTCGGTGAAGCGCCCGTAGGACTGCAGTCGCTCGTAGCGGCGCGCCAGGAGCTCGGCGGGCTTCAAGTCGGCCACCTGGCGCAGCGCATCGTTCAGCGCGCGCTTCAATGCCGCACTCATCTGCTTCAGGTCCCGGTGCGCGCCGCCCACGGGTTCACTCACGATCCGGTCGATGACGCCCAGCGCCTTGAGCCGGTGCGCCGTGATGCCCAGGGCTTCGGCGGCCTCAGGCGCACGCTCGGCGGTCTTCCACAGGATCGAGGCGCAGCCTTCCGGAGAAATCACCGAATAGACCGCAAACTGCAGCATGAGCACCTGGTCGGCCACGCTGATGGCCAGCGCGCCGCCGGAGCCGCCCTCGCCGATGATCGTGGTGATGATCGGCACCTCGAGCTGCGCCATCTCGAAGATGTTGCGGCCGATGGCCTCGCTCTGGCCCCGCTCCTCCGCCCCGATGCCCGGATAGGCACCCGGCGTGTCGACGAAGGTGAAGACCGGGAGCCGGAACTTCTCGGCCAGGCGCATCAGGCGCAAGGCCTTGCGATAACCCTCGGGACGCGACATCCCGAAGTTGCGCGCCGCGCGTTCCTTGGTGTCGCGCCCCTTCTGGTGGCCGAGCACCATGCAGGCCTGACCATTGAAGCGGGCCAGTCCGCCGACGATGCTCAGGTCGTCGGCGAAGGCGCGGTCGCCGTGCAGTTCGTGGAAGTCGGTGAACAGCTCGGCCACGTAGTCCAGCGTGTAGGGCCGCAGCGGATGACGGGCGATCTGCGTGACCTGCCAGGGCGACAGGCGGGAATAGATCTCCTTGGCCAGCTGCTGGCTCTTGCGGCTGAGCCGGTCGATCTCCTCGGAGATGTCGACCGCCGACTCGTTCTGCACGTAGCGCAGCTCGTCGATCTTGTTCTCCAGCTCGGCGATCGGCTGCTCGAAGTCCAGGTAATGTCGCTTGCTCATGCCTCAGGGCCCCAACGGCGGGATCGTCTCGAGCCGGGCGGGCTCGCCGCTCCCACTCGTACCCCGGGCCGGGCGCCGGGCTGGCGACCCCTGGGGCATCAGTAGTCTACCGGCAGCGGATCGAGGCTCCGCCACAGGTACCAGGTGGCCACCGATCGGTACGGTGCCCAGGCCTCCGCCACCTCGCGCGCCTCGGCTCGCGTGACCGGCTCGCCGCTGAAGTAGTTCACGCTGATGCCCTTCAGCAGGCCCAGGTCGTCCAGCGGCAGCACGTCGGGCCGCAGCAGGTGGAACATCAGGAACATCTCGGCGGTCCAGCGGCCGATGCCGCGGATCGCCACCAGCTCCTCGACGATCGCCTCGTCGCCCATGCATTCCCATTGGGCGACGTGCACGCGCCCCTCGGCAAAGTGCCGGGCGAGGTCGAGCAGGTACTCCGCCTTGCGCGCCGACAGGCCCGCCTCGCGCAGGCGGGGCCCCTCCAGGGCGAGCACGCCCAGTGGGTCGACACGCGGCGACGGTTCGCCCTCGGCAGCTCCGGCGAGCCGCTCGAAACGAAGCCAGACCGATTGCGCCGCCTTCACCGAGATCTGCTGTCCGACGATCGAGCGGGCGAGCGTCGTGAAGGCGTCGCCGCGGCTTTGCAGCCGGGCCTGCCCGAACTGCGGGATCAGGCGCTTGAGCACGCGATCGCGGCGCTTCAGGTGCCGGCACGCATCGTCCCAGTATGCCGCGATGCGCGCCGTTCCCTGCCCGGCCGCCTCGGCCTGTGTCTTCATCTCGGTGCCAGGGCGCGCCATGCTCGCGGGTCAGCTGCGGGTCCAGCGCGTGCCGTCAGGGCCATCCTTCAGCTGGACGCCCTGGGCCAGCAGTTCCTGGCGGATACGGTCGGCAGTGGCAAAGTCCCGCGCGGCCTTGGCCGCTGCCCGCTGCGCGATGCGCGCCTCGATGCTCGACTCGTCGGGCCCGCCGCCGGCCTGCAGGAACTGCCGCGGCGGCTGCTGCAGGATGCCCAGCGTGCCGCCGAGCGCGCGCAGCAGGCCGGCCAGCTCCGCTGAACGGCTGCGGTTGACCTCGCCAGCCAGGTCGAAGAGCACGGCGAGTGCACCTGGGCTGTTGAAGTCGTCGTCCATCGCGGCCCGGAAGCGCGCAGCGGGCTCGAGCGTCCAGTCGACCGGTTCGGCACCGCCCGGTGCTCCGGCTCCGTCCAGCGCGGTGTACAGGCGGCGCAGCGCTGTCCGCGCCTCGTCGAGCAAGGTGTCGCTGAAATTGAACGGGCTGCGGTAGTGGGTGCGCAGGAAGAAGAAGCGCAGCGTCTCGCCATCGTGGCGCGCCAGCACATCGCGGATCGTGAAGAAGTTGCCGAGCGACTTCGACATCTTCTCGTCGTCGACGTTCAGGAAGCCGTTGTGCAGCCAGTAGTTGACGAACTTGCGGCCGCTCGCGCCCTGGCTCTGGGCGATCTCGTTCTCATGGTGCGGGAACTGCAGGTCCATCCCGCCGCCGTGGATGTCGAAGTGCTCGCCGAGCAGCGCGCAGCTCATCGCCGAGCACTCGATGTGCCAGCCGGGACGCCCGGGTCCGAAGGGGCCGTCGAACTTCGCGTCGGCCGGCTCGTCCGCCTTGGCCGCCTTCCACAACACGAAGTCCAGCGGGTCGTCCTTGCCCTCGGCGACCGCCACGCGCTCGCCGGCGCGCAGCTCGTCGAGCGACTTGCCCGACAGCTGGCCGTACGGCGCGAACTTGCGCACCGCGAAATTGACGTCCCCGCTGCTGGCGCGATAGGCGAGCCCCTTGCGCTCGAGCGTGCCGATCATCGACAGCATCTCGGGCACGAAGTGGGTCGCGCGAGGCTCGTGCGTGGGGCGCGCGAGCCCGAGCGCGCCGATGTCGGCGTGCATCGCCGCGATCATCTCCTCGGTGAGCTGCGCGATCGGGATGCCGCGCTCCAGCGCGCGCCGGATGATCTTGTCGTCGATATCGGTGATGTTGCGCACGTACGTGACCTCGTAGCCGCTGGCGCACAGCCACCGGTAGATCACGTCGAAGGCCATCATCATCCGCGCGTGGCCCATGTGGCACAGGTCGTAGATCGTCATGCCGCACACGTACATGCCCACCTTGCCGGGGTTCAGCGGACGGAAGGGCTCCACGCTGCGCGACAGCGTGTTGTACAGGTGCAGGCTCATGGAGACGGTCGGGCCGATGTGCCGCGGACGACCGGCTCTGGCACGCCGGCCGGGGAATCGGGGCATCGATAGAATGGTGACGATTTCAGTATAGCGGTGGGTCCCCTGGCCACCGTGGCCCTGCCGCCCCTGTCTCCGGCACGCCTGCCGGACCTCGCTCCCGATGAACCTGCTGTGCACGATCGTGTTGGCCGTTTCGCTGGTCACGGTGCCGGCGCTCGCGCGCGCCGACTCGCTCGACGACGCCCGCAGGCTGCTGGCGGCGGGCCAGCCGCGGGTCGCGGTCGAGATGCTCGACAGGGCTCTGGCCGCACGGCCGAAGGATGCCGAACTGCGCTTCCTGCGCGGCGTCGCGCTCACCGACCTCGGCCAGAACGAGCGGGCGGGTGCGGTGTTTGCCGAGCTGAACCAGGAATACCCCGAGCTGCCCGATCCGCTGAACAACCTGGCCGTGCTGCACGCCGCCCGCGGCGAACTCGACCGCGCCCGCGAGCTGCTCGAGGCGGCGCTGCGCCTGCATCCGCGCCACGCCGCTGCGCGCGAGAACCTGGGCGATGTGTACGTGCGACTGGCCATGACCCACTGGCAGTCCGTCGCCGGCCAGACGCGGCCCGACCCGACCCTGGCTCGCAAGCTCGAGCTCGCCCGCCAGCTGCTCGACGCGATGCCGCCCAGGCCCTGAGCCGGCCCCGATCGCCGTCGGCGCCCTCCCCCGCAACCCGTCAGCCCCAAGCCCGCCGATGAAGCGTCCCATCCTGCTGCTGTCCATGGTCTCGGCCCTGCTGGCCAGCGCCGACGTGCTGGCCCAGCGCGTCCGGCTGCAGACCAGCGCCGGCGACATCGTCCTCGAGCTCGACCGTGACCGGGCGCCGGCCACCGTCGACAACTTCCTGTCCTACGTGCGCTTCCGCCACTACGACGGTACCGTCTTCCACCGCGTGATCCCGAACTTCATGATCCAGGGCGGCGGCATGGACGCGAGGATGGCCGAGAAGCCGACGCAGGCGCCGATCCGGCTCGAGGCACGCAACGGCCTGTCCAACGTGCGCGGAGCGGTCGCGATGGCACGGACTTCGGACCCGAACTCGGCCACCGCGCAGTTCTTCATCAACGTCGTCGACAACCCCTTCCTCGACGCCGCGAACGCGCGTGACGGCCACGGCTACGCCGTCTTCGGCCGCGTCGTCGAGGGCCTGGACGTCGTCGACAAGATCCGCGAGGTGCCGACGAAGGACGTCGGCGGGCACCGCAACGTGCCCACGATGCCCGTGACCATCCTCAAGGCAACCCTGGAGAAGTGAATGACCAAGACCGTCGAACTGCACACCAGCGCCGGCGTGATCCGCGTCGAGCTCGACGATGCCCGGGCCCCGAAGTGCGCCGCGAACTTCCTCGCCTACGTGCGCTCCGGCCACTACGACGGCACCGTGTTCCACCGCGTCATCAAGGGCTTCATGATCCAGGGGGGCGGGATGGACGCGTCGATGAAGCAGAAGCCGACTCAGCCGCCCATCGAGAACGAAGCGAACAACGGCCTGCTCAACGACAAGTACACCCTGGCGATGGCCCGCACGAACGATCCGCATTCGGCTACCGCGCAGTTCTTCATCAACACGACGGACAACGGCTTCCTCAACTTCCGTTCGCCGACGGCACAAGGCTGGGGCTATGCGGTCTTCGGCAAGGTCGTGTCGGGCCAGGAGGTCGTGGACCGCATCGAGCTCGTGAAGACCGGCCGTCGTGGCTTCCACGACGACGTTCCGCTGGAGCCGGTGACGATCGAGCGTGCCGTCGAGGTCGACTGAACCCGGCGCGGCCAGCCCGGCGCCCGCACGCTGGCTGGCGCCGGCCGGCTGGCGCTCGGTGGAGTTCGTCTCCGACCTTCACCTGTGCGCCGAGGCGCCGCGCACCGTCGCGGCGTTCGAACGCCTCCTTGCGCAGACCGATGCCGACGCGCTGTTCATCCTCGGCGACCTCTTCGAGGTGTGGATCGGTGACGACACCCGTCACCAGCCTTTCGAGAGCGCCTGCCTGAGCGCCCTTGCGCGCTTCGGCGAACGTCGCGAGCTGTACTTCATCGCCGGCAACCGGGATTTCCTGTTCGGCCCGGCGGCGTGCGCCGACGCCCGCATGCGCGCCCTGCCCGATCCGACGCGCCTGGACGCGTTCGGCGAGCGGCTGCTGCTCTCGCATGGCGACGCCTTGTGCCTGGGAGACACGGACTACCAGGGCTTCCGACGGATGGTGCGCTCCGCGTCCTGGCAGCAGGACTTCCTCGCGCGGCCGCTGACCGAACGAGCGGCGCTGGCGCGGCGCATCCGCAGCGAAAGCCAGGGACGGAAGTCCGCACGCCCCGACCCGGCGACCTGGGCCGACGTCGACCCTGCCGAAGCCTGCCGGTGGTTGAGCGCGGCCGGGGCGACGGTGCTCGTCCATGGCCACACCCACCGCCCGGGGCACGCCGTGCTGGCCAAGGGCCTGGAACGACGCGTGCTGGCCGACTGGGATCTCGACGCCGCGACGCCCCGGGGCTCGGTGCTGCGGCTGGACCTCGACGGCTGGCACGAACGGCCCGCCCCAGGCTGCGCCGCATGAGCAACCCCTGGCAGGCGCTGCGCGCGGCCTGGCGCCGGCGCCGGGAGGAGGCGGCCATCGCGCGGCGTCCGATCCCGGACCGCCTGTGGCGTCGCACGCTGAAGCGCTTCCCCTTCCTCGTCCAGGGCCCCGGCCGGGACGAGGAGCGCCTGCGCCGCATGACCAGCCTCTTCCTCGACCGCAAGGAGTTCAGCGGCGCGCACGGCCTGCGGGTCACCGACGACATGGCGGTGGCCATCGCCGCCCAGGCCTGCCTGCCGGTGCTCCACCTCGGCCTGCAGGCCTACGACGACTTCATCGGCATCGTCGTGCATCCCGGGCAGGCGCGCGTGCGACGGGAGACCGTCGACGACGCCGGGGTGGTCCACGTCGGCGACGAGATCCTCTCGGGCGAGGCCGTCAAGGGTGGACCGGTGATGCTGTCGTGGCGCGACGTCCGCGCCTCGGGCGCGAGCGCCGGCGAAGGCTACAACGTCGTGATCCACGAGTTCGCCCACGTGCTCGACATGGCCGACGGCGAGCCCAACGGGCGTCCACCGCTGCCAGTCTCGCTGGATGCGGCCCGCTGGGACGAGACGCTGGCCGAGGCGTACGACGCCCTGTGCGCCCGCGTGGATGCCGGGGAGCCCACGGTCCTCGACCCCTACGGCACGACCTCGATCGACGAGTTCTTCGCGGTGGCCAGCGAGGCCTTCTTCGTCCACCGCGAAGGCCTGCTCCGCGAGCACCCGCGCCTGGACCGGCTGCTGGCCGCCTTCTACCGCTTTCCGCCGATCGCTCCGGGCTGAGCGGGCTGAGCGCGGGCCGGGGCCCTGCGTCCCGGCCGAAGGGCGCCGCGGCCGCCCGGCGACCGGCGCGCGTCAGCCGCCGACGCGTGCTGGCGCCGAGGCATCAAGCCGACGTGGTCTCGGCCCTCGGCTTGTCGCTCTTGCGCGGGGGCTGGATGTCCAGCACCAGCTCGTCCTTGTCGTCGATGTCCACCGCCAGCCGGCCGCCGTTGACCAGGCGCCCGAACAGCAGCTCGTCGGCCAGGGCGCGGCGGATCGTGTCCTGGATCAGCCGCTGCATCGGGCGCGCGCCCATCAGGGGGTCGAAACCCTTCTTCGCCAGGTGCTTGCGCAGCGGGTCGGTGAACGTCGCCTCGACCTTCTTCTCGGCCAGCTGGGCCTCGAGCTGGAGCAGGAACTTGTCGACCACGCGCAGGATGATCTCCTCGTTCAGCGGCCGGAAACTGACGATCGCGTCGAGCCGGTTGCGGAACTCCGGCGTGAACATGCGCTTGATGTCGGCCATCTCGTCACCCGCCTCGCGCTGCGTCGTGAAGCCGATGGTCGACTTGTTCATCGTCTCGGCGCCCGCGTTGGTCGTCATCACGATGATGACGTTGCGGAAGTCCGCCTTGCGGCCGTTGTTGTCGGTCAGGGACCCGTGGTCCATCACCTGCAGCAGCACGTTGAACACGTCCGGATGGGCCTTCTCGATCTCGTCGAGCAGCAGCACCGCGTGCGGCTTCTTGGAGATCGCCTCGGTCAGCAGGCCGCCCTGGTCGAAGCCGACGTAGCCGGGCGGCGCGCCGATCAGGCGGCTGACCGCATGGCGCTCCATGTACTCCGACATGTCGAAGCGGATCAGGTCGATGCCGAGGATGTAGGCCAGCTGCTTGGCGACCTCGGTCTTGCCCACACCCGTCGGACCGCTGAACAGGAAGCTGCCGATCGGCTTGTCGGGTTTCCCGAGACCGCTGCGCGCCATCTTGATCGCCGCGGCCAGCGCGTCGATGGCCGGGTCCTGGCCGAAGACCACGCTCTTGAGGTCCCGGTCCAGGCTCTTGAGCTTGCCGCGGTCGTCCGACGACACCGTCGCCGGCGGGATGCGCGCGATCTTCGCGACGATCTCCTCGACCTCGGCACGCGTGATCGTCTTCTTCTGCTTGTTCTTCGGCAGGATGCGCTGCGCGGCGCCGGCCTCGTCGATCACGTCGATGGCCTTGTCGGGAAGATGACGGTCGTTGATGTACTTGGCCGACAGCTCGGCGGCCGCCTGCAGCGCGCCGCTGGCGTACTTCACGCTGTGGTGGTCCTCGAAGCGGCTCTTGAGCCCCTCCAGGATCTTGACCGTCTGCTCGACCGTCGGCTCGACCACGTCGACCTTCTGGAAGCGGCGCGACAGCGCCGCGTCCTTCTCGAAGACGCCGCGGTACTCGGTGAAGGTGGTCGCGCCGATGCACTTCAGCGTGCCGTTGCTCAGTGCCGGCTTCAGCAGGTTGCTCGCATCGAGCGTGCCGCCGGAGGCCGCGCCCGCGCCGATCAGCGTGTGGATCTCGTCGATGAACAGGACCGCGTGCGGCTGCTCCTTGAGCTGCTTGAGCACGCCCTTGAGGCGTTGCTCGAAGTCGCCCCGGTACTTCGTGCCCGCCAGCAGCGAGCCCATGTCCAGCGCGTAGACCGTCGACTCGAGGAGCACCTCCGGCACGTCGCCCTGCGTGATGCGCCACGCCAGGCCCTCGGCGATCGCGGTCTTGCCGACCCCGGCCTCGCCGACCAGCAGCGGGTTGTTCTTGCGGCGGCGGCACAGCACCTGGATCACGCGCTCGACCTCGTGCTCGCGGCCGATCAGCGGGTCGATCTTGCCGTCGCGTGCCTGCTGGTTCAGGTTCTGCGTGAACTGCTCGAGGGGGCTGCCCTTGCCGCCGGCCTCGGCCGCCTCTTCCTTCTCGCCCTCGCCGCTCGGGGCGCCACCCTCGCCGCCACCCTTCGGTGCCTCGGGCGGATCGGTCTTGCGGATACCGTGCGCGATGTAGTTCACGACATCCAGCCGCGTGACGCCCTGCTGGTGCAGGTAGTAGACGGCGTGCGAGTCCTTCTCGCCGAAGATCGCGACCAGCACGTTGGCGCCGGTGACCTCCTTCTTGCCGCTGCCGGTTGACTGCACGTGCATGATCGCGCGCTGGATCACGCGCTGGAAGCCCAGCGTCGGCTGCGTGTCGACCTCCTCGGTGCCGCTGACGGTGGGCGTGTTCTCCTTGATGAAGGTCGACAGGCTCTTGCGCAGGTCCTCGATGTTGGCTGCGCAGGCCCTGAGCACCTCCGCAGCGGACGGGTTGTCCAGCAGGGCCAGCAGCAAGTGCTCGACAGTGATGAACTCGTGCCGCTGCTGGCGCGCCTCGACGAACGCCATGTGCAGGCTGACTTCAAGCTCTTGCGCAATCATGCGGCCTCCATAATGCATTGCAACGGGTGCTGGTCGCGCCGCGCCGCGGCGAGAACGAGCTCGACCTTCGTGGCGGCGACGTCCTTGGTGTAGACACCGCAGACGCCGCGGCCTTCATGGTGGATCTTCAACATGATCAGGGTTGCGGTTTCCAGATCATGCTTGAAGACCTGCTGAAGCACCCGGATGACGAACTCCATCGGCGTGTAGTCGTCGTTCAGCATCACCACCTTGTACAGCGCCGGGGGCTTGGCACGCTGTTCCTGCCGCTCGGCGACGACCGCCCCCTGCCCGTCGGCGGGCGGTTGAGGCTGTTGAGCCGGTGGATCCGGCTGGTCGGGGCTCGACGGCATGCCCCGATTCTATCGACTGGGGCTCATTCCGACCTGAGGCCGCGGGCTCCGAACGGGTGGGTCCCGGGCCGGCACTTTTCCGCCGGCCACGCGGGTTTCCCTGCTCCCGAAGGGGTTGCACGGCGGTTCAGACCTCCAGCCACTCCCTGCGCACCGCATCGCTTGCGCGCAGCGCCGCCGGCGAACCGGCAAAGACCACGCGCCCGTGACCCATCACCAGGCACCGGTCAGCCACCTCGAGCGCGATCGTCAGCTTCTGCTCGATCAGCAGCACGGACACCCCGCGCGCGCGCAGTTCGTGCAGGAATGCCGCGACGGCCTCGACGATCTTCGGAGCCAGGCCTTCCGTGGGCTCGTCGATGATGATCAGCTGCGGGTCGCCCATCAGGGTGCGGCCCAGGGTCAACATCTGCTGTTCGCCCCCCGAAAGGACACCGGCATCGGTGTGCTGACGCTCCTTCAGGCGGGGAAAGAGCCGGTACATGTCCTCGAAGTCCCAGCGCGGGCGCGCCACGCCGCGCTTGCGGCCCAGCATCAGGTTCTGGTGGACCGTCAGGGACGGGAAGATGTCGCGGCTCTCCGGCACGTAGCCGATCCCGAGGTGGGCGATCTCGAAGGTCTTGCGCCCCACGATCTCGGCGCCCTGCCAGAGAATCGACCCCGTGGACGCGACCAGCCCCATGATGGCCTTGGCCGTGGTGGAGCGGCCCGAGCCGTTGCGGCCGAGCAGCGCGACGATCTCGCCGCTGCCGACGTCCAGGTCGACGCCGTGCAGGACGTGGCTCTTGCCGTAGAAGGCATGGACCTCACGCAGCTGAAGCACCTCTCACCCTTCGACCGCCGGTGTCCCGGCCAGCCCGTGAAGCGCCTGGCGCTGCGCGAGCACCGACCCGAGGTAGGCCTCCTGGACCCGCGCGTCGGCCCGGACGCGATCCGGGATGTCGAACGCGATCACCTCGCCATACACCAGCACGGCGATCTTGTCGGCCAGCCCGAAGACCACGCCCATGTCGTGCTCGACGGTCAGCAGCGTCTTGCCCACCGTGACCTCGCGGATGAGCCCGACGAAACGGTCGGTCTCGGTGTGGCTCATGCCGGCGGTCGGCTCGTCCAGCAGGATCACGCTGGCACCTCCCGCGATGGTGATCCCGATCTCCAGGGCCCGCTGCTCGGCGTAGGTGAGGTTCATCGCCAGCACGTTGCGTCGCCGCTCCAGCCGGATCATCTGCATCACCTGCTCGGCACGCGCGTTGGCGTCCTTCAGACCGGCGAGGAACCTCCAGAACGCGTAGCGGTAACCCAGGCTCCACAGCACGGCGCAGCGGAGGTTCTCGAAGACCGACAGTCGCGTGAACACGTTGCTGACCTGGAAGCTGCGGGCCAGCCCCCGTCGGTTGACCTCGTAGGGCCTGAGCCCGTCGATGCGCTCGCCATGCAGCAGGATCTCGCCGGAGCTCGGTCCGAAGCGCCCGCTGATGAGGTTGAACAGGGTGCTCTTGCCGGCGCCGTTGGGGCCGATGATGGCCACGCGCTCCCTGGGCTGCACGACCAGCGACGCGCCCCGGATGATCTCCGTGCGTCCGAAGCTCTTGCGCACGTCGCGCAGCTCGACCGCTGCCGTCATGCCGGGCCCTGCTGTGCAGACGCCTCGATGGCGTGCTGGATCGCACCCCATCGGCGCGCGAAGCGCCGGCGAACCCACTCGAACGAACCGAACCCGCCAGCCACGACAGCCCCGGCGCCCACCCAGTGCAGGACCCGCCCGGTGTCCAGGGTCAGGCCCAGGAAACCCAGCTGCGCCTGTCCGGAGTCGTTCAGTTGCAGGTGGTACACCATCTCGATCAGAGCGGCCGCACCGGCCAGCATCACCAGGCCAGCCGACGCCAGGCCGGCATAGGCCGGCATCAACTCCCTGAGTCGCCCGAAGCGGGCGACCTGGAGGTTCATCATCACGAGGCTGGCGATGCCGCCAGGGGCGTACATCACCATGAAGAGGAACACGAGCCCCAGGTAGAGCAGCCAGGCCTGGGTCAGTTCCGACAGCAGGACGCCTGCGAGGACCATCAGCACGGCGCCGATGATCGGCCCGAAGAAGAAGCTCGCGCCGCCGAGGAAGGTGAAGAGCAGGTACGCGCCCGAGCGGCCCGCCCCGACGACCTCCGCCGTGGCGATCTCGAAGTTCAGCGCGTACATGCCCCCGGCGATGCCGGCGAAGAAGCCCGCGATGATGAAGGACAGGTAGCGCACGGTCCGGGTGCTGTAGCCGATGAACTCGACGCGCTCGGCGTTGTCGCGCACCGCATTGAGCATGCGGCCCAAGGGCGTTCGCGTGAAGGCGTACATCGCGACGGTGCAGGCGAACGCGTAGGCTGCCAGCAGGTAGTAGACCTGGATCGGAGGCCCGAAGGTGACGCCCATGAACGGCTCGCCGACCGTTCGGTTGGCCGAGACCCCGCCCTCGCCACCGAAGAACTCGGGGATCATCAGCGACATCGCGAAGACCAGTTCGCCCAGGCCGAGCGTGATCATCGCGAACGGCGTGCCGGCCTTGCGTGTCGTCACGTAGCCGAGCAGCACGGCGAAGCCCGCGCCGGCCAGCCCGCCGACGAGCGGCATCAGGCTCACGGGCAGCGGCAGGCTGCCCGCACCGACGGCATTGAGCGCATGGATCGTCACGAAGGATGCCAGCCCGGTGTAGACCGCATGGCCGAAGCTGAGCATGCCCCCCTGGCCGAGCAGGATGTTGTAGGACAGGCAGGCGACGATGGCGATGGCCATCTGCGCGAGCATCGTCACGGCCAGCCCTCCGGAGAAGACCAGGGGCGCGATCATGAGCACCAGCGCGAAGGCGCCCCACGTGGCCACGCGCCCGCGAAGCAGGGCGCCGACCAGGGACGACGAGGCTTGCTTCACCGCGGGCATCGCCTCAGCCCTCCCGCGTCCCGAGAAGTCCCCGGGGCCGGAAGATCAGGATCAGCACGAGGAACAGGTACGGCAGGATCGGGGCGACCTGCGACAACGTGAGCCTCATCAGGGTGTTGCCGGCCACTGCAGGCGGCAGGTCAAGCCCGAGGCCCGCCAACAGCGAGCCGACCGAGTGGTCGAGCGCGACGGCGAAGGTCTGGATCACGCCGATCAGCAGCGAGGCGAGGAACGCACCGGCCAGCGACCCCATGCCCCCGACGACGACGACGACGAAGATGATGCTGCCGACGGTGGCCGCCATCGCCGGTTCGGTCACGAACGTGACGCCTCCGATCACACCGGCCAGGCCGGCCAGCGCGGAGCCGGCGCCGAACACCAGCATGAACACTCGCGGCACGTTGTGGCCGAGCGCCTCCACCATGTCCGGGTGCGTCAAGGCGCTCTGGATCACCAGACCGATGCGCGTGCGCGTCAGCAGCAGCCACAGCATCAGCAGCATCAGCAGTGCCACCAGCATCATGAAGCCGCGCGTTGCCGGGAACGGCGAACACGCGACCCGCGCGGCGGCGGCGGTCGCGGTGCACATCGCGGGGTCGACGGCGCCGAACACCAGCCGCATGCCATCGACCGAGGAACTGACGAGCGTGAAAGCCGGCCCGCGCAAGGCTTCGGGGGGCGGGAAGTGGACCGCCGTGCGCCCCCACAGCAGCTGCACCAGCTCCAGGATCACGTAGCTCAGGCCGAAGGTGACCAGCAGCTCGGGCACGTGGCCGAACTTGTGGACACGGCGCAGTACGTGCCGCTCGAACAGGGCCCCCAGGACGCCGACGAGGAGCGGCGCGACGAGCAGCGCCGGCCAGAAGCCGACGATCTTGCCCACCGAGTAGGCAATGTACGCGCCGAGCATGTAGAAGCTCGCGTGGGCGAAGTTCAGCACGCCCATCATGCTGAGGACCAGTGTCAGGCCGGAGCTGAGCATGAACAGCAGCAGCCCGTAGCTCAGGCCGTTGAGCAGGGAGAGGATGAAGAGCTCCATCGTGCGCTGGCGTGTTGGGGCCGCCCCGGCCGCGCCGCCTCGGGGCTGCGGCCGGGCAAGGGGCGGGGCCACCCTCCCCTCGGTCAACGGGCGTGCGGGGCGTCAGGGCGGCCGCGTCATCTGGCAGCTGGTCGGCGTGCTGGCGATGTAGCTCGGGAACTCCCTCACCGGCACCAAGGTCATGCCGGTGTTCTCGGGGCTGTACGGATGCCGCCGATCGGCCTTCTGCCAGACCGACAGATACAGCGGCTGCTGCAGCTGGTGGTCTGCCTTGCGCATCTGCACCTCGCCGTTGAAGCTGTCGAAGCGCAGATCCTCGAGCGCGAACGCCACCTTGACCGGGTCGGTGGACCTGGCCTTCGCCATGGCGTGGCCAAGGCTCTCGAAGATCCGGATCGTCGAGGCCGTGGAGAAGTCGTCGCCGTACCGCTGCTTGAACTCGGCCATCCACAGCGCCATGCGCCCACCCATGTTGTAGTGGTAGTTGGCAATCTGGTAGACACGCCCAGCTCCGCGCTGGCCCAGCGCGGTCGGCGTGCCGGTGGCCCCGGCATAGTAGGTGTAGAACTTGCCGGTGTATCCGCCCTCGTGGGCGGCCCTGATCAGCAACGCCAGGTCCGTTCCCCAGTTGCCGGTGATCACCGTGTCGGCACCCGAGGCCCGGATCTTCGCGACATAGGGCGAGAAGTCGCGTACCTGGCCGAGCGGGTGCAGGTCCTCGCCGACGATCTGGACGTCCGGCCGCTTGCGAGCGAGCATCTCCTTGGCATACCGCGCGACCTGGTGGCCATGGGAGTAGTTCTGGTTCAGCAGATAGACCTTGTTGACGTCCGGCTGGTCCTTCATGTAGGAGGTCATGGCCTCCATCTTCATGGACGTGTCGGCGTCGAAGCGGAAGTGCCAGAAGCTGCACCGGCTGTTGGTCAGATCCGGATCGACGGCCGCGTCGTTGAGGTAGATCACCTCGCGGCCAGGGTTGCGCTCGTTGTGCTTGTTGACGGCATCGATCAAGGCCAGCGCGACCGAGGATCCATTGCCCTGCACGACGTAGCGGATGCCCTGGTCGATCGCCGACTTCAGCGCAGTCAGGGTCTCGGTCGGGCTGAGCTTGTTGTCGATGAAGCTCATCTCGAACCTGACCCCGGCGGGGTTGTCGGCACTGAACTTGGCGGCGAAGAACTCGTAGCCCCGGCGCTGGTTGACTCCCGAGGCCCCGAGCATCCCGGACAGGGCATCGATGCGTACCATGCGAACGACCTGCCCTTGCAGGGGACGCGCGCGCGGATCCCCCGCGGCTTTCGCCGCGGGCGCAGTCGCCTTCGGCTGGGCGGCCGCCGGCTGAGGCGAACCCGACAGGCCGAGGAGGACCACGAGTCCGGCGAAACGGATGAACACGGCGGGGACAGGACGGATCATGCGGCGCTTCCGTTCGTAGTGCGTGCACAGGAGGCGGCGGCGATGTCTGCCTCGACACAGCCCGCCGGACGCAAGGCCTGGCCAGCCGCCGCCCGGGAGCCGGACGCGACGGCCCGGACCTTGGACGCTCAGGCCGCGGGCAGCTGGTAGCCGCGGAACTGCTCGCGAAGCTTCATCTTCTGCATCTTGCCGGTTGCGCCCAGCGGGATCGAGTCGACGAAGGCCACGTCGTCGGGGATCTGCCACTTCGCGATCCGGCCTTCGTAGAACGCCAGCAGTTCGTCACGGGTGACCTCGGCACCGGGCTTCTTCATGACCACCAGCAGCGGGCGTTCGTCCCACTTCGGATGCGGCACCGAGATGCACGCCGCCATGGCCACCGCGGGGTGGGCCATCGCGATGTTCTCGACGTCGATCGAGCTGATCCACTCGCCGCCCGACTTGATGACGTCCTTGCTGCGGTCGGTGATCTGCAGGAAGCCCTGCGGGTCGATCGTCGCGACGTCGCCGGTCGGGAACCACCCGTCGATCAGCGGGTTGCCGCCCTCGCCCTTGAAGTAGCTGGAGATGATCCACGGGCCGCGCACGTGCAGGTCGCCGCTGGAGACGCCGTCCCAGGGGAGTTCCTTGCCGTCGGGATCGACGATCCTCATGTCGACACCGAAGATGCTGCGGCCCTGCTTGGCCATCACCGCGAGCTGCTCCTCGAGTCCGAGCTCCAGTTGAGGCAGCTTCAGGTTGCACACGGTGCCCAGCGGGGACATCTCGGTCATGCCCCAGCCGTGCAGGACGGTGACCTCGTACTGCAGCTTGAAGGAGCGGATCATCGCCGGCGGGCAGGCCGAACCGCCGATGACGGTGCGGTTCATCGTCGAGAACTTCAGCCCGTGCTGCGCGACGTGGTTCAGCAGCCCGAGCCAGACCGTCGGCACACCGGCCGACAGCGTCACGCCCTCGGCCTCGATGAGCTCGTACACGGACTTGCCGTCCAGCGCCGCGCCGGGGAAGACGAGCTTCGCGCCGGTCATCGCGGCGCTGTACGGGATGCCCCAGGCATTGACGTGGAACATCGGCACGACCGGCAGCACGCTGTCGCGCGCGGACAGGTTGACCGAGTCTGGAAGCGCGGCACCGTAAGCGTGCAGCACCGTCGAGCGGTGGCTGTAGAGCGCGCCCTTCGGGTTGCCGGTGGTGCCGCTCGTGTAGCACAGCGCGGCAGCGCTGCGCTCGTCGAAGGCCGGCCAGGCGTATTCGACCGGCTCGTTGCCGATCCACTCCTCGTAGGAGCGCAGGCCGGGGATCCCCGTGTCGTGCGGCAGCTTGTCGGCGTCACCGAGCAGCACCCAGTGCCTCACGGTCGTGCACTTGGCCCAGATCGCCTTGACGATCGGAAGGAACGTGGCATCGAAGCACAGCACCTGGTCCTCCGCGTGGTTCGCGATCCAGGCGATCTGCTCCGGAATCAGGCGCGGGTTGATGGTGTGGATCACCCTCCCGCTTCCGGAGATGCCGAAGTAGAGTTCGAAGTGGCGATAGCCGTTCCAGGCCAGCGTCGCCACCCGATCGCTGAAGCCCAGTCCGAGGCGGTCCAGCGCATGTGCCACCTGGCGCGCTCGGCGTGCCGCGTCGCGGTACGTGTAGCGATGCAGGTCGCCCTCCACCCGGCGCGAGACGATCTCGGCGTCACCATGATTGCGGGCCGCGAATTCGATCAGCTGTGAGATCAGCAGGGGTTGGTCTTGCATCAGACCGAGCATCGATCGTCTCCTTCGTCAGTGTGGACGTTTCGGCATCCGCTCCGGGGCTCATTGCCCATGAGGCCTCCTCGGATGCTGCGCGGTGCACAAAATCCCGGGCACCGCAGTTGCGCAAGCCTGGCCGCCCCGAACCGGCGATCCAGGCCCACACCGTCAGGGCGCGAGGCAACTCGCGCAGGCGGGAGCTTAACCGGTCGCACGGTGGGCGCGCGTGGCGCGACGACGTGGTCCCTCTTCTGCTGGCTGGTCCCGATGAACCTCTTCCGACACCCCCCCCCACCGCACGGGCATGACGATCCGCGCTATTCGGTCCGCCGCAGCGAGGAGGAGTGGCGGCAGCTCCTCGACCCTCTGGAGTACCAGGTCGCCCGCCGGGCAGGCACCGAGCGTGCGTTCACGGGGCGCTATTGGGACCACTTCGCGTCGGGCATCTACCGTTGCGTGGGCTGCGGCGAGCCGCTCTTCCGCTCCGAGGCCAAGTACGACGCCGGCTGCGGCTGGCCGAGCTACTTCGAGGCGCTGTCGGGCGAGGTCATCGAACGCGTCCGCGACGAGAGCCACGGGATGATCCGGGTCGAGGTTCGCTGCAACCGCTGCGGCACGCATCTCGGACATGTCTTTCCCGACGGTCCGGCGCCCACCGGCGAGCGCTACTGCATCAACTCGGCATCGATCCGCTTCGAACCCGGCAGTTGACCCCCGGAGGGTGCGACGAGGCAGAATGCGCCGGCTTCGTGCTGCCGCTAGGCCTCACCCCGGATGAAGCTGCTCTTCGACTTCCTGCCGATCATCCTGTTCTTCGCGACCTTCAAGTACGCCGATGCCCACAAGGCATGGGCGTCCGAGTTCGCGAACGCGCACCTGTCCTTCGCCATCATCGGGGGCCGGATCGGGCCTGCGGAAGCCCCGGTGCTGCTGGCGACGGCGGTCGTGATCCTGGCCACCGCGGCGCAGGTCGCCCTCCTGAAGCTGCGCGGCCGCAAGGTCGACACGACGCTGTGGGTCAGCCTGGCGCTCGTCGTCGTCCTCGGCGGCCTGACGATCCACTTGCGAAGCGAGACCTTCATCAAGTGGAAGCCCAGCGTCCTGTACTGGGCCATGGGCCTGGCGTTCTGGCTGAGCCCGCTGCTCTTCCGCCGCAACCTGCTGCAGGCCATGCTGGGCGAACAACTCGATCTGCCGGCGAAAGTCTGGCACCGGCTGAACTTCGCCTGGATCGCCTTCTTCGCGGTCATGGGTTTCCTGAACCTGTGGGTCGCGTACCACTTCTCCACCGACACCTGGGTGAGCTTCAAGCTGTTCGGATCGATGGGGCTGATGCTCGTGTTCACGGTGGCGCAGGGCATCGTGCTGAGTCGGTACCTGCGGGACGATGCGCCACCGACCACCCCGGAGAACCCCCGACCATGACGACTCACTCGCCAACCCTGCACGCGGTCCGCGCCGAGCAGGTCGAGGAGGCGCTGCGCGGTGCCTTCCCGACCGGCTCCGTGTCGGTACGCGACGACAGCCACCTGCACGCAGGACACGAAGGTGCCCGCCATGGCCGCCACTTCGCCGTCGCCATCCGCAGCGAGCGCTTCGCCGGCCTGTCCCGGGTCGCGCGCCACCGGCTCGTTTATGATGCCCTGGCGTCGCTGATGCCCGCCGGTATCCACGCGCTGGCCATCGATGCGCGCACACCGGCGGAGCGACCCGATTGACGTGCACGAGGCGTGCAGCCGGTTGCACCCTGTGCCGTCCTCCCGGTACCGATCCGGACACGCCGACCCCGCGTCGGCCCTGCCAGCCCTGTCGAAGGTCTCCACCGCCATGAAGTTCATCCGTCCCGCCGTCCGTGTGCTCGTTGCCGCGTCCGTCTGCCTGCCCGTGCTGGCCGCTGCCCAGAACGTGGCGATCGTCAACGGCAAGCCGGTGCCGAAGTCCCGCATGGACTTCCTGATCAAGCAGGCCACCCAGAACGGCCAGCCGGTGACCCCCGCGCTCGAGCAGCAGGCGCGCGACCAGGTCGTGCTGCGCGAGATCTTCGTGCAGGAGGCGCAGCGCCGGGGACTGGGGGCCAGCCCCGAGTTCCGCATGAAGATGGAGCTCGCCCGGCAGAGCATCCTGATCGGCGAGCTGTTCGAAGGCCACATGCGCGACAACCCGGTCACGGACGACGCGGCCAAGGCCGAGTACGACCGCATCAAGGCCCAGGAAGGCGGCACCGAGTACCGGGCTCGCCACATCCTCGTCGAGAAGGAGGACGAGGCAAAGGGCCTGATCGCGCAGATCAAGGCGGGGGCCAAGTTCGAGGACCTCGCCAAGAAGCACTCGAAGGACCCGGGCTCCGGCGAGCGCGGCGGCGACCTCGACTATGCGAAGGCCGATTCGTACGTGCCCGAGTTCGGGCAGGCCATGGCCAAGCTGAAGAAGGGCGAGATGACCGACACGCCGGTCAAGAGCCAGTTCGGCTGGCACATCATCCGGCTCGAGGACTCGCGCGAGGCGCAGTTCCCGGCGTTCGACGAAGTCAAGGAGCAGGTCAAGCGCTCCCTCGGGCAGAAGCGGCTGCAGGACTACCAGGAGAGCCTGCGCAAGGCCGCGCGCACCGACTACAAGTTCGCCGCGCAACCCTGAGCCGGCCCCCGGCGGGCACCCGCCGCCACGCTCTTGCCCCGAGCGCGCGGCTCAGGCCGGCGTCACCAGATCCTTGATCTGCGCCAGCGTGGTCGGATCCTCGATCGTCGTCAGGTCGCCCGGATCACGCAGCTCACAGACGGCCTGGATCGCGCGCCGGAGCAGCTTGCCCGAACGCGTCTTCGGCAGTGCCGCGACGAAGCGCACCCGCGCGGGGCGCGCGACGGCGCCGAGCTGGCCGTCGACCACCTTCATGATCTCGCCTTCCAGCGCGAGGGCATCGGCCGGGGTGGCCGCCTTCGACGGGTCCTTCAGCACGGCGAAGGCCATCGCCACCTGCCCCTTGAGGTTGTCGGCGACGCCGACCACGGCGACCTCGGCCACGTTGGGATGGCTCGAGATGCTCTCCTCGATCTCGCGCGTGCCGAGGCGGTGACCGGCGACGTTGATCACGTCGTCGGTGCGGCCGAGGATGAAGAAGTACCCCTCCTCGTCCCGGATGCCCCAGTCGAAGGTGCTGTAGACCTGCTTGCCGGGGATGCTGCTCCAGTAGGTTCTGACGAAGCGGTCGTCGTCGCGCCAGACCGTCTGCATGCAGCCTGGCGGCAGCGGACCCTCGATTGCCACGACGCCCTTCTGGTTCGCGCCGGCGAGTTCCTCACCCGTGCTCTCGTCCAGCAGCTTCACGTCGTAGCCGTAGACCGCCTTGCCCGGCGACCCGAACTTGCTGGGCTGCTTCTCGACGCCGTTGCAGATCGTCAGGATGGGCCAGCCGGTCTCGGTCTGCCAGTAGTTGTCGATGATCGGCCGCCCGATGGCCTCGGCGATCCAGGCCGCGGTCGGCTCGTCCAGCGGCTCGCCGGCGAGGAAGAGCGCCCGCAGCGACGACAGGTCGTGCCTCTTCAGGGCTGCGGGGTCCTGCTTCTTCAGCACGCGCACCGCGGTGGGCGCGCTGAACATCGACGTCACCTTGTACTTCTCGACCAGACTCCACCAGACCGCGGCATCGGGACGCGTCGGCAATCCCTCGTACATGATGGTGGCCATCCCGGCGATCAGCGGGCCGTAGACGATGTAGCTGTGCCCGACCACCCAGCCGATGTCGCTCGTCGAGAAGTAGGTCTCCCCCGCCTTGCCGAGGAAGATGTGTTTCATGCTCGCGGCCAGCGCGACCGCGTAGCCACCGGTGTCACGCTGCACGCCCTTGGGCTTTCCGGTGGTGCCGCTGGTGTACAGCGTGTAGCTCGGGTGGGTCGACTCGACCCACGTGCACGGCACCCGGGCATCGAGGAAACGCTGTCGCAGCGTCGCGTAGTCGACGTCGCGACCCTCGGTGACCGGCATCGCGGCGAGCCCCCGATTGACCATCAGCACCTTGGCCGGCTTGTGCGCCGCCAGGCGGATCGCCTCGTCGAGCAGCCCCTTGTACGGGACGACCTTGCCGCTGCGGCTGCCGGCGTCGGCACTGACGATCACCGTCGGCTGCGCATCGTCGATGCGGCTGGCCAGGCTGACGCTGGCGAAGCCGCCGAAGACGACCGAATGCAGCGCGCCCAGCCGCGTGCAGGCGAGCATCGCGAAGGCCGCTTCGGGGATCATCGGCATGTAGACCAGCACGCGATCGCCCTTGCGCACGCCGAGCGACTTCAGGATCGCAGCCATGCGCTCGACTTCGGCCTGCAGCTCGGCAAAGGTGTAGACGATCTCCTTGCCGACCTCGGTCGATACCCAGATCAGCGCCTTGCGCTTGGGGTGCCGCTCGGCATGGCGGTCGACGGCGTTGTGGCACAGGTTGGTCTTGCCGCCGACGAACCAGCGGGCAAAAGGCGGGTTGTCGTAATCGCAGACGGTCTTGAACGGCGTGTGCCAGTCGATCAGGCCGGCCTGCTCGGACCAGAAGGCCTCAGGATCCTGCAGTGAACGGAGGTGGAAGTCGGCATAGGTCTGGCGCTTGGCCATGAACGGTCTCCTCGTGCTCTCGACGGCGCGAACACTGTCCCGCGCGGGGCTGACGACCCCCTGACTCCAGTCGATCGCGAGTGCCCGCAGACGGCGACCGCCAAGCCCAGCCGGCGCCGTCCCGGAGCGTGCCAGCCCATGCGCTCGTCGGCGCCCCGCCATTGACAGCCGGCGTTCGAGACGCCTATCCTCGCGCCTTCGTGATGGTACGCCTGCTCGCCTCCATCTCCGCTGTGCTGCTGGCGCTGGGTTTGTCCGGCCCGGCACAGGCCTCGCCGGCTTCGTCTGTCCCGCCCCCTGCCGAGGCGGGTGGCGACGCCCTGCTGCGCCTGATCAGCGATCGTGGCTGGGTCTCGATCGACGCCGCCCAGCAAGGTGTGCGGCGGGCCCGCGACGCGGCTTCCGATCTGGTCCTGTCGGCGATGCACTTCCTCGACCTGGCCTACCGCCGTGGCGGCACGAGTGTCGAGGACGGCTTCGATTGCAGCGGCTTCGTGCGGCACGTCTTCCAGACCAGCACCGGGTTGCTCTTGCCGCGCCGCTCCGACGAACAGGCCCGGGCCGACAGCGTCGTGCCGATCTCCCGCGACGAACTCCGCCCGGGCGATCTCGTGTTCTTCAACACCCTGCGGCGCGCGTTCTCGCACGTCGGCATCTACGTGGGTGACGGCAAGTTCATCCACTCCCCGCGAACCGGCTCCTCGATCCGCATCGAGGACATGCGCAAGGCCTACTGGACGGCCCGCTTCGACGGCGCGCGCCGCGTCGCGATGCTCCAGGCATCCGACAGCGCCGCGGGCGAATCGCCAAGTCCACGCTGAGGCTGCGCCCTCGCGAGGCCGGGGCGGCAGGCGGCTCGACGCGCGGCACAATTCCCGGCGATGGGTGACAACGTGATTCCCTTGGCCGACCTGCGCTACGCGGCGCAGGTCCCGGTCGTTCCCCCCGATGCGCCGGCACCCTCGGGCCTCCTCGCCGACCGGCTCGGCAGGCCGCTGCGCGACCTGCGCATCTCCGTGACCGACCGCTGCAACTTCCGCTGCAGCTACTGCATGCCCAAGGAGATCTTCGACTCGCGCTACCCCTTCCTGCCGCAGACTTCGCTGCTCAGCTTCGAGGAGATCACGAGGGTCGCGCACGTGTTCGTGCGGCACGGCGTGCGCAAGCTGCGGCTGACCGGCGGCGAGCCGCTGCTGCGCAAGCACGTCGAGCGTCTCGTCGCACAGCTGGCCGCTTTGCGCACCCCCGGCGAGGGCGAGCCGCTGGACCTCACCTTGACCACCAACGGCTCGCTGCTGGAACGCAAGGCTCAGGCGCTGGCCGACGCTGGCTTGAGACGGATCACCGTGAGCCTCGACGCCCTGGACGACACCGTGTTCCAGAGGATGAACGACGTCGGGTTCCCGGTTGGCGACGTCCTGCGCGGCATCGAGGCCGCTCGGCGGGCGGGCCTGGCACCGATCAAGGTCAACATGGTCGTCAAGCGGGGCACGAACGATCACGAGATCGTGCCGATGGCCCGCCACTTCCGCGAGCGCTACGGACCGGATGTCGTGCTGAGGTTCATCGAGTACATGGATGTCGGCGCGAGCAACGGCTGGCGCATGGACGAGGTGCTGCCGTCGGCGCAGGTGCGCGACCTCCTCGACGAGGCCTTCGGGATCGAGCCGCTTCAACCGCAGTCGCCAGGCGAGACCGCGCAGCGCTGGCGATACCGGGACGGACGCGGCGAGATCGGCCTGATCTCCAGCGTCACCCAAGCCTTCTGCGGGGACTGCAACCGGGCCCGGTTGTCGACCGAAGGCAAGCTGTTCCTGTGCTTGTTCGCCTCCCGTGGGCACGACCTGCGGGCGCTGTTGCGGGGCCGCCGTCCCGACGGGAGGCCCTGGAACGACGAGGAGATCGCAGCGGCGATCGGCCACATCTGGACCGGCCGCGACGACCGCTACTCCGAACTGCGAGGATCCGGCACCGCCGCCCCCCACTCCGGCGAGCGTCGCGTCGAGATGCACTACATCGGGGGGTGAGCCCGGACGCATGACAGCCCCCTGCGGGCTGGCGTGCGCCTGGCGAACCGGGCGAGCTCTGCGAGCCCGTGGAGGAGCCC